>Ga0180435_10002621_pt1 | contig 18269 bp, 18 predicted proteins | sample SS_ome_3_FD_132467 | JGI IMG/M metagenome (GOLD analysis project Ga0180435, IMG submission 132467) | Hypersaline lake sediment archaeal communities from the Salton Sea, California, USA - SS_3_S_1 metaG | ecosystem: Environmental > Aquatic > Non-marine Saline and Alkaline > Hypersaline >...
ACCCGAATCGATACGACCGGACCCACGGCCGGACGGGCGGTGCCTTGATGATCCATGGGGACTGTGTCTCCATCGGATGCTATGCCATGACCGACCGGGCAATCGAGGAAATCTTCACCCTGGGCGATGCGGCCTTTCGAAACGGCCAGCGGTTTTTCAGAGTCCATATCTTTCCCTTTCGGATGACCGACGCCAACATGGAAGGATATGGCCGATCGCCCTGGCGGTCTTTCTGGAAAAATCTAAAAGAAGGCTACGACTTCTTTGAACGAAACGGCCATATCCCCCCGAACGTGGAAGTCAAAGATCGTAGATACATCTTCAACGAAACAAGGAGGGCGTCCGGTGGCTGAAAAACGGATCTTTTTCGAATCTCAAGGGTGCCAGTTGGAGGGCTTGCTACAGACCCGACCGGGGGCATATGGGGCGGTCATCGCCCATCCGCACCCGCTCTACGGCGGAGAGATGCACAACCCGGTCGTGGGGGCCGTACAAGCGGCCTATGCGCAGGCAGGATACACCACACTGCGGTTCAATTTCAGGGGGGTGGGCACCAGTGAGGGCACATACGACGAGGGCCGGGGCGAACAGGCGGATGTCATCAGCGCCCTTCAGGTTCTCCATGAGCACGGAACAGGGGTGGTCGACCTGGCCGGATATTCCTTCGGGGCTTGGGTCATCGCCCTGGGGGTGGATCGGTTCACTTCGGCCCGCCGGGCTGTCTTCGTCTCTCCGCCCGTGGCGCTGATCGATTTTTCGTTTCTTTCGTACAGCCCCAAACTCGCCTTGGTCGTCGCCGGCACCCTGGACGAGATCGCTCCGGCGGAGCGGATTCAAACGATGTGCCCCCAATGGAATCCCGACGCGGAATTGGCTGTTATTCCGGGGGCCGATCATTTCTTCGACGGCAAGACCGAAGCGCTTGAAACGGCCATCGGGACCTTTCTCAAAAACACCCTGTAGCGGCATCCGGGGTCAATGGATCGTCGTCACCCGATTCGGCCCGTAACCAGGGTCAACGTCAGGCCGCCGTGACGCAACTGCCGCGATTTCCCGGAAAAGGGAAGCGAATCGGGCCGATGCCCCTTGGGAACGATGAGCGCGATTTTCCATCCCTTGAAATCGGCCTGCAGCTTCCGCCCGATTTCCCCGAACAGCGTTTCGCTCTCCTGCCGGGTGCCCAATCGCCGGCCGTACGGCGGATTCATGACGATCAGCCCCGTTTTTTCCCCCCACCGCAGGTCCTTCAAATCCGTGGTCGACAGATCGAAGAAGTCCTTCGTGACCACCGAAATGGTGCCGGACAAATTCTGCTCAGAGACCATCCGGGACAAGGCCTCACAACTTTTTCGGAGTTTGTCGGCCGCCAGGATCACCGGTTCCGTTCGCCGGACGATCTCCGACGCCGCCGCCCGGCGGATATGATGCCATCGCTTCGGGGCGAAGGCGGGCCACCCCATGAAGGCAAAGGAGCGATAAAAACCGGCGGGTATCCGGTCGGCGATCATGGCGGCTTCCAGCGAGAACGTCCCGCTGCCGCACATGGGGTCGATGAGGGGTTCGACGCCGTCATACCCGGCGAAGGCCAACACGGCCGCCGCCGTCGTCTCCCGCAAGGGGGCCCGACCGCCCTGTGTTTTCAGGCCGCGCTTGTAGAGCATCTCTCCACTGCTGTCGATGGACAGGGTAAACGCATCCTGGACGGCGCGGAGAAAAACCTGCTGGGGAAACCGGGCGATGTCCGTTCCCTTTCCTGCTCCGCCCCCGACGGCGTCCCACCGCCGGGCCATGGCGCCTTCACACTGTTCGGCCACCGCTTCGGTATGGTAGAGGCGGGACTGTCTGGCACTCACCCGGATTTGCACCGGGGCGTCTTCATAGACAAAAAGCTCCCACGGCAAGGCGGTCAGCTTCTTGCCCAACTGCCTGAAATTGGTGGCGGTAAAGCTTGCGATGCGCATCAGCACGCGGTTGGCCGTGCGCAGTTTCAAATTGGCCTGGTAGCAGTCATGAATCCGGCCCTGAAACAGCACGCCTCCTTGGGTTACCGTCAGGGCCTCCGCAGGAAGCCCCAGGGCCAAGAGTTCCTTCCGGCAAAGTGGTTCCAATCCGGGGGCGGTCACCGCAAAAAAGGTGTGCGTCTTTCCCTGGACATGGCGCTTGATACGACGATCCAGGTTCATGCCGGTCTTATTGTCGATCATGAGGCGTTTCAGAGTTAAGGGTTCAGGGTTCAAGGTTCAAGGTTCCGGGTTCCGGGTTCCGGGTTCCGGGTTGCGGGTTGCGGGTTGCGGGGTCACGTCACGCGTCTCTTCGCCGTCATTCAGCCTTCGGACATCGATCACTGGATTTGATAAAGGCGGGCGAATCCCTTTTGACGGTGCGATAGGGGTACCACAGGCCGGGCGGCCGGTCAAAGCATATCGGGAACATATCGGGAACCTATCGGCGGGTCGGGAGGACCCGGCGGGCGGTCCGGAAGTAATGCTCCCAGTAGCGGTCGTCGATGGTGGAAATGGTCACCCCGCGGCTTTTGGAGGCATGGAGAAAGCGGTCGTCGGTGAGATAAATGCCCACATGACGGGGATACCCGGGGGGCTGAAAAAAGACCAGGTCTCCCGGTTGCAGGGCGTACCGGCTGACCGGGGCGCCGATTTTGATCTGTCGGGCCGTGGTGCGAGGCAAATTCACCTGAAAGACATTTCGGTACACCGCCCAGACGAACCCGGAGCAATCGACGCCCCGGCGGCTTGTCCCGCCCATCCGGTGCCGGGTACCGCGCCAGTCCGCATAGACGTCGTGCAGGGACGCCTCGATGTGTGACGCCTTGGCCTCTCCCGACCCGATCCCGGGGGAAACCGGCTCGTCAGGAGACGACCGCACCGCCGGGGAGGAACGGCCCGCACAGGCGGACAACAGACCCGACAGAACGAACAAAAGGACCCACCGAAGGATCCACGGGACGACTGGGGCGTTTGCATGTACCATATCGATTCGTATCGACCAATCACCAACAAAACCTTAAAAGGCGGGCAACCGGTTCGGATTATTGAACTTGCCTTTTTGTGTTCCGCTTTCTAAAGTATTCCCCCATGAGTATACGGGGAAAACTGCTTCGAATCATAGGTATTCTGGGAATTATCGCCCTCCTGGCCGGGGGCGTCTACGTCTTGGCGGACCGCGCCCTCTCGTTGCCGTTTCGCGCCACCAATGACCTGCTTCATGCCAAAAACGCCCCGGTCACCCTCGATCTTCTCATCCCCGCCGGTGTCCACATCGACAAAGAGATGACCCTCCGCCAGGTGATAAGATACCGAATTCAAAAGCCGAAGGGACACCTCACCCGATTGGTGGAAAAGATATCCCAACTGCTGCCGGTACGATATCGCATCCTGACCACCGTTTTGATCTACCTCTTCTGGGCATTCCTTTTCCTTGTCTTCTTTCGCATCTTTACTTGGATGCGCTACGGCACGGCGTTGACCGTCGCCCTGGTCTGCGGTGCCGTCGTCTATTACTTCATGCCCGACACCATGCTCGGACGCCTGGATGATTGGGCCGCCCTCTTCGGGTCAGGCGCCCTTTTCATTCTGGTTCGTTTTGGATTCCGCCGCCGGAAACGCCAACCGGCGGCCCCCAAAGCCCCCTAGCAACCAGTGGGAAAATCCCGTTTGTCGCTCAAAAACGCCCTCCCGCCAGTGCTCCGACCTCCGACTGGCCCCCCCGACGACGGCACGTTGCTTTCCTCTGATCCGACCCTTTGATTGTTACCAATAGTTCCACTCGTTGGTACTTCTTTTCCTAAAAGATAACCAAGTCTACCCAACCCGCCCGGCCCCTTCTCAGGCCAAGAACATGACAACCACCTGTTATATAAGCAGATAACTCCGCACTCCCGCCGTGGCATATAACTTTCAATATGAGTCTTTTCAGGACACAGGGATTTATGCTGCCGACTAGATCGTGTTGGTACGTGGGGAGGCTTGATATGCAGGCTTGCGGATTGATCGATAGACGGTGTGGTGAGGACCGGCGGAAAAACAGGGTCCCGTCCTTTCGATGGGCATGCCTGACGGGCCGGCGCGGGGTTCCCCGACGGCAACAAGACCGGGAAGGGTGCTTTGCCATCGACGTATACGGCTCCAGGACCGTGGCCTGGGTCTTGCTGATTCTCTCCTTAAGTGTGATGGATGCCCTCTTTACCTTGTACCTCATTGGACAGGGAGCCGTGGAGGTCAATCCGATAATGAACTATTTTCTAGCGTACGGCCCTCTCTCTTTCTTTGCCGCCAAATACCTCTTGACCAGCCTGGGCGTATTACTGGTACTGGTCAATCGACGGGCCTTCATCTTCGGGACCCGCGTGCGGGCCCAAATCCTCTTGGTGGTTTTCGCCGCCCCCTTTGCCCTGGTGGTGAAGTGGCAACTCTATCTCATCTTTTTCGTCACCTAAGAGCCTGTCGGAGAACTAACAGGAGAGCGAACTTCCAACGAACTTAGCCAAACTTGATCGACTTTTTTGAAAACGTTACAGGTTCAGGGCGGTCTCAGATTTTAATGGGGCTAACTGTTTGAAGCCGTTAGAGTCCCTTGGTTTCGTTGTTTCTTTGACATTCAACAGGCACCACATATCTTGACAAATCCACATGGTTAATTTAACAAACCCGGCCGCAACGAAACTTAGGGACGCTTACGGCTGAGTTTTAGCAGCATTAAAATCTGAGACCGTCCTGAACCTTACGCGGCAATACGGTTTCACACACCCGGTTGATCCGGTTCGTTGTTAACAGGAAGCCGCGGTGCGGCTTAACCCGGCTTTAAACGAAAATGTGAGTTCTCCGACTGGGACCTAACACCCTGCTACTCGGTTTCCAGGTCCCGCAGTCGTTCCCGGGCCTTGTCGGCGTAGGCCGTTTGCGGGTGCTCATCAACAATGCGTTGATAGAGCTGCCGGGCGTGCTCGGGATTGTCTTGTCGCTCTTCCAGTTTGGCCGTGTCAAACAAGGCTTCCGGATCACTTCCCGTACACCCCCACACGGTCACGGCCAACACGATACACACGATCGATAGCCACCGTTTCATGGGCCCCTCCAATTCAACCAGTTTCCATCCATAAATGGCCCTTTTCCACAATCTCGGCGTCAAACTGCGGGGTTGCTTGTGCGACGTACCTCGGTACGCCTCCGCGCAACCCCTTGTTTTTCTTGACCTTGTGGAAAATTGCCTATTTTTGAACCGGAAACTTATGCCCGTGCCCATCAATCAAAAACCGATTTATGGATGGGCACCAACTATAACTGATGCACCTTTTCAGGCGACGGGATACCAATACCACGTTCCCGCCGACGGGTAAAGCAGCCTCACCGGCTGTAAATCCGACGCTCCAAGAAGTGGTAAAATATCCCCATCGAAGAGGGCATTGCCGCGGGCGCGCATCGGGACCAAATACCTGACGTGAGGCGTGGGGCTATTCTCCGGTTTCCATCTCCGGCTGGCTATGCAATCCCGTCCAGGCGGCACGAGTCGCCGGATGCACACCACCGAACCCAAGGTACTATTACTCACTGCCACGCATCCGGCAGCGAGGGCCGCAAACGCCAGACAGATTCAGATGGGAACCAGAGAAAAGTCCCATGCCGAACACTCACACAGACACAGCCTATTCACACAATCTCGCTTTTCCGACCGGCTACTGGTCCCAGGCCACTATAGTGGCACCAACTCCGACAAACTCGGCAAGCGGTGGATTTGGGCGATGGCTCCACCTTGTCCGCCCCCGGCGTTCATGGTATAGGAAGTTAAAGGAAACCGGGAGCGAGAAATTGACCATCGGACTGGGAAAACTGTTTGCTCTGTGAAAGCAGCCGTCATATCCGACATTCATGCCAACCTGGAGGCCTTCACGTCGGTCCTTTCGGATATCGATGGGCTGGGCATCTCGAGTATCGCCTGCTTGGGCGACAACGTGGGCTACGGACCCGAGCCGGAAGCCGTGATCGATCTGGTGCGAGCCAGACACATCCCCTGTGTCATGGGCAATCATGAACTGGTGCTCACCAAGGCACGGCACCTGTCTCGCATGAACCCCTCAGCGAGAAAATCCGCTGTCATGACCCGGGGTCTGATCTCCGACCGAACCATGGACTACATACGCAGTCTCAAGCCGACCCTGCATTTTCACGGCGCCCGTTGCGTGCACGGGTGTCCGCCCGACTCCATTACCACCTATCTGATGATGCTGTCGGAGGCTGATCTGGTCGACGTTTTCCGCTCCTACGACGAGGCCGTTTGTTTCGTGGGACACACCCACGAACTCGAATGCGTCTCCTTCGACGGCCACCAGGTTACCCGCCACCCGCTGGGCCGCACATCGATCAATCTCAAACCGGACCGCCGGTATATCATCAATGCGGGCAGTGTCGGTCAGCCCAGGGACGGCGACAATCGGGCGAAATATCTGGTCTGGGATCCGGCCGATCACTCGGTTCGGACCCGGTTTGTCCCCTATGACATCGCCAAGACGGCCGATCGGATCGTCCAACTCGGACTGCCGGAGTACAACGCAACCCGTCTCTGGTAGCCCGTCCACTGGACCCCGCGACGGAAGAGTACGGAAGAGAACGGGAGAGAAATCGACTTATGAAAACGGTGGGAAAGTACGAGATTCGGGGCCTCCTGGGCAAGGGCGGCATGGGGGTGGTCTATAAGGTGCGGATGCCCGTGGTGGGCAAGCTGGTGGCTTTGAAGCTGCTGGCGCCCCATCCCAACCTGGTCTCCCTGCTGGGCGAAGCGGAAATCCACCGGCGGTTTGTCGCCGAGGCCGTGGTGATGGCCCGTTTGAAACACCCCAATATCGTGGCCATCTGGGATTTCCACGATGCCCAGGACCTGACCTTTTTTGTGATGGAGTATTTCTGCAAGAATCTGGGGGCCGTGATCGGAGAAACCTACCGCGTGGAAACGGCCTCCCGGGTCCTGAATATCGATAAAGCCCTTCATTACACCGGAGAGATCCTGGCCGGATTGCAACGACTGCACCATGCCGGTATCGTGCACCGGGACATCAAACCCTACAACGTATTGATTACCGAGCAGGACACGGCGAAAATCACCGATTTCGGTTTATCCGCACTCCATGGGGAGACCTTCGGAGGGGCGTCCAATTTAAAGGTCGGCTCTCCCTACTATGCGGCACCGGAACAGGAGGCCGACCCCAACCAGGTCGATCGGCGCGCCGACCTCTATCCGGTGGGCGTTATGTTCTATCGCATGCTGACGGGAGAACTGCCCCTGGAGGAGAGAAAAAGTCTGCGTACCCATCACCCGGATCTCGACGACCCCTGGGACGACTTCGTGGCCCGCGCCATGGCCGAAGACAGACAACATCGCTTCCCCACGGCGCAAGCCATGGCTACCGCTCTGGACGATTTAAAGAGGGACTGGGCAAAGAAAAAGGAGCGGGTCTGTACGTATCAGCACCCCCAAAACGCGGCCGCTCTCTCCTCGGATCTTTCCCCCATCCGGCTGAGGCGCCGGCCGATAAAAGTGCGGCCCTCTCTGGCCAGGGAGCGCTTTGGGGTGGATGACAAGTGGCGTCCGCAAACCTACATGCAAAATGACTTTCATCTCCTGAGCAACGAGATGGTAAAAGACAATCGGACCGGCCTGCGATGGGAGCGGCGGGGGTGCCCTTATCCTCTCACCTGGCACGAAGCCCATGAGTATGTCACCGGCCTCAACCGCCAAGGCCCCGCCGAAGCGCCGGAATGGCGCCTTCCCACCATCGAAGAGCTTTTGTCCCTGTTGACCGAAATCCCGCGGGCCGGTGATCTGTGTACCGAGCCGGTGTTCGGCACCACCCAGCGCTGGCTGTGGAGTGGTGACCGCCGTTCGTATGTCGCCGCCTGGTATGCCAATATAGAGCTGGGATATGTCGCTTGGCAGGACTTCAGTTGTTACTACTACGTGCGGGCCGTGTCCTCCATTGCCGCACCATTCTCAACGGGTTCGTGACACCGCGGCGGACCGTCGGCGACGTCGTGTGCCCGAAATGCGCTTGATATTTACCCGGTTTTGTAATAAGAATCGCTTATTCTCGGAAATTGCCGTGAGGCGGCATACAGGTGGTCTTGTCCATCCAGAGATCGCACGGATCGGTTTTCCGGGAAATGCTGTTTCAAACCTCAACACCCCATTGAGATCACTGAATGCGGGTGAGGGCGTTACGCCTTTTAGGAACGGCTTCGTTTCGGCTGAGCCTAAACCATTTGGATGAACCGGCATCGCACACTATTCTTCTTGTACGCACGTTTGAGCTCCTAGTGGAGGCCGAGGGCATCGGCCGGCGGAAAGGAGGTCCAATAGATGGCCAAGATACGGATTGCTGTCGTGGGTGTTGGAAATTGTGCCAGTTCATTACTGCAAGGAATCGCCTATTATCGCCATAAAAAACCCGAGGAGGCAATCGGGCTTCTCCATTGGGATATCTCCGGTTATAAGCCCTACGACATGAAGGTCGTGGCGGCTTTCGACATAGACAAGCGGAAGGTGGGAAAAGACGTTTCCCAAGCGATCTTTCAAGATCCCAACTGTACCACCGCCTTTTTCCCCGACATGCCCAAAGCAGGCGTCAAAGTGAGCATGGGAAAAATCCTGGACGGCGTCTCCCCCCACATGAAGGTGTACCAAGACCGGCAGACCTTCCTGGTCAGCGATAGAAAAGAAGCCCTCAAAAAAGATATTATCCAAACGCTCAAGAAGGCCGGTACGGACATCCTCTTAAACTATCTGCCCGTGGGGTCTGAAAAGGCGACCCGGTTTTACGCCGACTGTGCCCTCCAGGCGGGCGTGGGCCTCATCAATTGCATGCCCGTCTTTATCGCCAGTGACGCCGCATGGGCGGACAAATTCGCCAAAAAGAATATCCCCATCATCGGCGATGACGTGAAGGCCCAACTGGGCGCCACCATTACCCACCGGACCCTGGCCAACCTGTTTCGAAGACGGGGGGTCAAACTCGAACGGACCTACCAGCTCAACACGGGGGGAAACACCGACTTTTTGAATATGCTCGACCGCACCCGACTGACCAGCAAACGGACATCGAAAACGGAGTCCGTGCAGTCCGTCCTGGCCCGAAAGCTGGATCCGGAAAATATCCATATCGGACCCAGCGACTATGTGCAGTGGCAAAAGGACAACAAGGTTTGCTTCATCCGAATGGAAGGCAAACTCTTCGGCGACGTTCCCATGAACCTGGAACTCCGGCTGTCCGTGGAAGACTCTCCCAATTCGGGCGGCATCACCATCGATGCCATCCGATGTTGCAAGCTGGCCATGGACCGCGGTAAAGGCGGGGTTCTCCATTCGCCGTCGGCCTATTTCATGAAGCATCCCCCCCGGCAGTTCAACGACGACACGGCATACACCATGATGGAGGAATTCATCGCCGGCGAGCGGGAAGATTAGGGCTGACGCAAAAATAATTTCACAGAATTGGCACTCAGATTTGGTTTGGTAGGTTGGACGGAAACGAACCTTGCAAGGCTCCGGAAAACATTCCCATCGAAAACGCCCCGACACGGGCTGGTCCTTCTCCCAATGGGCCAAGACCCAGACCCGAGGGCTCCTGGATCCGGTGGCCGGTCTGCTGAAAACCACCGACCTTCGGCCCAACACCCTTTCCATCGCCGGTTTGGCAGTGGCCGGGGCGGCGGGAATCGCCGTCGCCGGCGGTCACATCACCTTGGGTGCATGGTTCTTTCTCTTCTCCGGCCCCTTCGACGCCCTGGACGGGGCGCTGGCCCGGGCGGCCGGTCTGGAAAGCCGGTTCGGCGCCTTTCTCGATTCTTTTCTGGACCGGTACGCCGATGCATCGGTCCTGCTGGGCCTCATCTACTGGGCAAGCCTCCGGGACCATCACGGCCTGGTGGTACTGTCGGCTTTGGCGTTGTTGGGCTCGATCATGGTCAGTTATGCCCGGGCCCGAGCGGAAGGGTTGGGCCTTTCCTGCTCGGTCGGCCTGTTCACCCGCCTGGAGCGGTTCATCGTCATGGTCCTTGCCCTGTTCACCGGCCAATTACTCATCGGTATCACCGTATTGGCCGTCCTGTCCAACCTGACCGCCCTTCAACGACTGCACCATGTCTATCGCCAAACCGATCATTCCTGACGGCATCGATAACATATCCCCACCGGAAGGGCGGGGCGTTGCTGGAGACGCCCATCGGATTATCAATTGCGGTTAACCACAAGGCGGTTACCGGAATCCCCCAGTGAGGGGTGCACGCTGCTGTTTACATATCGGGCTGTCGACGCCGATTCCGATACCGACGCCGACCCCGAATGTTGGAATGGCAAGGCAATCGATGCTTATCTCAAGATCGGCGTCGGTATCGGGATCGGTATCGGGTCTCGGACATAAATGCCAAATTATTGTAGTTGCTCCAAGCCTGACTGCATACTTGAGCTTAGTAGATAACCGCATTATCAATTGACAAACCGCCGGGCTTCAGTCTACCTTGGTGAATGTACCGGAGATTCTCCCGGTAAGTCGGGCAGTCGCCGGTCTCCATATTTCTATTTAGGAGTTCTGACATGTATTCCAGAATGCTCATACTGCACTTTCCCAAGTCGGAAGTCGGCAAACCGATTGTCTGTCACTTGGCCATCGATTACAACCTGACCTTCAATATCCTCAAGGCCACCATATTGCCCCGCAAGGAAGGGGTTATGGTCCTGGAGCTGGTGGGCAACCGGAAAGACTTCAACCGGGGCGTTCGATATCTCAAGGAGCACGGGGTCCAGGTCCAGCCGGTCGGACAGGACATCAACCGGGACAAAAACAAGTGTACCCACTGCGGGGCCTGTACCGCCGTGTGTCCCACCGGGGCCCTGACGATCAAACGCCCGGAAATGAGTGTCGTCTTCAATCGGAACAAATGTAGTGTTTGCGGGCTCTGCGTTGCCGCCTGTCCTCCGAGGGCCATGGAAATCAGTGTCGTGGGGAACCCGACCCTGAAATGAAAAAGACCGTGGCCGTTGCGCTCAGCGGCGGCCTGGATTCTTCCGTCGCCGCACTTCTCCTCAAGGAAACCCACCAGCGCGTAATCGGCCTCCATTTTTACACCGGGTTTGACGTCTCGGTTCCGGAAGCCCTCGATGGGAGCCAACCGCCCGCACCGGTTCGTGCGATCGCCGAGCAAATCGGCATCGAATGCGTGGCCGTGGATTGCACCGCGGCCTTCCGGCGGGACGTGGTCGATTATTTCGTCGACGGATATGTCCGGGGAAAAACCCCCAGCCCCTGCGTGGTCTGTAATCAACGAATCAAATTCGATATCCTGTTGAAAGAAGCCCGGGCCCGGGGCGCATCGGCCCTGGCCACAGGCCATTATGCCCGGATCCGTCAAGGCGCCGGTGGACGGTGGTTGCTCATCAAGGGGGTGGATCGGGACAAGGACCAGTCCTATTTTTTGTCCCGCTTGACCCAAACGCACCTTCGGCAGGCCATGTTTCCCTTGGGCGGACACACCAAAGCCGAGGTCCAGGCACTGGCCCACCGTGCCGGGCTGGCCACCTCCCGCAGCCGGGAAAGTCAAGAACTCTGTTTCGTCGACACCGACTCGTACACGGCGTTTCTCTCCCGGTACGCCGGCCTGCGCCCCAGTCCCGGCCCCGTGGTAAGTCCCGCCGGGGAGGTGCTGGGACAACACCAAGGACTGCACGGTTACACCATCGGCCAGCGCCGGGGCATCGGAATTCCCGGCCCCGCCCCCTACTACGTGATCGCTGTAGACGTGAAGACGAACACCCTCGTCGTGGGACCCAAATCGGCATTGCTCTCCCGACGGTGTCGGGTCCACAACATCAACTGGATCGGCATGCCCCCCCCAAAAACGCCGGTCTGGGCCCGAACGCGGATTCGATACCGGCATTCGGAGGCCCCGTCGGTCCTCTTCCCGGCTCCCGATGACTCCGTCGACGTCGTGTTCGTCCGCCCTCAGACGGCCGTCACCCCCGGCCAGGCGGCGGTCTTCTACCAGGGAGAAAAGGTCGTGGGCGGAGGGTGGATTGCGTGACCCTTTCGTATACGATCACCACACTGGGCTGCAAGGTCAACCGGTACGAATCGGAGGCCATGGGAGAAGCATTGGAAGCCCGGGGATGGCGCCCCTGCGGGACCGAAGCCGGAGCGGATCTTTTTATCGTCAACACCTGCACCGTTACCGGCAAAGCGGCCGCCCAGTCCCGACAGGCGATACGAAAAGCGATTCGAGCCCATGACCGGGCCACCATGGTGGTTACCGGCTGTGGCGCCCAACGGGATCCGGAGGGGCTGGCCGCCATCCCCGGCGTCGACTATGTGGTGGGAAACAGCTTCAAGGCCGATGTGGCCCGCATTTTGCCCCATACCCGCCGCTCGTCACCGGATATCCGCGTGGCGGATATCCGCCGGGTGCGTCGATTCCAAGACCTTCCCATAACCCGGTTCGGCGACCGGACCCGCTCTTTTGTCAAGATTCAAGACGGCTGTGACGCCTTTTGTTCCTATTGTATCGTGCCTTACGTGCGGGGGCCCAGTCGATCCTTGGCAAGCGCCACCGTGCGCGAACGGCTGGGCGACCTCCAGGCGGCGGGGTACGCGGAGGCGGTTTTGTGCGGCATTCACCTGGGACGTTACGGACAGGACCTGACGCCCGCCACCTCCCTCCTGGAATTGCTCCGATCGGTGGACCGGCTGCCGGCGGCGCCGAGACTACGGCTCAGCTCGATTGAGCCACTGGAGTTGTCTGACCCCCTGATCGACCATGTGGCCCGTTCCCCACGCCTGTGCCCTCACTTCCACATTCCCCTGCAAAGCGGAGACGATGCCATCCTTGCCGCCATGCACCGGCCCTATGACACCGCGTATGTCGCGGGGCTCGTTGACCGGATCACGCGGACCCTCCCGGAGGCCGCCGTGGGCATGGACGTACTGGTTGGCTTTCCGGGAGAAACCCCGGAGGCCTTCGAACGGACCTGTGCGCTGATCCGGCGGCTGCCGGTTTCCTATTTGCACGTCTTTCCCTACTCCCCCCGGGAGGGAACGGCCGCGGCCGCTTTGCCCGATCCGGTTCCCCCGTCGATCATCAAACAGCGCTGCACGTACTTGCGAAGGCTGGGAGCGGAAAAACGAAAGGCCTTTTATCAAGCCTGTGTCGGGCGTACGGGGCAGGTTATTTTTGAGGAACAGCGGGACCGGGTCACCGGTCGCTTAAAAGGCTTTACGGACAATTATATTCCCGTCATCATGGAAGGTCGGGTCGACCGGTGCGGCCGCATCACCGAGGTCCGACTCGACCGGATTGAAAAGAACCGGATGGTCGCCAAAGCGCTCTCCTGAAGGGAGAGTTTATTCCCCTGTCTCGCTTTCCACAAAGAAGCGCCACTTGCAGAACATGTCGGGTGGATGGGAATCGGGTGGGGCGAAGAGGCACTCCACCTGGATGCGCTCGTCGATATGGCCGGCAAAATCCTGAAACTCCCGTCGGTGCATCTCCTTGCAATCGTACTCCCCCAGCCCCCGCTTGAGCCGGGCCTGCTGGGTGGGACACGACGGCACTGAGATCACCACCTCATCCGGCCGCTCCTCGATGTCATATCCCACCAGGATACACCAGGGAAAGTATCGCTGCGCTTGGACGAATCCCTTGAGGCCCCCCTCGGTAATCTGGAACCGCTGCTTCAGGTCCTTGGCGGCCATCCCGGAGACCCGGCCCCACACGGCCTCGTTGATGCGTTCCGCCGTAGCCTGGTCAAACTGTTCGGCCACCTTGATAAACCAAAAGGCATCCACCACCCGGTAGTGCCAGAGGAGAAAGGCCAGATACTGCCGGAGTTCGGCCGCATCCATCTTTTCAAAAAGTCGTAAATCCATAATCGCCTGTGTCGCTTCCCGGCGGCTCGGATATCAGGAAACCACCATGGCCGCCGCCACTTTGTCGGCGGCTTCTTTTCCGAGCAGCAGTTCGGCCAAGGTCAAAGCGAACTCCAGCGCGGTCCCCGGCCCCTGGCTGGTCACACAGGCACCGTCGACCACCACACGAGACGGGACGACTTGGGCACTTTTCAGTTGGTCGGTGAAACCGGGATAGCAGGTGGCTTTTTTTCCATCCAGCATTCCGTGATGTTCCAGCACCACCGCCGGAGAGGCGCAAATGGCACCGTAGAAACGGCCGTTCTCGTGCTGCCGCTTCAGGAGCACCCCCAGGAGTCCGGAGTCACACAGATTCTGGGCTCCCGGCATGCCCCCGGGAAGCACGATCAAATCATACTCCTTGCCGGAACATTCGGAGATCAACGTGTCGGCAACCAGGTTGGTCCCATGCGCCGCCGTAACCTGAAGTCCCGCCACCGAGGCCACCGTCACGGTGGCGCCGGCCCGGCGAAGTACATCGATAATCGTGACCGCTTCCAATTCCTCCGTTCCATCAGCAATGGGAATCAGCACTTCCTTCGGCATGCCCTGCCTCCTTTCCCCTGTCGCACAATTTACCGCTCCAAGCGGTGTCTTAGGTCTTCAGCATACGCGCAGAAACAGACCGCCGTCAATCGCAAATTTGCAAAAGGCTGTGCCGCCGGCACAAGTCCCTATCCGGGCGGTTCACCACCCCAATCCACTGTTTACATCCACCGCTATCACGCTTGACTCTCCGCCGCTTCTTGCCTATGGTTTGACTTGAGCGGAAACCACACCCACACCGCATGAACGGCGCAGGCGGTTACATCGCCTCGGTAAGGACCCGGCATGGCCAGATCCCGATCGTTTTTCTTTTTTTTCTGTTACTTCCTTTACTTTTGTTCTTTCTGGATGATCCTGGCCTATTTGCCCTTGTTGTTGAAGTCCTATCAGTTCTCGGACAGCCAACTCGGGTTTGCCATCGGGCTGAAGTCACTGTCCAGTATCTTGTTGGTACTTCCCTTCGGGGTCTTTTCCGACTACTTTTCCCCCAAGAAGATTTTGACCGTCGGTGCTGTTTGCTATACCGTCCACTTGGTTTTGTTGACCGTATTGAGAGACTTTTCCGGCGTTTGCTTTGCACTAATCCTCGGGGGCGTGGGGGCCGCCACCGTCCGGGTGGTCTTGATGTCTCTGTATCTGAAACTGCAGACCGGAACCGGGCGGGGCAGGGGCGTGGCCTTTCTTCAAGCCGGCGGTTACCTCGGATTCGCTTTGGGGCCGCTTACGGGGGGCCTTATCTACGAAGCATATGGCGGGATCGCATTGATCGGGTCGGCCCTTGCCTTGGCCATGGTAGTCATCGCCTTGACGCTGTTCGTTAAGGACGTCCCGCCGGTGGTCTTCAGCTTCAAGGACTACAACCAGGACCTGAAGAAACCCGATGTTTTGCTCCTGATCGCGGTGGTCTTTGTCCTGGGAACCCATTTCGGGGCGGAACAAACCAGCATCAGCCTACTGATGAAAGAGGTCATCGGCTTGAAAACCGCAGATATCGGCCGGGTCTTTTTTGTCCTCGGCATCTGGATGGCCATTCTGGTCCCTTTCGCGGGACGGCACCTGGATAAGAAAGACAGCGTCTTCGTCCTCTTGCTCCTGGGACTCGTCATCTCCAGCATCTTCCAGATCGTCACCGCCTTCACCCAGACCTTTTTGGGGTTGGTGATGGTGCGCATGATCCACACCGCGGGAGATACCCTCGCCATTTTGGAAACCGACGTGCTCACGGGACGGTTCTTTCCCGCCGCCCGGCTGGGAGGCAGTTCCGGCCTCCTGTTCTTTGTACGAACGGTTGCCATATTCATGTTTGCCGCCGTTTCCGGCTGGCTGAACCAGATGTGGGGCTACAAAATTCCTTTTCTTGTCAATGGGATTATGGTATTGGCGTTTGCCTTAATCATCTTAATGTTAAGAGGCAGGAATTCGTCGGAACGGACGGTGTGGCCACGAAGTCCGGCGGCCAATCTGCCAGGAGGAAAAAACAGTGGGTAACGAACAGTGGCTGGTACTGGCCACCCGAAACCCGGGAAAGACCAAAGAAATGGGTGAGCTGCTGACCGGCTTTCCCGTGGTGATCAAGAACCTGGATGACTTTGGACCTATCCCGGAGATCGAGGAGGATGGGTCCACCTTTGAGGAAAACGCCTACAAGAAGGCATCGTTTACGGCTAAGGTGTTGGGCCTGCCGGCCCTGGCGGACGATTCCGGTCTGGCGGTCCATGCCCTGGACGGCGCCCCCGGAATCTATTCGGCACGGTATGCAGGGCCCGGTGCCACGGACGAAGAAAACAACACCAAACTGCTGGCCGACATGGCGGGTCGCACCGATCGGTCCGCCACCTTCATCTGTGTGATCTCCATCGCCGTGCCTTGCGGAGTGGCGCTTACCTATGAAGGTCGATGCGAGGGAACCATCGCGAATGCCCCGCAAGGAACCGATGGGTTCGGTTACGACCCCCTCTTTTATTATCCGCCGATGGGAAAGTCGTTCGCTGAGCTTTCTCCGGGGGAAAAAAACGCTGTCAGCCATCGGGGAAAGGCCCTTTCGGAAGTCCGGGTAGAATTCGACAAAGTCCTGACGTGGATTCGACAACATACGTGACCATCAGCCTTAATTAGTGCATGTTCAGCTACTTGTGTGGGATAGACCGGCTTTTTCATTGACAGGATGTTATCGCCGATATTAATGTCACCAATTTGAAACCATGTTTGATGGAGGATATTCGATATGGCAAGAAACAGAGTCGTGATTACCGGATTGGGTGCCGTCACGCCTGTCGGTTCGAGAAAAGACAATTTCTGGAATGCCGTTATGGAAGGCAAGTCCGGGGTGGATCTGATATCGCGGTTTGATACGTCTGCCTTCAAGACCCGCATCGGGGCTGAAGTACGGGATTTTGAGCCCAAGGCGTTTGGCATCGCCCCCAAGAATGCCAAGCGAATGGACTTGTTTACCCAATACGGTGTGGCTGCGGCATCCCTTGCGATCGAGGACTCAGGCCTGCAACTGGAGGCCTATAATGACCGCATCGGGACGATGATCGGCACCGGCATCGGCGGACTGATGACGTTGGAACAGGAAAAGAAACGGCTCATCGAAAGCCAGAACCCCTCCCGGGTAAGCCCGTTTCTCATTCCCATGATGATGCCCAACGCCGTCAACGCCCATGTGAGCATCATGCACAAACTCACCGGGACCAGTCCCTGTATCGCCAATGCTTGTGCCACCGGTGTCTATACCCTGATATACGCCACCAAGGATGTCGCCCTGGGGGATTTCGACGTCATCATCGCCGGCGGCAGTGAGGCCATTCTCACGGAAATCGCCGCCAGTTCCTTTGCCAACATGAAGGCCTTGTCCAGAAGAAACGATGATCCCAAGCGGGCCTGTCGACCCTTTGACAAGGATCGGGACGGTTTTGTCATCGGAGAGGGGGCCGGGGTCCTCATCATTGAAAGCCTGGACCACGCCTTGGCCCGAAATGCCAAGATCTACGCCGAGATCGTGGGATATACCACCAATACGGATGCCTACCATATCACGGCACCGGACCCGAATGCCCGAATGGTCAAAAAAGCCATCCGGGATTCCTTGCAAATGGCCGGGCTGGAACCCAAAGATGTGGATTACATCAACGCCCACGGGACCTCCACGCCCCTGAACGACAAAGCGGAGGCCTCGGCCATATCCGAGGTATTCGGCGATTACAGGGTGCCCCTGAGTTCCACCAAATCGATGATCGGCCATCTTATCGGCGCGGCGGGAGCCGTGGAAGCGGTGACGTGTGCGTTGGCCATGGAAAAGCAGATCATTCCACCGACCATCAACTACGAAACCCCCGATCCCGAAATGGACGTCAACGTGATCACCGAACCGACGCCGGCGGAGTTGAATATCGTGATGAACAACTCCTTCGGATTCGGCGGTCATAATGCAGTGATGATCTTGAAAAGATATCAGGGATAAGGGTGGGCGTTATGAGGCGCTCGGATCCAGCAGGGCGCGGACCTGTGCCGGCGTGGCCGAGCGGACGACAAGTTTTTTGGTTCGGCTCTTGTGTCCCGAGACCATCTCCACCTGGGCCTTTTTGACCTGGAGGGCCTGGGCGAAAAAATCGCGACACATCTTGTTGGCGGCACCTTCCACCGGCGGTGCGGTCAATTTTACTTTCAGCCTGTCACCTTGAAGTCCCACCACCTGATTTTTTGCCGCCCGCGGCTGGACCAACACGTTGATCCACACCCCGTCCTCGGTTTTCCCTGTCCACGC
>Ga0180435_10002622_pt1 | contig 18268 bp, 10 predicted proteins | sample SS_ome_3_FD_132467 | JGI IMG/M metagenome (GOLD analysis project Ga0180435, IMG submission 132467) | Hypersaline lake sediment archaeal communities from the Salton Sea, California, USA - SS_3_S_1 metaG | ecosystem: Environmental > Aquatic > Non-marine Saline and Alkaline > Hypersaline >...
GGTAGAGCGCTTCGGCGTACGCAAGTGGGAGGTGCGCGGCGGCAACTTCTACCTCAATAATCGCAAGCACTTCATGCGGGGCTACGGCGACGACTTTATCTACCCCCTGACGATCTGTTCACCACCCTCAAGGGACTACCACCGAAAGAACTTTCAGCTCGCGCGGGCGTTCGGGTTTAATTATGCACGGCTTCACACCCACTGTGAACTGCCGGAATTCTATGAAGCTGCCGATGAACTGGGCATTATGATCCAGCCCGAGATGGCCTATACCGGCTCGAAAAACGCGGCAGGCTATGGCCCGCCACTGGCGGCAGGCGCCGCAGAGGAATGGTTCAGGCCCAAGGAAGACCTACGCGAGTTGGTGACTCATTATCGGCGCTACGTGTCGATATCGACCTACTGCACGGGCAACGAGCATCACATGGGTTCGCCCATTGACAAGGAGGTTTACGCGCTGGCGAAGGAGTTGGATCCGACGCGACTGTTCCTGCACCAAAGCGGCGGGCCCAAAAACACAGCGGAGAATTCGGACTTTCGCAACGGACCGCGAAAACACTATGGGCAAAGAATGTGGCAGCCACCGGCACTGGATGAATCGGTACCGTTTGTTGCCCATGAATATATGAACATAACTGTCAATCGAGACCCAAGAATGGCGTGGAAGTACACGGGGGCGCAGTTGCCCCCCCTGCCCACCGAATCCTACCTCAAGAGACTGGAGCAGGCGGGCCTCAGCGTCAAATGGGGCAACGACGTCCTCGACGGGGGGCGCTACTTCCAGCGGCTCTGGCAAAAAGTCGGCCTCGAAAAAGCACGCCTCGAGGTCGCCTTGGATGGCTACATCTTTTGGACCATCATGGACGTCGATTTCAATGCCGATCAGGGACTGCTCGATCAGTTCTGGCACATCAAGAAGACGACGCCGCGTTTCTTCCGCCAGTTCAACAGTCCGACGGCCATCTTGGCGACGCGTGGGCTGACACCCATAGGCGCTGATCAGCGTATCCTTGCCGAGGGCGACAAGCTGGAGGCGGATTTGTGGATCAGCCACTTCGATGACGCGCCGCTGGAGCAGGTAGTGCTGACCTGGCGTGTGGAAACACCCGGTCAGATCCTGGGCAGCGGGCGTGTCGAGGGCATCTGTGCCGACATAGGCGATGTCAAACAGGTTGGTAAGATGTCGTTACCTATCACGACTGTCGAAAAACCCGTCAAGGCGCGTCTGATTTGCGGGCTCCAGGGCATGACGGTGGAGAATTCATGGGACATCTGGCTCTTCCCACGACGGCAACCGCGAGCGGGCGCAGGCAAGGGCCTGGCGGCGTCAGGTCAAGTCTACGAGCTGCTCAAGGCGCGGTATCCCGGTTTGGCGCTGTCAGGCGAGCCAGGCGCCGCCGGAGCAGAGCTGCTTATTACTGAGCGAATGGATGGAGACGCGGTTGAGGCGTTGACCAAGGGCAAGTCCGTGCTGCTGGTGCATCTCGATGGACCCGCCCCCGGCGTCAAACCGGGGTGGTGGCGTGTTTCAGCGCAGATGGGAACGGCCATCGCCGACCATCCGGCCTGGGGCGATTTTCCCCGTGACACATACCTCAATCAGCTATTCTTCCGGTTGCTAAAGAACACCGTCAAGTGTTCCGACAAGGAATACCGCACAGTCGAGAAACTTATGGTCAATGATGGCGACCAGGGCTATCTGGCGCACGCCTTTCAGGCCAGAGCAGGCCAGGGCAGGATCCTGGCGTGCGGTCTCGACCTGCTCAGCGAGAACGTCGAGGCAGTGTATCTGCTGGACCAGTTCATCAATTACATGCGCTCACCCTGGTTTGCCCCGCGTGGCCTGCTGGATGTACAGATGGCCAACAGCGCTGGGGAGCAGCCGCAAAATTGATGGAGAACATGAACGGCTAAAGCGAATGGACCGATGGCGCGGCGGTGCAGAATCTCGACGAACTGGCTGACAACCTCGATGTCGACGACTTCACCGCCACGGCCGCTGCCAAGCGGGAAAAGCTCGTCAAAATCGGTGCCAAGGTCGTAAGCCATGCACGATATGTGACGTTTCAGATGGCAAAGGTTCTTGTATCAAAATCCCTGTTCCACCAGATTCTTGACAAGATTCACCGCCTGAAGCCTTATCTGCATGATATTAGTGAAGGCCATTTACACAGCTAAGTGAACACTCCCTACGAAAACGAGAAAACGCACTCGCGATGAGTATATTTGTCGAATACCTGCGCTTATTTGGCCAATGTTTCAAAAGTCTGATGCATTTTAATGACGGTAAACATTTTACCGCCGGAACCTTTGGCGTTGTCTTTGCTTTTCGGATTGCCCAGGTTCATTTTATCGCCGTCTAAAAGCAGTAAAATGTCAATATCACGATTTTCTTTTCTCGCTTTGCCGGTCGTCAAATCAAAAAGCCCTTTCCCCGTGATCTTGAATTCCTGCATATCGCTTTTTTCGATTAAAAACGATTGAAAGAAATTGCCGGGGCCTTTGACTTCTTCCACTCCTTCCGGCAGAGTCTGCAGAGCTTCGCCGCTGATATTTACCACAGCCAGATTGACTCCGTTCTTTTCGATTATTTCCACCGGCGTATAATTATATTCTAACGCTTTGGCTTTGATCATATTATGCGGCAACTTGCTTGCCTTTTGATATTTTTTTCCCAGACCGACTTTTGAGGGAGCATTCTTTACAAATTCTCGTTCGTGATACATCTTGATCTGTTTTTCGCTGAGCAGCCAACCGGCTCTGGAGTCTTCTTTCAGATTCAATTTTTTGTGCAGTTTGTCCAGACCGATTACTTCCACTACTTCCGTATTGGGCTTCATCTTTATCCGATAACTGGCTCCGTCGATTTTTCGCTCTCCCGGCCAGTCCGATTTAACTTTTCCTTTACTGCTGACAAAACTCATATCCGTTTTCTTTTTGTTTACATTGGAAATGATATTCAACAAAGCTTTTTCTATGGTTACTTCCAGGATAGCCGAACCGTCTTCGCCTATCGACACAACTTTCTGACGCAGCACCATCTCATACCTGGTTTCTTTCGTATTAGGTTCAGATGGTTCCTTGTTCGGCATTTCTACCCAATTTTTATATAACTGGCTATTGGCATAACGCACTCGTTCCACATCTCCCACTTTAAAATCTCTTTGCAGAGAGGACGTTTCACAGCCCGTCAGAAATCCAGCCATCAATGTGATTGCCGCCAGCTTAACTATCGTACCTTTTGTCATAGTGATTTCTCCTAATCGTTTAAAATAATATTACTTTTAGTTATACCTGTCCCACCTGAAAAGGCTCTGTGATTGATCTCATAACCATATTTTCAGCATATACTTATAATTAACCCTGTCAGACAAAATGACACCCCACGAGCATACTTGCCGGAAATGCAATGGCATCCGACCCTGCCTGGTATTATCTTGCCCATGGATTATAGATGGAATTTTCTTTCTTAATAACTCGTCACTTCTATTTTTCGATCGATTACATATCCCATGCTCAATTTATTGTTTTTATCGGTTTTCAGGGAAATCAACAGCTTCTCATTGAGAATCATGGCAGGCTTTTTATCCAGGGTGACCGTTACATCCCCGTTGCCCTCGAGCAATTTAGCCGAAAACTCATGTTTCCTTTTCTTTAATCCCTTTTTTTTGGGGGGAGCTTTGGTCGGCTTGTCCATTTTGGCGATATTATATGATGCCTGGATTACTTTTCCGTCCTTTTTTTCCGGTTCGTTCAGGGTGAAAATTTTCTTTACCTCAATCTCTGAGCTGTGGGGTAACCAAATCCAATTACTCTGGTTCCATTTAGTTCCCGGTTTTTTCTCATTTTTTCTCATTTTTTTACATATTTCACCCAAAGATGCGTATTCCCGCAAATTATTTTCTGAAAGAATCATCATAACCTGATCGCCTTCCAGCATGCCTCCCTTAATTTCCAATTGGGCTATCCGCTTGAGTTTTTCATCCATATCGAATAGCTTGACGACTCGGCCTTCCTTGTCGAGCAGTATCTTATATTTTTGGCCTTTCAGCCCCGCAAAGGTCGTCGCGTACCTCTCCTGTTTGCTGGGTCTCGTGATTTTGGAATTCCTGTTTTGTTTGTTCTTACTGGCGTCCTTTTCGGGAAGGGGTGGGGCTTTTTCAGGTGTATCGGTGTTTTTTTCACTATCGAAGGCATAATTTTGCCCCATGGTCTTCAACGTGGCTCGGATCGACGCGACAGTGACTTCCATCACCGTTCTTTTATCCTGGTCAATTCCCATAAAGTCATAATTTAAAACCAGTTCTGTATCTTTGCCGTCCACTCCCGGGAATATCATCTTCAGGTTACTGACTAGATGGATTTTTTGGGAAAAATTCTTCGATTCTCCACAGCCAATCAATGGCAATCCGGTTGTCATAATAACGATAAGAACTGCTAAATATCTTGAAACAAACATATTATACCTTTTTTTGTCCGGAGATAAATGGATATTTCATTGTAAGAGCAAATTTCTTGCTTCGCAATAATTTTTCTCAACTCGATTATCGAAGTTTTAAAATTTCCTGATTTCTTTATCGTCCTTATCGGCATCCCCGTGCCAACATTTAAGGCTATTATTATTATTAACCTGCCCAAAATGCCCGACGGAATGAAATTGGGCCGTTAAAACTACGGAAGTTATACTTGCCAACCGGGTAATTTCCCGTTACAATTCGCTAAAAGTTTTTGACATTTATCATTTCGAGTGTTGGAGTCCGTCAGGAACGTGAGGTATATGACGTGATATTGGATTCGGTATTTGGTCTTTTTTCGTTAGACATGGGCATTGATTTGGGCACCTGTAATACCTTGGTATGTGTTCGGGGTGAAGGTATTGTGCTCAATGAGCCCTCCGTTGTTGCCGTCAAGAAAGGAACCAACCGGGTTTTACAGGATGGTAATGCCGTTGGATTAGTTGCCAAGGAGATGCTTGGCAAGACTCCCGGCTCTATCACCGCTATTCGCCCTCTCAAAGACGGTGTTATCAGTGATTTTGAAATTACCGAAGCCATGCTGAATTATTTTATTCGTAAGGTCCACGGTCGCAGGGGCCTGATTCGTCCCCGGGTGGTGATTTCCGTACCTTCCGGAATTACCGCCGTGGAAAAACGCGCTGTGCTGGATTCGGCCGAAAGGGCGGGTGGCCGCAAGGTTTATCTGGTTCAGGAACCCATGGCGGCGGGCTTGGGGGCGGGTTTACCCATCACGGAACCTACCGCTTCCATGATCGTCGATATCGGGGGTGGAACCACTGAAGTGGCCATTATGAGTCTGGCCGACATTAGTGTTCGAGAATCGGTCCGCGTTGCCGGCGATGATATGGATGATGCCATTATCAGTCATTTAAAAAGAACTTACAATCTTCTCATTGGTGAAGCCCGTGCCGAAAAAATTAAGATTGAAATCGGCTCTGCGGCCCCTCTGGAGAAAGAGCTCACCATGGAAATTGCCGGCCGGGATACCATATCCGGCCTGCCCCGTAAGATTGTCGTTACCAGTGAAGAGATTCGCGAAGCTCTCAAGGAGCCCATTTCCGCTATCATAGAAGCGGTTATGCGTACCCTCGAACGGGCCGAACCGGAACTGGCTGCCGATCTGATCGACAATGGTATTTGTTTGGCCGGTGGGGGAGCTTTACTGCGTCGGGTGGATGTTGTGCTCAGCAATGCCACCGGCTTGAAAGTGGCAATTGCCGAAGACCCCCTCACCTGTGTGGCTCGCGGAACCAGCGTGTACCTGGAAAACCTGGAACTCTGGAAAGACACCCTGGAATCGGACGATACCAGTTTATAAATTTTTTCTTGTTGGGGATAATACCCTTGCCCCCAGGAGACAAAGCATAAAAAGTGGAGTTTCTTTTGTTCCGCTGGGTAAAATAATTTATGGCAGGGGCACCCATAATACGAAAACAGGAAACTCGATCGCGGTGATTATATAATGGCACGGAAGCGAAAAAAATTACCTCCTCGACACATCTTTGCTTATATGATGGTGACTTCTGCTGTTTTAATGATGTTGCCCGCTCGTTTCACTAATGGTTTGGATCAGATGTTTTCCCGATTGCTTTGGCCCTTCAGTAAAAGCAGTCATGAGATCACCTTGGCCGCAACCGACAAATTTCCTTCCCAGCCATCTCCGACAGTTTCCTTTCAGAAATATCAGCAGTTGGAAAACGAACTTATCTACAGCCAATCGCAATTACGAAAAATACAAAAAATAAATAATGAATTAGCCGGTCTCCGCCGCCGATTTGCCCTGGACCGGGTGGATTTCATTACCGCTTATATCATCGGCAGTGATTCGAGCACTCTTCACCAGGTACGTAAACTGGATCAGGGTGCCGACCATTATGTCGCTCGGGGGCAGATGGTCCTGGCCGCGGTCGGAAAGAAGCAAAATCTTTCTTCTGCCGACAAGGCCCAATTGGCCGTAGTCGGGAAAATATCCGAGGTAGGCTCTCAGACCGCCAGTTTGCAACTGCTCACCGATCCCGGTTTTATCTTACCGGTGATAATTCAGCCCCGCTGGGATCGTAAACAGAACTGGCGGGCCCGGGGTGTTCTCCAGAGCATAGGTATGCACCGTATTGTTGTTACCATGGTCTCGACCAAGCAACCGGTAAAAGTCGGTGATATCGTTTTGGCTCGGGCGGGTAAAAATAGTTCTTTAACAACCGATATACTGCTTGGTACCGTCAGGTATTGCCGTCCCGACGATCGTAATCCGGTGATGTGGCGGATTCAGGTGCAACCAGCGGTTGATTTGCCAAATCTGCGTCAGGTGGTAGTGATAAGGAATCCGAAAGAATAATCATGGCCCGGTTACCAATCAAAGCTTGCGGCATCGCCCTTATTACCGGAGTGAACCATGCGTTGGCTTAGTTTTAGCATTCTTCTTTTTGCCCTGATTGTCGTTCAGGTAAGCATGGGATATCTCTTTGGCATAATCAAGCCGGATTTTCTCCTGCTGCTGGCGGTGCTCCTGGCCTATCGGGGCAGTGGTCCTAAGATGTTAATCGCATGTTGGATTCTCGGGTTTGCCAAAGACCTGACCAGCGAAGCTTCTCTGGGATGTTATGCCTTTGCCTTTGGTTTAATCGCTCTGCTGATTGTCCGGGTTCGCGAATTGTTTTACGGGGACCACCCTTTGGCCCTGATTATCCTCACCGCCTTGTGCAGTTTCATCGTTGAACAAATGATCCTCGCTCTGGGATTCATCAAGGGGGATTTGGCCGAAAGCAGTTACGCCACCATAACCTGGGCTCTGCTCTTCGCGGCTCTTTTTACCGGGGGATTGGCACCTTATGGTCAATGGCTCGTAATGAAAATGCATCGCCGACTGGGCCTGCCCCGCTGGCGTAACTACAGTCACTAACCTGATCTTGTTCACCGACCTGAACATATTTCAATATTGTTTCACCCGGCTCCTGGCGATAAACCCTTAATCTGCCGCACTCTACACAATTTCGTGACTATACTGCTTCCGATACATCGGGTCCTGCCAGGAATTTTCATGCCCGATGGGTATAAGTTTATAAAAAATGCAGGCAAATCGCGAGAAACGCGGGTTAACTGCATCCCATCGAAGCTCCGCAATTGAAGCAGCGGTAGCAGTTGCCGTTACGTACGGTAATAGAGCCACAGGAATCGCAGACCGGCGCATCGGCCTGAAAATGGGTAAACTGGGAGTTAAAGCGATCCATAACCACCGTTCGATCGACAGCGGCCAGGGAAGGTTTGTTCACCATGTCAATCAAGGCTTCGAGACGATTGCCGATACCGGTTAATTTTTCCTTTTGTTCGGTTCGCGAATCGCCTGTTTCACTTCCGCTGGTATTGGTCGGTGCAGGATTCGCGGCAGTTTCGGAGGAAGCATTTTTATCCTCGCTGGGACGTTTCGGGGCATTAGCTTCCCGGTATCCCGGCAGGAAAGTCATCCCCAGCCAGCGGGCGATGTAATCAATAAGGCTCTTGGCGAAGGGGATGTCCCGGTTACTGGTCATACCCGCCGGTTCGAAGCGGGCATGACTGAATTTCGATACCAGGGTACTCAAAGGTACGCCGTATTGCAGGGACATCGATATGCAGGTTCCATACGCATCCATCAGTCCCCCGACGGTGCTGCCCTCCTTGGCCATGGTGATAAATAATTCACCCGGGGATCCGTCCTCATACAAGCCCACCGTCAGGTATCCTTCGTGACCGGCCACATCGAATTTGTGAGTGATGCTGCGTCTCGTCTGGGGCAGACGAATACGCTGCGGCCGGCGTTTCAAAGTTCCGTCATCTTCTTGTTCGTTTTTAGTGGATTCGGTTTCTGTTTCTTTGGCTGGCTGCTGTGCCGCAGCCGGGTTCTGCTTTTTCGTATTCAACGGCTGGGAACGCTTCGAGCCGTCTCTATAAATCGCCACCGCTTTGAGCCCCAGCTTCCAGCCGGTCATATAAACCGATTCGATATTGTCCACCGTGCTCTCGTGGGGCATGTTTACCGTTTTGCTGATCGCACCGGACAAAAACGGCTGTGCCGCCGCCATCATCTTTATATGAGCTAAATAATGGATTGATCTTTTTCCCTTGGCGGGTTTGAACGCGCAATCGAATACCGCCAGATGCTCCGGTTTCAGTTCCGGCGCGTTTTCGATGGTATCTTCCTGTTCGATGGCGTTAACAATGGCCCTGATTTGGTTGGGATCATATCCCATTTTTTCCAGGGCCATTTTCACTGTATTATTAACAATTTTGAGCATACCACCCCCGGCCAACAGTTTGTACTTGACCAAGGCGATATCCGGCTCAATGCCGGTTGTGTCGCAGTCCATCATAAATCCGATTGTTCCCGTCGGGGCCAAAACCGAAACCTGGGCATTGCGGAACCCGCAAGACTGTCCCTGGGCCCGGGCCTGGTCCCAACTGTTCCGGGCTGCCTGGAGCAGATAATCGGGACAGCAGCTCTCTTCGATGTCGCGAACCGCTTGACGGTGCTTGTCAATTACCCGCAGCATCGGCTCCCGATTCGTTTGGAAGTGGTCGAAAGGACCGAATCGCTGGGCCAGTTCGGCGCTCATCGCGTAAGCCGTACCCGTCATAATTGCCGTGATTACCCCGGTGATGGCGCGACCTTCGTCACTGTCGTAGGGCAATCCCAGGGACATAATCAAAGAACCCAAATTGGCATATCCCAGTCCCAGCGGACGGAACTCATGGGAGTTCTGAGCAATTTCCGCTGTCGGGTAACTGCCGTGATCGACCAGCAGTTCCTGGGCGATAATTATGATCCGCACCGCCCGACGAAAACTTTCCACATCGAATCGGCCGTCAGGCAGTCGGAATTTCAACAGATTCAAACTTGCCAGGTTGCACGCCGAATCGTCCAGAAACATATACTCACTGCAGGGATTGCTCGCATTGATACGGCCGCTGTTCGGGCAGGTGTTCCAATGATTGATGGTGGAATCATATTGCACGCCCGGATCACCACATATTTGCGTACCTTCGGCAATCAACCCCATGACTTCCCGAGCGTCATAGGTGTCAACCTTTTCTCCGGTAGTCACCGAGTAAGTGTCAAACGTACCATCATTGTCCACAGCTTTCATGAATTCATCCGTAATACGCACCGACAGATTGGAATTCTGGAACATCACACTGCTGTAAGCTTCTCCGTTGTAGTTGCCGTCATAGCCCTGTTCGATCAGGGCCCAGGCTTTGCGTTCCTCTTCGGTCTTGCAGGTAATGAATTCCTTGATATCGGGATGATGTATCTTCAAGGACTGCATTTTGGCCGCCCGTCTTGTCTTTCCGCCGCTTTTCACCACCGCAGCAATCTGATCGAATACCCGCATGAAACTCAAAGGTCCCGAGGGACGTCCTCCACCGCTGAGTTTTTCCCGGCTGGACCGCAGCGTGGATAAATCCGTACCCGTTCCGCTGCCGTGTTTGAATAACATCGCTTCACTGGTAGCCAGGTTCATGATGTCTTCCATCGTGTCGCCTACACTTTGGATGAAACAAGCCGAGCACTGCGGATACTCATAGGTGTTTGTGCAGGCTTGTACCTTCTCGCTCGTTTGCGACCAGTGATAATTATGTTTGCTTCCCGAAACACCTTTTACGTGATGCAGTCCCACATTAAACCATACCGGGGAATTAAAAGCGGCATATTGATTCACGCACAACCAGGTTAGCTCATGGTAAAATGTTTCCGCTTGCGCCTCGCTGGTAAAAACATTATCTTCGCGAGCCCAGTCCGCAATTGTGCGGGTAACACGGTGTACCAGTTCCTTAAAGGATTTTTCCCGCTCCTCCGTTCCCAGTTCACCGTAAAAATACTTACTTACCACTACCTTAGTTGCCAGTTGTGAGAAATTAGCGGGAACCTCCACATCTTTCTGCTCAAAAACAACCTCACCCTTTTCGTCGGTAATACTGGCGGTACGGCGTTCCCATTGAAGCTGCTCAAAAGGGTGTGTTCCGGGTGTGTGAAAAAAGGGATCAATCGATAACGCGGTCCGTCCGGCATCCTTGTCGCGGCGGTCTAAGTTCTTGTCCAATTTGTTTTCAATGGTGCCTTCCGAATTGGCAGCGGCCATGCTCATGTCGACTCCTTCCCAATAATATTATATGCTCGCTCCGGGCGAGGTCATAATTCAATATATCCCTGAATATTTCACAATATTTACTGTTTTTGCGCGCAATCCAACCGCATAAGTCCACCTTGGTGTCCCGATGGAAAACCAAAATATTCCGACAGCGACTTAGAAAAAACCGCCATTGTCGGTTGAACTGTTGTTTAAGAAAATTAAAAAGGACAAACCACTATGGGTTTTCCGCAGCATCTACTTTAAATATGGCCGTCCTTTGGGCCATTCCATTCGAACAAAGGTAATAATAACACTACATCTAGTGTAGTCAATCGTGTTTTTTTCGGATTTTCATCAATATTTTGTTATTCCTTGATATTAAAGAACCTGCAAAAATATATTTTTTTATCTCACAGCCTTCAATCTTTAGCCAAGGTGTTTTTTTTATGTTCACGTTGGAATTTAGAAGAAAACTTTCGGTTAAATATTTTTTAAACAATTATATGTTAAGTAGTTATGCGTTTTTGTTTCTCTGGTGACTATTTTTGTCGGTTAAAGCCCAACCATCGAACAGACGAAAATAATAACGCAAAGGTAGATTTATCAGTAACAAGAAAATCCTGACAATCTCAACCAGTCAATATGGTGTTTATATATACTCTACCCCTTGAGCATGAGAGTTATTGGCAGGGCTGGATGTAATTGTTTTTCTGATAAGTAAAGACATAACCCGGCAGGGCCGATTATAAGTGCATGACAAAAACGTATTTATGAAATTAATCACACGGTATTTTCATGTGGGACAGGTATATATCGATAAATGGGAAATCGGGGGCTCTTATGTATGGCGGTGCAGGTTATGTCCGGTAAAAACCATGTTTTAATTATCAGTAACAAAGATTCGCTGCCGAATTCACTAAGCGTCGCGGTGGACGACATGCTGCTGGATACCACCATTTGTCCCCCTCCTCAAGCCTTTGCCGCACTGCGGAATAATAAGATACAGGCAGCTGTTTTGGCCCTGGAAAGGATAGAGCAGCTTTACAGTGAGGATTTTCAGGAAATTACCGAACAACTCAAGTCTCTTTCCATTGACGCTTTAATTCTGGCCGAGAATGTCGATCAGGTAAATGCCGGCGACGAAAATGAATTGCTTCGCGCCAACCTGAACGAATCCAGTGAAATGATCAAAGGTCGATTGGCTACCTTATTCGATTTGCGTCCCCGGTTTCAGCATCTGAATCGGCAAATACTACAGCTGCAAAGTGTAGGTCAACCGCTCAGCGACCATATTGCCCAGGTCGATGAGGAGATGCGTCTCGCTGCCCGTCTGCAACGGGATTTTCTTCCCCGTCAACTACCTCAATTAGACAATATAAAATTTGCCACCCTTTATCGGCCCGCCACCTGGGTCAGCGGAGATATTTATGATATCATGCGTCTGGACGAACATCATATCGGCTTTTATGTTGCCGATGTTGTCGGGCACGGTATGCCCGCGGCTCTGCTGACCATGTTTATCAAGCGAGCCCTTGTCGCCAAGCAGATCACCGGGAACAGCTATACCCTTATTGAACCGAGTAAGGTACTCCAACAGCTTAACGAAGACCTGGTCGAACAGAATCTCAGTAACTTTCAATTTGCGACGGCCTGCTATGCTCTGCTCAACACCGAAACCTTGCAACTGCGTCTGGCCGGCGCCGGTCATCCCTCTCCCATGTGTATCGATCCCCACGGCCAAAGCCGGGAACTGCAGGCCAAAGGCAGCTTACTCGGGATTTTCCCTGATCGACAATACCAAACCAGTGAATACCAGCTCCACCCCGGCGATAAACTCCTACTCTTCAGCGACGGCGTAGAACTGGCTTTTGTCAATGACGGTCCCGACCAGCCATTGCGTTTCCGTCAGGAATTTGAATACCTTGCCCAATGTGATGTCGAAACCATGACCAGCAAACTCATCGAAATCATCGAGAACGAAGAAGGTTCCCTCCACCCCCGCGACGACGTCACCATCGTCGGCCTGGAAATCAGCTGACTTTCGCTTGCAAACTAAGCTGTTTGGTTACCTATCCCCAACCGTCGCATCAAGGGTTTCATCGTCAATCCCTGCACTACCAGGGAAAAGAACACACACCCAAATCCCGCCACCAGTAACGCCGACCGCCATTTCATCAAGGGATGCTCCGCGGGTAAATCCGAGGGTAAATGCAGCAGCAGTGCGATAGGGATCGAACCCCGCAGCCCTCCCCAGAACAGAATGTGCTTCCAGGGCTTGGGTCGTTTTCGCCCAGCCTTATTCAACGCCCAATAGAACGTGTACACCACCGATGCCCGCCCGAACAGCATGGCCAGAATTGCTACCACTACCAACCGCCACGGATTCACCGCGATGGTCTCGGGAAACTGACGCAGTTCCAGCCCGATTAGAATAAACAAAAAAGAATTCACCAGAAAATCAATCGACTCGAAAAACGTCTCCACGGTTTCGGTTGTTTTGGGGCTCATGGATAAATGCCGTCCATAATTCCCGATCAGCAGTCCCGCCATCACCACCGCGATTACCCCCGACAAGTGCATCAGCTCTGCCAGCCAGAACGCCCCGTACGCCAGCACTACACAAAGAGCGTTTTCCAGCAGATGATCTTCCAGCCGTCGCAACAATAGAAATACTCCCCAGCCCAAACCCCCCCCCAGCAACAATCCGCCCAGCGACACTTTCACGAAAATACCTGCCGCTGAAATCACACTCGATTCCCCCCCGCCCTTAATGACTGCGTCCAATAAAATGGTAAACAAAACCACTCCCGTGGCGTCATTAAAAAGTGATTCACCTTCTACAAGTGTACGTAAATCTTCCGGCGCCCCCGCTTCTCGAAACAACGCCAGCACGCTTACCGGATCGGTAGGGGAGATCAAAGATCCAAAAAGCATTGCCACCAATATCGATGATATTCCTCCCAGCCAGCCTACCACTCCACCTACCAGCACCGTCGATACAATCACCCCTGGCACCGCGAAACAGACAATCGGAATAATATGTTTCAACAGCCGATTGACATCCATGTGCATCGCCCCCTGAAATAACAAAGGCGGCAAAAACACAAAAAAAATCAACTCGTGCCCGAAACCTGTTTTTTCCACCTCCGGCATAAAAGGCAGAAACCCTATTCCTAATCCCACCAACGTCAGAAAAATTGTGTATGGCAGATGGGCAATAAATTTGGTAGCTATGGCTACCAGGCAGGCCAGTAATAACAGACCGATATAGATGCCCACCTCATACTCTATCAGATGTTCTCCCACCTCCTTTGCCGCCAGCAAAATTGCCATAACCTTCTACTCCAATAGCATCTGCAGCTTTCTAAGCCATATGTTCAATGTCTAAGCCTATTTCCGTTATACCCATCGGGTATGAAAATTCCTGGCAGGGCCCGATGTAATTGTTTTCTGCTTAAGTATATACATAATGCGAAAACGGGAAAATTCAATCGTGATGAGTATAATCCATACAGTTACTCACGCCAGCAAAAAAAAATCGCACCCAGAATGAGCTCGGTTTGATCATTACAAACAACAGAACTTATTGGCTTTCCTTATCTTTCATCTCGGGCCAGATACTGCGCATCTGGTAGGCGTTCAAGGTGACGAGTTTGGCGTCGTTGCCGCGGGCGAAGACGGAGACTCCCGTGCTGTCCGGACGGGTGGGGTACGCCCGCACCGTCAGGCATTGGCGGTCGTTGGCGAACACTTCGATGATGCTGCGGTCGATGAATACGCGCAGACGAAGCGGCTCGTTCCGTCTGAGGAACAAAGGGCCAATCTCCGGGCTGCGGGAGCCGACATTAGAACTAAGCGAGGCTTGTGAGACGTCGATTATCAGTTCGCGTCGGTTCGTGGGGGGCGGGCTGGTGTTCATTGATAAACTGATGCTCACCTGCTCCTCTCCATGGGGACTGCGCAGAACGCGCAACCCGACTTCACGGGCCTGTTGGGGATTAATCACGACTTCCAGTTCCATGGCTCGGCCCATTACGCCGGGCAGGATATTCTCTCCGTTGGCCGGAATGACCATGTTCTCAACTTTCACCGGATTGAATCGCAATGTCTTGAGCTCTTCGATGGGCTTGATGCAGAGCGGGTTAATCTGTCGGCGGACCGCGGTGGGGCCAATGCCCATACCGAGAGAAGGCAGTCCACTCAGGGATAGTTGGCGAGCCAGGGTGTAAACCTGTTTCTTGACACCGCCATGCTTGATCAGGCAGGTAGTCATGTTCCACATGGCGATGCAGCGTCCCTGCGGGTCCACGAACGCGGAAGGCGCGTGGAGACTGCCGCGTTCAATGGGGCCGTAAATTGCCCGGCCATGCTCCTCAATGGTAAACCGCCCCTGCTCCACGTCGGAGGTGCCAATGTAATATTTTGAGCCCTGATTGTGACTGAAGAACAGCACCAGGTGTTTGCCGTTACCAATGGGCAAGACATTGGGACACGAGCAATCCGTGCCGGGATCGGTGAAATAGCTGTCTTCAAAATACATGCCCATCGATTCCCATTGAGCCAGGTCTTTGGATCGCTTAATCTCCAGGGAAGTGTTTTTGAGCCCCCCATTTGTTACTACGTAATAATAATCTCCCTCGCGCCAAATACAGTTGTCGCCAAATTTGCCCTGGGGCCGTGGAGATTTCAGGGACAACGGATCGGCTTGTATCCAGTTCCCGGACATTGGATCAGATGTTGTGTTCACGGTGAAACCTGTACTCAGGATCACCCGGTCTTTGTCCGCCCACGCCTGGCCGGTGCCGCCAAAGATGCGTTTGGGCAGGATGGGCAGGTCTTGCCAGTGCACGAGGTCGTCACTGACGGCATGGCCCCTTCCATAGCCCGGTATTCCAGGGACGACGATCAGGTAAAACAAGTGATATTTGCCCTGCCACGAGCACAACCCCGCCACATCGTGAATGCCATAGCCCGGTGGAGAAAAGTGATAGAGCGGACGGAACGGATCATCGGCCAGGGACTCTCGTAATTCGCGAAAATGCGCGATCTGCGCCTCTCCGCTCATTTCGGTCAAGTCCACCTTGCCCCCCTTCGTTTGCACGGATTGGGCGGTGATAGCGCTGAAACCAGAAATGATCGCCAGACCTAAGCAGGTACGTTTAACGAGGTAATTCATGATTCACTCTCCTTCATATACTGGGTTAACGGTCACATGAAAGCGGGAAATTTAACGGCAAGGAGTATAGGACGATAGAAGTCGCTCCTAACCCGGCAGGGCCGGGAACCAAATAGGGTTTCCTGGAGTCTAGCCCGGATATTCTGTTGCGGCTTTCTCTCCTGGATATAAAGCAGGGGCCTGGGAAAAGATATCCCAGGCCCCGCCTCTGTTCAAGCCTAAAAACTCACGTTGTCAAGCTGGACTCAAGATGTCATTTAATGCTGTTCCGGCCCCAACCCCAGTGAGCATCGGCCAAGGGGTCGGACCCGAGAAACGGTTTTTAGTTACCACACGCGGCCGCCGGGACCTTGTTGCACTTGAGCCATTTCGCGAGAACCTGGGCAAGGTCCAGCATATTAACCTCGCAATCTTCGTTAAAGTCCTCCGGATCGATCTCTGTGCATACAAACTCGCCCGTGACCTCATAGTTCAGGGAGCCAATTTCGTATGCCGTCAAGGCATGATCGTAAATCCTTACGTCATCCAAGTACGTGTTTGTGGTTCGCCAAGACGGGTTGCCACCGTAGGCGATACGCAAAGGTAAGTTGGCCTTGTTCGGCCGCAGTGCATACCAAGCATTATCACCCCAGGGCGGTTGTTCATCAATAAGAGCCCCGTCCAGGTATGCCCTGCAGCGCCCACCTTCATCTTTGTCCCAGGTTGTCACGAAATGCCGCCACACTGGCTCTTCCGCGAGGGGAGTGTTCAAGTCACCCACGCCACAGCCGCTATCATTATCGCCAAAAAGGACAGCGTTGAAGCTTGACTTACCCCACATACGCGACGTGTATACAATGTTATCAGAGTCGCCGTCAGTGCCTATACAGACATGCCAACCCCAACCACTGCCATAACTATACGGCCTATAGAGCACCCAGTAGGAAATGGTCAGGCCGTCCTCGGGCACGTAGAAATTGGGATCGGCAGGGGCAACCTCGAACCAGGGAGCCCCATCTTTATCGGTATGCAGCGCCAAGCCATCCACTCCGATATCAAAAGACCACTCTTCCGGCTCATTCGGTCCACTGTACGGGTCCATCATCGTGAGATGGTTGCCATTACCCGACGAATCCAGCCCGTTGCCATCGAGCTTCCACCAGCCGATAAGCCCGGGGATCGCCGCGGGAACGTCGTCATCAAGCACGGTAACCGCTACGGGAGCAATGACGTCGGAGCCATAGCCCGCATCGGCGCTGCTGACGCTGATGGCGATGCTGCCGCTGTGATTGTCGCCATCACCGTCGTCGGCCGCGGTGACCGTGACCGTCTTGGCCGCCCAGTCGGCACTGGTAAACACCAGCTCGTCGTCGTCCAGTGTGTAAGCAGCACTGTCCGGTATCAACGTGATCGTCACGTCCGCCGTCGGTTGATCGGTCAGCGTCACCGTGATTGTGTCCGCCGCGCCGCCTTCGGTGACCACCGTCTGGCCTTCGCTCTGGTCCACAACGATTACATCGGTGACAGCCTGATAACCAATGCCGTAAAGGGCCGTATTGGGAAAATCGCTGGGGATTATGCTACCGGCCCTATTACGCACTGACGTGCGCAGCGTAAGCTCTGTACCATACATATAGCCCACCGGCGCGATCAGGGCCCTTCTCTCGTTCGTTCTGGTCTGGGTGTGATCAATAACTTCGCTCTCATTACCCCAGGGGTCCACCACAAGGGTTCCCACGGGCACCACTTGGCCAAGGATGACGTCATCGCCGGTGATGGGGGTAAAGTCGCGATCGTCACTGAGCCGGGCATAGATGGACATGGTGTACGGCACAAACACCCGATACCAACCCTCGGGCACAGTTACCGTGGTGATCAGCTCCGGCTCGATCCCGTCCACGGCAAATAGAGCGAACGGGAGCGGGTCCAATCCGTTCGGTTCCTGTTGCGTCGTCTCCCAATACGGTGCCGCAATGTACGTCGGGCCGGTATTCCCGCCATCTAGATTCCCCACCCAGTCCGTCGCCCCGTCGGCCGCAACCGTGTTGACATACTCAGCCGGTGTATAATCCGTGCCTTCCGAGTCCAGGCTCGCGCCCACGATGTTAATATCGCCCCACGTCGCCGTGCTGGTGGTAAACGTCGGCGGTATGTATTCTTCCGCCTGGGCCACAGCCGCCATCATTACAACAGCTATACATAAGAGTAAAATCTTCTTAATCATTGTCTTATTCTCCTATTTGTTAAATGAAAATGATAGTAACACTACTTTCCCGACAACTGTCAGGATACTTCAGACTTAACACAGCGACCTCTCGGCCGCCTTCCAACTTAGACTTGTTTTTCTATGGCTCGTCCTCCTATAAAAGCGGTTTTTTGTTACAACTGAAGTTTTGCAAAATTAGATTTTCTGAAGCCAAATGGCCTATAAGTCCGATAATTTAAAAGGAACCTGTTTTAACAGCGTCAAGTGCACTGCGAAGCCTGTTCCA
>Ga0180435_10002624_pt1 | contig 18263 bp, 11 predicted proteins | sample SS_ome_3_FD_132467 | JGI IMG/M metagenome (GOLD analysis project Ga0180435, IMG submission 132467) | Hypersaline lake sediment archaeal communities from the Salton Sea, California, USA - SS_3_S_1 metaG | ecosystem: Environmental > Aquatic > Non-marine Saline and Alkaline > Hypersaline >...
CTAAGGCGCAAACACACAAAGAAAAAATATCACATTTAAACAGACATCTCTTCGAGCCTTTGAGTCTTTGTGGCCTATAATTTTTGAGTAATTCAGAGGTTTGCCCCCCTGGCGAACGATGATCAAAACCAGTGCATTCCGGTCATTGATTTTTCCCGATCAATCCGCTACAAACGAAAGACGCTTTTCACAGCCCACAAAAGCCCAATGTTCAATATGCAACCCGAAGAATAACCCTTCGCGACTTAGCGCCTTTGTGGCTATTAAATTTAGGCAACAGGAGACCAGTTGACCACACCACCAAAACGCATCCAACTCGACGATATTGCCCCTATCATCGCCGACACATTCAAGGGGCACGAATCCATCACCTGTTATGTCGGGTCCAATGCAGCCACACCCACGGCAATCATGGAAGCCTTGACCCAAGCCCTGAAATCACGGGCACCAGCACTGCCTTTCATGAAAATGGTGCACCTGCTGCTGCAGGGGCCGGTTCCCTATGTTGAAGCGGGCCTTCAGGACCGGGTCATGGCCTATTCCATTTTCTCCGGCGCTGAAGTCCGACATGCTGCTAACCAGGGCCAGGCCTTTTATCTGCCCTGCACCCTGGCCAATATTGAAAGCCTGATCAACAAGGGGTGTAAATATCAGCCCGAAGTGGTCATCATGAAGGTCAGCCAACACCCGCATACAGGCGAATTCAGCTTGGGGCTTTCCGTGGAGGCCATGCACACGGCCATCGACCATGCCAGGGTCGTAATTGCGGAACTGGACCCCAGCATGCCCTTTACCCACGGACAGAGCATGGTGGATGCCGGTTCCATCGACTACCTGGTGGCGGAAGGTGCCCAACCGGTATATGATTTTCCAGCACCTGATTTTGACGACATGCCGCCGGTGGAACGTCGTATCGGAGCACTGATCACGGAACACTTCATCCGGGATGGCGTTACCCTTCAGGCAGGCATTGGTAAAATTCCGGACGCCGTGGTGGGCACCATCAGGGAGGCCCAGCCCAAACATCTGGGTATTCAGACGGAGCTCTACGGTGACGGTTTAATGCTCCTGCAGAAATCACGCATTGTCACCAACCGGAAAAAAACCGTCAACATGGGCTACAGCACCACCAGCCTGATCATGGGCTCCCGTGAGTTGTACGATTTCGTACACATGCGGTCCGGTGTTCAGATGCGGCCTTCCTCCTACACCAATGCAGCTGCCACCATTCAGGCCAACCGTCCCTTTGTTTCCGTAAACACGGCCATCGGTATAGACCTTTTCGGCAATGTCTGGGCGGATTTCATTGACCCGCGGCGGTATTACGGCGGTGTGGGCGGCCAGCCGGATTTTATCAGGGCACTCCAGGAACCTGGCTTCGGGACCCCGGTGATTGCCATTAAATCCGTAACCGACAAGGGGAATTCGAAAATTGTGCCCACCTCACCGCCGGGTGTCAGCCTTACCGCCTCGGCATATGATGGGGTGGTCCTGGTTACTGAATATGGTGTCGCCGACCTAAGGGGGCTGACCTTGGGGAACAAGGCGCTGGCCATTGCCAACGTGTCCCACCCTCGCTTTCGTGATCAGCTGCTGCGTGACATCTATGACGATCCGCTGTTTACAAAACCCTTTGATTTCTCGCCGGACAAAACCCCCTACGGCGTCATCCCCTACCAGGGAGATATCAAAATCCCATAAATTTTCATTCCCGGAGGTAAACAACCCAGCATGAACCACCGGCTATGGATAGATATCGTTAATATTCGTTTTACATGGGCACATGAAAATTTATATAAAATAAGATCGATTTTTTTATTTTAATCATACACATTGGAAACGTGGTTTCACACAAAAGGTGCTTGACGGCACAGACCACTGAATAGGTATAACACTCTCAGCGGCGACTGGCTGTTTCTAATGCAAGGAATGGTGATCGAATGGCTTTACGGATGAATCCCATTATCGAACTTTTGGCGTCCCATCGCAGCATCAGGAAATTCAAAGACAGGCCGGTGCACGACGAGCTTGTCCGGATCATCATCGAGACGGCCCAGTGCGCTGCCACCTCCAGCCATGTGCAGGCGTACACGGTTATTCGGGTCAAGGATAAAGCGGTTCGGCGGGAAATCGCGGCCTTGAGCGGCCCCCAGGTCTGGGTGGAACAGGCACCAGTGTTTCTCGTTTTTTGTGCCGACCTCAACCGGCTGGAAACCGCTTGCCGCATGCACGCCAAAGAGATGGCCAATGGGTTTGCCGAGCAGTTCCTCGTGGCCACGGTGGACACGGCATTATTGGCCCAGAATGCCATGATCACGGCCGAATCAATCGGTCTGGGGGGCGTATTTATCGGTGGCATCCGCAATGATCCCCGGAAAATCTGTGATCTCCTCGGTATCCCTGAAAAAGCCTATCCTGTATTCGGCATGTGCCTGGGCTACCCGGATCACGCACCGCCCGTCAAACCACGGCTGCCCATGGAAGCCATTTTCAAAACTGATCAATATGACCAAGAAAACGAAAAGGGGTTCCTCAAAGCCTATGACCGGCTTACCAACGCGTATTACCAGACCCGGGACAGCAATCTCAAAGACCAGACCTGGACCGGACAGATTGCCGATTTCATGAGCAAAAAAGTCCGGCCGCATATGAAATCGTTCTTGCAGAAACAAGGTTTTTTTCTCCAATAATATCGTGTACCACGCTTTTATATAACGCGGCTGCGTCGCTTATATGGAATTCTTAATCATTGGTTGTACACAATAACTTCAGCAAAATTCATGCACGATTCAGGTAAGAAAAGGAGTTACTATGGGCGGACTATTCGGCATCGCTTCAAAAAAGGACTGTGTGCTGGACTTGTATTACGGGACGGATTATCATTCACACCTGGGCACCAAACGGGGAGGGATGTGCCTGAAAAACGGAAAAGGGTATTCACGTTCCATCCATAATATCGAAAATGACTACTTTCGTTCAAAATTCGAATCCGACCTTCCCAATCTCAATGGTACCGTGGGCCTTGGGGTCATCAGCGACACCGATACGCAGCCATTGATCATCGGGTCCCACCTGGGCACCTTTGCCATGGTCACGGTGGGTAAAATCAACAATCTTGATGAACTCGGGAAAAAGGCCTACAGGAAAAAATTGCATTTTTCTGAAATGAGTGGTGGCGAACTTCACCCCACTGAACTCGTGGCCATGCTGATCTGCGAGGGTGATTCCTTTGTGGAAGGGATCAAAAGGGTTCAGGAGTCTGTTCAGGGTTCCTGTTCACTGCTCCTGATGACCGAAGACACGATCTATGCAGCCCGTGACAAGCTGGGCAGAACCCCGCTTACCATCGGCAAAAAAGAAGACGCCTTTTCCGTATCATCCGAAACATGTGCCTTCCCAAACCTTGGCTTTGAAATCGACACCTATTTAGGCCCAGGGGAAATCGTGCGTGTGACCGCGCAAGGCTGCGAACAGTGCAAACCACCGGGGGAGCAAATGCAGGTCTGCAGTTTCCTGTGGGTATATTACGGCTACCCGGCATCCTGTTACGAAGGCATCAATGTCGAAGCCGTGCGCAACCGCTGTGGAGAGTATTTGGCAGACAACGACGATATTGTCATCGACTACGTTGCCGGTATTCCGGATTCTGGCATCGGGCATGCCATTGGATACGCCAACAGAAAAAAAGTCCCCTACATCCGCCCTTTTGTGAAATACACGCCCACGTGGCCCAGAAGTTTCATGCCCCAAAACCAGGTCCAGAGAGATCTGGTTGCAAAAATGAAACTCATACCCATAAACGAGCTCATCAAAGGCAAGCGACTGCTCTTCTGTGAAGACTCCATTGTACGCGGTACCCAGTTGAAGGACAACATCAGCAAGCTGTTCGATTATGGGGCCCAGGAAGTCCACATGCGCCCGGCCTGCCCGACCCTCGTCTATGCATGTGATTTCCTGAATTTTTCCACTTCCCGGTCCACCATGGACCTGGCCGGCAGAAAGGCGATCAGCGAAATCGAAAAACAGGAAACCGATTTTCTGGAGGAGTACGCGCAGACAGGCACCCCTAAAAACCTGGCCATGATCGAGCGTATCGGCCAGCGGCTGGGGTTGACATCCCTCGCCTATCAGAAACTGGACGACCTTGTTTCCGCCATAGGACTGCCCAAGGAAAGGCTTTGCACCCACTGCTGGGATGGCTCGAGCTACTTCTAATGAGTTTGTTCATCAGCTTTACGCTGGCCTGGTAATTTCAGCCGCTCTTGCAGGGATTGATGCATCATGTCACCTAATTTCTCCGCCTGCATACGCGTACTGGCTTCATGAACCCCCACCAGATAGGGGCCAATTGAAAATATGAGCTCATAACTATCCATCACCATGATCAGTCGGGCGCCCTTGATGCTGACCGCCGGTGTAACGTCCCTGCCGTCAAAATCCCTAAAGTAGCCACGTACGTCATTCACAAGCTGTTGCGCCGCTGCCGGAGACTTGCGGTCAGAAAGGTAGGCTGTCAGTTGATGACTGCCGAATGTATACGTTGCCATAAATATGTTATCCAGGCGGCTCATCCCGAAAGCATCCTTTGGAATGATGGTTATGCTGCCCCTATTCAGATTTTCGGCAGGAAAATATTCCAGTTCTTTGATGTTTACCGCTTCGACCCGGATTGTATGAATGAATCGTTCAGCCAGCTGTTTTGCCAATTCCGTCATTGGACTTGAAGATTCAGATGGCAGTATTTCCACGTAAAAGGAGCCATGCACCATAAAAACAGCACTTTGGATGGTATAAGCGAATTGCGTTATATTCAGCTTCTCGGCATCAAGGCGCTTCTGTTGGCTGTAGACCGAAAAGGCGTTTAACAGGCTCCCCATGTGATAAACGTTCACTTCTATCATTTTCCCCGCATTATCAACCCTTTCATACCACTGGCTTTTTAATTCCTCAAAACCAGCTGACAAATACAGTTCCGCCTGGCCGTTGATTTTTTCATATAGGGAATCCGGGCGGTAACTCTCCACCGGCCCCGAGACCGCAAGTCCTTGCGGGGGGGCGATGAGGGGCGACGATTCAATTGCCGATACCGGAACAGCTGCCATCGTTAAAATTCCGACAAAAGTTAACACAGTACGGTATACCAAAGCCCGAAGCGTCCAGTTTTCGGAGCATGGTCCCGATATTCTCTTTTCAATGGTCATGCAAACCTCTCGTGGGCTGTCTTTAATAATTCCCCTATGGGCATATGTTGCGGGCAGATTTTCTCGGCTTCACTGAAGTCTGTTATCAATAGCAGCCCGTGCGACACAGGGACAATGTCATGATAGGTTCTCTTGGCAAATTCGTGCTTGCCATAGGCGATGTCATACATAAGACAGCGCATGATGTCGCTAATGGGTACCCTTTCCCCCGTGGTGGGTTCACAAAACCGGCCACAGCCCGCACAATAGCCAAACGCGGTTTCACGGGCATATTTCTCCAAATGCTGTTCATCCCGGATAGACCATTTCTTCTGGTCTGCGGCTGCAGCAACATTTGCCTTCAAAATGGTCATATTGGGCATCTCGGAGCATATACTGGCAATATCGGGATTCTGCCAGACCGCCTTCAGTTTGGCCTGCTCAGGCGTGAGTCCCCTATCCATAAAATGGTCGGTGATTTCTTCAGACGCAGCATCTTTTTGTTCTGTGTCAGCATAATAAGAAGAGAAAAACCTGGCCTGGGTTTTCATGGCCACCAACCCGATTCCGGCCGCTTTGCAGGCGGCCACAGCCCTTTTCATCTTGCTGTCATTCATCAATCGATAATTGTAACTGGCCATAATCCCGTCGATCCACCCCAATTCCGAGGCATCCAGCAAACACTGCGCCATGTTCGTGTGCGTGGAAAACCCGAAATAACGTAAGACACCACGGGCCTTTGCATCCTCGGCCCATGTTTTTATGTCGGGCGTGAGATCAGATTTCGGGTTTGACGAGTGATGAATTAAAAACAGATCGATATAGGTCGTATTCATTCGCCTTAACGACGTGCGGAGGCTTTCGGTCAGCTGCTGCGGGCTCAACGCAGACGATTTCGTTGCCAGAAAGATCGATTTACGGTCATCCGGGTATTTTCTAAAGTACTTGCCGATCGCCTTTTCACTGTTGCCGCCTTCATAGGTGTGGGCCGTGTCCCAGTACCTTACGCCCAGTTTAAAAGCCTGCTTCATCAGCATCTGTTTGGACATCAGGTCCTGGCTACCGCCCAACGCAAGCGACGATACCATTTCACCGGTGTCTCCGAACGGTCGGCGCGGAACCACGGGCATCCCCTTTTGCGCTGCAGCTTGTGCAGCCCGCACTTGCCCAGATAAGGGCATCGTAATGGAGGCCAGGCCCGAAGCACCGGTAAGCTTGAAAAATTCCCTTCTCGTCAGGTTTGGTTTGTTTTCAGACATTTTTCCCCCGATCTTTGGTCGTTAGGTCCAGGCAGTGCGTAATACAGGCCGGCATTTCTTCCGGATGGTGGGAAACATATAGAACCTGGGTATGGGGCTGCCTGCCGATCACATCAACCAAACGCAGTATGCGCATGCGGTTGGCCGGGTCAAGCCCCTGGCAGGGTTCGTCCAACACGAGGATCTCAGGGTTCTTTACGACTGCCCGCGCCAGAAGGATCATTCGCCGTTCGCCAAAGGAAAGGAGATCATAGCGTTTCGCCTTTAAATGGCTCAAGTCCAGGCGTTTTATCCAGGCCTGAGCGGTTGTCACCTGCCCTGTATCGGCCCGGCAATAAAGGCCCACAGAATCGAAAAACCCGGAAAGAACAACATCAAATGCGCTGATGGGTTTACGGTAGTTCGCCTGAAACTCGGAGGAAACCACCCCCAGGCGCTGTTTAATATCCCAGATGCTCTCCCCGCTTCCCCTTCTTTTGCCAAAAAGATATATATCGTTGGCATAGGCCTGGGGATGATCGCCGGTGACCATCTGCAGCAGGGTCGTTTTTCCCGATCCATTGGGGCCGGTAATGGACCAGTTTTCCCCTTTCATTACCGTCCAGTTCAGGTTTTCGAAAACAGCCAGGCCCTGGTAGTGAACACCGGCATTTCTTATTTCTATGACAACCGGATTAGGGGTCAAGTCTGCTCTTGACTCTTTTTGCCTGCCTTTACTTTCTAAAGCGTCAAGAGCAGACTTGACCCCTAATCTACCTGGTCGCATATCATACAACCGATCCACCGAGTCAGGGGCCAGCACCTGATCACGGGGTCCGTTGCAGAAGACCCGCCCGGCTTTCAAGCCGATCACGTGGGTAAAGGCGGGCAGCAGGTTTCCCATGCGGTGGGTGGCCAGCATGACCCGCACCCCGGATTTGAGTAAAAGGTTGATGGATGCACCCAGATGTTCGCGCCCCGTGCTGTCGAGCCCTTCAAAAGGTTCATCCAGAAGCAGCATTCCTTTGGCGCGCAATACAGCCCGGGCAATCAGGATGCGCCTGATTTCCCCGGTTGACAGAAAACGTACTGGCCTTTCCAGCAGGCGCTCAATCCCGAGCAGGGAAACAACAGCAGCCTTTGCATTACCTGCGGACTCGCCTTCATTTCTTGGGACGGTCTCCATGAGGCCCTGGGGTGTTAGATAACTCTCTATGTCCCCGCTGAAATAACGGGCAGCATCTGCTGCCTGTTCCCTGGCAATCAACCGGCGGTGGGTTTCAAAAGAAACATAACCCATGCAGTCAGGCGCGGCAAGGGGGTGATGCCGTTGTATATTACCCTTCACCACCGGTGTTTCCCCGGCCAGGGCGCGCATAAGCGTCGATTTCCCGGAACCGTTGGGCCCTAAAACCGCCCAGTTCTGACCTTCCTTGATGTCCCAATAAGTGTTTGCCAGGATATGGCAATCGCGCACCCGCAGGGTGACATTTTCAAAGGAGATAAACAAGCCTTCTGAGTTGTCAGGTACTGTATTGGTTCTTTCACTCGAGTTCTTTTGATCTGCAGTCATTTCGCTTCGCTGTCACTCAAGGTCATTTGCGCTGACGCTCGTATTCATAGTCATTACGCTTCGCTATTATTCACTGCGTGTTATTACGCTACGCTGATATTTAGTATTGCTAATAGCTTAAGACCGATGTCGGCAACAAATTACGCCCGAAGGGCAAATGGCGTGAGAAGCACTAATGACGGCCGAAGGCCAAGTCACACCACCGTATACCCCGGTCCGCCGCCGCCTTCGGGGCAGGCCCAGGTGATATTATCGTAAGGGTCCTTGATATCGCAGGTCTTGCAGTGAAAGCAGTTGGATGGGTTGAGCTTTATCCTGATGCGGCCTGGGTGCTGTTCATCCGGCACCGCCTCGTAAACGTTCCCCGGGCAGAAACGTGTGCAGGGATTTCCGTACTCCTTTTGGCATTGATCCGCACAAATCTCCGGGTCGTGGATCATCAGGTGGGCCGGCTGGTCCTCCCGATGCATGGTTTTTGAAAGAAATACACCGGTTAACTTGTCGACAATGAGCACATTGTCGAAAACATCCTTGTCAACAGAAACGGCCTTTTCCGCTAGAAAGTGCTTCTGCGCTTTCATGGTCAGGCGATCGTCTGTTATGGTCATGTGATCACGTAAGCCCTTGCCCCGGGTTACATACTGCGCGCCCAGATGGAGGGCTTTTAGCACCGGCGGTTTGGCAAGGGCCTGGTAAAAGTTGCGGCCCTCGTATAGCTCCTTATACAGCCAGCTTGCGGCAATCAGGTCCTGGTAAACGGCAAGTGTCTCTTTGTCAAAACGATGCTTTTCCAAGGCCTGTACAATTGTTTCGGCCGCCAGCATTCCCGATTTCATGGCCGTGTGAATGCCTTTCAGGGCCGGCACGTTGTGGATCGCGGCACAGCCCCCGGCCAACAGCCCGCCGTTGAACACAAGTTGCGGCATACTGAAATAGCCGCCCGTGGAAACGGTTCTGACGCCCTGTTCCACGACCTTACCGCCTTTGATAATGTCGGCCACAAACGGATGCTGTTTAAACTGAATAAAGGGGTCGCATATGTCCAGATGCGGGTTCTCATAGGAGAGCCCCACCAGATAGCCGATGGCGACGCGCTGCTGCCCCATATCATAAATAAAGCCTCCCCCGGGCAAATCGAAATCCAGAGGAAAGCCTAAAGCATGAATGCAGTTAAAGGCCTTTTTTTCGAAAAAACGGTTTTCCGGCAAATGAATGACCTCCTTTATGCCGGTCTCGTAGGCCTGGGACATGCTGCTGGAAGCGAGGTCCAGCTGCTTTTCAAGATCCCCAACCAGGCTCCCGCGCGCGCCCTCGCCAAAAACGGTCACCTTGGCCATCAAATCGATGCCGGCTTCAAACGTGGGCTTCCGGCTGCCGTCCACGTCCAGCCCTTTATCGCCCGTCCTGACCCCGATGACCGTGCTCCCTTTTTCATCATAAAGCACTTCATCTCCGCTAAACCCGGGAAAAATATTCACCCCCATGGCTTCGGCTTTTTCAGCAAGCCAGCGTGTAAAACGGGACAGACTGATCACATGAAATCCATCGTTATGGATGTACCGGGGGATGAATGGCATGTGAAAGGTTTTGTCCTTTGTCAGGAAAACAAAGGCATCCCCCCGGACCGTTGCCTCAACAGGGAACCCCTGGTCCTCATAATCCGGCATCAGCTCCTCGAGGGCCCGCGGGTTCAATATGGCGCCGCTTACAGCATGGGAGCCTATTTCAGCCCCTTTTTCAATCAGGGCGACCTCGAGTTCCATTCCCTTTTCATTGGCCAGGGTCATTAATTGAATGGCTCCGCTCAGGTTGGCAGGCCCGCCCCCTACAAACAGCACGTCAAAAGGAATTTGTTCGCGTTGATCCGTCATTTGAATTTGATCCTCCAAATCGAAACTCAGTCAACTACAACCTTAAAAGGAGTGGTATGATATTGTCCCTTAAAGGGTCTATTCTATCTTACCGCCCGCTACGCTCGAGACGCAGAGGACGCTGAGATTTAATTCTTCAAAAGAATCAGGAGATACTGATTCTTTTAAAACATCACGCCATTTCATGGCAAAATCAATTCTGAACCAGATTGAACCTCGGCAAAGTAATATTGTTATGCTACTTATTCCTGAGAAAGAAATAATTGATTTATCAATCAGTATTTATTGATAAAAAACACCTCTGCGTTCTCTGCGCGGTGAAATACAAATCAGGTATCTGTTCCTTTAAACAGGGACTTCTTGATGACCGCCTTGTCATAAGCACCGATGATATCCCGACGGGTGAGCACGCCTTCGAGTTTCAGCTGATCCCTGGGTGAAACCACGGGCATGATAGAGAAATCCTTTAGCGTAATGCGCTCGAGTGCTTGAAAGAGATTGTTCTCCGTGGTTACGGTAACCACCTTTTTGGTGGCAATATCCCTGGCGATAATCAGATCCTTGAGGTCTTCATTGAAAATGGCGTCGCTGTAGTCGTTAAAGGACAGAATCCCCGTCAGACGTCCATCTGCATCGATTACCGGGAAACTGTTGTACTTGCTCTTGGACACCATACGCGAGAAATTTTCCAACCCCATGTTCTCCTGCACCGTTTCCACGGAGCTGTTCATGACATCACCCACCTTGATGGATTTGAGGATATTCACCTCGCGCCCTTCGCGAATATCCACTCCCCTGCGGATTAGCTTCAGGGTGTATATGGATTCCTTCAGGAGCCATTGAACAGCCAGGGAACTGATAATGCACGTTATCATGAGCGGGAGAATGATTTTATAGTCGCCGGTCATCTCGAACAGCATCAGAATGGCTGTCAAGGGTCCATGGGTGGTGGCACTGACCACCGCCCCCATCCCCACGATGCCATAGGCGCCCGGGGAAGCGGTAATAGTTGGAAAAACAGTATGCACCACGACGCCGAAAAAGCCGCCGGCCATGGCGCCAAGAAAAAGCGAAGGCGCAAAAATGCCCCCGGATCCGCCTGATCCGATGGTTATGGAAGTGGCCAGGATTTTAATGACAATCAGCAGCAGCAGCAGCCACCAGGAGATCTTTTGCACCAGGGAAAGGTCGATGGCACCGTATCCTACGCCCAGGATGTGGGGAAAGGCCATGCCGGCAATCCCCAGGATGAGGCCGCCGACCATAGCCTTGAGATATTCCGGAAAGGCAAAAGCCTCAAAGCGGTCTTCGACCCAGTACAGGGTCTTGATAAAGGCCACGGAAATAAAGGCGCAGAAAAAACCCAGGGTGATATAGAGCGGAAACTCCCACACACTTACCAGTTCGTAGTGCGGAACGATAAAGGCGGGGAAATCTCCAAGAAAATGGCGGGAAACAGCCGTCGCGGTGACAGCCGAAATAACGATGGGACTGAACGTGGCCAGACCGAAGTCTCCCAGGATAATCTCGAGGGCAAACATGGAACCGGCGATGGGTGCATTGAAGGTTGCCGCGATCCCGGCGGCCGCGCCGCAGCCCACCAGTGTTCGCATGCGGTCTGCAGACACATTCAGGATTTGTCCCACGCTCGACCCGATGGCTGAACCGATTTGCACAATAGGCCCTTCGCGGCCCACGGACCCACCCGTACCGATGGAGATGGCCGATGCCAGGGATTTCACCACCACCAGCCGCTTTCGAATGATGCCGCCCTTCAGCGCCACAGCATCCATAACTTCGGGGACGCCATGCCCCTTGGCTTCGCGGGCAAAATAATAAACCAGCAGGCCCACCAGCAGGCCCCCGATGGCCGGCATGACGATCCTGATCAGCCATGGAACGCCCTGAACAACATTGAGGAGTTCTTCTGCCGATCCATAGGCCAGGGTTTGGATTAAATTGATCAAATAGCGGAATCCAACGGCACCGAATCCCCCGGCCAATCCAACCACGATGGCCAGGAAGACCATGATGCTGTGTTCCCGGGTTTTGATTATTTCAAATATCGAAAACCGCTTCCAGAATGTCTTACCAGTTTGTTTATGCATCCTTGAAGTTTATACCAGTTTGGTCCTTGAGGGTCAATCAAGACCCGAAGTCCCGGCGCCATGCACCTGTTTACTCCGCAGTTGATCTTCATTTTACAATCTTGTTTACCTTTATGAAGCACGGTTTTCGCGTTTTTCGTATTTCGTGTTTTCGGGATTGTTTTTTCCCCCATAAAAATTTAGAATAATCGCTTAGAAAAATAAGGACAAAAAATTCTAACACAAAAGTACCTGTAAAAAATGAAAGTGAAAAAAAATCATACCCGAGTTCTCGACCTGATGTCCGATCTGAAAAAGGGCACGCTCACCCGCCGCCAGTTTCTACGGTATGCCTCCCTGCTTGGATTTTATACGGCTGCCCCCACCGGCCTGACAATGATCATACCGCGCAAAGCCCGGGCTGTAACATACGGGGGTAAACTGAAGGTATCCGGAATTCTGACAGATTTGAATCACCCTGCCCAGGCCAAATGGATATCCCCGTCCCAGATCTTCAGGCACATTTCCGAATACCTGACCTTTACGGATGTAGACAACATCACCCGTCCCTATCTTCTGCAAGGCTGGGAGGCCGACGAGGAACTGAAGACGTGGACGCTTTATTTGCGTAAGGGAATTTTCTTCAACAACGCTTATGAACTGACATCCGAGGACGTGATTTTCTCATTCAACCAATGGCTGGATCCGGAGGTCGGGTCCCCCATGGCAGCCGTAATCGGTCCTTATCTCGACACGAACGGCATAGAAAAAATAAACCGCTATCAGGTCAGGCTGCATTTAAACCGTCCAGAAATAGCACTCCCCGAGCACCTGTTCCATTACCCGGCAGTCATTTTAAACCATCGAACATTTGAAGGCAGCTTCCTGGAGGCCCCGCACGGAACCGGCCCATACCAATTGGAAACATTCGAGCAAGGCAAAAGCTGCACCCTGAAAAGGCGCATGAATTACTGGCAGCCGGGCCTGCCCTTTCTGACGGATATAGAATTTGTTGATCTGGGCTTCAATACTGTCAGGAGAGTGAAGGCCCTGCAGTCCGGAGAAATTGATGTGGCCGATCTGAGCGGGTCCGATGAACTCGACGCATATCAGATGCTTAAGGGAGATCAGCGCATCCGCATCGAACCGGTGGAAACGGCCCGGGTAAATGTGTTGCGCATGCGTGTGGACCGGGAGCCCTGGCAGGACAACCGGGTTCGGACAGCGCTCAAGCTCTGCCAGCACCGGGAAAAAATTCTGCTGCTGGCCGGTATGAAACAGGGCCATGTGGGCAGTGACTGCCATGTCTCCCCGGGACATCCTGAATACTGTCATATGTCCGCCCCCAAATTCGATCCCCGCAAAGCCAGGAACATCCTCAGGGAAGCAGGATATGCCGACGGTCTGGATGTCATTCTCACCATCGGCGATAAACAGCCGGATATCCAGGGCTATGCTGAAATTCTTCAAAGCGATGCAGCCGAGGCAGGGTTCAGAATCAGCATCGACAAAATCAGTGAACAAAACTACAGGCGATCATTTACCGAAATCGATTTCGGCATAACCCCCTGGACGCATCGCCCCCTGGGAACCATGACCCTCAATCTGGCCTACACCGCCGATGCAGAGGGCGTCCCCGTGCCAATGAACGAGACCCGCTGGGTGGACGATGAATTTACAGAACTGCTGACCGAAGCCGGCGCCACCCTGGATTTGAAGCAGCGGCGCAGACTTTTCTGCAAGCTTCAGGAGATTCAGTCGCAAAGAGGGTCCATCGGTGTTGCCTGGTGGCAGAACCGCTGGACCGGTGTCCGGAAAAATGTGCAGGGATTGAAAACCCATCCTTCCGGCTATCTGCTCCTGGACAGGGTGTGGCTGCGGAAGACCTAGCGGCCGGAGATCCAAAGAACGGAGGACAGAGCCACAGAGAGGACGTCGGGTGTCAGGAAACAGCAGACGTTAAGAAGGCTTGTTGTAGGGGCTGGCCTTGTGCCTGCCCGCAGAAGACGGAAGCCAGAGAATGGCGTCCCGGTAAGGCGTAAGCCGTAAGGAGAATTCCAACTCGACTCGCAACCGGTAACCTGCAACTCGGTTTCCGACACCTGAAATCCGAAACCCAATACCCCAACACTCCAGTACCCCATGATCTCTACGCCTGCCTAAGCTCGTCCCTGACGGCGATGCCTATTTTTTCAAGTGTATAAGGCTTGCGGATATATTTTCCTGCGCCCAGCGTTATGGCTTCTTTTACGCGATGCGTTTCTGAATACCCGCTGGCGATGATCGCCTTTTGATGCGGGTGGAGCTCCTTAATTCTTTTATATGTCTCCAGTCCATCGATACCTGGATCCATGATCATGTCCAATATCAATAGATCCACAGCATGTTCTTTCACATGCGCGACGGCTTCTTCGCCCCTTGAAGCGGTCGCCACAGAATAATTCAGCTTGCTCAAGATCATTGCCGCTATATCTCTTTGTTCGATGACGTCGTCAACAACCAATATGGTTTCCCTGTTTCCAAGGTATTCCTCCACCGGGACCAGTTCCCTTCCAGTTATTTCAGCCCTGATCACCGGGAAATAAAGGGTGAACCGGGTGCCTACCCCTTCTGTGCTCTTGACATTGATGTACCCTTCGTGATCGTGGACCGTGCCCCACACAACAGCCATTCCCAGACCGGTGCCGCTTCTTCCCATAACTTTCTTGGTATAAAAAGGTTCAAAGATTCGATCGAGATCTTCGGTGGCTATCCCCAGCCCGTTGTCTTCAACCCCCAGTACAACAAAATCCCCTTCATTTATTTCTTCGTATCCTTTAATCGGCGTTTCGATAGTCTGGTTTTTGGTTGTGATCAAAACCTGACCGCCGGAAGGTTGGGCTTCAGCAGCATTTGATACAAGATTCATTACCGATTTTATCAGTTGTGTTGAAGAGCCCTCTATATTCAACAGGTTTTCGTCCAGATCGGTTTCAATGCTGACATCCGGATGATATGATACGAGACGTTTATGTTCCGGCGAATGGACGTAATTTAAAATCACATCGTTTAAATTCAAAACACTCTTGGTAGACACGCCTCTTCTTGCGAGCGTTAGAAGATCCTGAACAATTTCAGCTGCCTTTTGGCCGGAAGCCTGGATTGTCTGAACCGGTTCTACTAGCGGGCTGTCCTTTGGCAGATCCATTAATATCAAATCCGGATAAGATACGATCCCGGACAGTACATTGTTGAGATCATGCGCCACCCCGCCTGCAAGCAGGCCGATGGCTTCCATTTTTTTGGATTGCTGGAGCTGTTGCTGCAGGCGTTCCTGTTCGGTAATATCCCTAACGATCCCCTGAACCACCGGTTTACCCCGATATTTGATTAAAGAAGTGGAAATCTCAACGCGGATCGTTGATCCATCCTTGAGGACCGAAGTATATGCATGTCTTGCGGAACTCATCCTATCGCCTTCCATCCTCTCCTGAATGCGCTCTATGACGCGTTCATGTTCATCAGGCGAGATGACATCCCAGATTGCGAGCGTTAACGCCTCTTTAAGTGTGTACCCGTATATATCGCATGATCTTTTATTCAGAAAAAGAAACTTCCCTGAAGGAATTTCACAAATAAAGTATCCTTCCATTGTGTTTTCAACCAAAGAGCGATAGCGTTCTTCGCTATCCTTCATCGCTTGTTCAACCTTCCTTCGCTCAGTGATATCACGTACGAATTCAACCACGCCCGTAATTTCATTGGTTTCCTTGTCTTTAATAGGAAAGCTGTACAGCTCCACCCATTCTACCGCCCCTCCCGGCACACCGGACACGATGTTGCGTTCAGCTTTACCCGTCTCCAGACAGCGCAGTGAAGGACAAGGATCACAGGGCTGTTCCCTGTTCTGGTAGCATACAAAGCATTTCTTGCCCTCCAAGGGCAACTGGTCTCGGTACCACCTTTTCATGATATTATTCGTATGCCTGATGGTAAGATCGGGATCCAATACGTTTATTCCATCCTGGATACTTTCAATCACATCATCTAGGAAATTTTCACTGGAGCGAAGTGCTTTTTCCATCCGCTTTCGCTCGGCAATCTCCTGTTGCAGGCCCTTGTTGGTTTGTACAAGCGCAAAAGATTGCTCTCTAACCGTCTCAACCGTTTTTTCTATTTCAAGATTCATGGCTTCAAGGCGGCCTCGTATAATCGAGCGAACCTTTTCAATGGTGTATGAAAATAAAAAAATGATGATATATACCGCTGCCAGACGGATTGAGAGATCAGATCTGTAGACGGTGAAAAACGAAACGTCATCCCCGTTAACAAAGACGAGGCAAGTCAGGGCCCATAAAGAAAGGGACATCAGGGCGCCCAATTTCGTTCCCAGCAAAAAAAAGGCTACCAATGGATAGGTGAACATCCAGACAAAAGCCGTGTTGTTTACACCACCGTAGGCAACCAGGAAAAAGAAAAACAGACCCACAACAATGGTACCGATCACCCCCACGGCCTGATGATTTCTCTTCTTTCTTAAATATACAAACAGGACCGCCAGGAAGGTTAGAACCACCAAATCCACTGCGCCCAGAAAAAAATCCATCTGAATGATGGAAATGACTGCATAGAGGCCCAAAAATACAATGCCAACGATATTTATCAGGTTCATGAGGACAATTTTGCGCAGCACCTCCAGTTCATAATCCATGGGCAGGCCACTGGATATAAGGTTCCAGAAAAAATGCTTGGTTGTCTTAATCATACCGCTTTATTGTCCTCGGTCATTTAGAAATCCATGACGTCCTGTATTTCCAGCACTAAAAAATGGTCCTATGGGGTGAAACCCGTGCCGAGCCCTCTGGACCCGCTTATCTCATAATATCGGCCATTTTTTCAGTTTCTTTAATCTCAATACCGCTTGTCTTTATTCTACACCGATATAAAAGGGAATTATTGGACGGTAATATCCAGATTCAGCGCTTCGCCCACCTGGGAAAGCCCCTCCTCCAGGTATGCTGGGGTGATTTCTTCAGGGACTTGAACCTTGATGTTCATAAAATATAAAGCTGTTCCGGATTCAGGCGAAAGCCTGCGCTGGGAGGCTAGATTTTCAATATTGATATGGTGATCAGCCAGAAATCTGCTGACCCTGTAAACGATTCCGGTTTGATCGATGCCCTCGACGGTTATGGTCTTTCTTGAATAGGGTTCCGGGTTCTTTTTTTCTTCAGATGCCACCGCCTTGATGTAGGCCGTAATTCCCTTTTCCTTTTCCAGCACCCGACAAGCTTCTGTCAGTTTACCTTCTAATCCCTCTCCGCTGCCTGAAAAGAGAAGCAGGATGGCAAATTCATTCCTGATGTTGGTCATGGAAGAGTCATCGAGATTGCAGCCGTTATCATACAGCAGCCTGGTAATATCCGCCACAACGCCCGGCCGGTCCTGGCTGAACGCCGCCATGATAAATCTTTTGTCCATCGTTCACCTCCTCTATCAGCTTTTGAGTGATAAGTTTGAAAATTTTTCTAAATCTTCATGATGCTGTGTAAAATGATAATATGTCCAATATAGCTAGATGATTGCACGGTAGTTTCTCAAAAAGGTCAGGGCAAGGGCCTGGATCTTTTCATCATATCCGCTTCCCACAGTTATTGAGAAGTTACATTGCACGTTCTGCCTTATTGTGATTTAATGAATGTAGATTTAGGCTTTGTTTTCAGCGTATGTTTTCAGCATGCCGCCGTCGAACAAAAGGTCCCCGCCCACCAGGTAATTGGCATGCTTTGAAAACCCGAATATAAACAGGTTGGCCACTTCTATGGGGCTCATCATCTCCTTCACCCTGGAAAACCCCATCATGACATCATGGACAACCGCCTCCTCGGTGATCCCCCGTTGTTCTGCCTGAGCTGGAATCTGATTCAAAGCCAGGGGCGTTTTTACAAATCCCGTGCTGACCGTGAAGGAACGTATGTTTCCACTGCCCTCCGCCGAGATGGACTGGGTCAAAGCCCGCAACCCGAACTTGGTGATGTTGTACACCGGTTTGTTCAATGTGCAGATAAAGCCGTGGACTGAAGACATATTGCCGATGGCGCCACACCCGTCTGGTCCGGCCTTCATATGCGGAATGGTCAGTTTGCTGAGGAAAAAAGGTGCCCTGAGCATGAGGCGCTGCATGTAATCGTATTTTTCCATGGGAAAGTTTTCAACCGAGTCGATGTGCTGAATGCCGGCGATATTGGCAAGAAACCGAATATTCCCCAAGTCTGCAGCTGCTGCTACGGCATTTTCAACCTGTTCGTCCTCACAGAGGTCGGTCTGCAGAAAAA
>Ga0180435_10002626_pt1 | contig 18251 bp, 11 predicted proteins | sample SS_ome_3_FD_132467 | JGI IMG/M metagenome (GOLD analysis project Ga0180435, IMG submission 132467) | Hypersaline lake sediment archaeal communities from the Salton Sea, California, USA - SS_3_S_1 metaG | ecosystem: Environmental > Aquatic > Non-marine Saline and Alkaline > Hypersaline >...
AGAGATGGGTATTTGATACCAGGCTTGTTGCTAAATACTAAAAAAATACCCGTGAACCGTTATGTTAAGGGCTATTCAGCGGATATCCACGTTGATCCATTGGGGCCATAAGAAGAAAATACCATATGTACCTGATGCAATGGATGGGTTGCCTTTGTACTGGCGATTGGAATATGGGGAAAGAGAGAGACGATAATTACTTCTCGAAGTAGAGCCAGACTTAATCTACGCGGATAGTAGTGGAGAAAACCAGATTCCCAAAACCAATTAGCCCTCGGTTAGCTCTCCCCAGCCAGTACAAAACTGGCAACGCCAAGGGACCAGCGGCGTAGGATCACTTCTGCCCGGGGTTTGCCAGTCAAGAATATCGCATAGGATGTCTTCACGAATGAGAATATTGTATCTGTATGCTGAACTCATGGGGTATCAAATACCCGTGCTGAGAGAATATGTAAAAAAATACAATGCAGAAATACATGTGGTCCACTGGGATCACAGGAAGCTTACACCATACAAACCTCCACAATTGGGCAATGTAACCTACTACAATAGGTCTCGACTCACGACGGATAAGCTGAGGAGGTTGGCAGGGGATCTGGATCCAGATATCGTCTACATTACAGGGTGGCAGGACAAGGGCTATCTACCCATCGCTAGGATGCTGCGAAAGAGAGGCATCCCTGTTGTGACGGGGTTCGATGACCAATGGAAGGGAACTGTCAAACAGCGAGTCGCATCATTTGTGGGCCCACGCATACTTAGGAGATATTTTAGCCATGCTTGGGTTGCGGGGCCCTATCAGTTTGAATACGCGAAGAGGTTGGGCTTCAAGAATAATGAGATTATTTTCAACCTTTTGTCTGGGGACACAGCACTGTTCAACAAAGGAGCGGAGTATCTTGACGAGAAGAAGAGGGAATATCCGCGGACATTTCTCTTCGTAGGCAGATTCGCCAATTCCAAGGGCATAGATATTCTTGCAGATGCCTTCAAACGCTACAGAACACAGTGCGAAGGAGAGTGGGAATTGATATGCATCGGCAACGGAGAGTTGAGGCATTTGCTGGACAACGTGCCTGGTATTGAGGTCATGGAGTTTTCCAGGCAGGATAGACTGGTAGAAGTCACGAGAAGGGCTGGGATCTTTGTGTTACCCAGTCGATTTGATCAGTGGGGGGTGGTTGTTCATGAGTTCGCCTCTGCCGGTTTGCCCTTGATCCTCTCCGAGAATGTTGGCGCCAGCGCAATGTTCTTGATTGAAGGATTCAACGGCGTGAAGGTCAGGCATCATTCTTCGGAGAACCTGGCAATGGCGATGTATGATATGTCGAAGAAGAGCAGTGCCGAACTGGTTGAAATGGGTGAGAACAGCTGTGTGCTATCAGAGAGAATTAATCCAGCCATTGTTGCTGCCAGCTTCTTGTCGGTTTTGAATTCATGAGTTGAGATGACTACGTTTGACATTATCCGGCAAAAGTGAAGGATATATGATGGCCAACATTCTTATTAACGGGTTGAGCGCAAAGGCCGGTGGAGGCAAGAGTATCCTGAACAATTACTTGACTCTACTGACGCAAAGCAAACCAGAACACAGATTCTTCCTTCTGGCTCCCGAGAAACTGGAATATGAGAAATATGCTAGTGAGTTCATCCATATTATAGATGTTGGCAAATCTTACAAGATCAATACTCTGTTTCCATTACTATATTATATTGTCATGCCAAGATTACTGCGTTCCCACAAGATCGATATAATCTTCAACTTGGGTGATGTTCCGGTGCCTTCAAATATTCCCCAGGTCTACCTTTTTGACTGGTCGTATGCTGTGTATCCCGAGAGCGTTGTATGGAAGAGAATGGATAGCAAGAGCCGTCTTTCTCGCCGAGTCAAGTTGTTCGTATTCAAGAAATGGATAAGGCACGCGACGACAGTAATCGCACAAACAGAAACGATGAAGGGGCTCCTGGCGTCTCTGTATGGGCTGGATAACATTGCAGTAATCCCCAATGCCGTTTCTCTTGATAATATGACGACTGGAGAACCATTTGATTTTGATTTGCCGAATGGTAAAACAAAGTTGCTCTATTTGACCTACTACTATCCGCACAAGAACCTGGAAGTGTTTCTTCCGCTTGCGAGAAAAATCAGAGAGATGCTCCTGCCATATTGTATAGTGGTAACCATCGATTCCAGCCAACACACCAGGGCCAAGGAGTTCCTCAACAATATTAGAGAAGAAGGTCTGGATGATATTATTGTAAACGTGGGGGCTGTAGCCATGGATGCGGTGCCCTCTCTTTACGCTCAATGTGATGCTTTGCTTATGCCGACATTGTTAGAGTCATTTTCAGGAACCTATGTTGAGGCGATGTATCACCAGAAGACCATACTGACATCCGATCTGGATTTTTCCAGGGATGTTTGCGGTGATGCCGCGTTCTACTTCGACCCATTAGATCCTGATAATATTCTCTCTGCGATCACTCTGGCCTTCGGGGAAGATAGAGAAAGAGAGTTGAGATTAGAGAAAGGCAGAATGAAGCTGGGCGGACTGTTGAGTTGGGAGCAGGTGTTTGATGAATATCAGGCATTGCTGGAAGATACTATCACTGAAAGTTATAGATAATGAATGAGAGGCCGTATCAAATCTGTACAAACTGTGTTATGGATACTTCGGACTCTGCAATAGTGTTTGACGAGAACGGGGTGTGTGATCACTGCACAGGATTCTATAAAGACATTCTGCCGTACTGGCATACTGATGAGCGCGGGCGCGAGGCACTGCAGGGGATAGTAGAGAAGATTAAGAAGGAAGGTGAGGGGAAGGACTTCGATTGCATCGTGGGCATGAGCGGCGGAATCGACAGCTCGTATCTGACCTATATCGCCAAGGAAGAGTTCGATCTGCGTCCACTGGTTTTTCATGTCGATGCAGGGTGGAATTCACAGATTGCCGTAAACAATATCGAGAAACTCATTGATGCGTTAGGTCTTGATCTATACACGGAAGTAATAAACTGGGAAGAGATAAAGGATCTGCAACTTGCCTTTTTCAAGTCGGGCGTTCCACATGTGGATGTCCCTCAGGACTACGCTTTCTTTGCAACTATGTATAATTTTGCATCGAAGTATAAGATCAAATATATTCTGACGGGTGCGAACTATTCGACGGAATGCGTGCGCAATCCGAAGGAGTGGATGTACTTTCAATCTGACAAGGCGCAGCTTCTTGATATACACAAGCAGTTCGGCACGATCCCGCTAAAGACTTATCCTTTGACGAGCATTCTTTGGCACAAGGTTTGGCTGAGATATTTTCGAGGCATTCGGGTTGTGAAGCCTCTCGACTATATCCCTTATAATAAGGAAGAGGCGATTAAATTATTGGTTGATCGGTTTGGCTGGCAGAGGTATCCGCAGAAACATTTTGAGTCTCGGTTTACGAAGTTCTATGAGTCCTATTGGTTGCCGAAAAAATTTGGCTATGATACAAGAAAAGTTCAGTATTCGAGCCTTATTTTGACGAATCAGATGACCCGTGAGGATGCCATTGAGAAGCTCAAGCATGTGGCGTATGATGAGGAATCGGTTGTACATGAGTTTGAATACATCGCCACCAAGTTGGGCATATCTGTTAAGGAATTGCAGGGATACATGGACGCCCCTAACAAGACATACAAAGACTATAAGTCGCAGGAGAATATCTATTTTTTAGGTGCGAAAGTAATGAGATGGCTGGGGCTGGAGCGAGGAGGGAAACGATGATAATAATCGTCGATTATGGTCTCGGTAATATCCGTGCCTTTGCCAATGTCTACAAACGCTTGAATATACCATGTTCGATTGTCAGCGAATCGGAAGGTTTGGAATCTGCTACAAAGCTGATTCTGCCGGGGGTTGGGGCTTTTGATGAGGCCATGGGCCTGCTCAATAAGTCGGGTATGCGCGAGTTGCTAGATGAGCTTGTGTTGGAACGCAAGGTTCCGGTATTGGGTATTTGTATAGGCATGCATATGTTGGCCCATTCGAGTGAGGAAGGGAGTGTTCCTGGGCTTGGATGGTTGGAGGGGACGGTCAAAAAGTTTGATTCCACGATGCTGACTGACCAGACGCCGCTTCCGCACATGGGATGGAATAATGTCATGATCCGCCAATCGTCACCACTTTTCAATGCGCTGGAAGATAGCCCGACTTTTTACTTTCTGCACTCCTATTTTTTCACTTGCGCCCATCGGGAAGACGTGCTCGCTGAAGCGGACTATGGAAGCCGGTTTGCCTGTGCCGTACAAGCGGGAAATGTTTATGGTGTGCAGTTTCATCCGGAAAAAAGCCACCACAATGGTGTGCAATTACTGAAGAATTTTGGGGAAATGTAAAGATGTTGCGTCCGAGAATAATTCCGTGCCTACTGGTGCATAATCAGGGCTTGGTAAAAACAGTCAAATTTAAAAACCCTAAATATGTAGGCGATCCTATAAATGCGGTGAAGATATTCAACGAGAAAGAGGCCGATGAACTGATGGTGATTGACATAGATGCCACTCATGAGAACCAAGAACCTGACTATAAGATGATAGAGAATCTGGCGGTAGAATGCCGCATGCCCCTCTGCTATGGAGGTGGAATCAAGACCCTCGAGCAGGCACAACGAATTTGTGGACTGGGTGTTGAGAAGGTGGCCATCAGTTCCATTGCGGTAGAGAATCCGGGAATAATATCAAAGATTGCCGAGCATGTAGGAAGCCAAAGTGTCGTTGCTGTGCTGGATGTAAAGAAACGTATGCTCGGCGATCGCTACGATATCTGGACTCACAATGCCACGAAGAACAGGAAACAATGCCCGATTGCTTGCGCGAAGCAGATGGAGGAATTGGGAGCCGGAGAGATTGTTATAAACTCTATCGACTGCGATGGTGTTATGAAAGGTTACGACATCGATTTAGCGAAGAAGATTCGTAAAGCCGTCCACGTCCCCCTAACTCTACTTGGAGGCGCAGGATCGCTGAACGATATTCGTGAACTCATCAATACTTTTGGAGTCATCGGCGCGGGCGCGGGGAGTATGTTTGTGTTTAAGGGTGTTTATCGGGCTGTATTAATCAATTACCCGAGTTGTTCTGAGAAGGATAAACTTGCTATGCTGGTCCAATAGCGATGTTCTTTTAAAATGGATTATACTCCGGACTTTAGGATATCCTAAATTAGAATACATAAATGCATGAGAAATACTATAATTGGTGTTAATAGCAGTATATATTCAGAAATTAACGCTTCGCGCAACTTTTAGTAGCCGCACCTTTTAAGGTGCGCAATAAACGCAGGCTAAAGCCTGCGGCTACCTCTTTTTCAACATTTATTGAAATTCCGAAACAGCTAAGTCAGCGCCACCGATTTTAGCGGGATAGACTGATAATTTAATATGAAACAAATACTACAACATTTAAAGACCGGTGAATTGGAAGTAGCGGACATCCCCGCTCCACGGCCTGGATCGGGAGAAGTTTTAATTCAAAGTCATGCTACTTTGATCTCTCCCGGAACCGAAAGGATGCTGGTGGAGTTTAGTAAAGCCAATCTTCTCTCCAAGGCCCGGCAGAAACCGGAGAAGGTCCGGCAGGTTCTGGATAAGATCAAGGCCGACGGTCTGATGCCGACTCTGGACGCGGTCTTCCGCAAGCTAGATCAACCTCTTCCCCTGGGTTACTGCAATGCCGGTGTGGTGCTGGAGGCTGGTGCCGGGGTTCATGATTTGCATCCGGGCGATCGGGTGGTCAGCAACGGTCCCCACGCCGAGATCGTCTCCGTCCCCCGGAATCTCTGCGCGAAGATCCCCGAGGGGGTCACCGATGAAGAGGCGGCATTTACCGTAATGGGGAGTATCGCTCTTCAGGGGCTGCGATTGGCCCAACCTGAACTGGGGGAGAAGTTCATGGTCTTCGGGATGGGGCTGATCGGATTGATTATGGTACAGCTTCTCCGGGCCAACGGATGCGAGGTGCTGGCGGTTGATCTCAAACCGGAGCGCTTAAGATTGGCCGAAGAGTTCGGGGCCCGGACCGTAGATCTCTCCGCTGGCGGTGACCCGATCGCGGCGGCACAGGAATTGACCGGGGGGAGGGGAGTAGATGGTGTATTGATCACCGCTTCGGCTAAAACCGATGAGATTGTCCACCAAGCCGCGCGGTCCTGCCGGAAACGGGGGAGGATTATCCTGGTCGGTGTAGTCGGACTCAATCTTCAGCGGAGCGATTTTTATGAGAAGGAGATTTCGTTTCAGGTGTCATGTTCCTATGGGCCGGGGCGGTACGATGAGAAATACGAACAGGGGGGCCAGGATTATCCTTTTGGCTTTGTTCGCTGGACTGAAGAGCGCAACTTTGAAGCTATACTGTCCGCGCTGCGGGATAAGCTCCTTCGGGTTGATAATCTGATCACCGATCGCTTCCCGATTGCCGATGCCGCCGCAGCCTATGCTAAGGTGGCTACGCGGTCGGATTCGCTAGGCATCATCCTTCAGTATCCCGATCCGGTCGAGCGGTCCGGTGTGGTGAGATTGAAACAGGTCTCTTCCGCTGCCGCCGGTAAGGCCATTGTGGGTGTAGTCGGTGCGGGCAATTTTGCTAACGCGGTTCTCCTCCCGGCTCTGGCTAAGACCCCGGCTAGATTAGCCTATGTAGCAGACCTGAACGGTGCTGCCGCCAGAGAAGGCGCGAGAAAGTATGACGGAGAACAGGCGGTTACCGATTACCGGATGATCCTGGACGATCCGGAAGTAAATGCCGTATTCATCACTGTTGGCCACCATCTCCACGCTCGGTTTGTCTGCGAAGCTCTCAAGGCGGGAAAACACGTTTTTGTAGAGAAACCCCTGGCTATGAATAAGAAGGAACTCGATGAGGTTATCTCCGCCTACCAATCCCTTGCTCCTGATCCGGCAAACCAGGCGAAAGGTGACCATTCCCCATTCCCCATTCCCCATTCCCTATCAGTTGGTTTCAATCGCAGATTCAGCCCTCACACTAAAAAGATGAGAGATCTCCTCAAAGGCCGCTCCGGTCCCCTCTGCCTGAACATGACGATCAACGCGGGCATAATTCCCCCCGAGCACTGGACCCAGGATCCGGAGAGAGGAGGGGGGAGGATTATCGGTGAAGGGTGTCACTTTATCGACCTTCTCTCTTATCTGGCTGGGAGCCCGGTCCGGACGGTCTCAGCGGTTATGGTCGGGGAAGGACCCGCGGTACGGGATGACAAGACCTCGATAATCATGGGATTTGCCGATGGCTCGATCGGGACGGTCAACTACTTCGCCAACGGTCCTAAAAGCTACCCCAAAGAGATGCTGGAAGTGTTTTCCGACGGTCGGGTCCTGAAGATGGAGAATTTTCGGGTTACCGGGGGATACGGGTTCAAAGGGTTCCGGACCTTCAAGACATCCCGCCAGGACAAAGGCCACCGGGCGGAGATAGCCGCCTTTATCGACCTGGTTGTGCAGGGCGGGGGGCCGTTAATTCCATTTGAAGAATTGATCAACGCGACCAGGGCTAGTTTTGCCGCGGTAACATCGGCTCAAGAGAATCGGACGATCAGCCTCTGAGAATGTAGTTCTTTTATTAGCCGCAAACCAGCCGTCACTCTTCGATCTATGGCAAGTCAAGAAACCAGCAAAAGTCCCCTCGCCTAGGCCCCTTTTTTAAACCGCTAATCTCACAAATCTACGCGAATGGCTGTTTACGGCCTATACCATCTTTTTTATTCGCCATTCATACTATCCATATTCGGGGATCTTTTGTTTTATTTGAGAACTTAGCTTCGCGCTAACTATTAGTAGCCGCACCCTTTAGGGTGCGCAATAAACGCAGGCTAAAGCCTGCGGCTACCTTTTTAGCTACATTTATTGAAATTCCGAAGCAGAAATTTATTGAATAAGTATGCATTTTAGCGAATCATTTGACAGAATGTATATCATTCTGGTAAATCATTTGCTAGCATGCATAATATTCTGATTAAATATGACAAAGCAACCTTGGTCTCTTCTCGGATTTATTTGATTTTTTGAAAAATTAAATAAGATGGAATTACGAAAGAGCTTTGATACTATTCGCTATCTCCGGATCCGCCAGATACTTGGACAGTTAAGGAAGCGGCTTCGTTCTCTTTGGGGAGATCATACATTTTCCCGGTCCCTGGATATCCCTGATTTTCCTGGGGTTTCTTCGTTCATCTCCGATGATTTTCTTCCTCCCGGTGGCCAAAGAAATACTGCCGGTGATTTACTGTCGGGGACATTTACCTTCCTCAATTCCACCCACAGTATTGGTTGGTTCCCGGATTGGGGACCAGAGGATCTTCCGAAACTATGGGAATATAATCTCCATTATTTCGAATGGCTCTGGGCACTGGAATATTCTGAAGCTAAAAACGTTGTTTCTGACTGGATTGAGCGATATGATCTCCGTCGTGGCCGGGTGGGATGGGAGCCTTACCCAATCTCGCTCCGGCTGATAAACTGGTGTATTATCTTCTTCGGGAGGTTCCGAGACCGGACGGAGGCGGATCGTGAGTTTTTAGATAAACTCTGGCGGAGTATCTTTATCCAGTCTCAATGGCTGAGTCGGAATCTTGAGGTTCACCTGCTTGGAAATCATTTCTTTGAGAATGGGACTGCTCTGGTCCTGGTCGGCAGTTGTTTTAAAGGCCTGGAAGCGGACAGATGGTATCAGAAGGGGAAGAGAATCGTTACCGAGGAGATCCACGAACAGGTTCTTTCTGATGGGATGCATTTTGAGCGTTCTCCGATGTATCATCTACGATATATATATCTTCTCCTCTTACTGATGAGAACCGGGAGAGATGACGTCAGAACAGTGGCCCGGGCAGCGGCTGGAGAGATGATCTCCGCCTTGAAATATCTCTGTCATCCGGATGGGGAGATCGCGTTATTCAATGACAGCGCTTTTGGAATCTATAACCATCCCCGGGAACTGATAGATTTATGGGAAAAAGAAACAGATAACGCGGCGGGTAATCAGGTGATCGGGAGCTGGGCATTGCCTGAAGCGGGTTATTATGGCTTCCGGGATCGGGAAGATAACTATTTTATCTGTGACGCTGGTCCAATAGGGCCGGACTACATTCCCGCCCACGCCCACGGGGATATTTTTTCTTTTGAATTATCGCTTCGGGGCAGTCGCGTGGTAGTGGACAGCGGGGTGGGGGGGTATGAGCCCGGGCCGGCGCGGGATTATGACCGCTCCACGCGTGCGCACAACACAGTTGAGATTGAAGGGGAAGACCAAGCCGAATTCTGGGGATCCTTCCGGGTCGCCCGCCGGGGCCGGCCCCGGGAAGTCAGGCATAATATTTCGAAGGGGAGTTTCTTTTTGGAAAGCTGGCACGACGGGTACCGTCGCCTCCCCGGCGCACCTATCCATCACCGGAGTTTCCACAGAAAACTCGAGGGGATTATCGAAGTGCGCGATCGGGTGATCGCCGCCCATCCAATCCATGTTGTCTCACGAATCCATCTCCATCCCAAATGCCGGATCGAGAAATGTGATGGGGACGAGGTCATGGTCTCACATCCCGGCGGGCGGTTTCTGATCGCTTTTTCCGGACCGGGTGAATTGGAACTGGAAAAGTCTTTTTATTCCCCGCGCTTCGGTTCCCGGTTCGAGAACACCACCGTGGCCTTTTCCGCCCACGGCGCCGAGATCAGCAATGGCTTCAGGATTATTCCCGGGGGATGAGATAAATCCCCGCGTCTTGCCGACCGGGCGCCTCGACGCCCTCGTTGCGGCACCGGATTTATGTGAGGGAGTACTAAGTCACTCTTTTCTACTAGATGTATCCAGATCGATAGGCCTGAGGGCGATGGAAAACTCTTTTAGAAATAAACCGTTCTGACGGCAATACCGGATCGCCATCTGCCGGGCCGCGGAATTGTCTTGACTGTCAAAGGGGAGCAGCACTCCGGCAATTTCATGTCGATCGGCAAGGGATGTAAGTCGATCAAAACCACCTAAAATGGGAAAGCCCTGGATATTTTTCCCGGTATTCAGCGGGTTATCATCCACGAAACCTACCGGGTTGACTCCCAGTGTGGGGTTGTTCAAAAGTTCGCGCAACAGCAATTCTCCGTTTCTGCCCGCCCCATAGATGACCACCCGATCTCCGTCCAGAGCCTTGCGCCGGATCGTCTCCCGAAATAACCGGAACGATCCTCGGGTGCCCATCAGCAACAAGATCGTCAGGAAGCAGTCGATGACGAAGACGCCTTTAGAGAAATCGGTGAAACGGTATAAAATCGTAACCAGAGTGATCGAAAACATTGTTGCTATTATGGAACTGCGCGCATAGAGGAAGACATCCCGGGTGCTGAGGTATTCCCAGATTCCCCTGTAAATGCCGCTGAAGTAAAAGACTATCAACTTGACAGCGATAATGATCGGCAGAGATTCCAAGAATACGGGAAAATAGTTACCGAATACGGATGAGGGGAAACGGATTCGGTAGGCGGCATAGTAAGAGAAGGCGACCAGCATGAGATCAAGGACAACCATCAGCAGCTGTCGTTTGTGAGTCAGCTCAAATAGAATCGGAGTGAATTTATGGCCGCGCAAGGTCGAAAACTCCTTTTCCGGATAGACTCGGAGCTGCGACAGGTAGATTCCCATCAGGAGAAAGGCCAGGAAGGTCGGTATAATTACCGCGGGCGAGGTCAAGATATCGCTGCGGCTGACGAAAATTGCCGCCAACCCGGATACGGCGCCGGTGCCGGAGAGAAACAGGACGGCGTTTCTTTCTGAAAACCCCATCAGCACCAGGCGGTGCGAGGTGTGATCCCGGCCGCCGGTTGATGCCCGTCGGCCGCTCAGCAGGCGGATGACTGTTACCAACGTGGTGTCGAGAATTGGAACCATCAAAATCAATACCGGCACGGCGACCCGGGAAAGTAAGCTCGTCGAGGATAAAGTCGAATAGCACAATACCAGCACACTGATGGCGAAACCGATGACCAGGCTTCCGCAATCGCCCATAAAGATTTTAGCCGGTTTGAAATTGTAAATAAGAAAACCGGCCAGGGCACCTGCCAGCACCAGGGCGACCAGGAAAGGTCCGGGCAGGAAGGGCATGAAAAGCATCGCAAGGAACAGGCAGGTCACCAGCCCCACTCCGGCGCAAAGCCCATCCATATTGTCGAGCAGGTTAAAAGAGTTGGTGATGCCTACCACCCAGAGAATTGTGACCATAGTGTCCGCGGTCAAGGAGACGAACCAGTGCAGCCGGAAACCAGCGAATACCACCCAGGCGGCTGCCAGGATCTGGCCGATGAGTTTTATATGCGGCTTGAGATTGATGAAATCATCCAGCAAACCCAGGACAAAAAGAAACGTAGCCACCAGCAAAATTACGGCTGCCGCTGAAGGAGGTGTATCTCGAGGGCTGATATTAAATATCCATTCCCAAACCGATTTGAAGTCAGCCAGCAGGAAAAGTCCGGCAGCGATGGCCGCAAAGATGGCAATCCCTCCCATCAGGGCGGTTGGCTTTTTATGCCAGCGGTCGGCGGAGGGCTGGGCCACCCAATTGTTCTTCAACGCCAACCATCGCACGGCTGGCGTCAGCAGAGCGGCCACGCTGAGGGACAAGATGAACAGCAACAGAGGCAACTCAAACCCCCTCCTGTTTCTTGCGCATATAATTAATTACCCGGATTAAAATGGCATCGAGTTCTGTGCTGGGACGGAACCCGATCAATTTCCCTATTTTGTCAATACCCGGGACCCGGCGTTGCATATCCTCGAAATCTTTGCCGAAGGCCTGGTCATAAGGGATTAGCTGCAGCTCCGATGAAGAGCCGGTTAGAGCGACAATTCTCTTCGCTAACTCCAGGATAGAGATTTCTTCGGCCCCGCCAATATTGAACACCTCACCGAAAGCCTCCTTCTTTTCCATCATTCGCATAAAGGCCCAGACCACGTCCTTAACATCGGTAAATGTCCGGGTCTGGGTGCCGTCCCCGTAAATCGTCAAGGGCCGGTTTTCCAGGGCCTGTCTGACCAGCCGCGGAATAACCATACCGTAGTTACCAGTTTGGCGGGGACCAACAGTGTTGAACAGCCTCACGATGGTTACTTTCAACCCGGTGGTCCGGTAATAGGCCAGAGACATAAATTCATCCATCAGCTTGGAGGCGGCATAGCTCCAGCGGAATTTACTGGAAGGGCCGTAAATAATGTTGTCGGTTTCTACCAGGGGGGCGTGCAGGTGCTTCCCGTAAACTTCCGACGAGGACGCGATCAGCACTTTCTTCTTAAACTTATTGCATAGTTCCAGAACGATGTCGGTTCCCCGGATATTGGTTTTAAGCGATTCCATAGGCTTATTGAGAATCAGTTCCACCCCCACCGCGGCTGCCAGATGGTGGATCATATGACAGGTCCCCACCAATTCCAGCATAATATCCCGGTTCATAATGGAGTCAATATGGACGAATAAGCGTTTGGCATAGTTTTCTCTGGATTTCAGATGAGCGATATTGTCCAGCGAGCCGGTGGAAAGATCATCGATGATATATACCTCGTCACCGTTTTCAAGATAGGCTTCCGCCAGATAGGATCCGATAAACCCGGCACCGCCGGTTATAAGAACACGCATTTGTCGACCTCCATAGATAACGGGAAATGATTGGGGCTTGCTTTATCCCGTGCGATTGAGTGAAAAATCACTGGTCAATTCTCCCTAGATTATCCGTATCTGGGGTAGAAATGAGGTTTATTGATGGTCAGTATAATAGTTGAAAGGTCCGATGAAGGCAAGCCGAAAGGTAGGTTTGCCGGATTGGGGATTCCCACTAAGGAGGTGTTATTCAAGGATATATTCCGTCAGAGATAGGCTCCGGATAATTCAACGGGTGATCTGCTGCCGATGATAATCTCGACTTTAGAGCCGCAGTCAATTATTTTCCGGAGTATCGATCAGCCGTATCAGATCTGATCTTAATTTGCCTGCCAATTCTTTTCTGGAGTATTTGTTCCGGATTAAAGAGTTCCCATTGGTACCCATTTTTTCCAGTGACCGGGCGGGAAGAGATAACAACTTTCTCACATTGGCCGCCAGCGCATGGCTGTCTTCCGGAGGGGAGGTGTAGCCGCATCGGTTCTCCTGCACCATCCGGCCGACCGCGCCGGGGACGGTGCAGAGAACTGGTTTGAAAGCGGCAAGGTAGTCAAAGAGCTTATTAGGGCTGACCGCGTAACCGAATACTCCCGAGTCGGTCAGGGATATGATCGCCGCGTCGGCGGCCAGAAGGAGGTCCGGTATCTCGTATTTAGGGACAGGGGAGAGGAAGCGTACATTGGTCAAATCCATCTTTTTTGCTCTGGTCTGCAGTTCGGTTTTCAGGGTTCCATCTCCGACCAGGACGAATTGGAGACCGGATACGGATTTTAATTGTTCCGCGGCTTCAAGAATCACATCCAGCCCATTGGCCGGCCCGTGGGCGCCGGTATAGACGATCGTGAATTTGGAGAAACCGTATTTTTTCCGCGCATCCTTACGTTTCATGGTGGCAGAAAAATGTTCCAGATCAACTCCGTTGGGAATGAAGGATATCTTCGAGTCGGCGATTCCCCGCCGGAGGAGATAGTCACGGGATCCTTCCGCCAGGACAATGATGTGTTCGGCCTTTTGGTAGAGAAAGTTTTCCAGGGCGGTAAGCATTTTGATAATAATATGATCCTGAGAAAAATGTCCCATGTCCACAAATGTTTGCGGCCAGAGGTCACGCAGTTCCAGGACAAATCGAGCTTTCAGTTTGCGTGCCAGAAAGTATGCGGCCGCGGCGGCGAAGAGGGTGGGGGAGGAACCGACAATGATGTCCGGTTTCGGGCTCTGGGCCGTTCCGGCCCTGTAAACCGAGTAACCGAAGCTGAGCATATTGATGAATCTACGCCAGTCGTTCTTCCGATAGTGAGAAGATTTCAGCCAGAAGAAGCTGGTGCCTTCGATGATCTCTTCTCTCCCCAGTCCCTGGATCTGGTGCACCGATCCCCTGGTCGCAAGATTAATACTGGAAGCGAAAACTTTGGTCCGGAATCCCAGGTTATTCAGTTCAACCGCGAAGTCAAAATGACGGGTGTGCCCCGGCTGCCTGGGGGTAGAGGCGTATTGATTTACTAACCATAGTTCGATCATAAGCCTGAAGAACCCTTTCGGGGAAGGAGGGGGTTATAATCACCAAGCGTGACCTTCAAAATATCATACTTTACAGGAGTGTATGGGATAAGCAATAAAAATCTTGCTGGAAATGTTCTCCCTGAAAATGCTATCTTCTATCTTTTGTTCGGGAATTATCTTTCTTCTCTGGCTAAATCCATGATAGAAAGGAGTTGATGCTATATGGACCTTGCTCGAAAAACCTTTTCGAGTGGGGTCTAGATAGAAGTCCGGTTGACCCTCCTGGCTGCCATACGGTTATACCCAGCCCGGCTGGATACCGGAGGAGGGGATACGCCAGAGAGTCAGGGCCATCCGGGAAAGCACGATCGGCGATTATTGGGATTAACGCTCCAGTAATATCAAATTTCTTTACGAGGCTGAAGGGGGTCAGGAGCTCCGTTATGATCTGGAATACGTTGAGAGTCTCTACCTGATCGGTCTGGATTCCGTTGGAACCTAAATATGTCTGATATACCGGTGAATCAATCGATTTCTTCCGAACTGATCGGGGACTGGAGAGACCGGTGGTTTCATGTTCTGGGCGCGGGGGTGGTTTTCTTTGGAAGTATTGAAGTATTTACAATAACGCTTAGCCTAGTCCGGGTTAGGATTTCTCAGTTGCCTGCTCTGCTGATTGTTTTGCTGGCGGCTGTTGTTGCCGGATGGTATTGGCATTATCTTGGGTCCGGATCACATCGGAAGAGAACGGAACCACTCGCAGCAACAGGTATCGGATGGATTATTTGGTCTCTGGTTGCCCTAACCGCCCTGGTCTATATTCTTCTCTGGCTCCTGGCCTACGCGCTCCCCGATTACTCCTGGGATGGGCTCTGGTACCATAACCCTACCATGCACTTCTGGGCGCTGAAGGGCTATCCCCACTGGATAACCGTTGATTACTCCGAGTTCTGGGCCGGGACAGTCGATCCTAACTGGAATGCTTACCCCAAAGGCGTTGAGTTACTCGGATTTATTCTGGTCCGGGCTACGGGGCTGGCCCGGCTACTGAATGCGATCCAGCTTCCTATCCTTCCCCTCGGGGTTCTGGCGGTAATCTGCCTGGCCCGTTTTTGGGGCGTGCCACCCGGATTTGCTATTTTAAGTGGTCTGTTATTTGCTTTTATCCCCGTCAATATAGCCCAGTCATCAACCACTTACGTGGATGTGGCGACCGCCTCGTTTTATATCGCTTTGATGGCGATGACCGCTATTATCCTTCGGCAAATCAGGAGAAATGTAATCCCCTGGAGAATGTTGCCGGCCCTGGGCTGCGCTCTTGGATTGGCGATCAGCGCCAAGGGAACGGGGGTTGTATTTATCCCTCTCATCGGGGGAGTTCTGATCTTATTTCTACTCTTTCGTTTGATAAGAAATCGGATGCTTAAAACGAATATGAATATTCTCCGGGAGAATAGTGCTCCCGGGAAGAAGAGATTTCATTTCGGCGGAAAGTTTACCCGTCAGGGTCTGCTATTTGTCATGACTGTAATTATGATCGGGATTGCGATCGGTTGTTTCTGGCAGATAAGAAATTATATTCACACCGGTAATCCATTTTTCCCGGTCGAGTTCAAGGTTTTCGGGATGACGATCTTTTCCGGGGTTCCTATGGAGACTCAATTCCCCGTTCCCCAAATTCAGAAACTATCGGGCACGGAAGACTGGCCGCAGATAAAGAGGATTGCTTATAATTGGCTGGAGGGGTTAGGCAATTGGCATTCCGCCGTCATCCGGTATGCTTCCCGTTCCGGAGGACTGGGTTTTTTATGGCTCGCAGGCTGTCTCCCCTCGATTATTTACCTATCTTTCCAGGCTATTCGGGGCCGGTTGGGAAAACGGTTTCATGATCGTCTTATCTATTTTTCTCTGGTGGTGATTACTCTGGTCTTATTTTTTGCTATGCCCAAAAACCATAATCACCTGGCGCGTTACACTATCTGGCTTTACGGGTTAGGACTGCCCTGTTTCGCCGTGGTCGCCGGTTGGGTCTGGTCTTCCGGGCGGAGATGGGGGAAGATCTGGATCGTGATCGTTGTGGTTTCGGTATTATTTGAAGGAATGTATGGTTTGTCTTACAAGGTAAGACTGATTCCTATTTACAATAGGGAAGGAAGTGGTTTCCCTACGCCATCCCGGTTTATCCGGGCACTGAGTGATCCTTATCCGGTGGGATATACCTGGTCCAATCTGAAAGGGACATTCTTTGCGACTGTCTTAGCGGGGACTGATTCGGTGGCTTTGAGCAGTCTCCATGGTCCTTACGAAGATGGCTGGCGGATGCCCGGAAATCTGACCCAGGACCGGGCCTTTGGAGAAAGGAAGATATATTTTTTTGATAGTACGACTGTTCCTCGAGACCGGGAACGGATGGCGGAGTATCTCTTTGAACGACAGATAAAATATATCATCTGGGATAAAAATCTTAAAATTCCTCGCCCGCTTGCCCGCCTGGTTGACGACTGGCATGCTGCTGGGGACTTCTTTATACTTGAATTTTTTCCTGATGATGCTCCGCCTCTTCAGGAAAAGTAATAATAAAATATGGGTATTACATTATTCTGGAAATTCGATGCGGCAGGTAATATCAACTAATGTAGAAGAACTAACGTTGGATTCAGTTCAAAACGTGACCCGGGGAATTTTATTCCGGTGGCTGAGTTCGTTGATAGTCTTCTTTGGAACGGTTGAAGTTCTGACAATCGGAATCAGTCTCTGCCGGTTAACCATTACCCGGGGGATTGCCTCGGGCATTTATATTTTCTCCGGCTTGCTGGGCTGGTGGTATGGTTATTTCCTAAAAAGTGGCCGGCCGGGGTCAGTCTCTCGCCAGGCAAATGCCCGGGGAGGGCTGCTCGGTTATCTGATATTTTTTCTGGTCGTGAGCTGGTACGGCTTGCTCTGGTTGATGGCCTATCTCTTTCCCGACTCTTCCTGGGATGGGCTCTGGTATCACAACCCTACTATGCACTTCTGGGCGCTGAAGGGATATGTTCACTGGATAACGGCCGACTATTCCGCTTACTGGACGCCGATTATCAACAGCTACTGGAACGGATATCCGAAAGCGGTAGAACTATTCGGGTTTATCTTGCTTCGAGCGACCGGATTGCCACGTCTATTGAATGCCATTAATCTCCCCTGGCTCCCACTGGGAGTACTGGGGATTTCCTGTCTGGCCCGGGCCTCGGGAACAACTACTCGCTGGGCTCTGGCGATGGGTGCACTCTTTTTGTTTATCCCTCTTAATATAAGCCAGTCCCCGACCACTTATGTCGATAGTGCAACCGCGGCCTGTTTTATATCTTTTCTGGCTATAGTTGTGCCGGTTATATCCCGGATCAGGCGGGAGGTGTTTCCCTGGAAGATTGTGCCCGCTCTGGGATGTGCCGCGGGTCTGACCTTGGGGGCGAAAGGGACAGGAGGCATACTTTTCATTATCGGATTGGCCGCCATCGCGCTCCAGGTGGTTATTCTATATTTCCATCCCCCGGCGGCAGAGCATAGTACCGGACGATTTTCCGTGAGGTCTGCTTCGGGAGTCTTGTTGCGGAGAGGCATTGTATTTTTGGTCATGACTATAGTGGTGGCTATGATAGTGGGAGGATATTGGTATCTCCGGAATTATCTCCGGACCGGGAGCCCGTTCCATCCGGTGGGGCTCTTCATTGCCGGCCATCAGATCTTCCCGGGGATAAGCGATCCGGCAACTTTGATTATTCCTCCCTTTGCCACCGGGACTGAAGATTGGCCGCAGTTGAAGCGGGTACTTTTTACCTGGGGCTCTGGTTGGAATATAGACAATTGGAAGCGAGCGGTTTTAAGCTATACCTCCCGCCAGGGGGGACTGGGGTTTCTCTGGGTGCTGGGATGTCTCCCGGCGATTCTATGCTATTATATAACTAGCGTGGTACGATGGGGGCGGGGTGATAAACCAACGGATCCCGCGTTGAAAGTTCTCCTTCCATTACTATTTATGGTAATGATATTATTTGTTTTTATCCCGCGTAACCATATCGCGCGTTTTGCG
>Ga0180435_10002628_pt1 | contig 18242 bp, 19 predicted proteins | sample SS_ome_3_FD_132467 | JGI IMG/M metagenome (GOLD analysis project Ga0180435, IMG submission 132467) | Hypersaline lake sediment archaeal communities from the Salton Sea, California, USA - SS_3_S_1 metaG | ecosystem: Environmental > Aquatic > Non-marine Saline and Alkaline > Hypersaline >...
CATCGCAGACGCTGCCGGGGGCCTCGCAGTCTGGGTGCGCGGCGATCATCGGCAGTCGATAGCACTGCTCATAGGTGAAGGGACCCTTCTCGATAAGCCGGTGGGCGCCCATGTTGTCACCGTGGTCGGTGCTGAAGATGACGATGGTGTTCTCATCGCAGCCCAGCGCGGCGAGCTCGGCCAGGAGCATGCCAACCAGGTCGTCGATCATGGTCACGTAGCCCCAGTACCGCGCCACTATCTCGCGCCATCGCTCCCATCCGCCCTCGGAGAGACCCCAGTAGCGCTCCACCATATGCTGGACCATCGGCTTGCGTGCCCAGGTTTCATCGAAGCTGGGCTCCTTAGGGATATCGGTAGGGTCGTACATCGAGTAGTAGGGCTCGGGAATCAGACAGGGCGTGTGCGGTCCCCAGAAGTTCGTCCAGATGAAGAAGGGCTCGCCATCCTCGTCGCGCTTGGCCTTCATCGATCGCATCAGGTCGATTGTGTCCTCGGCCACCATGTGCTCGAAGCTGTCCTCGATGGACCCGGAGTGCAGCGCGTACATCTCCTGATTCTGCTTGCCTGGATTGTCGCCGTAGTGCGCCTCCAGGACCTTGGGATAGCCTTTGCCACGAGCGTCCAGGTATTCCTTGTAGTGGGTGGTGGCACCCTTGCTGTCTGCCCCTGGGCCAAAGCGCATACCCTCGATCAGCCCGTTGTAGATGGGGTAGCCGTAGCCGGGGAAATCCCTGCCCTCGAAGCCGTAGTCCGTGGCCACCGGCGGGTCGTCGACGTGCCACTTGCCTGCATAGCCCAGCTGGTAGCCGGCGCCACCGAGCTCGGAGGCCAGGTTGGGGATGTCGGGATTGAGCAGCTGATTGTTGGTGGGGACGTGGTTCTTGTGCGGATAGACGCCAGTGAAGAGCGCGGCTCGCGATGGCGAACACGGCACCGTCGATGTGTAAGCGCGGTCGAAGCGCACGCCTCGGGCCGCCAGCGCGTCGAGATTCGGTGTCCGACACATCTCGGCACCGTAGCAGCCCAGCGTGTCGTAGCGGTGCTGATCGGTGAGGATCAGGAGTATGTTGGGTCGGATGTCGTTTTCAGCCATCGATACCTCCGTGCACTTGAGACGGATAGATGCGACCATTGTATTGCATCCGCGAGGCACGCCAACCGGGCAGACCTTGCCCAATCCCCTCCACCCGTTAGAATGCCGCCGTTGCGTGGGGGCGCAACTGATATCCAGCCAGACTTTGAAAGGAGAACGCGCATGAGTGTCCAGAAGCAGTACCTCAAGAGCAAGCCGAAGTGCAAGGTGAAGTTCCGCGTGTCCAGAGCAGAGGTAGGCAGCGTGGATGCGGTCAGCCTGGTCGGTAGCTTCAACGACTGGGACCGTTCAGCGACCCCGATGTCGGCGCTTAAGAGCGGCGACTTCACTGCCACGCTCTATCTCGACCTGGATCAGAGCTATGAGTTCCGCTATCTCCTCGACGGCGCAGTGTGGGTCAGCGACGAGAACGCGGATGGCCTGATCCCAACCCCCTACCCCGAGGCTCTCAACTCGGTTGTCAGCACTGCCGCGACCGCGTAGCGGCGCCCGGGTAGATCGACCACATGGGACTCAGGCGCCCCGTATCGTGCGCGTGGAAAACACGCGATGCGATGCGGGGCGTTGCTCTGTTTGACACCCCGCTCCGCTTGCATAGACTGGATACTCGTGGAGGAAGGCACATGACCACAGATCCAGCGGAGAGACAGGCACCGTACCTGGAGGACCCTACCGGCCGAGAGCATCTGCTCGAGGTTGGGTCCGTCACCATCGGGCGGGCCGTCAGCAGCGACATCGTGATCACCAGCAAACGCGTCTCTCGCGAGCACGCCCGCATACGCCAGGATGGCTGGCGGCGCGTTCTGGAGGACCTCGGTAGCACCAACGGCACCTTTCTCAACGAGGAACGGATCGTGACGGGGCGGGAACTGCGCGACCGGGACAGGATCAAGATCGGCGACGTCGTCTTCACCTTCCACGATCCTGACATTACTTACCGCGACGCGATGGTGGCTGACCTGGAGGTCGATGCCTCCGCCGGTGTCGTGCGCGTCAACCGGCAGATCGTGGAGTTGTCACCCAAGGAGTTCGTGTTGCTGGCCCACCTGCGCGAGCACGCGAACGAGGTGCGATCCAAGGACGACATCGCCGCCGAAGTCTGGCCCGAGTACGCCAGCGATGTGTACGACTACCAGATCGAGAACCTCGTCCGGCGACTGCGGGGCAAGATCGAGGCCGATCCCTCTGACCCCAAACTACTCCTCACCGTGCGTGGATTGGGCTACAAGCTGGTCCACGGATAGCCAGTTGATACCTCGCTGCTAGGCAACCGCCGCTCGCAACGTCTAGACTGAGTATGACGATGCGCAAGGTGAAGGCAGCCGCGTGGAAGAACAGCGACCGACCAGGATGATGAGAACCTCGTTCGAAGGGATGACCCTGGGCAAGTACAGGGTCCTCGAGGCGCTCGGGCACGGCGGGATGGCTTGGGTCTACCGGGCGTACCATCCCCAACTGGACCGCTACGTCGCGCTCAAAATCCTACGCTCCGACCTGGTCGAGGACGCGGAGTTCCTGGCCCGCTTTCAGCGGGAAGCGAGGGCCGTGGCCAGCCTGCGTCATCCTCACGTGGTGCGCGTCTTCGACTTTGACGTCCAGGACGATGCCTACTATATGGTCATGGAGTACCTCGAGGGGGACACGCTCAAGGCACGGCTGGATGACTACCGAGTCCACGGTGAGACGATGCCGCTGGGCGAGGTCGGGCGAATCCTACTGGATGTACTGGATGGTCTGGCGTACGCGCACAGCGAGGGCATGGTCCACCGAGATGTGAAGCCCTCCAACGTCCTGCTCACCAAGCGAGGGCAGGCGGTGTTGGGTGACTTCGGCATCGCACATATGGTCGGCGGGACGCAGACCACGGCGACGGGGGCCCTGATGGGTACACCCGAGTATATGGCGCCGGAGCAGGGGTTGACCGGTTGCTGCGACGCCCGCACCGACATCTACGCGATGGGGATCATCCTCTACGAGATGCTTACCCAGCGCATCCCGTATGACGCCGAGACGCCGCTCGCCATCCTGATGAAGCACGTGAACGACCCCTTGCCGCTGCCGCGCGACATCGACCCCGCGATACCCGAGGCACTGGAGCGGGTGATCCTGAAGACGATGGCCAAGGACCCTGACGACCGTTTCGCCGACGCAGCGTCGATGAAGGCCGCGATCTCCGCCGCGCTGACAGAGAGCGAGATTGAGCTGCCCGAGCGCGTCTCGCACCCGCGCTCGTTCACCACCCTGGAGGCCCCCTCGGAGAGCGTGCAGGTGCTATCCGGACCCCGTCGCGAGGACCAGATCGACGCGGTCGCCGCCGACGCAAAGACAGACATCACGCTGGAGCAACAGCTCCGTGAATCGGACCCCAAGCTTTCGCACAAGGCACGGCGAGAGAAGGCGCGCGCGGAGAAGGCAGCGCGGGCTGCACAGAGGAAGGTCGAGGCAGCAGCTACTCGGGCAGCACGACGGCAGGCCGGCAGACGGATCGGCAAGAGCCTACTGATCGCAGGCACAATCATCGCCCTGGGTAACCTGTTCGCTGTCACGGTGGGATCGGTCTTCAGGAATTGGGCCGTGTTCGACATCGGTTGGCCGATGGAGCTGCTCTTGATCGGAGGGGCGCTCCTGATCCTGATGGCGATGACCAGGGTCATCTGGCTGTCCATCCCCGCCGGTCTGCTGGTGGCCAACGGCATCGTCTTCACCTACTGCACCTTCAGTGGAAACTGGGATCATTGGGCCTTCCTGTGGATCGTGGAGCCGTGGGTGATCGCGGCGACGGTCGTCGTCTCAATCCAACTCGCCAGGCAACCCGAGCACGCGGAACGAATCAGCCACCTGATCGGGTGGGCCGGCGGCGTCACAGCGATCCTAGCCGCAGTCGCAGTCCAAGGCGGTTCGCTGGTCCTGGGCACGGTACAGCGCCTCTTCAGCTAGTTCCGCGCCGACAACCGAGCCCCCTGCGGCACAGCCTGCAGGGGGCTTCTCCGTTGCCGATGGCCCCATCAACGTCTTTGATAGCTACCTGTTAGCCTGAAGATGGGCATCCGACGTGATGGCTGATTACCATAACATCAGGTCAACATCACGGCAGGAGGCATCATGGACAGGAAACATCTACTCAGTCTCGGCGCGGTCCTTATCGGCGCCGGCGTCATCGGGCTGGCATCGAGCATCTTCGGGTGGGTCTTCGACTTCAGCATCTGGCAGTTATGGCCCGTCACCGTCGTCGCCGCAGGTCTGCTGCTCACGGCGCCCGCGGTCTTTGTACGGAACAAGCGGGGCATGGCCGTCTTCTACATCCTCGGTCTGCCGGCGATCACAAACGGCCTGATCCTGCTCTGGTCCAGCGTCTTCCGCTGGTGGGATATCTGGTCGGTGCTGTGGCCGCTCGAGGTCATCAGTGTGGCCATCGGCTGCGTACTGGCCGCCATCAAGGCCAAGGCCAACTGGCTCCTGGTACCCGCGATCATCATCGGAGCCAACGGCGCCATCCTGCAGTTCTGCGCCATCACCGGTTGGTGGGGTTCGTGGGCCGTCCTCTGGGCCGTGGAACCGATCGCCGTCGGTATCTCCTTGCTCACGCTCAATGCCAAGAAGGCGAGTCGCGCTCTGATGACCGTCGGCCTGGTCTTCTGTGCGGTCGGCACCGTGGGCCTGCTCCAGGGACTGGCATTCGCATCCCTCTCGGTGCTGCGTCCCCTGTGGTGGCTGTGGCGGTGGATGGCACCGGGCACAGTGATCCTACTGGGTATCGTCGTCCTGGTAGGCGGGCTATCCCGCAAAGAAGTTGCGCCGAAGCTGCAGACCGCCGCGGAGTGACCAGCGTATCGCAGACCGCGGCGAAGCGTAGAGACCAGAGAAAATGGAGACAACAATGGCTTCGGGAAGAGGCATGCTTCTGCTCATCGTGGGCCTGGCTGCCGTGCTGAGTGTCAGCTGTTCCGCAACCGGGCTGAATCCAGTACGTAGCGCCGGCCAGACATCCTCGCGCGAGTTCGATGTCAGCAACTTCACCGAGCTTGCCTACGACACCATCGGCACCGTCTACATCGAGGTTGGAGAGAAAGAGTCACTGCGGTTGGATGCGGAGACGAATCTGCTGCCCCTCTTCCGTGCCGAGGTGGTAGACGGACGCCTGCGCATCCGCACTCGGGCATGCACGATCATACGTCCTGGGGCGCCGGTCACCTTCCACCTGACGGTGAGGAGCCTTGACACGATCCACGTGCGAGGCAGCGGCGAGGTCCACGCACCAGACCTGGTGGACGATGGGATCGCGCACGATGAGATCGAGCTGAAGATCAGCGGATCCGGCAAGCTCTTTGCCGGTGAACTCCGAGGAACCAGCGTGGACCTGACCATCAATGGGTCAGGCGACATCGAGACCGGCGCCATCACGACGGCAGACCAGACGGTGCGGATCAGAGGATCTGGCCGCGTGATGATGGCGAGTCTGGAGGCCGAGAGACTGGAGCTGAATCTGCCGGGATCCGGCAAGCTCCGGGTCGCTGAGGGCAGTGTCGGCTCACAGACCATCACGGTCCGGGGTTCCGGCGACTACGAGGCCTTCGGCGTCCTCAGCGATGCCGCTGAGGTGAAGATCTCTGGCAGCGGCGATGCAGAGATCACGGCGAACGAGGAGCTCCTGGCGACGGTCAGCGGCAGCGGCGGCATCCAGTACCGGGGCAACCCGACGGTGCAGTCCAAGATCAGCGGATCGGGCCACATCACACCGGTCGGAGACTAGCGTCAGGCAGGGACCAGATAGGAACGGGGACCATCCGGATGAACCAGGCAATGATCTACTGGCTGTCGCGGCCACTCATCGGGCTGTACGGACGTATGCTCAAGCTGGACGTGCATTGGCATCAGCCGTTGCCCAGGGGACCCAAGATCATCACCCCAAACCATCCGACGACGTCTGATCCTTTCTTGATCTCATGTGCAATCGCAGAGCCCGCCCGATTGCTGGTCATCGGGCACGCGTTCGATGTGCCGGGCTTCGGCGCATACCTGCGGGCGTCGGGCCACATCCCTGTGGTGGCGGGCGAGGGACACCGTGCCTTTGAGGCCGCGGAGTCGCATCTACGTGAGGGCGGGACGTTGGTCATATTCCCGGAGGGTCACCTGAGTCCGCGCGGAGGCGGGTTCATGGACCCACGGACCGGGGCCGCGCGGTTGGCGATGGCGACCGGCGCACCGGTGGTGCCGGTGGGGATCAGCCTCTCGCCAAGGGGACTCTGGCACCTGGAAAGCGACATCGGTAACGAATGGGTCGCCAGCCGTTGGGCCCTTCGGGGGCCCTATGGGATCACGGTTGGGCGCGCCTTCGGCCTCGACGGTGACGTCGAGGACCGGGCCCTGGTACGAGGCTCGTCGAGACGCATCATGCATCACATCGGCGAGCTCGCGCACGAGAGCCAGGCACGGCTGCACACGCCCTATCTGTGGCCCTCGCTGCTCGAGCCTTTGGTGCCCCAGCGCTAGTCTGAGGATTCAGCAGAACGCCGGGGCGTTGAGCGCCCCGGCGTCCTACGTGCAGGGTCTAGTGGCGGCGGCGGCGCAGCTCGGCACGCACGTCGTCCAGCGTGAGGTCACGCGAGGCCAACAATACCAGCAGATGATAGAGCAGGTCGGCGGACTCCTCGACCAGCCGTTCATCGCTCTGTCCCTTGCCGGCGAGTATCACCTCCATCGCCTCCTCGCCCACCTTCTTGAGCACCTCGTCACCACCCGAGAGCAGCTTCGCCGTGTAGGATCCCGGCGTTGGGCTGGCTTTGCGATCGAGGATCACAGCGGTCAGTTCGTCCAGTACATCACTCATCGGTTCCCCCAGGGTTGAGATCAGAGGTCAGGCGTCAGGCCACAGCCGTCGGTAGAAGCAACTCTTTGCGCCGGTGTGGCAGGCCGGGCCTGCCGGCTCCACCTTGACCATCAGCACATCGGCATCGCAGTCGACCCAGATCTCGCGGACACGCTGGACGTTGCCGGATGTCCCGCCCTTGTGCCAGAGCTCCTGCCGGCTGCGACTCCAGAAGTGCGCCTCGCCGGTCTCTTGGGTCAGGCGCAGCGCTTCCGCATTCATCCACGCCACCATCAGTATCTCGCCGGTGGCCTCATCTTGGAGGATCGCGGGGATCAGTCCACGGTCGTCGTACCTGAGCGGGATCACCGTCGACATCTAGGCCTCCCTCTGCGAGGGTCGCACGATCACGCCGTGATCCCTCAGGTAGGCTTTGACGGCCCCGATCTCGAGAACGCGGTCATGGAAGAGGGAGGCCGCCAGCGCCGCGTCGGCCTTCCCAGTAGTCAGCACATCGGCGAAGTGCGCCAGCGTGCCGGCGCCTCCGCTGGCGATGACCGGGACGGGCACAGCCTCCGCCACGGCACGCGTCAGCTCGATATCGTAGCCGGCGAGGGTGCCGTCGCCATCCATGCTCGTGAGCAGAATCTCGCCGGCGCCCAGCGCCACGCCGCGCTTGCACCATTCGATGGCGTCCAGACCGGTGGGGATGCGCCCGCCGCTGATGTAGACCTCCCACTTGTCCGGCACGTCAGCTGCGCGCTTGGCGTCGACCGCCATCACGATGCACTGGCTGCCGAACCGCTCGGCACCGGCGGTGAGAATCTCGGGGGTGCGCACAGCCGCCGAGTTGATGCTCACCTTGTCTGCACCGGCCAGCAACAAGTTGCGCACATCGTCGATGGTGCGCACGCCGCCACCCACCGTGAAGGGCATGAAGACCTCGACAGCCACCTGCCGCACGACGTCGATCATCGTCTGGCGTCCCTCGTGGGTGGCAGAGATATCGAGGAAGACCAGCTCGTCGGCGCCTTGTGCGTCGTAGACCCTGGCCTGCTCAACGGGGTCGCCGGCGTCACGCAGGTTAAGGAAGTTGACGCCTTTGACGACGCGACCCTCCTTGACGTCCAGACACGGGATAATTCGCTTTGCCAGCATTGTGTCTCCTCCCAGACCGCGCCTACGCGAGCGCCAGCGCGTCCTCCAGCTTGATGTGTCCCTCATAGAGCGCACGTCCGGTGATGACACCGGACAGTCCGGCGTCACGCACGCGCTGCACGTCGGCCAAGGTGCGTACCCCGCCTGAGGCGATGACCTCGAGACCGGTGGCATCCGCCAGCGACTGCGTCGCATCGACGTTGACACCGCTGCCCATACCGTCGCGAGAGATGTCGGTGAAGATCAGCCACTTGCCGCCCATGTCGGCCCATCGCTGTGCCAGATCCTCGGCGGTGATCATCGCAGCCTCGCGCCAGCCGCGCACCTGTGCGATACCGTCGCGGGCATCGATCCCCACGGCAATCCGGTCGGGACCATAGGTCTGCAGTGCCTCCAGCACGAAGCTGGGGTTCTCGACGAAGGCCGTGCCGATGACAACGCGGGTCACACCGGCGTCAAGTGCCTGTGACACGGATGCCAGGTCGCGCATTCCGCCGCCGAACTGCAAAGCGAGCGAGGTACTGAGGATGCCGGACAGTGCCCGCTGGTTCTCCTGCCCCCGCTCTCCGAAGGCGCCGTCGAGGTTGACGCAGTGGAGCCAGATCGCACCGGCCTGGGCCCACCTCCGGGCCACGAGCGCGGGATCGCTGCCGTAGCTCGTCTCGCGGTCGGGGTCGCCCTGCGCCAAGCGCACGACGCGTCCCCCACGAAGGTCGATTGCCGGGTAGACGATGAAGTCGCCCATCAGATCGTCCTCCCGTTGCCCACGAAGTTACTCAGCACCCGCAGGCCAACGTGCTGGCTCTTCTCAGGGTGGAACTGCACACCCAGGAGACGGCCACGTCCCACGACCGAGGCAAAGGGGCCGCCATAGTCGGTGGTCGCCAGCGTGTCCTCCAGAGCGGCCCGACAGTGGAAACCGTGGTTGAAGTATGTCCACGGCTGTGCCGGAAGGCCCGAAAGCAGGGGCACCTCCCCCACGGCTTCGATCGAGTTCCAGCCTGTGTGCGGTACCTTGAGCCCCGGCGCGATGTCGAAGGGGACGACGCGTCCAGGCAGCAAGGCCAGTCCCTCGTGCCCGCCCAACTCCTCGCCGTACTCGAAGAGCACCTGCATGCCGACGCAGATGCCCAAGAAGGGCACGCCGCGGCCGACCACGGTCTTGATGGCCTCGATCAGATCAAGTCGGTCGAGGCTCGACATGCAATCGGCGAAGGCGCCCACGCCGGGCAAGACCACCTTGTCCGCGGCCAGCACAGTCTCGGGCGACTGCGTCAACGTGACATCGGCCCCTACGGCCTGGAGGGCCTTGTGAACCGACCGCACGTTGCCGGCACCGTAGTCGATGAGCGCGATCATCGGAGCACGCCTTTCGTGGACGGCACACTGTCACCCCGGCGGGGGTCCAGCTGGGTCGCCGCATCGAGCGCCCGCCCCAGCGCCTTGAAGAGCGCCTCCGCCTTGTGGTGGTCGTCCCGCCCGTAGAGTACGCGCGCGTGCACGTTGGCCCGTGCGGCGACGGCAAAGGACTCAAAGAAGTGATCCCAAAGCGTGACAGGGACACCGCCCACGTCTAGACCGATCCAGTCGATGTCCACCACCGCGTAGGGTCGTCCTGAGAGATCCAGGGCCACGAAGCCCAGGGACTCATCCATGGGGACATAGGCCGAGGCCATCCGCGCGATACCTTTGCGATCTCCCAACGCCTGGTCGAAGGCTCGTCCCAACGAGAGCGCGACGTCCTCTACGGTGTGATGCGGATCCACGTCGAGGTCGCCCTCCGCCCGCACGGTCAGGTCGAAGAGCCCGTGCACGGCGACGTGTGTCAGCATATGGTCCAAGAAGCCGATCCCCGTCGCGATGTCGTAGTTGCCGGTGCCGTCAAGGTCGAGCCGTACCTCGATGCACGTCTCACGGGTCTCGCGTTTTACCTCTGACTGTCGCATTCTCCTCCCCCTTGCTATGCCAGCCGCTGAAGCGCGGCGATCACGGCGTCGCTCTGAGCAGGCGTGCCCACGGTGAAGCGCACGTGGTCGCTCAGACGCGGCTTGCGGTAGTAGCGTATCAGGATCCCGTCCTCCTCCAAGGCAAGTTTCAGCTCACTGGCGTCGCGTCCCAGCACGCGACAGAGGATGAAGTTGGACTGGGAGGGATATGGAGACAGGTATGGGATGCGCTCCAGCTCCCGGCTGAATCGCTCTCGCTCGTCCACAATGCGCTGGACCTTGTCCTCCAGCCAGGGCAGGTCGCCCAATGCCGCGATTGCCGCGGTCGAGGCGGCGATCGAGACATTGTACGGTTGCTTGATCTTCCACAGGTGGGACATCAGGGACAGCGGGAACGCACCGTATCCCACACGCAGACCCGCCAGACCCGCCAGCTTGCTGAAGGTCCGCAGCACGATCAGGTTGTCGCGCTCGGGGACCTGACGTATGCGGCTCCGCTCCATCCCGGCGAACTCCACGTAGGCCTCGTCCAGGACCACGACGGCCTGCAGGGCCAGGAGACGCTCGAGAGCGGCGTCCGAGACCCAGCTGCCGTCAGGGTTGTTGGGGGAGGTGATGAAGACCAGCTTGGGCTGGTGGGCCTCCACGGCAGTCTCAATAGCGTCGATGTCCAGCGAGAAGTCCGCGCGACGAGGGACCGAGACCACGCGGCCCCCACTGATGGCGGCGTCGAACGGGTACATCCCGAAGGTCGGCGGGCAGTTGAGGATGGCGTCGCCGGGTGTCAGGAAGAGCCGCATCACGAGGTCAAGAAGCTCGTCCGCACCGGCTCCTGCCAGCAGCAGATCCACCGGCACGCCGACCAAATCTGCCAGCGCCTCGCGCAGTGCACGGCTCTCGGGGTCCGGGTAGATGTTGATGTAGGCCAGTTCGGCCAACGCCTCGCGGACCTTGGGCGAAGGGCCATACGGGTTCTCATTGGCGTCGAGTTTGATGATCTCGTCGGGCCGGCGTCCCAATCTGGCAGCCAGGACCTCGAAGGGGAAGATGGGCGTATAGGGCTCCATCGTGGCGATGTCGCCGCGGATCAGCTCGGCCGCGTCTATGCCGTTCGGCATCACGACACCTCCCCGGTAGCGCGCCACCGCGCGGCGGCAGCGTGCGCGGTCAGCGACTCTGCCCGCGCGATGCGATCCGCGTCTCTGGCGAGACTGGCCGCCGTCTCCGCGTCCAAGCCGATCAGATTGATCACCTTGACGAAGTCCAGAACGTTGACCGGGCCCTTGAAGCGAGCCGACCCGCCGGTTGGCATAATGTGGCTGGGGCCGGCGACGTAGTCACCAAGCACCTCGAAGGAGTGCTCGCCAATGAAGATGCCGCCCGCATTGCGGATCACGTCGACCCACCGTCCGGGGTCCTCCACCGACAGACAGAGGTGTTCGGGCGCATACGCGTCGGCCTCCGCCACGGCCGTCGCCAGGTCCGGTGTAAGCACGATGCCGCCCTGCCCAGCCAGCGACGTCTCGATGATGTCGCTTCGCGACAGCAGGGACGCCTGTGACGCGACCTCCGACTGCACTGCCTCGGCCAGCGCACGGGATGGGGTCAACAGGATGGCCGTCGCCAGCACATCGTGCTCGGCCTGCGCCAGGAGGTCCGCAGCCACCCAGCGCGGGTCGGCGGTATCATCGGCCACCACAACGGTCTCGGTGGGGCCATAGATGCCGTCCAGCCCCACTAGACCATATGCCTGGCGCTTGGCGACGGTGGTGAAGAGGCCGCCCGCCCCGACGACCTTGTCCACGCGGGGCACGCTCGCCGTGCCAAAGGCCATCGCAGCCACGGCCAGCGCGCCACCTAACGCGAAGAGCCGGTCCACGCCGGCAATGTGCGCGGCAGCCAGAATCAGCGGCGACGGCAGACCGGTCACCCGATCGGCAGGCGTGCAGACGACGACCTCATCCACACCTGCGACGCGGGCGGGGATCGCGGCCATCAGCAAGGAGGACGGCAGCGGCGCCGTGCCGCCCGGTACATAGACACCCACGCGCTCCAGCGGCACCAAGCGCTGGCCCAGCATCCCGCCCATCGCGTCCGACGACCAGCTGGGAACGGGCTGCAGCGCGTGGAAAGCCCGTACGCGCTCCGCCGAGAGCGACATTGCATCGCGTAGGTCGGACGACAGATTGTCATAGGCCTCGGACCACGCCTGCTTGGGTATCTCCAGCGCATCCGTCGTCACGCCATCAATGCGCGACGTCCACTCGCGGAGGGCATCGTCGCCACGCACGCGCACGTCCGCCAGAAGGCGCGCCACCGCCGCCTCGGGCGTCAGCGCCTCACCGAAGACGCGCTCGATGCTCGACAGCACGACCGTGGGCACATCATCAACGGTCGACATGGTGCGCCGCGTGAGGATACCCTCGGCAGCCGCTGTACTCTCGTAGATTCTGATCATCAATCCCTCCCTACTCCGCCTTCGCCACGGCCTGCATCATGGCACGGATGCGGTCCGGCTCCTCTTCGAAGATATACGTCACCGGCGTCACCACCACGCCACTCCCACCGATCGCGCGCAGCTCGGCGATGGCCGTGATCAAGTCGTCGCGGCGGACCACGATCTGGACAGCCTGCCACCGCTCTTCGCGGTCCGCGCCGATCACGGGTGAGATGGTCGGACCCTGAAGCCCGCCAAGGACGTCCTGGCCAAGCATACGATCGACGATCTCCTCCGGTGAGTCGCCGCGCATGTTGGCGACGACCATCACGTGGTCCTCGGCCCGAAGGTGTGCCTCGGCCAGCTCCAGCAACGTGCGGGCGATGCTCAGCACCTCGGGACGCTCGCGCAGGGCGGCGCGATTGGCCACCAGCGCAGCCTGGGATCGCAGGATCACGCCGTCATCCAGCAGCCGCAGCCGGTTGTCCTTGAGCGTCTGGCCGGACGAGACCAGATCCACGATACAGTCCGCGTAGCCGATCTCCGGAGCGATCTCGAGCGTCCCCTCCGAGTGAACCAGGGAGAACCCCGTGATCGACCGAGACTTCAGAAAAGCCTCCGCGAGGTTGGTGAACTTGGTGGCCACGCGCATGGGGCGATCCCAGCCGGCGACGAGATCGGCCAGGTCGGCCACCGACCGCACGTCGTCCCACTCCTCGGGGACCGCGATCGCCAGCCGGCAGGACCCAAATCCCAACGCCTCGTGGAGCACGAGAATCTCGTCATTCGATCCGCCATACTCGCGGGTGACGTCGAGGCCGGTGATTCCGAAATCGACGCTGCCGTCACGCACGCTCACCACGATGTCGGTGGGCCGCTGTAGCAGCACGGTAAGACCCGGCAGCGCGGGCACCGTCGCCGCGTACTGGCGTGGATTGGGCTTGTAGATGCGGAGGCCGCAGGCGGCGAGGAAGGCCTCGGCGTCTTCAGCCAGGCGCCCTTTGCTGGGCAGGGACAGACGGACATCAGATCGATCGGTCATTGACTCCCCCTCACAAGAAAAGCCCCCCGGTCCAATCCGGGGGGCTGTGTCGACTCTGGGTCTTCAGCTGGGCTGGGCTCACGCTGCGCGCGAATCCGCACCTCCCGCATTGGGTGGTGTCAGGTTCGCATGATGATGCTTGCAGCCCAGGCCGTATGTGTTCATCGTGACAACAGTACCACGGAAGATGAGGGTGTCAAGACGCAGTTGGTACCATCAGCACTTTCTTGACACCGTCAAGGCCGGATTCGATCATCTCAACGCCGCGCGCGAAGTCGGTCAAGGGAAGCCGGTGGGAGACGAGATCCGCTACCCGCACTTGGCCGGACTGGAGCATGGCCACGGCCTGACGTGAATTGCGCAAGGACGTGAAGGAGGAGCGCAGCGTCAAGCCTTTCTCGAAGATGGCAAAGGCGTCCAACGTCAGTTCGGCGCCCTGTGGAGGCACGCCGAAGAGGAGGACCGTGCCGCCGGGACGGGAAAGGCCCACAGTCTGCGCCATCACCGGAGGGACGCCGGTGGCGTCGATCACGACGTCAAAGGTGTTTTCGGGCAGGGCGGTCAGGTCTTCCAGCCAGCGCGTCGCCCCCAGGGACAGTGCCAGCTCGCCGCGCGTGGACTGGCGTTCCAGGACGGTGACGTCGCCCGCGCCGCTCTGTCGAGCTACCTGGAGGAGCAGCAGCCCGATGGGGCCCGCACCCAGGATCGCGATCCGGTCCGCCAGCCGAATCTCAGCGCGCTCGATGCCGTGGATGACACAGGAGAGCGGCTCCACAAAAGCCGCAGCCTCGAACGACAAGTCCCCCACATCGAAGACTGCCTTTTCGGGTGCGACGACGTACTCCGCCATCCCACCGGGCCGCGTGACCCCGACGGCCTGCCAGTTGAGGCAGAAGTTCTGGCGGTTGCTGAGGCAGCTCGCGCAGTTGTCGCAGGCGATGTTCGGCTCGACCGCAACCCGCATCCCCACGGTGATGCGGCCGACGTCCTCTCCGACGGCGACGACCTCACCGGCGAACTCGTGACCTGGAACGACAGGGTAACTGCCGAGATACTCACCGCGGAGGATGTGCACGTCGGTGCCGCAGATGCCACAGGCGGCGACCTTGACGAGGACTTCCCCGGGCCCCACGGCTGGAACCGGCACATCCCGCACATCGACTTGGTTTGGCTGGCGAATCGTCAGTGCTTTCATCTGGTCTCCAAGGTGATCGAACGGCCAACCGACCATCCTCTGAGCCTACATCCCCAGGCGTTGGTAAAGGTACTCAGGGCTGAGATCGGGACAGACGGTGTCTGAGCAGGCGATGGTCTGAGCAGCCGCTGCCATACCCAGTTTGACGGTCTCCTCAGGGGAGACACCCTCCAATAACCCATAGGCAACGGCTGCCGTGAGCGCATCCCCAGCACCGGTGACATCGACGAGCTCCACGGGGAATGGCGGAATCCGTCCACTCTCCTCGCTGGTCGCGTATGTCAGGCCATCGGCCCCCAGCGTGATGATGGCCAGCTCGACCCCAAGTTGGACCAAGCGTCGAGCCGCCGAGGTCGTGTCCTCACCGCGTCCCAGTTTCTGCCCGGTGAGCGCTTCAGCCTCCGCGCGGTCGGGTGTGATGGCGGCGATCTGGGGAAGATAGGGGTGGAGACGATGCGCCAGGAGTGCGGCCGTGGGGTCGGCACAGACCGGGACATCGTAGTCGGAGGCCATCCTGAAGAGCGTCTGAAGGCTCCGTGCGGAGAGGTTCGCGTCGATGCAGACGATATCGACCTCCCTGAGCAGGCCACGCAACCGGTACAGCAGACCCGGTGTGATCTCGCGCACCGCGGCCATATCGTCAAAGGCCACCCAGGACCGTCGATCATAGTGTGAGAGCGCCACATAGGACCCCGTCGGGTGCTCCTCGGAGATCACGCAGGCGTCAGTGTCAATCCCTAGGTCCTGTAGCTGATGCAGCAAGGTGTGACCCCACCAGTCATCGCCAACTGCGGTGACCAGATGGACATCGACATTGAGGAGGGCCAGGTTCTCAGCGATATTGCGCGCCACTCCCCCCCATCCCCAACGAATGACACCGGGATTGGAGCGCGCCGGCTCCACGACCGCCGTGCGAGGTCGCACGTCGAGGTCCAGGCCCGCTGCCCCCACCACCAGTGCGCGGTGCTCGCCGTAGTTCATGCCCTTCCCCCCTCCCTGATCAGCACGCGGGGTATGCCTATGAGTCCCGGTCCCGTGAGTCGGGTGCCGACCCCACTGTGCTCAGACGACGCGTAGAACTCCACCCGTCCATCGGCCCTCCGGACGAAGGGCGTGTCGGTCGTCAGCACCAGCTCACCCGATGTGGGGGCGCCGGCCACAATCTCGACCACCAATAGATCGCCGGATCGGCCGAAGGCAGGTCCATCCTTGGTGATCCGAACAGCCGCATATTGCGCGCGTAGATGGGGGTGGAAGATGGTGACGGTGTCGATCTGGATGGGCTGCACATCGGAAGGGATGAACTCCGCCAGAACCTCAGTCGGGATCGTAATGTCGTACGGGCGAATCAGCACAGCATCAGTGCGCACAACGGCCCGGTTGACCAACTCGTAGCAAGGCATCACCAGAGCCAGCTCATCTGAGACATCCGTCGTCCGAAGCTCCATCAGCCGGCGCAGCCAACTGATGACATTGCGACAATCGGCGGCCCTGCCGTCGACGCTCCCAAAGGACCAATACCGCTCGCTCTCGCTCAGGACCTGTTGGGCGTACGCGAACGTCGCGACGACCTTCTCCTCGGCCCCAAGTACGTAGTGGACGATGCCCTCGAGATAGACGGCGATACCCTCATTGTAGCGCGCCGCAGGAGAAACGCGCCCCTCCAACCAATGAAGGGCACGCCGGACAGCGTCAAGGGCGTCCTCCCAACGTGACTGACGCCGAAAGAGCTCGGCTCGTAGCAGCAGGGCGAGCGCCCCGGCATGGCGATCTCGCTGCGCAGACGTTACCTGGGCAAGCCGGCCCACCACGGTCTCCGCACTCGCCAGATCGTGCCCCGCTATCAACTCCGCGCAATGCCGGAACTGGTCGCGCAGAAGGGGAGCGACATCGCACAGCTCCAAGAGGTGCACCGGCGTCAGCTCCCAAGGAACGGATACCCAGAACATCAAGCGCGGTATCCTACCTAGTTCCCAACATCCGTGATGCGATCCGGGGGGAGTGGTGTGGCCCGATCGGGCGGGAGGACGGCGCTAAGTATCGACTCAGCCCGCTGCAGGAGTAGTCGCTGCTGCTCAGGGCCCTGGTCAGCCATGGCGGCGTGCAAAACGTCCAGGAAGCTGGCCACGATCAACTGCGGCGGGGCTTCGACCTCAGCGCTGATCAGCCCCTGGACCTCCTGCAGCATGTGATTCAGGAACCTCACCTGCGCCTCTACACGAGCGTCCTCGGCCAGCTGTTCAAGGTCGGTCGCTGCGTCGAGCGTATAGGTGTCGATATTGCGTTGGAGGCGCGCCTGCCAGAACTCGAGCCACTGACGCGAGATGGCTTCCTCGGCGGGGCGCACCATACCCAACTCAACGCGCTCTACAATGATGCCACGTTGAGCGCCCGCGTCACGCACACGCGACTCGACCAGGGTCTCCAGCTCGGGTAGGAGTTTGGGCGCGGGGGCGCCGCCGTCCTCAAGCCAGTACCGAGGGTTGAGCAGCTCATCGAGGCGATGCCGCTCTAACACATCGCGAACGGCGCCGGTCAAGGTCACCCTGGACATGCCCGTGACCCAGTCCAGGACACGGTCGTTCCCCTCGAGTTTTCGCACCGCCTTTGAGGTGGTCACCTTCAGGACCGCTCGCTCTGAGTAGCCGAACGGCGGCATCGCCCCGGCGTACTCTTCGCTCTGTGTCGACGCGATCCGACAAACGATGCTCGCCTGACAGGAAGCGGGAATGCCGTCGCGGGTCATAAACTCGACCGTGACGGTGCGACGCTGCGGACGAAGGTCCACGACATCCCAGACCCGCTCAAAGGGCCGGAGGTCGTGGGAGCCAGGGCCCAGGACGCGTGCCAGCATCCCAAGACGTCCCGTCACCACGACGTTGTTGTGATCGACGAGAAGCTGGGCCGGACCGCCGACCTTGTGGACGACAGGGGGACCGTCAAGATCCACCTGCCCACCCTGAACCTTGAGGGCGGCACCACCACCCGCCGCGGATGCCGAACCAAAGACCAGCCCGCTGGTGAGTGTCTCCGCGTCCTCGGGGCTGAGGTCGTGCAAGCCCTGGGTGTATTGGCGCAATGTCCGAGTCACGTGAAGGAATGCTAAGGCCAGTGCCACAACGAAACCGATGACCATCACGAGATAGTCAAGCTGCAGCGAGGGGTCCAGCAACAACCTCAGATCCCCCCACAGCACGATCGGCAGCGCGGAGGCGTAGGCGAAGAAGAGCACCACGATCATCAGAAAGACCACCGTGCGGCGAAGATTCATGAGTCTCCGCCTCCACTGCTCTCCGCCTCGACCTTGTGGAAGAGTTGTTCCAACGTCGGGAGAGCTGACTCAGGCAACATGCGCCGCACCTCCGGAACACGCGCCATCGAGATCAGGTAGTCCAGAACATGGTAGGCGACGAGACCTCGCTTAGTCGCGGCATCCACGTCGCGAAGCCGCTCGCTGGTCTCCTCGATCACGCCGGCGATCAAGTCGCTGTTGGCGGTCCGTCGAATCCTATCGAGAGCGCCAGAACGCTTGCGCTCGATGCTGGCGTGCCAATCCATCACC
>Ga0180435_10002630_pt1 | contig 18237 bp, 15 predicted proteins | sample SS_ome_3_FD_132467 | JGI IMG/M metagenome (GOLD analysis project Ga0180435, IMG submission 132467) | Hypersaline lake sediment archaeal communities from the Salton Sea, California, USA - SS_3_S_1 metaG | ecosystem: Environmental > Aquatic > Non-marine Saline and Alkaline > Hypersaline >...
CTGCTTGTCCTGGTGCCGGGCCTTCTTCTCGACATAGAGCTGGGCCTTGGTCAGCCACTCGCGCAGCACGGCCGCCGTTCCCATGCGTGTCGAGGGAAGGCGCTTCTGCTCTCCGTAGACGCGCTTGGGGTTCTCGCCGAGGGCCATCTTCATCGCGCCCGGAGCGAGGATGAGCATCTCGTCTGCCGTGTGCCCCCTTGTCTTGACCACGGCCGTCTGCCCGCCGATGACATTCCCGCTTCCAGGGCTGACATTGATCGTCGTCACCCCCGATGCCCGCAGATCGGCAAAGGCCAGATCCTCCGGATGCACAGCATCCAGCGCCTGCATCTGGGGAGTCGCCGGCGTGCTCATCTCGTTTCCGTCGTAGAAGCGGAAGTCAATCCCATCGGCGAACAGTGCCACATGGCAGTGTGGTTCCACCAACCCAGGGATGATGAACTTCCCTGTGGCGTCGATCGTTTCGGCGTCACTCGGAATCTGTACGTCCTGCCCCACTTGGACGATCTTCCCTGTCTCCACGAGCACGACACCCGACTCAATCCTCACATCCGGCGTCAACACGGTTCCACCACGGATTGCCAGCATCGTTCAGCCTCCTCGTTCTGCTGCACTGTGCCTGAGTCTACCAGACCGTTGGAACGGATCACGCTCTCGCTGCAATGCCCTTCTCTCCCAGAGAGCCCACCGGCATCCGCAGGCCCCAGCAGGGACACGCGACCACTCTGATCATGTGCCAGTGGGCACCCGAATCTATGTGAGCTGTCTTGGGGCTCCCCAGGCCTCCATGCTAGAGTATTCGCCTGGGAGCCAAAGGAGGGTTCATGAACCATCGAAAGCGGTTTGCAGTCTGCGGTCTTGTTGTTCTCATGCTCAGCGTCGGCCTGGTTGGATTCGCCCAAGAGGCAACCTCGGTGGCCGAGTCGGTGAGCCAATCGGCCGGCTCTGCGCTCGATCAGGTCCTGACCTTCATTGACAGCGCCTCGACGTACCTCGGCAAGGGTGTGATCTACCTGTTGAACCTGGTTACAGGTGACAGGGTTTCCTCGGATCTTGAGAAGCCGATCGGCTATCTCGCGTTGATCACCGTCATCCTTCTCTTCTTCGGCCTCCTCGATGCAGCCCGAAGGATCATCTGGATTGGCATCGTCGTGGGCTGGGTCCTTCTCGTGGTGCGGATCATCTTGGACGCGCTCAATCTGTAGTAGACAAGATTCCCGAGAGGGAAGGGTGAAGAGGGCGCCCCAACAGAGGGCGCCCTCTCCACATTCGGCCAACTCGTTCTCCTCATCCTCTTCACTCAGCCCGCGGAAACTTCTACTCTCACTTGCTGAAAGGGGGCTCGATGAAAGCCATCTGGAACGGCGCGACCATTGCCGAGAGCGACAAGACCATTGAAATCGAAGGGAACCAGTACTTCCCACCCGATGCAGTACGGCGCGAGTACTTGCAGGAGAGCAAGCGAACGACCACCTGTCCGTGGAAGGGCGAGGCACGCTACTTCGATGTCGTCGTTCATGAAGACCGAAACCGCAATGCCGCCTGGACCTATCCTCAGCCGAAAGAAGCCGCGTCCGAAATCAAGGACTTCGTCGCATTCTGGAAAGGCATTGAGATCACAACCTAGCTCGTCCGAAGGCTAGGGAGAACCCGCTGCGGACACGCGGAATCGCTCATGGAAGACGCCCCACACACCGATCAGGATGAGGGCCATCCCGCCCAAGATGGACAGCGTAGTCGGCTCGCTCAGAAGCAGCCATCCGAGCAGGACAGCGATGACCGGATTGACGTAGGCATACGTCATGGCAACGCTCATCGGAAGCAGATGCAGTGATCGAATGTAGGACGTGAACGAGATGATCGAGCCGGCAACGATTAGGTAGCCAAGCGCCCCCCATGCCTCGATCGATGGCTGAGGGATCCCCTCGCTGGCGAGGAGAGCGATTGCGATGAAGCCGACGGCTCCGAACAGATGAAGATAGGCTGCGTTGACCAGCGGGGATGCACCAGTGGGGCGGCGCAGCTGCAGGACGGACCCGAGAGCCCACAAGAGAGGTGCCGCCAAGAGAGCCAAAATCGCCAACACATCAGGCCCTCCGGCGCCCGCGAGGCGGGGAGCGGTCAGCAGACCGACGCCAGCAAACCCTACCAGAAGTGAGACCATCAGGAGCCAAGAGGGTCTTCGACGGTCGAGGAATGCCTCGATCACGGCTCCCCAAATGGGCACCGAGGCGACGAGCAGAGCTGCATAGCCTGAGTCCGTTCGCTGTTCGGCGAAGTTGACCATCCCGTTCCCTCCCACCCACATCAAGACGCCGGCGGCAGCCAGGGTGAGGATCTCCGAGCGAGACAGACGGATCCGCGTCCTGCGCAGGGCCGCCCAGCCAAGGAGAGCGAGTCCAGCGACGACGGTGCGGATGGCGCCAAGCGTGAAGGGGGGGATCCCACCCTCCTCGCGAACCGCCAGGCGGATGGCGAGGTAGGTGCTTCCCCAGATGACATAGACGATCGACAGGTGGAGGAGTCCCTTAGGATCCAGCTTCTTGTCCGCCATCGCGCCGGTCCCTTTCCGCCTCTGGGCGCTACGCCCCTAGGATGACTCGCTGTAGCGGACGATCAGAGGCGTTCCCGGCGTTGCCTGCTCCTGGCGATCGCCGATGAGGATGGGGATCGCCAGTGGGCTTCCGTCGGGGACGTGAACGCGGACATGATCCCGGGCCGCCTCGATGTGCGCCAATTGGTCCCGCCATACCACTGAGAAACGAATCCGTTCGATTCCCTGCGGCAGACGAGGTTGGAGCAACAGCCCTTCGGCTCGGTGACGAAGGCCAGCGAATCGCTCGATCACGTGCCGCACCGTTCCCGCCATCACGCCAGCGTGGATTCCCTCTGGCGTTGTCCCTCCCTGGATGTCGTCCACGTCACTGCGCAGAGCCTCGATGAAGTGTGTCCAACTGGCATCGCGGTCGAGCGCGTCTAGGATCCCAGCGAAGACGAGGTGGCTTAGCGTCGATCCGTGCGAGGTCCGCTGCCGGTAGTACTCAATCGTCTCCAGCATTCGCTCGTCGGTCATCTCGTAGCCCATCCGCTGAAGAATCGATCGGATCTCCTCCCCGTCGAACAGGTAGAAGAGCATGCACAGGTCGGCCTGCTTGGAGAGCTTGTAGCGGTCGGGCGAGTCCCCCTCCGCCTTGAGGATCCGATCCAGGCGTCCGATCCGGCCATACTTGGCTCGATACGCCTCCCAGTCAAGTTCGTTCAGTGCATCGTATCCCTCGAACTGCTCGATCAGTCCATTCGGAAGAACCGGTATGGTCATTCCTGTGACGATCTCATCCCAGCCATCCCGTTCGCCCACGTCCAGGTTGAGTCGCTCGCAGAGGCGGCGCCGTCGATCCTCGTCAAGGAGCGCGAGGGCATCCAGCGCGCGCTGGATGCACCAAGCAGCCATCACGTTGGTGTAGGCGTTGTTCCGGAGACCTCCTTCCTCGGCGCCCGGATACGCCTCGTGATACTCATCCGGGCCCATCACGCCGACGATCTCGCAACCTCCGTCGTCGCGCGTTGCCGTCATGCTCGTCCAGAACCGGGCGATCTCGATCAGCATCTCGGCGCCGTATTGCAGGAGGAAGGCACGATCTCCCGTCGACACGAAGTAGGACCACACATCGTAGGCAATCGCTGAACTGACATGCCGCTGCAAGTGGCTGTGGTCGGGGTCCCAATGGCCGGACTTCGGGTTGAGGTGGATGACCTGCGTCTCTTCGCGCCCGTTCGATCCACTCTGCCAGGGGAACATCGCGCCGGCATGACCGTCATCACGGGCTGCAGCCCGCGCTTCCGGCAGCCTGCGATAGCGGTACAGCAGCAGAGACCGGGCGAGGTCCGGATCGCGTTGCAGATAGAAGGGGAAGAGATACATCTCATCCCAAAAGATGTGCCCTCGGTAGGCTTCTCCGTGCAGCCCGCGCGCGGGGACGTGCACGTCGAGGCCGACCGTGTGCGGTGACGCGGTCTGAAGGAGATGGAACGTGTGCAGACGCACGATCTGCTGGACCGAGTGCGGCGCGGTATCGATCGACGAATCGACGTCAATCTCTACATCGTAGCGCTCCCAGAGCTCGGCCCATGCGGCTCGATGAGCGCGATGCAGACTCCCAAACTCGGGCGCACGGAGCGCGCCAAGGAGAGCATCTTCCACAAGGTCGCCGTCTGCGGCATCCCTGGACGTCCGCAGGCAGACGATCTTCTCCACGCGGATGGTGCCCCCGGCCTGCGCCCGTACGAAGATCCGGCTCTCCACCGAGGACTCGCCAATGCGCACCGTCGGCTCGTCGGAATCGTCACCGTTCTGAACGACCGTCCGCGCGGCAAGCGCCAACCGGACGCCCGACTGGTTCGTCTCCGCTTGGAGCCAGACAGCTCCCTGTGCCTGCCCGAGGCCTCGCACCTCCAGGTGGTCTCCTCGCAGTTCGCGATAGCGGGGAACTCCGTGGTTGGTCACCGAGCCGTCGAGCCCCGAGCGAATCGTCATCCGCCCGGACCAGTTCAGCGGAACGATCTCCCATTCGATGGCCGCCAACGTGGGGTCGGCCATGCTGACGATCCGCCGCTCCGACACATGCGTCTCGCGGCCAGCCTCGTCACAGGCGGTGAAGGAAGACAGAAGCTCTCCCTGTAGCACGTCCAGCTCCTGGCGCACATTCTTGTGGTCGATCGACGGGTCGGCCAGTTCAGGCCCCTCCTCGATGGAGAGGGTCAGCGGCAACCAGTTGGGGAAGTTCACCAGATCCTCGTTGACCACATCGCGCCCGGCCACATCGCTCGTCAACCGGTTGTAGCCTCCAGCCAAGTAGGTTCCCGGATAGTGAATGCCGTCATCGCGCGCCCAGGCGGCCGCGCCGCGGGTGGCAAAGCGACCGTTGCCGAGCGTGCAAAGCGCCTCTCGCAACCCTTCGCCTTCCTCTCCAAATCCTTCGTAGACGAGCCGCCAGCCGTCGGTCATCCGTGGCCCTCCTTCCAGGCGCGAAGCTTGTCGAAGAGGGCGTAGACCTCCCACGGCGCCTGAAGCCAGAAGTGAGCGTTCGTCGGCTTCGGGGTCTCCGATACGAGGAAGCCGATGCCTCGATCAACCAACTCTCGGAAGGCGTCCTCGTCGGTCACGTCGTCACCAATGTAGATCGGCACGACATCGGGCCGGTCAAGGTCGAGTGCTTCGAGCAGGAACAGGAGAGCCTTGCCCTTGTCCCATTCGATGTCCGGACGGATCTCGAACACCTTCTTCCCGTGGGCCTTCTTCAGGCGATCGTCGGCTCCGACGATCGAATCGACGAGCTTCTCGACGCGCCCCGCATCCTCAGCAGAGACAAGGCGGAAGTGCACGGCCACTGAGTAGCGTTTCGGCTCCAGCAGCGCACCGTCGATGCCCGCCAGCTCTCGCTCCAGCCGTTCGGAGATCTCCGACATCGCCGGTTCCACCCACTCGGCCACCTGATGGCCGACAGGAGCACCATTCGGACCGATGATGTCGAAGCCGTGGCTTCCGGCGAAGGCCAGTTCGCGCAGGCCCACGAGCTCCTGTACATCCTCCCGACCCCGTCCGCTAATGATCGACGTGGTGAACGTCTCGGCAATGCGCCGCAGAACCTCGCGTCGCTCGTCGGTCAGGACGGCATCTTCCGGGCGGCTGACGATCGGCGTCAGCGTGCCGTCGTAGTCCAGGAAGAGGGCGATCGTTCGGCCATTCAGGCGATCGACGACAGAGTCCCATGTCCCGAGCGCTGCCGGGCGCCGATCGTCGCGTCGCTCAAACCATGTGTCGATCGTCGCCAGCGAATCTGGAGAGAGCGTATCGAGTACCAGATCGGCGCCGTGCTCACGCAGATCGACCCCGACGCCATGACGGTCGACACCGACCACGAGGCCGAATGCACCGGCCCGGCCCGCTTGAACACCCGAAATGGCGTCCTCGAAGACAATGGAATCTGCCGGACTCACGCCGATTCTGTGCGCCGCCTCGAGGAAGATGTCCGGCGCAGGCTTGCCGGCCAGACCAAGCTCCTCCGAAACGATGCCATCGACTTGCGCCTCAAACAGGTCAGTCAGCCCCGCCCGCTTGAGAATGGGTCCACAGTTCTTGCTCGACGAGGCGACCGCTACGCGGATGCCCGCCTCACGCAGCGCCCGAACGAGAGACACAGCCGCTTCGTCAACCTCGACGCCATCTGTGTCGAGAACCTCCCGGAAGGCTTCGTTCTTGCGGTTGCCGAGGCCCCAGGCTGTCTCTTCGTTGGGGGATTCGTCCGGAGACCCCTCGGGAAGCTCAATCCCACGCGATGCCAGAAAGCTCTTGACGCCGTCGATTCTCGGTTTGCCGTCGACGTACATTCGGTAGTCCGACTCGAGGTCGAACGGGGCAAACGCCTCCCCCAGCCGCTCCGCCCGGCGCTGCAAATACTCATCGAACATTCGTTTCCATGAGGCAGCGTGTGTCGAGGCGGTGAACGTGATCACACCGTCAAGATCGAACACGGCCCCCGTGAAGTGCGGCCCTTTCGCTGTCATCTACTCTCACCCTTCCTGTGCGCATTGGGACTCGTTCTTCATCGATCGTACCCGGACTTCGAGGCATGGCGCCAGCAGTCCGCCGTCCGGACTTCTCCGCGAACTTGACAGGAGAGTATCCGATTGCGTAAGCTTGCGAAAGAAAAAGGATGGTGTTCGCAAGCGACATGCTTGTTGACGAAAGGCGGCACCTGATCGCGGAGTCCGTCATCGCCCGTGGCGCGGCGACGGTCGCCGAGCTGAGCGAGGAGTTCGGCGTGTCTCACGTAACCATTCGCTCCGACCTCGTCGCTCTGGAGAACCAAGGAACCTTGACACGGAACCGAGGCGGCGCGGTGGCCAACCGCGTCTCTCGCTTCACTCCGGCCTTCCAGCAGCAGTCCAGTGTTAATCGGAGAGCCAAGCAAGCCATTGCGGCGCACGCAGCCGCGCTCATCACCGATGGCGACCGCGTCGTCCTCGACGCCGGCAGCACAACGCTCTACCTGGCCGACGAACTCTGCAATCGGCGGCTCACGATTGCCGTCAACTCCGTCTACACGATGAACAAGCTGATCGAAGCCCGGGACATTGACCTGATCGTCGTTGGCGGCACGCTCTTCGGCCCCGCTCTCAGTTTCACCGGGGAGTTGGCGGAGGGGTTCCTCGATCGTCTTCACTTCGATGTCGCCGTTCTCAGTGTCAATGGGGTCTCAGAGAGGGGCATCAGCGTCAACAACCAATACGAGGCCGGCGTGAAGCGGAAGATGATCGAACAATCGGATCGAGTCATTGTCCTCGCTGATTCCTCCAAGATCGGGCTGAACAGCCTGGTCCGAATCGATGCGCTAGACAAGATAAACATTGTTGTGACCGAGGCTTCTATCGGAGAGGCCTTGAAGAAGAAGTTCGCGCGCTCCAATCCGCACTTGGAGGTGGTCGTTGCCAAAGGCTAGATCGTCTCTTCGTTTTGCCATGATCACGCCCCACGGAGATCCGCTCGGCAGGATCGGCGAGCCGGACATCGGCGGACAGTGCGTCTATGTGCGAGAGCTCTCCGAGCATCTGGCCAAGGCTGGCCATGAGGTCCGCATCTACACGCGGGATCGGGGCGAAGGCAAGCCGGCAATCGAGGAGTACGCGCCCGGTGCCTCCGTTCACCGGATTCTTTGTGGCCCTGCAGGCTTTGTTCCCAAAGAGGAACTGAAGCCCCACCTTGGAGAGTTCACCGCCGGCGTACGCGACGACCTGCATGGGGATGAGATTCTCCACTCCCACTACTGGGATGGTGGGTTCGTCGCTCATGCGCTCGGATTGGAGAACCCCTGGTTCCATACAACCCACTCGATCGGCAAGTTGAAGCAGGCGGCCGTCTCCAAGAGCGTCGCCTATCGCTTCGAGGAGCGCATCCGGGTGGAGACGGATGTCTACCGCGAGTGCGACCGTGTCGTCGCACTAACCCAGATGGAGCGCCAGCAGATTCACGAGCTGTACGGTGTGGCGGAGCGCCAGATTGCGGTCATCCCACCGGGAGTCAACACCGAGTCATTCGCCCCGCTCGCCGACCGTGTCGCCGTTCGTCGAGAGTTTGGCTGGCCGGAACACGCCGTCGTCGTCTTCACGTTGGGACGATTGGATGAACGAAAGGGGTTCGATCTCTTCCTCGAGGCAGCGGCGTCAGCGCGCGCCATGAGCAAAACCTCGGACTTGCTCTTCGTCATGAGCACCGGAGACGGGAGCGATCAGGAGAAGCTCGAGCGAGAGAGGCTCGATCGCATCATCGAAGAGCGGAGATTCGATCAGGATCTTCTCTGGCTTCCGGTTTTGCCAGAAAAGGAGCTTCCTCGCTACTATGGAGCTGCGGACGTGTTCGTTCTTCCGTCTCGCTATGAGCCCTTTGGCATCGTCATGCTTGAGGCGATGTCCTGCGAACTCCCGGTCGTGGCCACGAACGTCGGCGGACCGGCGACCGTTGTCGAGCCCGAACGAACGGGTCTCCTGATCGATCCGACAGACACAGACGCCTTCGCGAAGGCGATCGTCACACTCATCGACTCGCGGGATCGACGTCACGACTTCGGAAAACGGGCACGCCTCGCCGCGATGAAGGACTTCAGCTGGGATGCCATCGCCTCTCGGCACATCGTAGCCTACGAAGAGGTCCTCAAGGAGAAGCCCTATGCGCGGTGACAGACTGCTGATCGAGCCTTGCCACAGAAAAGCCGCTGAGGCGATACGGCATGCGCTCGACACAAATTGCTCCAGCACAGGTCGAACGCCGGTGGTCGTGAGCATTGGCGGCGAATCAGGAAGTGGCAAGAGCGAGATTGGAAGGGCTCTCGCCGATCTGTACGCGAACGATGGCAAGGCCGTCGTCCTGTTGCAGCAGGACGACTACTTCCGGCTCCCGCCGAAGACGAACGATCAGAAACGGCGTCGGAACATCGGCTGGGTCGGCATGGAAGAAGTTCGACTCGACCTTCTCGACGCACATCTCATGGAGCTTCGCGAGGGGGCTTCCGAGCTCGTCAAGCCCCTCGTCGACTACGCCGCCAACGAGATCACGGACGAGGCTCTACAGGTCAAGAACGTCGAGATCGTCATCGTGGAGGGGACCTACACAACCGTCCTCAAGAGCGTCGATTGCCGCGTCTTCATCGACCGAACGTACATCCAAACAGCGGCGTCGCGTCGCCGCAGAGCAAGGGACGCGCAAGATCCATTCATCGATCAAGTCCTGGAGCTCGAACACCAGATCATCGCGGCACACATCGAGCGGGCGGACATCGTGGTGACCTCGGACTACGGGGTCATCGCGGCTTCCCACAACCAAACCGAAGGATAGGGAGAGGAGCCGGCCATGGGAGAAGACATGAGGAGTGGAAGCAGTGCCGGCGCCTTCCCGAAGCGATCACAAGCATCAAGGAGGTGATGGCTAGGATCCAGGTCAGAAGAGACGGAGCGGAGGCAAGGAGAAACAGAGTACTGACCAGGAGGTTGACTAACCAATGCGTAAGATCCTAACTGCAGTCCTCGTTCTGTCGCTGTTCGGCATTGTCGGACTGGCGCAGGACAAAGTTGTCAATGTGATGCACGGCTGGCCGGGCGAGCAGGCGCCGGCCTTTGAGATGATTGTGGACGCCTTCGAGGCGGAGAATCCGGACATCGATGTTGTCGTCGAGATCGTCGGACGCGACCGCCCGGCCATCCTCGCAACGCGGCTCGCCGCCGGGAATCCGCCGGACCTGACGCCGCACCCGTGGATTGGGACGATGCGCCAGTGGGCCGATGCGGGTGAGGTTGTCGATCTGACCGGCCTCGTCGACACGTCGGACATCAATCCGGCGCTCGTCCCGATCGGTGAGTACAACGATGGGCTCTACGGTCTGTTCATCTTCCCGAACGTCAAGAGCCTTGTCTGGTACAACCCGAAGGAGTTCGCCGCCAACGGCTACGAGATCCCGAACACCTGGTACGAGCTGCAGGCACTGAGCATGCAGATCATCGCCGACGGTGGCGTGCCGTGGTCGATCGGCCTTGAGTCGGGAGCCGCAAGCGGTTGGCCGGGCACCGACTGGATCGAGGACATCGTTCTCCGAACGGCCGGCGCCAGCGTCTACGACAAGTGGATAGCCCACGAGATCCCCTGGACCGATCCACGGATCAAGCTGGCCTTCGAGACGTTCGGCAAGCTGTTCGATGACGGGTATGTCCTCGGCGGAGCGATCGGCGCGCTGACCACCAACTTCGGTGACGCCGCGGATCCGCTCTTCCTCGACCCGCCGGCAGCCTACATGCAGAAGCAGGCGACGTTCATCACCGGCTTCATCACCGACCACTTCGACGGCCTCGTGGCCGCGGAGGACTACGATGTCTTCCCGCTGCCGACGATCACCCCGAAGGCGACAGCAGATGGCAGCATCCCACTGCTTGTTTCCGGCGATGTCGTGACGGTCTTCAACAACCGACCTGAGGTCATTGCGTTCGCGCAGTTCCTGACCTCGGAGACAGCGGCCAATATCTGGTCGAGCGAACTCGGTGAGCTGTCAGCCTATGTAAATGCTGACCCTGCAGACTTCGAGAACCCGATCACGCGGAAAGCACAGGAGATGCTCCTCAACGCGAGCGTCTCACGCTATGACGGCTCTGACATGATGCCGGCCGAAATCGGGACCGGCGCGTTCTGGAGCGGAGTGCTCGACTACATCAGTGGCATCAGCCTGGACACGGTCCTCGAGACCATCGAAGCTGCTGCCGTCGAAGCCTACTAGGCAAACCCATGCGACGAACCCGGGTTACGCCGGGTTCGTCGCTCTCTTCTCGGGGAGGTGCGAATCATGGGCGCTGACGGGGCGAAAACGGGGGGGCTTCGAGGCGTAGCTCGACGCGTGACATCGAGCGTGGTTGGCAGAGCCATTTGGCGAGTTGTCGGCCCCATCGGACGCTGGCTGCGGTCGATTCGATGGACTTCATGGGCATTCGTCGCACCTGCCTTGCTGCTGATCGGGTTCTTCCTTGTCTATCCAACGCTGATGACCATCTTCCGGTCCTTCTTCGGAAGGAGCACGAGCCTCTTTGGCGCGCCCTTCGTTGGGCTTGAGAACTGGAAGTACGTCTTCACGAATGATGTCATGCTGACCGCCCTGCGCAACAACGCGCTCTGGGCTGTGCTCTTCACGACCTGCACCGTCGGTTTCGGGTTGATCCTGGCGGTCTTGCTCGATCGCGTCAAGTACGAGCGAATCGTCAAATCGATCATCTTCATCCCCGCCGCCATATCGATGGTCGGCGCATCGGTGGTTTGGAAGTTCGTCTACGCTTGGAAACCAGCCTACATCGATCAGATTGGTGTGCTGAATGCGGTCGTCGTTGCATTCGGAGGTGAACCCGTCGGCTGGCTGATCCAGCGACCTTGGGTCAACAACATCTGCTTGATCATTGTCGGCATCTGGATTTGGACCGGCTTCTGTATGGTCATTCTCTCAGCAGCCTACAAGAACATCCCCAAGGCATTGCTGGAAGCGGCCCGGATCGATGGTGCCAACGAGTGGCGAGTCTTCCGGCGGATCATTCTGCCGCTCTTGGCACCGACAGCATCGGTGGTGGCGACGACGATGGTCGTTCAGGTGCTGAAGATCTTCGACATCATCTTCGTCATGACGAATGGCAACTACTCCACTGAAGTGATTGCCAACCGCATGTACAAGGAGATGTTTAACTTCTTCAACTACGGGCGAGCCAGCGCGATTGCAGTTGTATTGCTCATCCTGATCGTCCCATTCATGATCATCAACATCCGTCGCTTCGCGGCACAGGAAGGGGGCCGATGATGAAACGAGATGCTCTGAGCCCGAGTCGGATTGCCGCCAAGGTTCCGCTTCATCTGGCCATCCTTCTCTTCGCGGCCATCTGGATCATCCCAACGCTGGGCCTGCTCATCACGTCGTTTCGCGATCCAGCCAGTATCGCCGGAACGGGCTGGTGGACAGTCTTCCCGAAGCTCTTCAGCGGCGGGCAGTACTCCCTGGAGAACTACATCGGCGTGCTGCAAGGAGAGGGGCTGGCAAGGTCGTTCCTCAACAGCCTCATCATCAGCGTCCCCGCGACGGCGATCTCGACGTTCATTGCCTCTTTCGCCGCGTTTGGGTTCGCGTGGATGCGCTTCACCGGGAGGAGAACCCTCTTCATGCTGCTTGTCGGGCTGATGGTCATTCCGCTGCAGATGACCTTTATTCCTATCTTGCCGATCTATAGCAAACTCCAACTGGCTGGAACATTCCCGGGCATCTGGCTCGCACACACCGCCTATGGACTGCCCCTTACAACCTACTTGGTGCACAACTTCATGGCGGGAATACCGAAGGACTTGTTCGACTCCGCCGCCATCGATGGCGCGAGTCCCTTCAAGACATTCGCACGGATCGTGATGCCCATCTCGGTGCCGGCGCTCGCATCGGTCTTCATCTTCCAGTTCCTGTGGATCTGGAATGATCTCTTGGTTGGGCTGATCTACCTAGGAGGTAAGCCGGATGTCGCTCCTTTGACCGTGTCCATTGCGAATCTCGTGACGAATCGGGGACAAGACTGGGAACTCCTGACGGCAGCGGCCTTTGTGTCCATGGCGCTACCGCTGATCGTGTTCTTCTCTTTGCAGCGCTACTTCGTCCGTGGTATTCTGGCCGGGTCCGTCAAGGGCTGATGAAAGGCCGTTGGGGAGTGGATTCAAGGAGGATTCATGGCTGAAGTTACACTGACCGATATCACGAAGCGCTTCGGCGACTTCACCGCTGTCGACGACATCAGCATGGTCATCGAGGACGGCAAGTTCACGGTTCTCGTCGGCCCGTCCGGCTGTGGCAAGACGACGACCCTGCGGATGGTGGCAGGTCTCGAAGAGATCACCGAGGGAGACATTCGCATCGGCGAACGGATTGTCAACAACGTGCCGCCCAAGGACCGCGACATCGCCATGGTCTTCCAGAACTACGCGCTCTATCCGCACATGGATGTCTACAACAACATGGCCTTCGGCCTGAAGCTTCGAAAGACACCGAAACGGGAAATCCAGGATCGAGTCAACGAGGCTGCCGAGCTTCTGGGCATTCAGGACAAACTGAAGAGCAAGCCGCGGGAGCTCTCCGGCGGTCAGCGGCAACGAGTCGCCGTTGGTCGGGCGATCGTTCGCAACCCGAAGGTCTTCCTGTTCGACGAGCCTCTCTCGAACCTGGACGCGAAATTGCGCGTGCAGATGCGGACCGAGCTTGAGGAACTGCACAAGAAACTGCAGACCACAACCATCTACGTCACACACGACCAGGTCGAAGCCATGACGCTCGGCGACCAGATCGCCGTGATGAAGGACGGCGTCATCCAGCAATACGCGCCGCCGCAGACAACCTACGATCACCCGACCAACCAATTCGTCGCCGGCTTCATCGGCAGTCCGGGCATGAACTTCCTCCCAGCGGACGCCGCAAAACAGGCCGGTCAGATCGTCCTCTCCGGTGAAGGCTTCGAAATCCGCCTCCCGGAGAGCCGGAGCCGTGCGGACGTGCCGCCACGGGTCATCGTCGGCGTTCGACCGGAGGATTTGGACGGCCCGTTGCCTGAATCGACGAACGCCTTGAAGCTGACCGTCTCGGTCAAGGAGCAGCTCGGGCACTCACTCTTGGTCTACGGAAACATCTCCGGTTCCCAGGTCGTCGCCAGCCTGGATCCTCACCGACAGGTGGAACTCGATGCCACAGTCAACCTGTCCGTGAATCTGGAGACGGTGCACGTCTTCGACCCCGAATCCCTCACGACGCTGATCTAGGAGCAGAGAAGACGTGGCGACAGCCAGCGACGCCGTTCTTGCTGGAGACATCGGGGGAACGAAGACATCCCTCGGGCTCTTCAGCATGGATGGCGCGCTCCTTCGGCAGGAGACGTTCGACAGCCGGTCGTTCGATGATTTCGACATGCTCCTGACGGAGTTCCTCGGTGTCGGCGGCCCGCCGCCTGCGCACGCGTCGATCGCTGTCGCCGGTCCCGTCCTTGCGGAGAGCGTGCGTGTCACGAACCTTCCATGGGTGGTGAGCGCCGAGGCCATCCGATCCGGCACAGGAATCGGCTCCGTCCGCCTCATCAATGACATCGAAGCAGTGGCGTGGGCCGTCCCCTCTCTTAAGTCAGACGACCTGGCGACGCTACGTGGGGGATCTCCGGATCCGTGCGGCGCACGTGCGGTCATCGCCCCGGGCACGGGACTCGGGGAAGCCTTCCTACTCGAGCGTGGCGGGCACACGCAAGTCATCTCCGGGGAAGGCGGCCACGCCGATTTCGCTCCGACGAACGAACTGCAGATCGAGTTGCTCCGCTTTCTCATGCGTGAACTCGGACACGTGAGCTACGAGCGTGTGGCCTCCGGCTCGGGCATCCCGAACCTCTATCGCTTCTTCCGCGAAGGCCGCCGAATCGAGGAGAGCGGGCCTGTGCTGGAGCAGATCGACGCCTCGTCAGATCCCACACGGGTCATCCTGCACGCCGCCCTCGAATCGAAGAGCATCCCGTGCCGCATGGCCCTAGAGACCTTCATCTCCATCTTGGGCGCCGAAGCGGGGAACCTGGCTCTGAAGACAATGGCCACCGGTGGCGTCTACCTAGCAGGCGGAATCCCACCACGAATGCTGGATGCCTTGCAAGAGCTGGGGTTCCTTGATGCGTTCGATGCCAAGGGGAGATTCAGCACGTTAATGAAGGCCATCCCCGTTCACGTCGTGACACGAGAACACGTCGCCCTCTTCGGTGCATCCCTCCATGCTCGTTGGGCATCCGCCACGGCAACCTCCTAGCCGCCGATTCGTGTATCGTTGGCGCACATCTGAGGGAAAGGACACGTGGATGCTGAACCTACTGAACCAACCTGCCGGGATGCGCAAGTTGCTTGAGAAGATGGGCGAGAAGCAGATCATCCCCAGGCTCTGGGCTCATGACTTCCGAGTCTGGAGTGAGGATCCAACCGAGATCATGAACCGGCTCGGATGGCTTCATCTGCCTGAGACGATGTCGAAGGCCATTTCGGACATCGAGCGCTTCGCCGAGGAGACCAAACAGGAAGGCGTCAAGGATGTGCTCCTCTTGGGTATGGGCGGATCGAGCCTGGCGCCGGAGACGTTTGCCAGATCATTCGGCTCGCGAGATGGCTATCCACGGATCCACGTCCTGGACAGCACGCATCCAGATGCGATCCAGGCGCTGATCGGCTCGGTCAATCTCTCCAACACGCTGGTGATCGTGGCCACCAAGTCAGGCACAACCACCGAAACGTTGTCGTTCTTCCGCCATGTCTACGGTCTGATCGCTCATATCGCAGGAGAAGACGCCGGAAAGCAGTTCGCCGCCATCACCGATCCGGGAAGCTCGCTCGTCTCCTTGGCCGCTGAGCATCAATTTCGCCGTGTGTTTGAGAACGATCCCAATCTGGGAGGACGCTACTCAGCGCTGTCGCACTTCGGCCTCGTCCCTGCGGCCCTGATCGGCATCGACATCGAGACACTCCTGACAAGAGCTCAAAGCGTCGCGCGCGCCTGCACGCAGGCAGAGGATCTCGAACGGAATCCCGGCGCGGCGCTTGGCGCGTTCTTGGGCTCCGCCGCAGTGGCCGGCCGAGACAAGGCCACGTTCTTCCTTCCGCAGTCCATCGTCGGATTCGGTGACTGGGTCGAGCAGCTGATCGCCGAGAGCACGGGCAAGCAAGGACTGGGCATTCTCCCCGTCGTCGGCGAGGCGCCGGGAGCGCTCGATGCCTATGGCGATGATCGTATCTTCGCCCAAGTGACCGTCAGCGGCGAGGCGCCGTACGAGGACCTCATCCGGGCAGCAGAGGATGCGGGACATCCCGTCGCCCGCATCGGCATTGACGACGTCGCCGATCTGGGAGCCCTGTTCTTCCTTTGGGAGATGGCAACGGCCGTCGCTGGCCACGTCCTGGGGATCAACCCCTTTGACCAGCCCAACGTCGAAGCGGCCAAGATCCTCGCCCGCAAGATGGTTCAGGACTTCGAGGCCACAGGACAGCTTCCGCCTTCGGAAGAGAAGCCAGCGGCAGTGGAGGCGCTACGAACCTTCCTTGAGCCGACCTTGTCTGGAGGCTATGTCGCCATTCAGGCGTATCTGCCTCCAACGCCGGCGACTGGCCAGGCCCTGGCCGCTCTTCAGGCGACCATCCGAGACACAACGCAGATGGCGACGACATCGGGCTATGGTCCACGCTTCCTCCATTCCACAGGTCAGCTTCACAAGGGAGACGGAGGAAGGGGGCGCTTCATCCAGTTCGTCGTCGCCCCCAAGAGTGACATAGAAATCCCGGACTCGAGAGCTGCGGATGGACACAGCCTGAGCTTCGGCACGCTGATCTCGTCTCAAGCCGCCGGCGATCGGCAGGCGCTGATCGATGCTGGGCGGCGCGTGCTGACGCTTCGACTCGACACCGATGAGGTCGCGGAGCAGCTGAAGCGCTTGGCTGAAGGGCTATCGCGGGAAGCCAGGAATCGGAAGTGAGGAGCCTCCATGTCGAATCTGCAGGCGGAGTGGAAGAAGCAGGCGGCCGAACATGCCGCGCAGTTTGTCAAATCGGGCATGGTCGTCGGCCTCGGTCACGGTTCGACAACGGCATTCGCCGTGCGCCGGATCGCCCAGCGGATCGCCGAGGGCGATCTGACCGGCATCGTTGCCGTTCCCTGCTCCGACGAAGTGGCCGGAATGGCTACCGAACTCGGAATTCCGCTGACCACGCTTCGGAGCCATCCTGAAGTGGATCTGACCATCGACGGTGCCGACGAGGTCGACCCCAAGCTGAATCTGATCAAGGGAGGCGGAGGGGCGCTTCTCCGGGAGAAGCTCGTTGCCAAGGCCAGCGCCCGAGAGATCATCGTCGTCGATCAGACGAAGCTTTCCGCGCAACTGGGATTGCTCTTCCCTCTGCCTGTCGAAGTCCTCCCAGGAACGTCTCCCGCCGAGGCGACGTTCATTCGAACCCTGGGCGCCGATGTCTCCGTGCGCGGAGGGGACCGCCCGTTCGTTACGGACAGCGGGAACCACATCCTCGACTGTCGTTGGGCGGGGATCGATGACTTGACCGAGCTTGCCTCCATCCTCGAGGGTCGTGAGAACGTCGCCGATCACGGGCTCTTTCTGGGACTGACGACCGACCTCGTCGTTGCGGGAGAAGGTGGCGTCCGACACTTCGCCGCGGGCGAGGACTGGACGGAGGTGTACCCGGTTTGAGCGGAAGACCAGAAGCGACCGAGTCTGTCATGAGAGACTTGACCCCGACGGCTCCTCCCGCCGTCGTCGTCATCTTCGGTGCTTCCGGCGACCTGACATCCCGAAAGCTGGCGCCTGCGCTTCACAGCCTCGCCTGTGCCGGCCATCTCGATCCGGCAACGCAGATTCTCGGCGTCTTCAGGCGCGAGATGTCCGAGATGGACTTCCGTCGACGGGTTCGAGAGGGTGTCGAAACCTATGCGCGCCTCAAGCCGGCTGCAGGGCTCTGCGAACGATGGATGGAGTTCGAGAATCGATTCCATTGCCTCCGCCTCGCAACCCAGGAGGCCTCGTCCTTCGCGACGCTGCATGAGCGCATCAACGAGCTTCTCCCAACACCTGACGCAGGCGTGCTCTTCTACCTTTCGACGCCGCCAGCGGCCGTCCCTGACATCTTGGTCGGCCTGACGTCGGCGTCGCTCGTCGCGACCTCCAAGGGATGGCGCAGGATCGTCCTCGAGAAGCCATTTGGGAGTGATCTGGCAAGTGCGCAGGCACTCAATCGTCTTCTCCACGAGGCGTTCGATGAGTCGCAGGTCTTCCGCATCGATCACTACCTTGGCAAGGAGACCGTGCAGAACATCCTCGCTTTCCGGTTTGCCAACGCGATCTTCGAACCCCTCTGGAACCGCGACTTCGTCGACCATGTCCAGATCTCCGTCGCGGAGGAGGTGGATGTCGAACGCCGCGCCGCGTACTACGACTCCGCCGGAGCCATTCGCGACATCCTTCAGAATCACATGCTGCAGCTGGTTGCGCTGACGGCCATGGAGCCGCCGACGACGCTGGGCGACCTTCGCGATGCAAAGATGAAGGCCCTGGAGTCCATTACGCCGTTGTCCCGCCGGGATGTTCTCCTCGGGCAGTATGACGGCTACAGGTCCGTGC
>Ga0180435_10002631_pt1 | contig 18232 bp, 13 predicted proteins | sample SS_ome_3_FD_132467 | JGI IMG/M metagenome (GOLD analysis project Ga0180435, IMG submission 132467) | Hypersaline lake sediment archaeal communities from the Salton Sea, California, USA - SS_3_S_1 metaG | ecosystem: Environmental > Aquatic > Non-marine Saline and Alkaline > Hypersaline >...
AACCCAATAAACCCAATAAACCCAATAAACCATTAAATCGTCTACAGGCTAAAATGCTTCCGCCTTAAAATGAACCTTTTGGCTACGTGCTGGTTCACCAGGATAATGCCCACCCTCAGTTGGATTGGCATAACAATACAAACAATTGTGATAACACGGCTGTTGCTTATAAGACCCGATATCCGTTGATTTCATGCAGCCACAACCGTTCTTGATCCGTTGACCGCGATCCCGGGCCAATGATATCCGGCCGCCGTACAACGCCATTATGCGGTCATTGGGGATGCAGGCGCTTGGTTCGACCGCTGGATCATTTCCAATTTTTTCCAATAATGAGCCCTCGCAACAGGTCTGAAGTGAGATCCCCAAGGGCTCCAAAATGGCGGTCATATCCATCAACACCTCTATTTTTGATGCCGGTACACTGTCAATAAAGACTATATCTGCTCGACCGGCCAGGCGTTTTGTTATTTTGGAATACATGTCCATGAAGCTAGTTACACAACGGGTCACGCCCAGATCGGCTGCCACGTTTGCAATCTGGCTAAAATCTTTCAGGTTATCCTGAAAGCGACCGGCACCATCGCGGTAGAAGCAAATCGGGTCGAATCGCCATTGAACGGCATGGGGATCGTGTCGACGGCAAAGCTGCTCTAACTGAGTCAGGCGCTCCGCCAATGGCGGCAAGTTCGGTTCCAGCAACTCGGACTCGGAGTTTAAAGTAAAATTAAACCATAGATGGTATCCCCTGGATTCCAGGTAAGGGCCATAATCTCCCAGGTTGAATGTCTCGAAGTTTTTAGACCAGAACACAATGGAATGAACATCTTGCGGGCCGGCAGGCACCAAGAACGTCTGGCCATTATAGGGATTGGCAACCTCAAAACATCCCGCTTCAACCCCGTGCATAAACCAATCCATATAGAATGCAGGTATATCGGTTCTACGGGAAGCGGAAAGGACACTCTTCACTTACAGATTCTCCTTATTTTGCTTCTTTTTCAAGGCAGCCCTATTTGATATTGATGTGATATGAATAGGGTTCAAGGATTCAAGGGGTCCGGGACCCGAGTGAGGCAAATAGACTGAAGACTGTCAGACTGTTAGGAAGCTGGTAGCTTATTACTGAGTGTTAACACTTGAATCCTTGGCCCCTTGGATCCTTGAATCCTTTATTTTTTTCAATTCTTCTTGAAATCCTTTAACGCAATCACCGAGCCTGATTTTTCGGTGCTTTTTTTCGATTCAGACCCAGGATCTTCATCCTGGGAATCATCATCCGATGACGGGGCCGTAACCAACTCCATCCGCATGGCCTTGCCGTTCATCTGAAACGTCTCACCGTTTATGTAGATATCTCTTAAAATCCAGGTCACAACCTGCAGCGGTACCTGCAATATCAGCAGTTTAACATGGTACCAATCCGGCTTTGAATCGGGTAGTATGCCTTCGATGCGGGCAAAGGCCATGGGATTCTCTTCCAAATAGATCAACACAATGTCATTTTCAGTTGCCATTACGCCAAGTGTTCCTTTTTAGTTTGGTTGATTTAGGCCTTCAATTATACGCATGATTGCATCTTAAGTAAAGATATCGCTATCAAGTCATCAAACAGCCTGTTCATTTTTTGGGGTTTATTAAAATGGCAGAGTTTGCTAAATTTCATATGATACCTTCCAGATCCAATAGGATTCTAATCAACATAAATTAAAATACACCAACGCTAGCACTCTCGAAAGCATGAAGATTTGTGAGGTGACGAAAATGACAAAGAAATGGGTATATCTGTTCGAAGAGGTTGATCAGGCTGAACAGCACGTGGGCGGTGACTGGGAAGAAGTCCGCGGTTTAATGGGCGGTAAAGGTGCCAACCTGGCCGAAATGGTACGAATTGGTGTACCGGTGCCACCGGGTTTTACGGTCACCACCGAAGCCTGCAATGCTTACTTGGAATCCAAAAGCGTATTTTCGGCGGAAATTTGGGAGCAGGAATTGCAGGCCCTGGCGACCATTGAAAAACAGACCGGCAGGAAATTTGGGGATGCCAAAAATCCCTTGCTGGTATCCTGCAGATCCGGAGCCAAATTTTCCATGCCCGGTATGATGGATACGGTACTCAACATCGGTCTAAACGATGAGACCGCCGAAGGTATGATCCAAATGACCGGAGACGAGCGCTTTGTTTTCGATTCCTATCGCCGCTTGGTCCAGATGTTCGGCTGCGTTGTGATGGGATTGCCTGACGAAATATTCGAGGATGTGCTCACCAAATACAAAAAACGGGCCAAAGTTGAATCCGATACGGAATTGACCGCCACCGACTGGAAAGCCATTACCAACGATTTTAAAAGGTTGTTCAGACACCATGCCAGCCGTGAATTCCCTTTGGATCCACGTGAACAGCTCATGCTGGCCACAGAAGCCGTTTTTAAAAGCTGGAATGGTAAACGCGCCATCGATTATCGTCAGGCTGCCGGCATACCCCATGACCTGGGAACCGCCGTCAATATCGTTACCATGGTTTTCGGCAACATGGGATCTGACAGTGCCACGGGTGTAGCCCTGACCCGCAACGGCACCACCGGTGAAAATAAAATCGAGGGCGATTATCTGACCAATGCCCAAGGCGAAGACGTTGTGGCGGGAATACGCCTGACCAATGATCTCAACGAACTGAAAACCGAGATGCCCGAGGCCTACGCGGAATTCGACAAAATCGCGCGTCTGCTAGAAAAGCATTACCGTGAAATGCAGGATGTGGAGTTTACGATTGAAAAGGGCAAACTCTGGATGCTCCAGACCCGGGATGGCAAACGGACAGCCCAGGCCGCCGTGCGCATTGCCGTGGAAATGGCCGAAGATGGTTTGATCACCAAAGAGGAGGCGGTGTTGCGCGTCCAACCCGAGCAAGTTGACTTTTTTCTGCATCCGCAATTCAGCACCCAGGCTGTTCAAAAGGCCGAGAACTCCGGACAGTTGTTGGCCAGTGGGCTCAATGTTTCTCCGGGTGCCGCCATCGGCATTGTTGCCCTTACAGCCGACTTGGCCGAATCTTGGGCCAAAGAGGACGACAAGCAGGTTATCATGGTTCGTCCGGAAACCAAACCGGACGATGTGCATGGTATGCTGGCGGCGGAAGGGATCATCACCAGCCGTGGCGGTCGAACCAGCCACGCAGCCCTGGTGGCACGTCAATTCGGCAAACCGGCTGTCGTGGGTGTTTCCGACCTTCACATTGATATGGGTCGGCGCCGGATCGAGGTAAACGACACCGTCATCAAAGAGGGTGATTGGGTATCCATCGATGGAACCGGCGGTTATATTTATGCCGGTCAATTGGAAACGATCATACCGGATATTAATGACCCCTGGCTCGAAAAACTGCTCAAGTGGGCTGATGAATTTCGTAGACTGGGCGTCTGGACCAATGCCGATTACCCCGTGGATGCTGAGCGGGCCCGGGAGTATGGTGCCGAAGGCATCGGCCTCTGTCGAACCGAACACATGTTTTTCGAACAGGCCCGTCTGCCTTTTGTCCAGAAGATGATCATGGCTGATCTGCCCGTGGAGCGCAAAGAGGCCTTGGATGCGCTGCTCCCGTTTCAACGCGATGATTTTATGGGGCTCTTTAAGGTCATGGATGGCTTGCCCGTTATCATCCGCTTGCTGGATCCGCCGTTGCATGAGTTCCTCCCCAGTCATATCGATCTGCTGACGGAGCTTTTCGATCTTAAAATCCGCTTCCAACATGCCAAAAGTCTAACAGAGGTCGATGACATACTGGCCGAGGTGGCCAAAAAGGAGCAGATGCTCAAACGGGTGGAAAGATTGCATGAAGCCAATCCCATGCTCGGTTTAAGGGGTGTTCGCTTGGGCATTCATATTCCTGAACTGACAACTATGCAGGTGCGGGCCATATTCGAAGCCGCCTGCCAGGTAGCCAAAGACGGCCTAGATGTTCATCCCGAAATCATGATCCCACTTACCAGTCATGTGAATGAATTGAAGGTTCAGCGTGCGGCCCTGGAAGCTGAAGCCCTCAGGGTTATGGAAGCCCATGACATCAGCATCGATTACAAGTTTGGCACCATGATCGAAATTCCGCGCGCAGCCCTCACGGCCGATCAGATTGCCGAATACGCCCAGTTTTTCTCTTTTGGAACCAATGATTTGACCCAAACAACCTTCGGTATTTCACGGGACGATGCCGAAGCCAGCTTCATGATCGAATACATGGAAAACGGCGTATTGCCCGACAACCCATTTGCCACCATCGATGCTGACGGCGTGGGGGAACTCATGCGCATTGCTGTTGGTAAGGGACGCTCGGTTAACCCAGATTTGGAATGCGGTATCTGTGGCGAGCACGGCGGCGAACCGCAGTCGATTCAACTGTGCCACGAAATGGGCCTCACCTATGTGAGCTGTTCACCGTTTCGGGTCCCCATTGCCCGACTGGCTGCGGCCCATGCGGCCATAAAAGCACCGGCAAAATAGATACCTTTGCCCGACGGGTTTGGCATTGATTTTACTACATAAAAATTTGTCATTTGAAGGGTTCTGAAATCCTAAATCCGAATGTCGAAATTCGAAACAAATTCGAATGCTCAAAACCTCCAAACATCCGCTTTAACGTGATGACTTTCTCTTTATTTTGGTCATTAGCATTTAGGTCATTAGATATTGTTTCGGATTTCGGTATTCGTACTTCGAGTTTAAATTATCCGACAGAGCCCAAAAACTCTGACCTTGCGAAGAAGACCCGGTTTTGGATCCTGGAATAAATGATCAACCACTCATGAAACCAATCCTTATATTTTTTTTAGTACTATGTCAGGCTGCTTGGTGTTTTGCAGATACGAATACCACCCAATCCGGATCTGATGGCTCTGTTGAATCCCTGAACCAGGGGACGACCGCACCAGACACCTGGGTTTCCGATCAGAACATCGACACATTATTTACCCTGTATCGGCCCTATTTGGACAACATCTCCGCCTACCAGCCGATCTATTTTCTGGTGGGAACCGATCCGGGTGACAGCACATTCCAGTTCAGCTTCAAGTACCGGTTATTTGATATTGATTCTCACAAATCCGAAAAAATGGATCTGATAAACGGGTTTCATTTTGCCTACACCCAAACATCATTCTGGGATCTGGCTGCGGATTCATTACCCTTCGAGGACACCAGTTATAAACCGGAATTGTTCTTTGCCTCCCCCAAATTGGATACGGGATTCTCAGTGCATCAGAGCCTGTATATCCAAACCGGGATTCAGCATGAATCCAATGGTCAGGGCGGGGATATTTCACGCAGTACCAATTTTCTGTACGTGCGACCGGTCTTTATTGATTTTAATCCCAAAACAACATTTGGTTTTCTGGTTGCGACCAAGGTATGGACCTATGTGGAAAATGATGACGAATCCAACCGGGATCTACCCGATTACCGCGGATATTTTGAACTGGAATTGAAATGTGGTCTGGCAGAGAACCTGGTCGTGGGGTCTAATTTGCGCTGGGCCAAGGAGGGCGGTTCGATTCAACTGGATGTCACCTTTCCGATCCATCGTATCATTAAAGGTATTTCCGGTGCCTATTTGCAAGTTCAATATGTCAATGCGCTGGCCGAAAGCATGATAAATTACGACGAGCGCACCGAGGCTGTGCGGATTGGCTTGTCAATTATTCGTTAAAATATAAAGCGCCTGATCGGTTCCAGCATTTTCTCAAATGAATTCCTCTTCATGGGTATTCACTAAGATAGAGTTGCAATCGTATTTCATTTCCTTCTTATAACACTAAAGTTTTTTCACAATTTAATTGCCACTTAATAACATTAGAATTCTAAACTGTTGACTTTAAGCACGAAATTATTTATATTAATTTGCATAATAATTGCGATTGTTAAAGTTTTTTCTGTTTAAGTTTACTTCAAATCCATCATCCTATTACAGCACCAACATCAAAAATAATTGTTCGACAATAAGGCGCGTAGCAAGACTTCGACGTTAAGGGTCGAGTTGCGATTTTGCTTTAGGCATTGTGCAGTTTGAAGCTGATGCGTCCCTAAATTTCTATCTTTACCCCATTAGGGAAAAAGAATGCCGTCTCTCCACAAATACATCTCAATCTGCATTGCAATCATTTTTATGGTGATTCTCATCCTCAGCGACGCATTCACAGCCTCTGCTCACAAGAATCATTTTCTCCAACCCAAAAAAAATAAATCAAATACATCTCACCTTCGCCATGACATCAAAAAACTGGAATTCAACCGAACCGTTTCCGGCAAAAAAACGCTGTCTTTTACACTTGACCGACTGAGCGTTCAAAAAAGCAAGGTCGGCTTTTTTCGGTTTGCACTGGCCAACGAGGTCCATATCGAAAACGGCCACATAAAATTATATGATACCCAATCGTTGTTTGGTGACGATAGACCGATAAAATCCGATTCCATTTCTCTATCCTCGATAGACCCAATAAAAAAAAGCACAACCCAGGCGGCACATGAAAACAAAGTGGACCCATTCAATCTCTTATCGGAGATATCCAGCTCCTTGATCCCGGTAAAACGCATCGCAAAGCTTGTATGCAAACCGGTTCGCGTGGACCTGTATGACCGCGGGACTCTCAGAACGAGCATTAGCGCCGGAACAGCAACTGTGAATGCCGAACACCAAATTGTTTTTAAAAGAAATGTCCTAATGACATCGGATGGCCGTATATTAGCAGCGCACCAAATTACATTCGACCCGGCCAAAGGTATTTTTTACGTCAAAGGACCTTACGTTTTGACGAGGAATGAAAACCAAACCAAAGGCACAAAGATGGCGATCGATATATACTTAAATCCTCATAAACCCTAAATCGGAGGAATAATATGCGAAGGTTACTCATCATCGGTTTTTTACTTGGTATCATTACATTCGGCCTTACCTCGTCGGCCGTCGCCGATGTGGCTCAAGGCCGGGAAGATCTATTTACAAAAGACCTTGACGGCAACTTTACACTTGAAAATCTAAACGAAGCCAATACGGAATTCATGAATGCCGTTGTGGCATCACCCAATGACCCCGAAGCCAATCTGTTTTACGCCCTTACCCGTATCCTGTTTCTTGCCAAAGGACCTGCATTCGAAGCGATCCTGGATGCATTTGATGTGACTGAAGAAGGCCGTGATCTTGCCGATTGGACCGCCGATCTCCCAACGGATCCGGACGGTTCAACCATAATCCCGCCTGACAGCCCGACCGGCCAGGAGTTACAAAATTTTTTAACGCTGGTGGTGTTGCCTGAAATTAATGCTGCTTTGACCAATCTGGACATAATCGAATCTGACTTCGGTCTGCAGCTCACAACTGCGGAAACCGGTGAGGATTATATCATCGAGGTCGATTACGGGGATGTTCTGATTTACCGCTCGACGTTGCTGGCAGCCAAGGCATTGATCAAGCTCATCGAAGCCTACGATATGGATATTGATATTTACCAATTGGCCCAAAAAATAAAATCCGGCGACTTCGGCTATTTCCGTGATCTGTATACGCCGCATCCGGGTTTTTTGGCCCTGGCAGATAGTGGCGTGACCCTGCAGGAATCCAGAGGCTTCCTGCTGGACTCTATCGATGAATATGAAGCGGCTGCTTTGTTCATTAACTCCGAAACCGATTCTCAGTATGATGACCTGATCTCTTTTGAGGATGAAGATGAATGCGGCGGCATGGATGCGACCTCCGTATCATTTTCTATTGTTGAAGACGCACTCAGTTGCGCCCTTCCAGCTGACGAACCCGATCACCCGGATTGTGAATTCTGGAACGTAACCGCCACCCTGGCCTTGGACGGCAGCTTGAATATTAGCGGTACATTTTGCGGCGAAGGCGGCGGTGAAGATGGTTCCATAGTCGGTACCCTCACACGCAACAGCGGCAGCAGCGACGGCGATCCGATCACCTTCGACGATTTCGCGGGCACCTGGAGCGGGCCCATCACCGTTGACGTGGGTGAGGATCAACTCACCGGCACGGCAGACTATACGGTCAACGCCGACGGCAGCGGCACCATTTCTCTTGTAGCCTGCTCGACCGAGGATGAGGAGGAATTTTTAGCCAACCTGCTTAAGATAAAATCATCCATAGAAGACTCGATTGCCGTGGCCATGGGCGAGGATGTGGAAGATGAAGATGAAAACCTTTTGTGGGTGAACTTTGGTGAATTTTTCGACGACCCCCTGGACTTGCGGGAATATATTCCCCCCTACTGGGTTATCGATCCCTATACCAAAGATCTGATTCCCACCCTCGATTTTCCGGACAAGACTTTTTCTGGCGTTTTCCCGGAAGGTATTTTTCAGCAAGGCCTCAGCATAGCAACGGTTTGGGGTATCCATCAGACCGAACCAGACACACAACTATTTCTTAGCTGGGTGGACGGTATTGCCCCCTGGGATATTGCCTACTTCTGGCTGAGGGGTCCAGACGAATTCGAATATGTCATTGATCCGATTTATGGCAACGGCAGCAACTATAAATTCGGGACCTACTATTTCACAACATCCGGCATGTGGGAGGACGGTCATTACGATTTTAAATTATCCGCAGACCCTGACGAAGAGGAAGAATATAATCTCTACATTCCTTTCACATCCAATGAGTTACCCATCGTGAATAGGGAAAATGCCCTGCCTGCAAACGAGACTTATATCAATGATACCACACCTACTTTCACCTGGGATTCGGTAACAGACGACCTGATCGACACACTTTACTACCGGGTGGAGATCCATCCGGTCTCCTCTGATGCCCCCATATATTTGTCTGATTTTCAAATCGAAAATAGCCTGGAGTTGCCGGATGGGATTCTGAACGCCGACGAAACCTACAGATGGCGGGTGTCCACATTCGACGGCCATACCGGCCTGGCCGCCAATAACCGTTCCATGAGCGACTGGAGCCTTTTCCATACCGGCGCTCCGGATGAACCCATCGGGATACTCTATGCCTATGGCATGCACCGCGACTGGCCTAGCACAGAAAGGGAGCAGACCAAATTTGGTATCCGCGTTAAGGGACCGGCCACCTGGGATGTCACCATCACCATCACCGGACCTGGAGCTTACAACGAAACCATCGTTGACGCCGGAGACTTGGGATCCGTCTGGTATGAGGGTGGGTACGACTATAGCGTAAACGAATACCTGCCGGACGGCGACTACACCATTACCGTAACCGATCTGAGGGAAAGCGCCGGTAATGCGCAGGTATCGGCCGTAAAAAATCTGCAACTCAATGTGCTGCCAGTACCGGACACCTATCATGCCATCGAAGACGAGACCTATATCGAAACCACCACACCGACCTTCAGCTGGTCGGCAGTGACCGGAAATGTCTATTACCGCCTCCACATCGATGACAGACATTGGCTCCATGTTTCCTACCGGTCGCCCCATACCCAGAATACTTCCGCCACGGTCCCCGCCGGGATACTGAAACCCAATAATTTTTATTCCTGGCGGGTGGAAGTGTTTGACGCCGACAACTTCTCCGATACCAAAAACCGAACGCTCGGCTACCGGCGATCCTTTTTTGTCAAGGAATCCTTTGGTAAGTACGCCCTAAATGTCTCCATCGTCGGCCAGGGCAGCGTGCATGCCCTACCATCCGACGGGCCCTACGATCCCGGAACCGAGGTGCAGCTGACCGCCTCAGCAGATGCCGGCTGGGAGTTTGCAGGCTGGAGCGGTGACCTGGAGGGTTCAAACAACCCGACCACCGTCACCATGAATAAGGATATGAACATTATAGCTACCTTTACTGCGGCTCAGGTGACCGCCTACACACTCACGGTGAACACCGAGGGTCCTGGCAACGTAACCTTGGATCCATCAGGCGGAAGTTATACCGAAGGTCAAACCGTCACGCTTACCGCTGCCGCCAGTGAGGTTGGATGGGTGTTCGAGGGCTGGAGCGGTGATCTAAGCGGTTCAAACAGTCCGGATACCATCACCATGGATGGCGATAAAATTGTCACCGCCATTTTTAGCAGCGGGAATGATATAGGCGATGATGGTATTCCCGATTCAGAGGAGTGGGGCCCGGATCCTAGCACGCCCCATGATGGCAACAACGATAACACACCTGATTATCAGCAGGATCATGTCACCACATTAAAAACCAGCGACAAGCAGGATTATGTGACGCTTGCAGTGGACGATACAATGACCATTAGGAATGTGGCTGCCGTGGCCGATCCCTCGGCCGGGCAGCAGGACATGCCGCAAGCGGAACAAGGAGAAACCCTTGAATTTCCATACGGATTTTTCTCCTTTGAAATTGAAGGTCTGGCGGCTGGCGGTTCCGTAGACGTTGAGTTGTATCTGCCCGCGGGTACTACCGCCAACACCTATTACAAGTACGGTCCCAAACCGGGGAATTTAAGCGATCATTGGTATGAGTTCCTTTACGGTAATGGTAACGATACTGGTGCTGAGTTCGAGAGCGACAAAATCATCTTGCATTTCACCGACGCCAAGCGGGGTGACGATGAACTGACCGTTGATAGCACCATTATCGACGACGGCGGACCGGCAGTACGCACTACCATTGGTGGCGGCGGTAATGATGACGATGACGGCGGCGGCGGTGGCGGCGGTGGCGGTGGTTGCTTTGTGCAATCGCTCAACCAAAAATAGCCGCACAATTAACCTTAATAACTTTCATCGAAGGGAGTGCTTGATGGCACTCCCTCTTTCTTTTGCTGCCATTAGTGTGAAAAACAGGGTTTTAATGGGTTCAGATGATTTAAAATCTTGATTAGACTATTTTGGAAATGGTCAAACGTTTTAAAGGTCTGTAAATAGAAATTAAAGTCAAGGTCGATTGTTAATTCGGGCTCAGGTCGACGGCCTGGATTAGATTATCGGAAGAGAAGCGAACATGCAGCGGAAGGCCGAAACCGGTTGGCTTCTTCTGCTGTTTTACCCCGGTGATGATGGTGACCCTCTAAGGTACAAGCCGCAGCTGCTTAAAGCTGATGGCCCATAGCTGCAAGCTGCGGTATAGCGGTCGTCATCCTCGAGGAATCGGGGATCCAGGAATGGCTTTTAGCTGATAGCGGACTGCTTTTACTGGATAGCGCGATAGCTTCACTTCGTGCCCCTTTTTCAATGGAATGACGGGAAGGTTGAAAGGTGGTTCCTGTGGTCGTAAAACTCTTTAAATGTGACAACGTTTAATCAGGACTTGACCATTCTCAATTCTCCACTAACAAACCGAAATGGTTGTATCAAACCTGGACCACACATTTTCGCGATTGTGGTTCAAGCGAAGTCAGCCGGCTGAAAAACAACGCTGCGGCTCCCCAAAAATTTCGGAAATTCTACCCCCGTCAATCCGGCTTTTTCGGCCTCGCTTAGCATCTCTTCAAAATCTGGCTGCTTGACGTGCATTTTTGGCTCCACCGCCAAAATTCTTCCGTTTTCCTTGAGCAAGCGTCTAAATGTCTGGAAAGTCTGCTGCATATCCGGTGTTTCGTGAATCATATAAAATGCCAGGATAAAATCCGCCTGTTGCCTTAATCCGCTTTCTTGGGCACCGACGAGGAGATAATCGATACGGTGGGCTACGCCGTGTTTATGCGCCTTTTTGCGTACATGCGCCAGCATTATTTCCTGAATGTCCACCGCAATCACGCGTCCCTGGGCTCCCACCATTTTGGCCATATCGATCGTGAAGTATCCGGGTCCACAGCCCATGTCGATGACCGTATCGCCGGGTTTGATGTAGGGTCCCACAATTTTCTGGGGATGCTGGATCAATCGACGCAGCCAATTATCCAGAAAGAAAGCAAATTTATGCGGGCAAACATGCGGCCCTTGCGACTCTGTTAGTGTTGTATTAGTGGTCATAATACCCTCCTATGTGTTTAGTAGCTATACGCTAATCCTAAATTTCTTAGGTCATTGCGCGTTGCATGAAATCTTTGACTTTGTCTAAAAACTCAATCAGGAAATCGATGCGATCCTGCTCCAATCCCCGGAAATACGCCTTAAAACCGCCATCCATGGTTTCATGCCAGTGTTTGTGGGCATAGTAGGCGGTTTTGCCTTTGGATGTTAACTTCACGATTAAGCGGGAAAGATTGTCAGGATCTTCTTCTTTTAATATCAAACCTTTATCATCAAGACGTTTTAGGTTCTGTGATACCGCGCCTTTGGTGATACCCAGCAGGCGACTGATATCTGTTACACTCAATGTTTCGTTGTTGTCACCGATGAGTTCGATTAAATGAATCTCGTTTGATTTGAGCGGTTCGTCGGTTCCAAACCGCCGGGGTGTCTTCTCCAACTCGTTGGCCAATTTGACCAGTTCATAAAACTGCTGGGTAATGATCTGGGTGTTGCGATCTTTCATGCCTATAGTGTATAGCCGCTAAACACTTATGTCAAGCATTTTTTTTAAATAGCGTTTCGATTGTAAAGGAAGGTGGTTCTATAATTTGAAGAAAACTTTAAACAGAGGGTAGCATCCATTTGCATCTGATCAATCGCACTTTTTAAATTACAGGTAGAACCCACCCCGGAAAAAGCTTATCCCTGATCGCTCATTGCTTTATTTTGTTGCATCCAACTGCTTATAGACATCACCAATGGCGCGTTCCAACCGCTTCATGACCCATGGAACCTGCTCCGGTTTCATGCTGAATGGCAGCAGCAGCTGGCAGACGCGGCTGTCATTGTTGGCATAGATCATCAGCAAATCAATATCATAGGTTGTTTGGTAACCATCGGGCCTGAAGACGCATGATCCGTAAACTGCTGCATAGCCTGTTGCTTTTTATTGGATATCACTTTGCTCATTTTGCGCTCATAACTTTCTGGAATGGTTTGCTATTGTAGAATGCTTCTGAATTGTTTTAACGAGTGCACCCCAGGCAGTTATCCCGCAAAGAAAATATTAGGGACGTAGGGACGTTCTATACTTTTAAACTTATTTCTATTGCACAAGTTAAATAAGTTGAAAAGGGGTAATACATGATTGATTTCAAACTAGACCCGAAATCCGGCGTTCCCTATTATCGCCAGATCATTGACCAAATTCGCTACGGAGTCGCCAGTGGGCGTTTGAGTGTTGGAGAGCAATTACCCACGGTCCGGGCCTTGGCGGTTCAACTCAAGGTCAATCTGAATACGGTTAGCAAGGCCTATCGGGAATTGGAAATTCAGAGTTTACTGGAAACCCAGCAAGGCACAGGCACCTTTATCGGTTCGGTTGATATTCAAATCCCGGAATCCGAAAGCGAAAACAAATTAGCCGACATCTGTACGGAGTTTTTAAGTATCGCTTCCACCTACGGATTCGGCATTGAAGATATTGTCCGAGAACTCAGGAAAAGAGAGGGGGACAGCCATGAAGCCACATAAACAAGTCAAAAAAACTTTGAATCCCATTTCCATCGCGCTGATCGTTATCGCCGTTGTCGTCGGATTTGGCCTGCTACAATTCCAGATCACCCACTGGAGCATCGCCACCGCTCTGATGGTAGTACTTTTGATCCTGGCGGCCGCCATTCGAATTGCCGACCAATGGGAGAAAGCCGTTGTGCTGCGCATGGGCAAATTCCAGGGGCTCAAGGGCCCGGGTTTCTTTATGGTCATACCCATCATCGACCGGGTGGATGATTATATCGATCAACGTGTACGCGTGACCGATTTCACCGCCGAGAAAACCCTGACCAAGGACACGGTGCCCGTGGATGTGGATGCTATCGTTTACTGGACGGTTTGGGATGTGGAAAAAGCGGCCCTTGAAGTCCGCCGATATGCCCAGGCTGTCACCTACATGGTCCTGACCGGCCTACGCGACACCATCGGAAGACATGAACTGGCCGACCTGTTACAGCATCGGGAAAAAATTGCCGAAGATCTGCAGCAAAACCTGGACGAACATACCAATCCCTGGGGGATTAGCTGCCAAAACGTCGGCATTAAGGACATCGTAATTCCCACAGCCCTATCCGATGCCATGAGTAAGCAAGCCCAGGCCGAACGGGAGCGTCAAGCCAGAATCATTTTAGGCACCGCTGAAACCGAAATCGCCGAAAAATTTTCAGAAGCCAGTCAGAAATATCAGGACAATCCGGTCGCGCTCCAGCTACGGGGCATGAACATGCTCTTTGAAGGATTGAAGGAAAAGGGATCATTGATTATCGTCCCCAGTTCAGCATTGGACTCCATGAATCTGGGCGCTATCGGTGGACTTGCGGCACTCTCTGAAAAGAGTACTGAATAGATTCTTCCGGTCACCTGAGGGAGCACGTCGGGCTGTAAACCAACTCATCGGCGATGGCGCTGATATGATGAAACCTGCGATGGAATCGGGCTATGCCTTTGGTCAGTCCGGATGGCCGCTGCCCTCGCCGGAGGAGGCCAAAGCCCTTGTAGATACTGCCCATGAGAGGGGGGAATATTAAAATTGGGAGATAAAATGAGTGACATCATAGTTGCCATTTTTTTTATCGCTACAATCGTTGGCTTGAAAAAGCCAATATACGGTTCTTTGGCCGGACTGGTGCTAGCAATAGGATACTGCTATTTTAGACACAATATTGGTCTTTATTCATGGGTGTTACTACCAATATTTGGCGCACTGTTCGGTTTTTTGTTCCCTCTCTCAGCAAGATGGCTATTTTCGGGCCTAAGGGGTGGCAGAGGAAAGATTGTATCAGGCACAACCTATATCGGTGGCTTTGGCGGTGGAGAGGTGGTCAGTCTTTTGGATAATGGGCTGAATGTATTATTCCCTCAGATAACGAAGAGACGGGATGGATTGAAGACAAGCAAGAGAGACATGAAAAAAGGATCAGAATATTAATAAGAGACCTCTCCGCTATAATAATCTTGCTTATTGCAATTATTGTATTCAGTCTTCATAAGTAATGGCCATGGTGCGACGGTATGATATTCCAAAACATACACGAAAAATCCTTCTTGCCTAAAATATTTATTGCGGTAGCAATCCTCGGATCTATAACTGTTTCCGGCAATCTGATGTTTTCCAGCGCCGACAATTTATTGCCATTATTTAAGCCTTACAAAGTAAACGGAGATCCTGTAAGGAATATCCTCGTTTTAGCTTGCATGAGCATCTATTTCTTGCGATTGTTATTTACACTATTTATTTTCTTTCAGCGCAAACTGTATTGGGGCGAGGCATTTGTCATTGCGAACATCATGCCATGGATTTTTCCTTATGTTGCGTATAAAAGCGGAGATTATACTGGCACAATTGGCTGGATGGAACTTTTTGGTATTATACTGTTTCTTACAGGATCATTTTTGAATACCGCTTCTGAATATTTTCGCTATTCGTGGAAAAAAAAGAAAAAAAACACCGGCCATTTGTACACTGGCGGCTTATTCAAATACACGCGTCACACGAACTATTTTGGAGATATCGTACTTTTCGCTGGGCTGGCAACAGTCGCCCATCAGATTCAACTTCTGATTATACCCGCTGTAATGGCTTTTTTCTTTATAATTATCATAATCCCCTTGAAGGAAAACTATCTCAACAATAAATATGGCGATGAATACGTAAGCTATGCTGCCAATACCAAAAGGCTTATTCCCTTCATTTTCTAAAGCATGAAAAGGTGGTTAAATTGCAGATGTTGCTATCGCCAACTCATCAAGGCAATGGGAAAATGTTAAGAAACTACAGTTCAGGGACGTTCTAAACTTTTAAACTTAATTTAATTGTCCATAAGAAATAAGTTTTAAATGTCCCTAAAAATAAGGAGGCAAAATATGAAAAGATTTATTTCTGAAAACGGAAAATTAGTATTTTGTATCCTGATGCTGGTTCTGTCATTCTGTTTTGCAGCAAATGCGATTTGCCAGCCACCCAAACAACGTGACTATTGGCCCACCGAAGAATGGCGAACGACAACGCCGGAAACGCAGGGGATGGATACAGCCAAACTGATGATTGCTGATGAGTTTATCCGCGACAGGCTCCCGGATGCATTCAGCCTGCTGGTCGTCAAAAACGGCTATCTGGTTTTTGAAAAATATTATTCCTGGGGTAAACCGAATAAATATGCCGTGGTCCACTCGGTTACCAAAAGTGTTACCTCGGCTCTCATCGGCATCGCCCTGGAACGCGGGCATTTGGATAACCTCGATCAAAAACTGGTCGATTTTTTTCCTGAATATGTCACCGAAACTTTAGATCCCAGAAAAAAAGAGATAACCCTCAAACATTTGTTGACCATGAGTACCGGTTTCAGATGGGATGATCGCGGCCCCAGCATGGTTGGCTGGTATACGTCGTCGAACTGGGTCAAAAATGCGATTTTACTCCCCCAAGACCGTGATCCTGGTGACGTATTTAATTACAACTCATCCACATCCCATTTGCTGTCTGCGATTTTGTCCAAATCCACCCAATCCAACACATTGGAATTCGCCCAGGCAAACCTATTCCAACCGTTGGTAATCGACACGATATTTTGGCACACGGATCCCCTTGGGTACCATATTGGGGGTTTTGGTCTGGGGCTTTCGGCTAGAGATCTGGCTAAAATCGGCTTCCTATACTTGAACAATGGCTACTGGGACGACAAATCGATTGTACCTGAGAATTGGGTTCAGGAATCCACAAGGGGCCATTTGCAAGCCATGGGGCACCCCATTTATGGCCCTTTTGCATATGGGTATCAATGGTGGGTCAAAAAAGTTGACGACTGTGAAAGCTTTCGGGCTTGGGGGCGGCGCGGACAATATATTGTCGTGGTTCCTGAGCTTGATCTGGTGATTGCCGTTACATCCGAAACACAAATGCCTCACCCGCCGACATCCATCCACTACTGCCCATTATTTGATCTGGTAGCTGCAGCAGTGAATAGGCCCAGGCCTCCTAAAACATCGATCAAAGCCGTGGCAGTTCCACTCGAGATTCAAACATTCCTAAAAGAATACAATCGAGCCCGGATGACCGAAAATATGGCCGTACTATCCGATTTTATTTCGGATCGATTTCTTTACCGGGGTGTTACCAAAAAACTGGCCCTCCAATTTCTGCGCGGCATATCCAATTATACAGCGGAGGCAGAACTCATCATCACCAAGTTTAAGCTTAACGGTGATGAAGCCATTATGGATGTATGGCTCAAAGACAAATATTTCGAGACCGACTTCATGACTAAAACCAAACTGATCAAGGAAGATGGACAGTGGCGGTGGTATGGTAACCAGCAACCAAACTAGTGATTCGAATAAGAACAGTAAGTTTAAAAGTATAGAACGTCCCCAAATCTAATGCTGAAAATGCTTTTACCCGGCGATGAGGTTTTTCAAATGTGATAGTGTCTGCCAGGAAAAGGGCTCGTGCTGGCAGGGGGAGACGGCATTGTTAGTGAAGATGGGGTCTGCGTCAAGATCGTAGCGGGATGCAGCCACGGCATCCGGCCAAAGTGCCGTGTGGGGAATGGGCGAATAGTGCGCCATGATGGGTGTGGCCCCGGCTGATTTCACCACCTGAATGGTTTTTTCCACGGCGGATATGGATTGGCCCGGCAACCCCACCAGAATGTAAGCGCCGATCTGTTTTTGCGTGAACCCTGCATTTTGAAGTGCTTGCACGGAATCAACAAAATCCTCCTGAGTCACTTTTTGATCCAGGTGGCTTCGATTTTCAAAATCGGCAGTTTCAATCCCCAGCCGAATAGTTTCAAAGCCTGCCCGTGCCATGAGCTTGGCCAAATAGTCATCAATGGCTTTGGCATGCATGGCATTGGGCGTATGAAATCGGATCGGTACTGCCAGGGAAATAACCTTTTCCAGGATGGGGATAATGTGTTTTTCGGCATTCACCAGGAGAGCATCGTCATAAAATGCAAAATCAACCACCCCGTAGGCCTGATGCCAATGTTGAATCTCGGCCACCACCGACTCCGGACTTCTTAGCTGAAAGCGCGGCTGCAGGAAATGTGAAGCGCAATAGGCACATTGATAGGGGCATCCGTTGGATGTTTGCAAGGGCACGTAGGGAATGTGGGACTGCAGGTCAAAGGCCGGATAGGGATAAGCATCCAGACATTTATCATCGAATCCGGGCGCCAGGTTCAAGTCAGTTGCTTTTGACAACGCCTTAAGAACGGCACCTGTTTCCGAGGCGGAAACAACAACATCGGCACCGCTATGATGAATAGCATGCCTTTGGCAGAGA
>Ga0180435_10002634_pt1 | contig 18227 bp, 12 predicted proteins | sample SS_ome_3_FD_132467 | JGI IMG/M metagenome (GOLD analysis project Ga0180435, IMG submission 132467) | Hypersaline lake sediment archaeal communities from the Salton Sea, California, USA - SS_3_S_1 metaG | ecosystem: Environmental > Aquatic > Non-marine Saline and Alkaline > Hypersaline >...
CACGAACAGAACGAACGCCCTTCGCAGGCCGCCGAGCGTCCAGACCTCCTTCGTGAAGAGGTCGGCGCAGAGCATAACGTCCGCGTGTCGTGACAGGAACTCGCGCCAGGTGAGTCCGTCGCGCTCAGGCGATGGCGGCAGGCCGTTCCTGCGCAGGATGTCGGCCACGCAGCTTTCAGAGATGGCAATGCCGAGTTTGGCCAGTTCGCCGGAGATGCGGCCGTAGCCCCAGGCGTTCTCGCGTGCCATGCGGCAGACAAGGGCTTCCACTTCGCCGGGCTTCCTCGGACGGCCCGGTCGGCGCGGCTCCGGCCTCGAGGAGCGCCTATACTACCAGACCGACGCCAACTTCAACGTGACCGCGCTTGTGGGCGAGGTTGAGGGCAGTTGGGTCGTCGTCGAGCGGTACGTGTATACGCCGTACGGTAACCCGACCATCTACGACGACGACTGGTCCGCGACGGTGCTCGACGGCTGTTCGGTGCTGGAACTCCGAGGCGGCGGCTAATGCCCGGCTCGAAGCCCGGCGCGCACAACGAATCGGGAGGGCCGGCGCCCCCGTGTCCTGAAGTCCGTAACGCCCTGCCCGCGCGGATGTTGCGAGGAAGGCCCCCTGCCCTGAGGGGGCGGGGCGGATTTTGGGCGGATTTGGGGATGGATTTTGGGATTGACTGCCGCCCCGCGGAACCGTAGAATTGGGGGTGATTTGATTGGCTGGGTGGCCGGCATGGCCGCTCAGTGTTGGTGCCACCCTTGTTGGTGCTCGTCTTGTTGCGGCGGGTGGTCGCTTGTTGTGACGCGACTGTCCGGGCGACCGTGAGCGCTTGGGAGAGCAAATAGAGTCCTTTTTGGAAACGCGGCGCGCATTCGAGAACATTTTTGCTCGGCATTTTTGTTGCGCGCGCTGAGATTTGTGAAGGCATGTGGCGGGTCCGGTGCGGCTTAGTAACTTGTTTTTGTTTCAGAGGTTGTATAGAGGCCGCCCCTGACAACTGGCTTGCTGGAGGACGAACACCTGTGTTGTCGTGAGGCGTTCGTCGTTTGCAGGTTTGCTGTGTTGCGAACGCGGTTTGCCGAGTTGTCGCCGTGACGCAACCTTGTTGCCCGCCATGCGGCTCTTCGGATTCCAGGGTCTCTCTGCTCGCCCGGCCTCGCCTTCGCCCGCCCGCATTTCGGGGCGGATTTTCCTGCCCGCCGCAAGTTCGACAACACCGCACGGTGGACGCCTCCTTACCGGCTGAAGAACTGCAAAGGAGTCCGAAGGTGAGTAGTCCTTTATTGCTGATGCCGCTGGCCCAGGCCGCGGCGGGCGCGTCGTGGGTGGTGTTCGGCGTTGCCGGCGTCGCCGCCGGCGCGGCCATCGGCGTGGTGCTCCACCTGCTGAAGCGCAAGGCCTTTCAGCAGAAGCACGACGAGATCGTCGAAAAGGGGAAGCAGGAAGCCGCCCAGATCGTCCGGGATGCGAGCGTCGAGGCGAAGGAGCAGCTTCTCCAGGTCCGCTCCGAGTTCGAGCATGAGACGCAGGAGACGCGCCAGGAGCTTCGCCAGTTGCAGCGCCAGCTCGCCAAGCGCGAGGACAGTCTCGAGCAGAAGAACGACATCCTCCTGAAGAAGGAAAAATACGTCGAGAACCTCGAGAAGGACCTGGCCGAGCGGCTGCGCAACGTGGCTGGCCGCGAGAAGGAACTCGAGGAGCTCGTCAAGAGCGAGACCGACACGCTCTTCAAGATATCCGAGATGTCGCGCGAAGAGGCGGTCAAACTGCTCCTCGACCAGCTCGAAAGCGAGGTCGGGCGCGAAGCCGACCAGATAATCCGGCGGTCCATCGAGCGCGTTCATGACGAGGCGGAGACGAAGGCCCGCGAGGTCGTCGTCGCCGCCATCCAGCGCTGCGCGGTCGAGCACACGACCGAAAGCGTCGTGTCGACCGTCGACCTCTCCAGCGACGACATGAAGGGGCGCATCATCGGGCGCGAAGGCCGGAACATCCGGGCCTTCGAGAAGGCGACGGGCATCGACGTCATCGTCGACGACACGCCCGGCGTCGTGGTCGTCTCGGGCTTCGACGGCGTCCGGCGCGAGGTCGCCCGGCGTGCGATGGAAAAGCTCATCCAGGACGGCCGCATCCACCCCGCCCGCATCGAGGAGCTGGTCCAGAAGTGCCAGAAGGAGGTCCAGGACATCATCCGGCAGACGGGCAAGCAGGCGTGCGTCGACCTGGACATCTCCGGCCTCAAGCCGCAGATCGTCGAGTGTCTTGGCCGGCTGAAGTACCGCACGTCCTACGGCCAGAACGTCCTCCAGCACTCGATAGAGACGGCCCTCCTGTGCGCGGGCATCGCGGGCGAGCTGAAGCTCGACACGACGCTCGCCCGCCGGATCGGCCTGCTCCACGACCTCGGGAAGTCCGTCGACCACGAGATCGAGGGCGGTCACCCCGAGATCGGAGCCGACCTTGCGAAGCGGTTCGACGAGGCCCCGGTCGTTGTCAACGCCATTGCCGCGCATCACGAGGGCTGTGCTCCCGAGAGCGTGTACGCCGTGATCGTGCAGGCGGCCGACGCCATCAGCGCGTCGCGGCCCGGGGCGCGGCGCGAGAGTCTCGAACGGTACATCAAGCGGCTTCAGAAGCTCGAAGATATCGCCCGTTCGTTCCAGGGCGTCGATACGACGTATGCGATCCAGGCCGGCCGCGAGGTCCGCGTCATCGTCGACGCCTCCCGTGTCGCTGACCCCCAGCTTGCCGTGCTCGCCCGCAACATTGCCGACGAGATCGAGAAGGAGCTCGCCTACCCCGGCGAGATCAAGGTGACCGTGCTGCGCGAATCCAGGTGCGTCGAATACGCGAGGTAGGCGAACCAACCGCATGAGCGTCAAGGTCCTTGTCATCGGCGACATCGTCGGCCAGCCCGGCCGCGACGTGGTCGTAAAGAAGCTCGCCGGTCTCATCCGCGACCTCGGCGTGGACTTCGTCGTCGCCAACGGCGAGAACGCCGCGTCCGGGTCCGGCATCATGCCGGCGCACGTGAAGGAGCTGACCGAGGCCGGCGTCGACGTCATCACGACCGGCGACCACATCTGGAAACGGGCCCAGGTCACGGAGTTCCTGAGCGGAAACGTGCCGCTCTTGCGCCCGGCGAATTATCCGCCGGATGCGGCCGGCCGCGGCGCCGCCGTGTTCACCGCAAAAAGCGGCCTGCGCGTCGGCGTGCTCAACCTGGCCGGCCGTGTCTATATGATGGCGCCGGCCGACTGCCCGTTCCGCGCCGCCGACGCCGCCATGAAGAAGATGGCGGACCAGGCGCAGGTTGTCATCGTCGACATGCACGCCGAGGCCACGTCCGAAAAGGTCGCGATGGGCTGGTATCTCGACGGCCGGGCCACGGCCGTCATAGGCACGCACACGCACATTCCGACCGCCGACGAGCGCATCCTGCCCGGCGGCACCGCGTACATCACCGACGTCGGCATGACCGGGCCTTACCAGTCCGTCATCGGCCGCGAGACGAAGAAGGTGCTCAACAAGTTCATCACCGGCATGTACTCGCGCTTTGACGTCGCTTCCGGCGACGTGCGTCTGTGCGGGGCGCTTGTCGAGGCGGACCCGGAGATCGGCAAGGCCCTGTCCATCGAGCGCATCACCGTACGCGCGGGCGGATGAGGCCCCGCAGGGCGGAACGACGCGGAAGGGCGAATCGACGAATGAACGGCCAGCCCCCGGACAACACGCAACGCGGCATCCTCGACCGGCTTCTCGAGTTCTTCGAGGCCGCGCCCGTGTACGTCGGCCGGTTCTTCAACAGCGCCTTCAGGATGATCCTCGGCGGGACCGCCGTCGAGCGCATCATGCGCCAGATGCAGCCGCAGGTCGCCGCGATCAACGCCCTCGAACCGCAGATGATGGCGCTCTCCGACACCGCGCTGAGCGCCAAGACGGCCGAGTTCAAGAACCGGCTTGCCGGCGGCGAGACGCTGGACGACCTGCTGCCCGAGGCGTTCGCGGTCGTGCGCGAGGTCGCACGCCGCCTTGAAGGACACCCGTACCCGAAGCGCCACTTCGACGTACAGCTCATCGGCGGCATGGTCCTCCACCAGGGCAAGATCGCCGAGATGATCACGGGCGAGGGCAAGACGCTCGTCGCCACGCTGCCCGCGTACCTGAACGCCCTCACCGGCCGGAGCGTGCACGTCGTCACCGTCAACGACTACCTCGCGCGGCGCGACTCGGCGTGGATGGCCCCCGTCTACGAGTTCCTCGGCCTCTCCGTCGGAGCCATACAGTCCGAGATGGCGCCGCAGGAGCGCGGCTCCGTCTACGCCTGCAACATCGTCTACGGCACGAACAACGAGTTCGGGTTCGACTACCTGCGCGACAACATGAAAATTCACGTCGAGGACCAGGCCCAGCGCGAACTGCACTACGCCATCATTGACGAGGTGGACAGCGTCCTGATCGACGAGGCGCGGACGCCTCTGATTATTTCGGGCATGCCGGAGGGTTCGACCGAAGAGTACTACATCGCCAACCGCGCGGCCCAGCGGCTCCAGAAGGGCGAGCACTACGAGGTCAAGGAAAAGGAACGCAGTGTCACGCTCACCGAGACCGGCATCCTGGTCGCGCAGAAGCTCGTCGGCGTGACCGACTTCTACAAGGGCCGCGACCTCAAATGGCCACATTACATCGACAACGCGCTCAAGGCCAAGGAGTTCTACCGGCGCGACCGCGAGTACGTAGTGCGCGACGGCGAGGTCCTCATCGTCGACGAATTCACCGGCCGCCTCATGTCCGGCCGCAGGTGGAGCGACGGCCTGCACCAGGCCGTCGAGGCCAAGGAAAATCTCAGGGTCCGCGAGGAGAACCAGACCCTCGCCACCATCACGTTCCAGAACTTCTTCCGGCTCTACGACAAGCTCAGCGGGATGACGGGCACGGCGCTCACCGAGGCGGACGAGTTCGCGAAGATCTACAACCTGGAGGTCGTCCCGGTCCCGCCCAACCGGCCGCTCCGCAGGATAAGCGAGCCCGACCTGATCTACGCGACCGACGAGGAAAAGGTCGCCGCCATCATCGACGAGATCGCCGACGTCAACACCGCGGGCAGGCCCGTCCTCGTCGGCACAGTCTCGGTCGAGCGGTCCGAGATGCTTTCCGAGCGCCTCAAGCTTCGGGGCATCAAGCACGTCGTGCTCAACGCGAAGTACCACAAGAAGGAATCGACCATCGTCGCGCAGGCCGGCGAGCCCGGCGTCGTGACCATCGCGACGAACATGGCCGGGCGCGGCACCGACATCGTGCTCGGCGGCAACCCGACGCTCGAGCTCCAGGCCGAGCTCGAAACCCGCTGGCACAAGACCGAGACCGAGGCGAAGGACCTCATCAACGTGTTCCGCTACGCGCAGCGGTTTGTCGAGGACCCGCCCGCGGGCCCGGTCGATATCGTGCTTCCCGGACTCCACGCGGGCCAGCAGGCCGCATGGGACCCCGCGCTCCCCGCCAGCGAAAACATCCAGAAGATAGCCACCGCGATCAGCGTCGAGATCTCGGCCGATGATGGGGAGCAACTGCTCGCGCACCTGAACGACATGGAAGAGAGGGCGGACGCGGCTCACGACAGCGTGGTCGAGCGCGGCGGACTCCACATCGTCGGCACCGAACGCCACGAGGCCCGCCGGATCGACAACCAGCTGCGCGGCCGCGCCGGCCGCCAGGGCGACCCCGGCTCCTCCCGATTCTTCCTCTCGCTCGAAGACGACCTCATGCGCATCTTCATGGGCGAATGGGTCCGCAATTTCATGCAGAAGCTCGGGCTCCGCGACGGCCAGCCCATCGAGTCGGGGATGGTCAGCCGCCGCATCGAGGGCGCCCAGAAGAAGGTCGAGGAACAGAACTTCAGCATCCGCAAACACCTCCTCGAATACGACGAGGTCATGGACGAACAGCGCAGGCTCGTCTACGGCGAGCGCCAGGCCGTGCTCGAGGCGTTCCGCGAGCGGCCGCCGGAGGACGTGGCCCGCGAGATAATCGGCGGGTTCCTGCCGGCCGAGTGGATCGAGAATGAAGACGCCGGGCCGGCGTGGTCCTTCAGCGCGGTCCGCTCCGCGGCGAACAGGGCCGCGGGCGTGGACGTCGCCGAGGACGACTGGCGCGAGCGCACGCTCCGCGAGTTCTGCGAGCACGTCGCCGGCATGGCCGGGAAAGAACGCCCGTCGGATGACGAAGTGGCCGAGGCCGCGATGCGCGCCGCGGCCGCCGCGGTCGGCGAGTTCGACAGCGCCGAACGGTGGTCGGCGGAAAAACAGGCACGGCGGGCAAAAGCGTTCGGGTTCGACCTGCCGTCGGCGTGGGACCGCGAGTTCGCCAGCCTGCTCGCCGCCCGGCTGGCCGAGGGCGTCGAGCAGGCGGGGATTCCCGAAACGGTGACGGGCTGGGTTCAGAGGGGGCTCGATGCGGACCTGCCGCTTCTGCCGGCCGAGAAGTGGGACTACGACGCGTTTCAGCGCTGGATCGGCGAGCTCCCGTGCGAAATCGGCGGCGCCGAATGGGCGCCGCTCCTGGCCCGGACGGAGAAGGTCGAACAGCTTGTGGCCGAGCGCCTGGCGGCGGGGTTGGGCAAGTTCCACGCAAAGGAGGCCGCCGTCGCGCTCGTCCGGTCATCCGCCGACCTGTACCTCGGCTCCGCCGTCTTTCGGCGCAGGCCGTCGGCCGCGCGGCTGGGCCTGTGGGCCGACTTCCGCCTCGGCGTCGAGATAAGCGCCGACGAGATAGAGGAGCTGGCACGGGACGCGACCGCGCGCCTGGCCGAGGGCGCGGCGGCCGCCCGGAAGAAACAACTCGACGAGCCCAACGGGACCGAACTCTTCTGGCTCTTCCCGAAGGTGCTGGCCGCGGTCCGGAGGACGCTCGGCGCCGAAGGACGTGATCTCGATGGACTGTGCGAGCGACTGCGGGAAGACCTGCAGGTGACCGTGGACCCGTTCGACCTGAGCAAGCTCGGCGGGCAACGGTTCGTGGCGACGATCGCCGAGGCCATCGACCGCTCGCCGGCGCGCAGCATATACTGCGGCGGTCTTGACGACATAGTGGCGCGGACATTCCACAACGTCATCGAGCACGGGGTCGGAGAATACGTGCAGGGAGACCTCGCGCCCGAGGAGCGCAACCTGGGGCCGCTCGTGCGCTGGGCCGACGGGCTCGGCCTGAGCGTATCGCGCGACCGCTGGCTTGAGCTTTCGCGCGGCGAGCTGGTGGCCGTGTTGAAGCGCCAGGTTCGCGGCGCGGGCGGAGAGGGCGCCCTGGAGCTCGCGCGGCGCTGCATCAGCACGGCGGTCGAGCACTTCCTGTCGAGCGAGACGTTTGCGGAGGACCGGTCATACGCGCATCTCGTGCGGTGGGCACGCGACCGGTTCAGCTTCGCGTCGTCGTCCGTCAAGCTCGACACCGCCTTGCCGCGGAAGGTGGACGCGCGCCGGAACGAGGCCAGGGAGACGCTCGTCGCGGCCGTGCAGAAGGAGGTCGCATCGGAAGGCGCCGAACAGCCCGAGATCATCGACCGGCTGATGCGGATCGGACTGCACGCGTATTTCATCACGAACGCATCGACCGAGGCCATCGACGTCGACGCGGTCGCGCGGTGGACGAACTCGAAGCTTCACGTCTCGGCCCCGGCGGCCCAGATGCACGAGATGGCCGACATCGACGACCGCACGGTCGCCGATTTTGTCTGTGAACGGGCGGTGAAGGGGCTGGCGAAGCAGAAGCCCGAGCGCATCGCGGCCGACGTGATCCAGGCCGCGTTCGACTGTTTCCTCCCGCCCGAGACGTACCCGGACGCGTGGGCGGTCGGCGGATTCGAGGAGTGGCTCAAGAAGTTCCAGTTCGAGGACCACGTCGACGCGTATCAGTTGATGGAGAACGTGCGCTCCGACCTGCTTGACGTGCTCGTCGAGGCGGCGATGGGCGGGTACGGCGAACGACCGCCCGAGGCCGTCTCGGCCGACGCGGTCGCCAACGGCGTGCTGACGTTCCTCGATTCGGACCTCGGGGCCGAGGGCCGCAACTTCGCCGCCCTCGCCGAGCGTATGAACCGCAAGTTCAACCTCGACATCGATCCGTTCGAGCTCAGCAAACTCGACCTCGCCGGCGTGCGCGATCTGCTCGTGAGCCGCGCGTTCGCGAGTCTCGAAAAACGCGCGGCCCAGCTGGGGCGTCGGACGCTCCACTGGATCGCGAGGGTCATCATCCTGCAGGCCATCGACCGGCGCTGGAAGGACCACCTCGCGGTGATGGACAGTCTGAAGAGCGGCATCGGGCTCCGCGGCTACGCCCAGATAGACCCGAAGCTCGCGTACAAGAAGGAGGGGTACGAGGCGTTCGAGGCGATGATCACCAACATTCAGGAAGAGGTCAGCGACCTGTTGCTCAAGGTCGAGCTCGACACCGGAACGGAGGTCCAGGAGGAGCAGACCGACGTCTCTATGGTCCACGACTCGACCAGCGCCCTCGACGTGGAGCGGACCGGCGCCGCCGGCGCGCCCGGCAAGTCGGAAGGCCCGCGGCCCATCCGCGCGCAGAAAGAGCCCAACAGGAACGCCCCGTGCCCGTGCGGGAGCGGGAAGAAATTCAAGAACTGCTGCATGGGGAAGTGAAGCCCCGACAAGGGCGAAAGACCACTTCCATAGACGTGGTGCTTCGGTGATTCTTGGAGCCGCGACAGCGGCGAAAGAAGATAGCCCACGGCGTAAGCCGTGGGGAAAGGCCGGAAGAAGCGCAAAGCCCCGGAGGGGCGAAAGAATTCAATCCCAGATATATCCCTCGTCATATTCCACGCCGTGCTTCTTCAACAACGCAAGAAACTCGGCCTGAAACGATCTGCGCTTGTGATGTTCCGCCTGCCCCGCGATATACTTCGTCACCGAATCCACATTCGAATGGCTCACGCTGAACGCGCCGTATCCCGTCTGCCACGCGAACGTGCCCTTCTTCATCGTCTGGTGCATCCACTTGGATGAATTGGTCTTCACCACCCGGACCAAGTCCGACACATTCAGCGCAGGCGGCAACGCCGCCAGAATATGAACATGGTCGGTCGCGCCGTTGACGATCAATACGCGTCCGCCTGCCTCGCGAATGATGCCTCCGACGTACGGAAACAATCTCGCCTGCGTACCTGGATCGATACACGCGATCCGGTCCTTAGTGCTGAAGGCGATGTGGAATGTCAGGGCCGCGAAGGTGTGGGACATTTTTCTTTCGCCCCTACGGGGCTTGTCGTTTCTTCTGTTTCTTTCCCACGGCTTACGCCGTGGGCTATGGTCTTTCGCCGCTGTCGCGGCTGAAAAAAATATTGCGGTCGGTTCTTCTTGCCGCTGTCGCGGCTGAAAAGAGAGATTCTACTTGGTCAAATGGCTCGCGGCGAACTCACGGCCTGCCTCGACGGCGCTGGCGTTGAGGTCCCAGATTCCGGACTTCTTCTCGCCGAACGCCTCTTTCATCTGCGCGATGAGCTTGTCGAACGGGACGAACTTCCGCACGGCGTTGTACGCGCCCGTCATCACCATGTTGGCGACGCGCACGTCGCCGAGGTCGGACGCCGTCTGCGTCGCCGGGACCTCGAGGATCATCCCGGCCGCGGGCGGGTCGACCGGGTCGACAAGGGAAGCGTTGACGAGAACGACGCCCTCGGGCGCGACCCGCGTCTTGAACCGTTCGTAAGACGGCTGGTTCATGACGACGAGGGTGTCGGCTGTCTCGATGACGGGCGAAGCGATCTCGTCCGAGGAGACGATGACGTGACAGTGGGCGGTTCCGCCGCGCACCTCGGCCCCGTATGACGGGAAGTAGGTCACGTACAACCCTTCGTCCATCATCGTTTTCGCGACGAGCTTGCCCATGAACATCAGGCCTTGTCCGCCGAACCCCGCCATGATCGCCTGCTCGAGCATTTTCATGTCCTGATTGCCGTAGGCCCACGGAAAGGCGGGCCGGTTATTCGGCCGCAACGCACTGGTTACGGCCCGCGGCCTTGGCCTTCGCGAGCGCGTCGATGCTTGCCGCGACAAAACCCTCGGCCGATTCAAAGTTGTTGCCGTCAAACGTCGCGACCCCGGCGCTCACGGTCACGTGTACGCTCCGGTCTCCGACCGCTATCGCCGTCTGCTCGATTACCTTCCTGATTTTTTCCGCGGCACCGAAGGCCATGTCCCTGGTGGTCTCCGGCAGGATGACGGCGAACTCCTCGCCGCCGTACCGGCCCACCACGTCGGTGGCGCGCATCGAGAGCCGGAGCACACGGGCGATCTCCTCGAGCGCCCGGTCGCCGGCCGCCCGGCCCATCTCGCTGTTCAGGCGGCGGAACCCGTCGAGGTCGACCATCACCAGCGAGACCGGGTGTCCGTAGCGGCGCGAGCGTTCCATCTCGCGTCCGAGTTCCGAGTCGGTCCGGCGTTTGTTGAACGCGCCCGTGAGCGAATCGGTCACCTCGAGGATGGCGAGCGACTCGCTTGTTTCCGCGAGCTTTTCCTGGAGCTGTTTCATCTTGCGGCCGGTCTCGACGCGGGCGAGTATTTCCTTGTCCGAGACGGGCTCGATGAGGAAATCGTCGGCTCCTTCATCCGCCGCGAACTCCCGCGAAAACAGTTCTTCCTTCGAGGTTCGAAGTATCATGTAGACGCCGGCGCCATACTCCTTGCGCAGGCGGCGGCAGAGCTGGAACCCGTTGACGTTCGGCATGTCGTTGTCGATCAGCACGATGCCGGGCATTGCGGCGGCAAGCCGCTCTTCGGCTTCGTGCGCGTCGGCGGCCTGGGACACCTCGAACCCCGCGCTTGCCAGCAGGAGTGCGATCTCCTGGCGCGGCTGGGTCTCGTCGTCCACCACGAGAACGCCCGACGCCCGGCCTTTGTTCTTGATTCCTGCCTCCGTCATCCTCATGCCTCCGTCCGGGTCCTGTCCCTGTAAACGCCCGGCGGGAACACGCCGGTCAGCACCTTGTCGATGTGTTCCAGCGCCTTGTCGGGCTCCATCCGCCAGTATGTGGGGCATGGCGAGAGGAACTCGACGAGCGAGAACCCGAGCCCGGCCATCTGGACGTCGAAGGCCTTTCGGACCGCCTTCTTCGCCTTGCGGACGTTGCCCGGCGAACTGAGCGTCACGCGCTCCAGGTAGGCGGGGCCGTCGAGCGTCGCCAGGAGCTCGCACACGCGGATCGGGTTTCCGTGGGTTTTCTGGTCGCGGCCGAGCGGCGTCGTCTGTGTTTTCTGCTGGAGGATGGTGGTCGGCGCCATCTGGCCGCCGGTCATGCCGTAGACGACGTTGTTGACGAAGAAAACGGAGAAGAGCTCGCCGCGGTTGGCCGCGTGTATGATCTCGGCGGTGCCGATCGCGGCGAGGTCGCCGTCGCCCTGGTAAGTGAAGACGAGCTTGTCGGGCTGGACGCGCTTGATGCCGGTGGCGACGGCGGGCGTCCGCCCGTGCGGCGCCTCGGTCACGTCTATCCGCCAGTAGTCATAGGCGAGCACCGCGCAGCCGACCGGAGCGACCGCGATGGTGGCTTCGCTCATCCCCATCTCGTCGAGCACCTCGGCGACGAGGCGGTGGACGACGCCGTGGCCACAGCCGGCGCAATAGTGCGTGGGGACGGCGGACAGCGTCTCGGGCCGCGCGTATCCGCGCGCGGCTCTATTTTTTTTCGCGGCAGTTGTGGAGCTCATCGAGTATCTCCCTGGCGGTGGACACGTTTCCGCCGACCCTCCCCGTATGGTACACGGGCCTGCGGCCCTCGACCGCCAGCCGGACGTCCTCGATCATCTGGCCCATGCTCATCTCGGGCACGAGGAAGAAGCGGACCTTGTCCGCCGCCGCGCGGATGGGAGCGTACGGGTACGGCCAGAGCGAGATCGGCCGTATCATGCCGACGCGCAGCCCCTCCGCTCGGGCGCTGGCCATCGACTCCTTCGCAACGCGGGCCGACGTGCCGTAGGCGACGATGCAGACCTCGGCGTCGTCCATGCCGGTCTCCTCGAAGCGGATCTCGCTCCTCTCGATTTCGGCGTACTTCTCGCCGAGCCGGAAGTTGAGGTCCTCGAGCTCGTTGTCCTTCAGGAGCAACGACTTGATGCTCTGCGGTTCGCGGCCCTTTGCGCCCGTCAGCGCCCACGGCTTCTCGGGCGGGGCGGGCCGCGGCAGGTGATCGAAAGTCACCGGCTCCATCATCTGCCCGAGGCGCCCGTCGGCCAGGATGAGCGCCGGGTTGCGATACTTGTCTGCGAGGTCAAACGCGAGGAAGACGAGGTCGACGCACTCCTGGACGGTGCTCGGCGCGAGGCAGATGGTGCGGTAGTCGCCGTGTCCGCCGCCGCGGGTCGACTGCCAGTAGTCGCTCTGGGCGGGTCCGATGTTTCCCAGGCCGGGCCCGCCGCGGACGACGTTGACGATGACGCCGGGCAGTTCCATGCCGGCCATGTAGGAGATGCCCTCCTGCTTCAAGCTGATGCCGGGGCTGGAGGACGAGGTCATCGACCGCTTGCCCGAGACGGCGCTGCCCATGACCATGTTGATCGCGGCCAGCTCGCTCTCAGACTGGATGAAGACGCCGCCCTCTTCGGGCATGCGGAGCGACATGTACGCGGTCAGTTCGTTCTGGGGCGTGATGGGGTAACCGTAGTAGGCGTCGACTCCGGCCCGGATCGCGGCCTCGCCGATCGCCTCGTTGCCGGTCATCAGGGTTCTGTTCGGTTGCATGTCCCCCTCGTCCTTGGAAAAACGGTTCCGGCCAGAGCAACCCTATTCTACGCACGAGGTCTTGCCGAGGCAAGGGAAGATTGGGCGAGATTGCGCGGGCCTTCTTTTTGCGGGTTATCCTCTTGACAGGTTTATTTGACCGTACTATCGTTAGGTGGTATAATTATTTGGGTGACAAGCACTTCGGAGTCCGGGCAACACATGTAATCTTTTCGACGCTTCCCTGTCGGAGGTTGATTCATGGCTACGGTGACGAAGAAGGATTTGGTGGCGGCTGTTGCGGAAAAATGCGGATGCCAGCAGGGGCTGGCGCGCGACGCGGTGCAGACGTTCCTCGACCGCATCATCGCCGAGCTTGAGCGCAACAACAGGATCGAGTTGCGTGAGTTCGGCGTTTTCGAGGTCCGCGTCCGCGATGCGCACGAGGCGAGGAACCCGAAGACCAAAGAGGTCGTCCAGGTTCCGGCCCGTGCGTCCGTCCGGTTCAAGGCCGGCCTCTTGATGAAGAACAAGGCGCAGTCGATCATCGGGATGTAGCGCCCGCCTCAGGCGGAGCGAGCGGCTCCTGTCGGCTTTGGGCGATGCGCGGCCTGTTCCGGCGCGCTGTGGTTTCCGGACGCGGTCGCCGTGCGCGTCGTCCTCTTGTTTGACTCCGCGCCTCGCCGCCTCTATAATCTCCGCGGATGCCAGAGCTCATCGATAACGTCAGGACCCGCCGCAGGGAGCGAGTCATCCTGCTTGGGCTGATAACGCCCGGGTCGGTCGTCGACAGGGCTCGTCCGCTCGGCGAGCTTGCCCAACTGGCCCAGACCGCCGGGGCCGAGGTCATCGGCGAGGTCTCCCAGCGCGCCCCCCACTTCAACGCCACGAGCTACGTCGGGTCCGGCAAGGCGGGCGAAGTCCGCATGCTCGTCGCCGAGACTGACGCCGACGCCGTCATCTGCGACCACGACCTTTCGCCCGCGCAGGTCCGCAACCTCGAACGACTGCTCGACACCAAGGTCATCGACCGCAGTGAATTGATCCTCGACATCTTCGCCAGGCACGCCCGCACGAAACAGGCCAAGCTCCAGGTCGAGCTCGCCCAGCTTGAATACACCTACCCCCGCCTGCTCGGCATGTGGAAGCACTTCGAGCGGCCCGAGGGCGCGATCGGCACGCGCGGGCCCGGCGAGCAACAGCTCGAGACCGACCGCCGGCTCGTGAGGAAGCGGACCCTGACGCTCCAGCACGAGCTCAAGTCCATCCAGAAGCGCACGGAGCGCCAGATCGAAGCGCGCCGGGCCACCTACAACATCGCACTCGTCGGATACACCAACGCCGGCAAGTCGACGCTCATGAACGCACTGACCGGCGCGGGCGTGCTCGTCGAGGACAAGCTCTTCGCCACGCTCGACACGAAGTCCGCGCGGTGGGAGGTGCAGAAGAACCGGTTCGCCGTGCTGAGCGACACGGTCGGCTTCATCGGCCGGCTCCCGCACCATCTCGTCGCGTCGTTCCACGCGACGCTCGAGGGCGCGACGCAGGCCGACCTCCTCCTTCACGTCGCCGACGCCAGCCACCCGCATTGCGAGGAGCAGACGAAGAGCGTCATGCAGGTGCTCGATGAGATCGGCTGTGGCGGCCACGCGATGCTCACCGTTTTGAACAAGATCGACGCCGTCGACGACCCCGGGCGGCTCCTGATGCTCAAGGAACTGCACCCGGACCACGTGGTCGTCTCGGCGCTCACGGGACAGGGGCTCGGCGAACTGCGCGAGCGAATCGCCGGGCTGATGTCGCAGAGGTTCGTCGAGGTCCGCATCTCGGCGGCCATGACCGACGGCAAGCTGATTGCGTTTCTGCGCGGGCACGCGCAGGTCCTTGACGAGGTCGAGCACGACGGACGTCTGCGGCTGGCCGCGCTGGTCGACCGGCAGATGCTCGGCCAACTGAAGAGAATGGCGAAACACGTTGACGTTCGGGATTCCTGAGGCATGTGTTGATAATGGAACACGGCGGCGTTCTGGCAGAGATTCTTCGCTGACGCTCAGAATGACAGAAAAGCACGTGTTCATTGTAATTCTGAGGAGCGTAGCGACGAAGAATCTCTCGCCTGCGTTTGCCATTATCAATGCATGCGCCAGTAGGAATCGCGGGGGCCGGCGACAATGGTGACGTTCAATCCCGCCTGGTCCGTTGTGTTCGACGCGGCCGTCTGCGCCGCTCTGCTCTGGCTTGCGCGGATGCTGTCGCGTCGGCGGCCGTTCAGGCGGATCGGCCTTCCCGTCCTCTTCGGCGCGGCCGTCCTCCTCTGCGTGCCCGTCATCGTCCTCGGCAAGGTCTTCAGTCTCGTCGCCTCGCTCGTCGTCGTGCCGGTGCTGGTGGTTGGGTCCTACGCCGAGACCGAGCGGCCGTTGCCGAGGAAGCAGCGCATCATCCTCGCCTCCCTCCGCATGGCCGTGTTTGCGCTCGTCATCATCTGCCTTCTGCGGCCGCGGCTGACGTTCACGCACGTCCAGGAGATTCCCGCCTGCGCCGTCGTCCTCGCCGACGTGTCCGGCTCGATGGAGGGCAAGGACTCTCCGCCGGAGGCCAGCCGGTACGAGGCGCTCAGGGCGATTCTGACGCAGAACGAAGAGACCATCGGCGAGATAATGGAGGAGTGCGACTACCGGTTCGCCACGTTCGCCGAAAAAATGGAGCGCGCGGACCAGCCGCCCGAAAAGCCCGCGGGCCGGCGCACGAACGTTGCCGACGCCTTCACCGGCCTGATGCGCGACCTCGGCGGAGCGAAGACCGCGGGCGTCGTGCTCCTCTCCGACGGGCGGGACAACGGACTCGGCGACCCCGTCGCCGCGGCCGCGCGGCTCGGAGCGCCCGTCTTCGCCGTCTGCCTCGGCGCCGCACATGGTGCGCCGTCCGTGGCCGACAGCTCGGTCCAGAACGTCGATTGCCCGGAGCACGTCTTCATCAAGAACATCGCCGTCATCACCGTCCGCGTGGCATACACCGGACCCGAGACGAACAAGCTCGTCGAGGTGACGCTCGATGCCGACGACAAGAGAGTCGATGGCAAGCGCATCCCGATGCCCGGGCCCGGCCGGACCGCCGACGTCGAGCTCGAGTACGTGCCCGAGACCGAGGGCATCAAGAAGCTCGCCGTCTCCGTCACCCCCGCCGACGCGGACGCCAACGTCCGCAACAACCGGAAGGAAATCTTCGTCCGCGCGTCCGAGTCGGCGCTCAAGGTCCTCTTCATCGAGGGCGAGGTCCGGTGGGAATACAAGTTCCTCCGGCGCGCCATCGCAAGAGCGGAGAACATCGACCTCCGGTGCGTCAGCGCCTTCCTCGCCGGCGACCCCGCCCGCACGAAGCTCCTGCCCGAGGACGAAGACCAGTGGGTGGAACTCAGTCTCATCGTCCTCGGCGACATCCCGGCCGACCGCTTCACGCCCGCTCAGCTCGAACGAATCAAGGAGTTCGTCGCGAACGGCGGGGCGCTGCTCATGCTCGGCGGGTTCAACACGCTCGGGCCCGGCGGATACGGCGGGACGCCCGTCGGCCAGGTTCTGCCCGTCGACGTGAAAGCCGACAACGCCCAGACGCTCGATGCCGTCCGCGTCGTCCCGACCGAAGACGGCCTGGAGCACAACATCCTCGCGTTCGGCCCGCGTGAGGACACAAAGCAAATCTGGGAGTCCCTGCCGCCGCTCTCCGGCTACACGCGGGTCACGGACATCAAGCCCGCCGCGACGGCGCTCGTCCAGACGCCCGACGGCGACCCCATACTCGTCGTCCAGGAATACGAGAAGGGCCGGACGGCCGTGTTCGCCGCCGACACGACCTGGCGCTGGATATTCAACGAGGGCAAGTTCGGCCGCTATCACCGCGCGTTCTGGCGCCAGCTCGTCCTCTGGCTCACGAAGAGCGGATACGGCGGCACGGCGGGCGGCATCTGGTGCGAGACCGACCGGCTCCGCTACCTGACCGGCGACATCCCAGCCATCACCGTCCGCGCAAGCGGGACGAAGGTCGAGAACGCCCGCATCACGGCCGTCGTCGAGGGGCCGGACACGAACGTCCGCATGGAAATCGGTCTCGGCCCCGGCCAGTACGACCTCAACCTCCCCAACCCCGTCGAGAAGAGCGGCTCCTACGAGGTGACCGTGACCGCGACGCCCGAGGGCGGCAAGACGCTCGAGGCGAAGACGAAGTTTGTCGTCCAGGAAACCGATGTCGAGAGTGATGAGCCCGCGGCGAATCCCGAGCTCCTGGACGAGATCGCCCAGGCGACCGGCGGCCGGCTGTTCCCAAAGGAAGACGCACGCGAAGCGTTCGCCGCTCTGCTCGAGCGCGACGCCGGCTCCCGGATAACGAGCACCACCTACAAGCGGCTCTGGGACAACGCCCTCATCTACCTCGTGCTCTGCGGCCTCCTCTGCACCGAATGGGTCATCCGCAAACGACGAGGCCTCGAATGACCTTCTTCAATCGTAATCCTAATCCTGCTCTTGCTCGTAATCGTCGTCTTGCGTTGCACAGCACATGAAAGGACACAAATGACACCGCGTGAAAGAGGCATCGAGGCGCTGGAACTGCGGCGGCCGACCGGGCCCGTTCCGTCCTGCGAACTCGCGTTCAACCTGTTCAGCGAGTGGCTCGGCCGGCCGGCCCCGTCACTCAGGGGCTTCGAGGAATTGGACCGCGACGGACAGCTCCGCCGCCTGCGCGAGTTCGCGCCCGTCGCCGCCGACGTCTTCCGCCAGATGGACCATTGCATCATAACGTTCTGGGCCGACGGCGAAGACATGGCCACCATGCTGCGCGTGTTCCGCGAGACCGTCGGCGACGAGTTCCTGCTCGGCTTCCCCGCCGACCCGACCTACGGCATCCCCGGCGGCAAGAACATGCTCGAATACTGCTGGGCCTTTGCCGACCGGCCCGCCGAGATGCACGACCGCGCGAAACGACAGGTCGACGAGGGCCTCGCCGTCGCGCGCCGGATGCGTGACGCCGGCGGCGACACCGTCTGGATGGGCAGTGACTACGCGATGAACAGCGGCCCCTTCTTCTCGCCCGAGATGTTCGCCGAGTTCGTCGCCCCGTACCTCAAGCAGGTCGTCGGGGGCTTCCGCGAGATCGGCCTCTACGTCATCAAGCACACCGACGGGAACATCAACCCCATCCTCGACCAGATAGTCGACGCACGCCCGCACGCCATCCACTCGCTCGACACCGTCGCCGGCATCGACATCCGCGAGGTCAAGGAGCAATACGGCGACCGCGTCGCCCTCATCGGCAACATCCCGCACGGCCCGCTCCAGCAATTCAAGAAGGACGAGATCGAGGAGGCCGCGCGCTACTGCCTGACCTACGGCGGCGTCGAGCAGGGCGGATACATCTACGGCTCCAGCAACGCCGTCTTCAGCAACCCCGGCACCGAGATCGGCATCGACGCCTATCGCTTCATGCTCTCCGTCCGCGACCGCTTCATGACCGAACTGCG
>Ga0180435_10002635_pt1 | contig 18226 bp, 11 predicted proteins | sample SS_ome_3_FD_132467 | JGI IMG/M metagenome (GOLD analysis project Ga0180435, IMG submission 132467) | Hypersaline lake sediment archaeal communities from the Salton Sea, California, USA - SS_3_S_1 metaG | ecosystem: Environmental > Aquatic > Non-marine Saline and Alkaline > Hypersaline >...
ACACTACGCGCTGACGTTGTCGGGCGTGTCGGGGCCGATTGATCTGGGCGATGTGGGCCCCGGCGAAGAAGTCTCGACGACGATCCACGCGCAGGCCGAGGCTGGCTCAAGCAGCGGTAGCTGGGCGGGCCTGGAGGTCGCGATCCATGACGCGGGGCATCCGGCAAGTGGGGAACCATTCGAGTGGCTGTGGTCACAGCACCGAGTGGACCGCAGCCCGCCGCGGTTCTTCGGCATTGAGGTCCCAGCGTACTATGTGGCCCCGGGTGTCAGCAAGGTTTCGGGCTACGCGTTCGACGAATCGGGAGTGCCGCAGCTCGGCCTCGAGGTTGACGGCGCGGACACCCCCTGCGCTGACGATACACCTAACGATGGGCACTGGGCCTGCCAATGGACCGTGTCGGGTGGGCACGGGGCCGAGGTCCCGGTGAAGCTGTACGCCACCGACGGCGCCGGTCACCGGGGCGAGTGGGCTGACTCGCTGCCCTTCATCGTGGACGCCCGGCCTCCGACCCTGACGATCGATCTATCAGGGCCTCTGGCTCACTCGGGAGGCGTGGTAGGCAGCGGCGGGTTGACCCTGGTTGGCGGGGTGAGCGAGGACAGTGGGGTGTCGAGCGTCCGCGTCTGCACGGACGAGGGGTGCAACCCTGCCCTACTGCAGGCGACGGTGATCCCCGCCCCGACCGTCGTCCGGGACGGACCAGAAGACCCCGTCGCCATCGGCGCCGGCAGCGGCTGCAGCGACCCGATGACACGTACCTTCGCCGTCACGGAGTCCTTCTCCGTGGGGCGCGTGTTGGTGGGCTTCGCGGTGGAGCACGAGCGCCGGGACGAACTCTTGGTCACACTGACGTCGCCGCAGGGGACAAGGGTTACTCTGCTGGGGGCTCGCGAGGGCTGGGTATCCGGGTATTGGAACTACGATGTGCTGCTCGAGGACGCCGCAGCGCGGGGCCTCCACGACGGCGCCGGCGACGACGATCCCTCCGACGAACCCTACGACAGGCACGCGCGCCCACTGGATCCCACGCAGCGCTTCCAGGGCGAGGACGCATCGGGCACGTGGATGCTGTCCATCTGCGATGAGAACACGGCAGCGAACAATGGGGCTTATCTGCACAGCACCCTGACGTTGGTGCCGCGGAACAGGGGCGCGCGTGCCGGCCGCTGGTCGTTCCGCCTGCCTGCCATAGCGGGCAGCGACTTCGTCTCGACGACGGTCGGTGTCTATGCGCGGGACATCGTTGGGAATGAGACACCGAAGCCGGCGACGGTGAGCTTCTGGATGGATAGCGTGCCGCCCACGATCACCGTGACGCAGCAGGTATCCACGATCCTCCGGAGCGAGCTCGGGACGGTGCTGAGGGGCACGGTGGCGGATGGGGGTCCGAGCGTCGAGGTACGGATCGAGGTGCGGTACCCGGATGGCACCGTGACGAGCAAGGCTGCCGCCAGGGACGGGAGCAGCTGGTGGTATGCGCCTTCCGCCGCGGAGACGGGGTTGCATAGTCTGCGCGTGGTGGCCGTCGATGCGGTCGGGAACGAGAGCTCCGCCGGGCCCTTCTCGTTGGAGATTGCTTGCATCCCCGCGGTGCTCGAGATGGGGCTGGTGTCGGCTGAGCCGATCAGCTCGCCCGAGGGTGCCATTCTTCTGACGACAGTAATCAGCAACACAGGGCTCGAGCCGGCACCGACCGGGATGGCCGTGGCCTTCTACGACTACGGTGCTCGAATCGGCACGGTCGTCCTCCCCGACCCGATCCCAGGTGGGGGATCGGTGCTTGTGATTCTGGCGTGGGTCCCGGATCAGGCAGGTCCGCACGAGATCATGGTCGTGGCGAACGATCCGGAGGAGGAGGGCGCTGCACTGGCACTCTGTGAGGCGCCATCTCCCGTGACTCGTGGTCTGTTCGTGCTGGACGTCGGGCTCTATCCATCCTGGAATCTGGTGTCCGGCTCGACTATCCCGTTCAAGGGCGAGATCGAGACGGTCCAGCGCTCGATCGTGGGGTCGTACACTGTGATCCTGGGCTTCGATGGTGGGGCTCTCTCGTACTATCCAAGCCTCCCGGCCTTGTTGAACACGCTGAAGACGATCGATGGCGAGCACGGCTACTGGATCAAGGTCGCCGGCGGCGAGGCGTTGGGAGCGCGCCAGGTGCTGCAGGATGAGCCCGACGATGACCCCCTGGTGGCCCTGACGCTGATCGGCGATCAGTTGCCCAAGGACTACCCGCTGCCCTTGGACGCGGGCTGGAACCTGGTCAGCTATCTGCCCCATGGATCGCTGCCGGTGACCCGGGCCCTGGCGACCATCGATGGACTCTACACCGCTGTGCTGGGGTTCGATGGTGGAGCCCGCTCGTTCTATCCTGGCCTGGACGCCAGCTACAACACCCTCACGGTGATGAAGCCGGGGTACGGCTACTGGATCAGGATGCAGGAACCGGCCACGCTGGTCTACTCGGTGACGCATAGCTACACGAGCACGGTTGGGCTGGAAGACGCTCTTGCCTTGCAGGATGAGGCGACTGCGGGCGTGGTCGGCGAGGACGGCGGGGTGGGATCTCAGCCCGTGGTTCCGACCCATACCTGGGTCAACTTCCACGGCACTGCAAAGGGCAGCGACGGCACCCCGCTGCCCGTGGGGACGGTCGTGGAGGCCATCGACCCGGATGGCGTCCTCTGCGGCACGACGAGGATGTCCGTGGAGGGTCAGTACGGCTTGCTCCCGTGCTACGGGGACGATTCGACCACAGACGTGGATGATGGGGCTGAGGCGGGCGACATCATCCGGTTGGTCGTCGCCGGAGAGACCGTGGGACGCGGGATGTGGACCGATCACGGGGGCCTCCGCGCCGTCCCACTGGGCACCAGCGAGACGACTCTCTTCCAGCTCTACCTGCCATTGGTGATGCGGCGGGCGGCAGGAGAGAGGATCGGGGAGGAGATGCGATCGCAGCCCGTCGCCGAGGATCTGGAGCAGGGATCGTCCGTTGATGGTCTGAGGGTTCCGCTGCCCACTCCCTCTACGGCCGATCCAGGAAGTGCAAGGCGGCCGTCTTCCACGAGGACGCCGGTGGTGTCACCCCTTCCGACGCCGCTGACAGAGCCGGTGTCTGGGACACACGGGGCGCCGGCAGATGGCCTCCCGGGAACGGAGACTGAGAGGGCTGTCCCGGGCGGCGGACGGGAGCCATCGCCGACGCCGGAGTGGGGAGGCGTGCGTGGGAACTGAAGCGCTTTCTGCTTTCAGCGTGTCGGTGCGGCAGCGACTGTCGGATCTTAGGAGGTGGCGTGTGAGACGCAAGGGAAGGCGGAGTGGGATGAGGACAGCGGGCGGACTGGTTTGGCTTGTCGGCTTGATTTGGCTGTTCGCCCTGGCAGGGGCTCAAGCCGACGGCGTCACGCCCACCACGGAGTGGATCAACCTGTACGGCACGGAGAACACCTGGAACGGGGAACCCCTGCCCGTCGGAGCGACCGTGGCCGTCTTTCGGCCGGATGGCGCGAAGTGCGGCGAGATAGTGGTCACCGTCGAGGGTTGGTACGGCCTGGTCCCATGCTATGGTGAGGCCACCGAACTCCTGCCTGAGCGGGCTATGTCACTGTCCCAGACCGACGCGAACTCCGCGAAGAGTGGACTGACCTTCACCATCAACGGCTTGCCTGCTGGTGTCACACCTGTCAGTCTGAACGGCACACCGGTCCCCCCCTCGACTACAGTTGCCTGGACGTCTATGGGCGACCTCTGGCAGGTCAACCTGCGGGGGCCTTCGAAGACACCCATCGTGGGGGGACAGACGGTTGCCGGCTGGCGCCTCGGAATCCCCGCACGGTGTTTGAATACTCTGGTGCTGCTGGGCTTCATCGGTGGGGCAGGAGCTGTCTGTCTAGTGGCGCTGATCATTAGCCGCGGGAGCTCTTCCTCGTCCGGATAGAGCGAGCGGATCGAGAAGCTGCTGTCCATAGGATCCTTCTGTCTATCGCGCTTCCGCGCGTCCCCTCGACTGTGAGGTCGTCTCCGTGGTCTCCGCGTCTTCTCCGTGCCCACTGTCTCTCGCCGCTAGCCCGCGAAGTTCCGCTGTTTGACGAAAGCACCCCTTCAAGCTAGAATAGCCGGTTGCACTCAATCCGCCGCAGAGCAGACTAACGCCACACGGGAGTTGATGACGCCGATGAAGCCCATGACCGGCGCCGAGGTGCGCCAGAGTTTCCTTGATTTCTTCGCTGAGCGGGGGCACACGATTGTCCCCAGTGCCAGCCTGGTACCCACCAGGGATCCCACGCTGCTCTTCACCAACGCGGGAATGAACCAGTTCAAGGACGTCTTCCTCGGCGTAGGGACGCGCCCATACACCCGGGCGGTGGACACGCAGAAGGTGATGCGCGTCTCCGGCAAGCACAACGACCTGGATGACGTGGGCCGGGATACCACCCATCACACCTTCTTCGAGATGCTGGGCAACTGGTCCTTCGGGGACTACTACAAGCAGGAGGCGATTCGCTGGGCCTGGGAGCTCCTGACTGAAGAATGGGGCCTGGATAAGGACCGCATCTGGGCCACGGTCTTCAAGGACGAGCAGGCCGAGCTGGAGACGGACGAGGACGCGAAAGGCTTCTGGCTCTCGGAGACGGAGATTCCGCCCGAGCAAGTTCTGTACGCCGGACGGAAGTTCAACTTCTGGCAGATGGCGGACACCGGTCCGTGCGGACCCTGCAGCGAGATCCACTACGACCGCGGGCCGAGTGCCTGCGTGTGCCAGGATGATCCGGGCCACGAGTGCCGCGTCAACGGTGACTGCGGTCGATTCACCGAGATCTGGAACCTGGTCTTCATCCAGTACAACCAGCACGAGGACGGCGACCTGGAGCCCCTGCCGGACAAGCACATCGACACAGGCGCAGGATTCGAGCGGCTTCTGGCGATTCTTCAGGGCGTCGATTCTAACTACAAGACGGACCTCTTCATGCCCCTCATCCGGCGGGTGCAGGGGATGGTGGGCCACGACGATGACCAGGTTGAAGAGCACATGGTGGCCTACCGCGTCATCGCCGACCACGCCCGGGCGGTCACGTTCCTCATCGGGGATGGCGTCCTGCCGGGCAGCGAGGGGCGTGGCTACGTCTGTCGGATGATCCTGCGCCGTGCGGTCCGCTTCGGGCGCGAATTGGGCTTGAGCGATCCCTTCATGACCGAGGTAGCCGAGACCGTCATTGAGATGATGGGCCACCATTTCCCGGAGCTGGTGAACCGCCGTTCTTTCATCCTCAAAACGATCAAAGCGGAGGAGGATCGCTTCCTGCGTACCCTCGACGTGGGCCTGGAGCGGTTAGATGCGCTGATGGCGGAGGTTGAGGAGGCGGGTAAGAGGGAATTGCCTGGCGATCAGGTGTTCCAGCTCTACGACACGTTTGGGCTCCCGGTCGAGATCACTCGCGACGTCGCTGAGGAGTACGATTTCTCCATTGACGAGGCGGGGTATAGGGAGGCGCTGGAGGAGCAGCGCAGGCGCGCCCGGGCAGCCGGTGCCTTTGAGATGGACGATGAGGAGGCGCTCGCCCGGTATCAGGGGGTGCTCCTCGACCTCCAAGAGCGGGGTGTGCTGGGCGATCACGGGGTTGAGCAGGACCCCTACAGAGCGCTGAGCGTCGAGACCCAGATCGCTGCGGTGCTTCAGAAGGGTCATCAGATCCGGGAGTTGGGGCCCGGCGACGAGGTCGAGTTGGTGATCCCGGACACGTGTTTCTATGTGGAGTCCGGTGGACAGGTCTCCGATACGGGTGTCATCACCGCCGTCCCGAAATCAGGCGAGGAACCCGATTGGCAGGTACGGGTTAGGGACGTTCGCGAGCCGGTCGCGGGGCTCTTGCTCCACGTCGGCGAAGTGGAGAAGGGGACCCCCGCGGTGGGGGACCGGGCCCGAGCCTCTGTCCATCGAGGCCGGCGGATGGACATCGCGCGGAATCACACGGCCACTCATCTGCTCCAGAGGGCACTCCGGCACGTACTGGGCGACCACGTCCAGCAGGCCGGGTCGCTGGTGGCCCCCCTTCGTCTCCGCTTCGACTTCACCCATCCCGACATGCTGACCCGCGAAGAGCTGGACCGCGTCACGCACGAGGTGAATGAGGCGATCCTCGCCAACTACGAGGTTGCCAGCTCGGAGCAGCCCTACCGGCAGGCGGTTCAGCAGGGCGTAATTGCCCTCTTCGGGGAGAAGTATGGAGAGTCGGTGCGCGTCCTACGGGTCGGGCCGGGAGACAGGCCTTTCAGCCGCGAGCTTTGCGGCGGAACCCATGTGGAGGAGACCGGTACCATCGGCAGTTTCCACGTCATCTCCCAGGAGAGCGTAGGGGCAGGGATTCGGCGGATCGAGGCGGTGACGGGTCGCGGTGCCATCGACTACGTGGAGGAAAGGCTGGATCTCATCCGCCGCGTCGCTGGTCAACTTGGGGTGCCGCCCAGTGACCTGGCGCAGCGTGTTGAGCATCTGCAGGAGGAGTTGGATGGCGCAGAGAAGGAGATCCACCAGCTCGAGCAGCGGCTGGCCCGGGAGGCTTTCGAGGACCTGCTGGGCGATGTGGAACCGGTCGACGGCGTGGCCGTTGTGGCGGCCCGCGTAGAGGCACCCAACGTCGATGCCCTGCGGGAGATGACAGACTGGTTCCGGGATCGGCTGGAGTCGGGAGTCTTTGTTCTGGGCACGGTGATGGACGGTCGGCCCGCCCTGGTGGCGTCGGTGACGCCGGATGTCGTAGAGAGAGGGGCTGATGCCGTCGGGATCGTGCGTGCGCTGGGAAGGATGATCGGCGGCGGAGGTGGGGGGCGACCGACCATGGCACAGGCCGGAGGCAGCAATGCCGATGGTCTTGATGAGGCCCTCTCCAAGGCAGCGCGTATCCTCCAGGAGCAGCTGGAGGGTTCGTGAACTCCTCCGTGTTTGCCGCGCGGATAGGTGCCTGAGCTATGCTCGATCGACGCGTGAAGAGGCATCGTTTGGCCGAGGCCCAGGGGCCCACGGTCCTCAACTTGGGTGTGCACGACGATATGGCGTCGCTGCGCTATCGTCTGGACCAGGTCGAAAACGGTCGTGTGGCCCTGCGGCTCCCCTGGGACCTCCGTTTCCTCTCGCGGCAGCTCGACTTTGACCTCCTGCGCCGGGAGGTGCAGCGGCGAGGGCTCGAGGTGGCCGTGATTTCGGAGGATCCCGAGCGCCGACAGCTGTCCAGCGGCTGTGGTGTGCCCGCCTTTGCATCCGTGGATGCGGCCGCCGAAAAGGCACGTTGGAATGGTCAGGCCGGGGAGAGACTGGAGCCGCCGCCCACCTATTGGTGGGAGGAGGAGCCAGATCTGCGCCGACAGGACGGGACGATGCCCGAGTGGCTTGGGTGGGTCACCACGGGCGTTCGGATTCTGTCCTTCCTCATCGCCATCGTCGTGCTGGCAGCTGCGGCCTACGTGATCATCCCCTCCGCCGAGATTCGTGTGGTCCCCGCCGGGCAGGTTGTGACGGTCGATGTACCCATCGCCGTGGATCCAGGGATTGAAACGCCGGTCTATGCGGTTGAGGGCGTGAGTGCCATGATCCCATCGCGCCGTGTCGGCCTCGAGGTGGAGGGCCGGGCGGAGGTGGCGACGAGGGAGACGGCTGAGGTAGCCTCCGGACGGGCCGCGGGCGAGGTGCTGTTCACGAGCCGCCTCGCGCAGGACTATCTGGTGCCCTCAGGGACGATGGTGCGCACCTCTTCGACGAGCTATCCGATTCGATTCCAGACGACGGCCGATGTGGTCGTCCCGGCGGACGGGCAGGCCAGGGCGCCGATTGAGGCGCTGGACGAACGGACGGGCAATGTTGGCGCCTACCAGATCAATCGCGTGGAGGGCGTGGTCGGCTCCGCTGTCAGGGTCATCAATCCGGCGCCGACGACGGGGGCTGAGGCCAAGGAGGTGCCCGTCGTGGTGCAGGCGGACTACGATCGCGTTCGCGAACAGCTGACGCAACAGCTCCTCGATCAGGCCTATGGTGAGCTCCACGGGCTGCTGGAGCCCGATGAGTTCCTGCCCTATCCCTCGCTGCGAGTGGAATCGGTGCCCAAGAAGACGTATTCCCACTTCATCGGGGAGGAGGCGGAGAAGGTGGGGCTGACCATGCGGCTGCTGGTCAGCGGGCAGGCCGTGAGCGCCGACCAAGCACGGGTTATTGCCAAGAGTGTGTTGATGGATCGGCTCCCGGCGGGCAACCGGCTCGTTGATTCCCGCTTCGACGTTAGCGAGATTGCGGATGAGGAAAGCCCCGGATGGTTCACGTTCCACGTGACTGGGCAGGGCTATGCCGCGGCGGGGATCAGCGAGCAGCACGTGATCAGTGTGGTGCGTGGGAAGCGTGTGCCGGACGCACGGGATGCGCTTCTGCGGTATCTGCCCCTGGGCCGGCCTCCGAGGTTGGAGACGTGGCCGACGTGGCCGGATTGGCTGAACGTCCTTGACCGCGTGCCCCTGGTCCCCATTCGTATCGCTGTGGATGTCACCCCGCAGCTTCCAGAGTCCTGGGAGTCTGCGGTCGACCCGGCGGCATCGTCCACAGGGTAGTCTTTGGTATGCGGATCCTCGCCCTGGACGTTGGACAGCGCCGCACAGGGGTGGCCATCAGCGACCCCACGGAGACGATCGCGCGGCCACTCGAGACGGTCCACCACCGGAAGAAGGCTGAGATGATCAAGGCTGTGGCGGCGCTGGTTCGGGAGCACGGTGTGGAGCGTCTCGTCGTGGGCCGGCCACTGAGTCTGGATGGAACGGTGGGGCCGCAGGCCCAGCGTGTGGATAGCTATGCGGATGCACTGAAGGAGGTGCTGGACGTCCCGGTGGTGGCGTGGGACGAGCGGTACTCGACGGCGCGGGCCGACGAGGTGCTCCTTCAGACGCGGAGCGAGAAGGCGCGCCGGCGTGCCCGAGCGGACGGTGAGCGCGATGCTATCGCGGCGGCTGTGATTCTGCAAAGCTACCTCGACGCGCGGCACGAGGCCGCTGGATCCAGCTTTGGGCCGAACGGCCCCAAGCCGCGATCCAGCTAGAGCACGTGAACAGGGTAGAGCGCCTGGAGTGCGTGGGGCGCGAGACGGGGATAAGGCACGTGCAGAGGCCCCCGGGCAGAGAGGGGCTGGAGCGCAAAGAGCATGCTTCAAGCGCGGACATCTTGTCGGGAAGACCCCACTACCTACTCCTTACTCCCGAACTAGACCCGGAGGTCACATTTGCGTAAGATCGCTCACTCGCTAACCCTCTCCATCACCTTCCTCACCCTCTTCGGCGCTTTCGGTGGCCTGGTGTGGAACGTGGGCTATGCCACGCTGGACCTGCAGCCGCTATCCGTCACGCTGTGCGAACTCTCCTCGGCGGACGACGTCGTGGTGAACGCCTACCTGGAAGCCCGTGCGGAGCAGCTTGAGACGCCGGCCGGCAGCGACGACACGCCGATGAGCTTCGTCGTCCAGCCCGGTGAGACGGCTGGCGACATCGCCACGCGGCTGGAAGGCCGGGGCCTGATTTCCGACGCGGAACTCTTCCGGCGCTACGTCCACCACCATGGCTTGGACGCGGGCATCGAGGCTGGGGAGTTCACGCTCCGGCAGACGATGACGATTCCCGAGATCAGTCAGACCCTGCAGGATGCGCAGCGGCCGGAGCAGACGCTGGTCGTCCGGGAGGGGTTGCGTCTGGAGCAGGTGGCCGCTACCGTGGGGGAGCAGACGACGGTGGACGAGGCTGCGTTCCTTGAGCTGGTCCGGACGGGCTGGCGGACGAAGGCCTACGGTTCCCGTCTCGTGCCGCTGCTGCCCGCCGACGCGACGCTGGAGGGGTTCCTCTTCCCCGACACGTACCGGCTCCCGGAGATGGCGACGGCGGACGACGTCCTGGAGCGCATGCTGACCACCTTCGACGAGCGCGTCACGGCCGGGATCGAGCGCACGGCGGCGGATCACGATATGAGCCTCTACGAGGCCGTGACACTGGCCTCTATCGTGGAGCGGGAGGCGGTGGTGGACGAGGAGCGCAGGGTCATCGCCGGGGTCTACCAGAATCGTCTCGAGGCCGGCTGGACCATGGACGCGTGCCCCACTGTACAGTACGCCCTCGGATCGACTGAGGAGTGGTGGCCCAGATTCACCTTGGAGGCCACCAGTGCGGAATCTGCCTACAATACCTATCAGAACCGCGGCCTGCCGCCGGGGCCGATCTGCAGCCCGGGTCTGGCGTCCATCAAGGCGGCTGCCCAGCCGGCCGATACGGACTACTTCTTCTTCCTCGCGGACTGCACGAAGGACGACGGCAGCCACCTCTTCGCCGTGAATGAGGACGAGCATTACGCCAACTACGCCCGCTGCGGTGGACAGGCGCCATAGCGATCCCTCCGTACGCGGCGCAGCTGCCGGATCTGGCACACCGATCCGGTGGATCATGCCCGCTGCCCTGGTCCTTGCCACCCTCCTGACCCTGGTCGCTGCGTGTCGCTTTCCCGGCAGCGTCCGCCCCACGCTGAAGATCGGTCTGGTGGCGCCCTTTGAAGGGCGCTATCGGTACGTGGGCTACGACGTGATCTACGCCGTCCGGCTGGCCCTGCGCGAGGTCAACGATGCGGGCGGGATTGACGGGCGCGGCGTCGAGCTGATGGCCTTCGACGATTGGGGCGACCCAGGGCTGGCGGTGGATCAGGTTGGCAAGCTGAACGTCGACCCTCAGGTGCTGGCGGCCCTGGGCCACTTCCGCCGTGAGACGACCCTCGCCTCGGCGGATGCCTACACGGATGTGGGCCTGCCGCTGCTCGCCGCGACGGGTCTGGACATGGGGTTCGAACCCGGCGGGGATGACGGCGCCTACGTGTTTGGGCTGACCGTAGACCTGGAGCGGTTCGCTACGGCCCTCGTCCGCCGCGCTGTCGCGTTGGCGCCGGATCGGCAGGTGGTCCTCGCCACGGAGGCGAGAGCGGGGGCACGCGCAGAGGTGTTCGCAGCGGCTGCGGCGGAACACGGTGTGACGCTGACGATGGTAGAGGCTGAGCACGAAAGCTGGCAGCAGGATGTCCTGGGTTACTACCCAGAGGTACTCCTGTGCGACCTTGACCCGGTGGCGGCCGGCGAGGTGGTCGCTTTGTTGGGGGACGGGGGTTGGCGGGGCGAGGTGCTGGGCGGCCCGGCGCTGTCGGCTGGGGATTTCCCCGCGGTTGCGGGGGAGGCGGCCGAGGGTGCTCTCTTCCTCACACCCTGGCCCTTCCCAGGGGATGTGGCTGGCGGCGAGGGCTTCGCTGAGCTCTACCGCGAGGTCTCCAACGGCATCGAACCGGGCCCACTGGCCCTTCCAGCGTATGAGGCGGCGCGGCTGCTCCTGGGCGCGGTGGAGGACGCCGTGGAGGGGGGGGAGGCGACGCGCGACGGGGTGACCAGCGCCCTGGAGGAGCTCGAGGCTAAGGGGCGCTTGGCCGTCTTCCAACTGGGCGGGAGCGGTGTACCGGTTCGCCTGCCTTTGTACTGGTACCGGATCGGGGATGATGGCGTCCCGATGCTCCTGGGCCAGGAAGCAGCCTCGCGGACAGATCCTGGGGCGCTTGAGTGAGGATCCTCCTCGTCGAGCCCTACTTCGGGGGCAGTCACCGCGCCTGGGCGGAGGGATATGCCTCTCATACCGTCCACGACGTCTCGCTGCTGACGCACCCGGCGCGCTTCTGGAAGTGGCGCATGCAGGGTGGTGCGGTGACGCTGGCCGAGCAAGCCCGGGAGCTACCCCGTCGGCCCGATCTCATCCTCGCCTCGGACATGCTCAACGTACCTGCGTTTCTTGCTCTCACCAGGGATGTGTTTCACGGCGTGCCGACTCTCCTCTACTGCCACGAGAATCAGCTGACCTACCCGGTTCCCCCGGGTGAGAAGCGCGATCTGACGTACGGGATGATCAATTGGCTCTCCATGCTGGCCGTGGACGAGGTTTACTTCAACTCTAAGTATCACCGGGACGATTGGTTCGGTGCGCTGCCGAATATGCTGAAGCACTTCCCGGATCAGAGCCACCTCCATCGGGTCGATGAGGTCCGCCGCAAGTCCCGGGTTCTTCCCGTGGGCTGCGATCTCCGGCGGCTCGACGGGGATGGACCGGTCCACGACGTTGAAGCTCCTCCATTGATTCTCTGGAACCAGCGCTGGGAATACGATAAGCAACCGGAGCTCCTCTTCGAAGCCCTCTACGAGCTGGCTGATGCCGGTGTCGCGTTCCGCGTGGCCCTTGCCGGGAAGAGCCATCGTCAGTCGGCCCCCGAGTTCGAGGAGGCTCGAAGACGGCTGGGGGGCAGGGTGGTCCACTTCGGCTTCGCCGAGGAGGGGGCGTATGCGTCCCTGCTGCGGCGAGCGGACGTGGTGGTGAGCACGGCGATCCATGAGTTTTTCGGCGTCTCCATGGTGGAAGCCGTCTACGCTCGTTGTTTCCCCGTGCTTCCCAGACGGCTCTCGTATCCTGAGCTTATCCCCAAGGAGCATCACGCGGCATGCCTCTACAGCGGGTTCGAGGGCCTTCTCCGGCGCCTTCGGTGGGCCGTTGAGCACGTCCAGGACGCGCGGAGGATCGCGGAGTTGCTCCGCACATCCGTCCGGCGCTTCGACTGGCGTATCCTCGCCCCAACCTACGACGAGATACTTGAGACTTGTTGCCTTCAAGGCAACAAGTCTGGCTCCCCGCTCGCATAGTTTGCCCAAAAGGCACCGCTCGCACCGTCCCGCATCAGGTGATGACCCGCAGGCAATTGCTTCGAAGGTGACACGACCGGCGCTTGACGTGCCGGCAAGGTGAAGGTTGTCCTTACCCTGGCCATGCCGTGAGCTGCGGGGATTCGTCCCCGGTGGCGTCGCTCCCTTCGTTGTGATCTCCTCTTGGGCCGTGCTGCCTCTACGGCTGCGGCGGGACTGCGACGGGTGCGCAAGGCGGCTTTGGGGGTGGGGCCAGAGGCCGTCTGGAGCAATTTCGCGTGCGACTTGCCCGAATAGGGAGGATGGGTACAATTAGCGCGTGCCCAATCAGGTCCCAGTGTACACCAAGTACGCCATCAATTGATTCTTCTCGTTGTTTGGACCGCTGCTCGGAGCAGACTGCACCGCACAAGTGGCCGACAGACCCCGCCGGGAGAGGTAGCGCATGGGTGTCGTTGATGAGGTGAAAGAGCGCCTGGACATCGTCGAGGTCGTCGGTTCGTACCTCCAGCTCGACAAGTCTGGACGGAACTACAAGGCCCTGTGCCCGTTTCACAGCGAGAAGACACCCTCCTTCGTGGTCTTCCCGGAGAGTGAGCGCTGGTACTGCTTCGGCGCCTGTAACGAGGGGGGGGATGTCTTCAATTTCGTGATGAAGACCGAGGGGTGGGATTTCCGCACGGCTCTGGAGGAGCTGGCTGCGCGGGCGGGCGTGGAGCTGGAGCCGCCGTCCCCGCAGCAGCAGAAGGCAGCCGAGGAAGCCGACCGGCTTCGCGAGGCGTTGGGTGCCGCGGCGCGCTACTACCACCACCTTCTCAAGAGTTCTCCGGAGGCGGAACCGGGCCGCGCCTACGTGGAGAAGAGGGCGCTGGATGAGGCGACGGTTGAGGCGTTTCAGCTCGGGTACAGCCTACCGGGCTGGGATCGATCTCGCGATTATCTGACCGGGCAGGGGTACGATGTGGAGGAGCTCCTCAAGGCCGGCCTGCTCGTGGAGCGGGAGGGTGGGGGGACGTACGACCGCTTTCGAGAGCGGCTGATGATTCCCATCCGCGACGGACGGGGTCGGGTGATCGGGTTTGGTGCCCGGACATTGGATCCCGACGGGATCCCCAAGTACATCAACTCTCCGAAGACGTCCCTGTTTGACAAAAGTAATACACTCTTCGGCCTCGATATGGCACGCCGGGCGATCCGTCACGACGATCGTGTAGTCATCGTTGAGGGGTATATGGACGTGATGCAGGCGTACCAGGTGGGCCACCGAAATCTCGTGGCTCAGATGGGTACGGCTCTGACAGAGTCCCAGCTGAGGCAACTGCAGCGTTACACGAAGCGTATGGTGCTGGCCCTGGATCCGGACACGGCCGGGGTCCAGGCGACGCTGCGCGGGATGGAGGTGGCTCAGGAGACCCTGGAGAAGGCGTGGGAGCCCATCTTCAACCCCCGCGGACTGGTGGGTTTCGAGGGGCGGCTGGGCGCCGAGATGCGCGTCCTGCAGCTCCCGAGTGGTCAGGACCCCGACGACCTGATTCGGGAGGATCCTGAGCGCTGGTCCCGCCTGGTCGAGGAGGCGGTCCCCGTGGTCGACTTCTACCACCAACTGCTCACGAAGGACATCGATCTGGATGACACGAAGGCCAAGGCGGAGGTGGTCGACAAGCTAGTGCCGGTGCTCTCGGCCGTGGCCAACCCGGTGGAGCGGGAAGATTACGTGCAGAAGATCGCTCGCTCGCTTCGGGTCGAAGAGCGGGCGGTGATGGCGCGGGTCGAGTCGCGGGGGCACCAGGACATGGAGAGATACCGCGGGCACCGGCCGCGCCGGCGGGCCGAGCGGCCTCCCGAGGAACGAACGGAGGAGCCGGAGCGATCCAGTGCAGACCTGGAGGGCCATTGTCTGTCGACACTTCTCCGCCGCCCGACCTTGCTCGGACAGGTCAACCGAGTCCTGAGGGAGCGGGAGCTTCGAGAGCTGCACGTCGAGGATTTCGCGCGGCCCAGCTTCCGGGCAATCTTCGAGGCATGGGGTGACCTCCTGGATAGCCGTCCCCTGGTTTCGACGGAGGAACTCCGGGAGGCCCTGCCCCTGGATGTGCAAGAGCGGTTTGAGAACCTGGTCTCTCCCGATGACGAGCTGCTGGCGGACGACAAATTGGTTCGGGACATCGTGGTGACCCTACTCCGCTTGAGAGAGCGCCGCCTCAAGGCGTTTGTGCAGGATCTACGGCTTCTGATGATCGAGGCGCACCAGGAAGGCGACGCGAGGGGGAAGCAGTACGATCAAGCGCACCTGGCACACGCGCAACGGCTGCTGCAGACCCAGAGAGCTCTGGCACAGTCGTGGGAGCTGGGGTAGCTGGGCACCGTGCCCAGTGACACCTGACGAGGTTATGATGAGCGAGGAAGCACAGGCAATCCCGATGGACGAAGAAGAGATACTCGCACAGCTGCGGGCAGCCTACGACCCTATCGAGAATGGGGCCGACGACGAGCACGGGGCGGTCTTGCTGGAGGTCGGCGTCGATGAGGACGACGAGGGATTGCTGGACGAGGAGGACGAACCCACGTCGGAGGAACTCGAGGAGATCGAGCAGCAGACCGATGAGGTCATCGAGCAGTCCCTGTTCAAGTCCACGGATGACCCGGTGCGTATGTATCTCTTGGAGATCGGCCAGGTCTCACTCCTGGAGCACCACGAGGAAGTCTGGCTCTCTCTGCAGCGGACGGCGGGCACCCGCGTTCAGGCTGTCCAGGAAGGGATCGTCGACGACGAGGTCGGCAACCTGGCGCAGGAGGTTCTGGGCGCGCTCCTCCGGGAGCTTCTGGGGGCGTGCGAGGAAGTGAGTCGGCGGTGCGAAGAGTTGGGCGTAGCACCGCCGGACCTGGCGGCTGTGGCCGGGGAAGCGGCCTTTCTCCAGGCTAATCTCCTTCCGGCCCAATCCTCCTACATTCATTCGTTCCTGGAACGGAACGGCTGGACGAGCTCCCAGAGCGACACCCGCACCGCGCTCGCGGAAAGATTGTTTGACGTCTTCCGCGTGCTCTACACGCTCCCTCGGTCAGTTCTGGAGGTGGTCCAGGAGGCCTGGTGTCGTGGGGAGCCCCTTCCGGCTTGTGAGGAGCTCGAGGCTGTCGCGGGGCCCGGCGATGCCCGGGCCCGATGGCGCGAAGTGGTTCAGCGCGGGATCGACGCCCAGCAGTTGATGGCGCAGGCCAACCTGCGTCTGGTGGTCAGCGTGGCCAAGAACTACACGGGGCGGGGCATTTCCTTCCTGGACTTGATCCAGGAGGGGAATATCGGCCTCATGCGCGCGATTCGGAAGTTTGACCACACGAAGGGCTTCAAATTCTCCACGTACGCCACGTGGTGGATCCGCCAGGCCATCAGCCGCGCCATCGCTGACCAGGCGCGGACGATTCGCATCCCGGTTCATATGGTCGAGAAGATCAACCGGTTGATCCGGCTCAAGCGGCGCCTGGTCCAGGAGTTGGGCCGGGATCCGACGGCGAAGGAGCTGGCTATGGAATCGGATATCCTCAGCTCGGATGAGAAGGGCGTCATTCGCGCGGCCCTGGAGGACGAGGCCCCCCTTTCGCCTACGTACAAGCACAAGCTCAACTCGGCGGCCGAGGAAGTTCGCCGCATCCTGCGCGTCTCGATGGAGCCCATGTCACTGGAGATGCCCGTTGGAACCGACGACGACGGGGTTCTGGGCGAGTTCATCGAGGATGACTCGATCCAGGGGCCTGCGGACGCGGCCTACGATCAGCTTCTGAAGGAACGGGTCCGCTCATCCCTTGAGGTGCTGAATGAGCGGGAGCGGGCCGTGCTTGAGATGAGGTTCGGGCTGCAGGACGGGCGAACCCATACGCTGGAGGAGGTGGGGAAGGCTTTCGAGGTGACGCGTGAGCGAGTTCGCCAGATCGAATCGAAGGCGCTCAGAAAGCTGCGTTACCCGGGCCGCGGCAAGTTGTTGAGGGATTTCCTGGGCTAGCCGCGGGACCACCGGTGCCCCACGGGCAGGTTCTCCAGCCTCGGGATTTCGCCGTCGGCCCGCCCGCGCCGACGACCTTGCCAGTCTGCGGTTCTCTTCGGCCTGAGGGCCGCAATGCCCCTCCGGGGCCCTCTCAAGGTCATCAGTCGCCCGTTTGCCCTCGCCGCCCACGCCGAGACGTCTTCCCCGGCCCCGATTATGGCGGGCCAAGAGATGCCGGACCGTACGAGGCGCCAGCCCTGTGCTGTGACCACGCCGCGCGTTGCGGGCGGTGAGGAGCCGGTGAACCAGGAGGTCTAGATGAAGCCCTTGCGCCCGAATCGCGCCATCGCTATCGACGGCGGCGGCATCAAAGGAGTGGTTGCAGCCCGGGCCCTGTCCGCTCTTGAGGAGTACCTCGGGATCGAGTCAAGGAAGATCTTCGACCTGGCGGCTGGTACGTCGACGGGCGCAATCCTGGCCGCTGGCATCGGCGCGGGGCTGACCGGGGCGGCCATGCACAGGCTCTACACGCATCTTGGCCCGGCGATCTTCAAACGGTCCTGGCGCACTTGGCTGTGGCCGCTGAGCCGCTATAGGTACCGCCACGAGCCGCTGGAGCGGGCCCTGCGGCAATTTCTGGGTGCTGGCGTGATGGGGGATTTCTGGGATGGCGACGCGCCCATCGACGTGGTGATGACGACGTTCGATGTTGTGGAGAATCGGACTCGCTTCATCAAGCCTTGGAAGGAGACGTATGCGTCGTGGCCGATCGTCAAGTCGGTTCTGGCCTCTTCGTCGGTGCCGACGACCTTCCCGCCCGTTGAAGGCCGGTATGTAGACGGCGGCGTGGGAGCCTATGCGAACCCGTGCTATGTGGCTGCATACGAAGCCAGATTCGTGTTGGATTGGGACCCGAGGGACACCACGCTCATCAGCCTGGGTACGGGGCGCAGTCCACATACCATGGACCCGGATGATGCGCGAGGGATGTGGCCGTGGCAGTGGCTCCAACCCGTCCTGGGTGCTTTCATGCAGTCGGCGGATGATCAGCAGGTGCACCTGGTCGATACTTTCTTTGAAGGGCTGGACTTCCGCCGCTTCCAGGTCGATCTTCGCGAGCCGATCGGGATGGATGACGTCAGTAAGATGGCCGACCTGACGGCCTACGGGGACACACTGGGGCAGATGATCCTGGATGACGTGGTGGATCGGACGGTGGAGATCACGGCCCTCCGCCCGAGGTCTCGCCGTTGACACGCCCTCGGCCAGGTGGGGGAGGGAGAAGACGGGGGCGTGGACATCCAGGCCGCCCACGCGCGCACACTCGCCGGGTGCTGGACGGACTCTCTGCGATGTGGTGGAGAAGGGGCTGCTGAGCGGCCATGGGACCCATGGTGGAGGATTATGATGTTCGCCTTGCTTGCCCCCGCGGGGTCTCGCTCCGGATTGCAGTCCTGCATAGCGTTGGACCGCTCCAAGTGGGCCGGAGGGTGACGCGGATATCATTCGTGTAG
>Ga0180435_10002636_pt1 | contig 18225 bp, 22 predicted proteins | sample SS_ome_3_FD_132467 | JGI IMG/M metagenome (GOLD analysis project Ga0180435, IMG submission 132467) | Hypersaline lake sediment archaeal communities from the Salton Sea, California, USA - SS_3_S_1 metaG | ecosystem: Environmental > Aquatic > Non-marine Saline and Alkaline > Hypersaline >...
CGTAACATTTGCACCAACTATAATAGAGTTGGTTATTATTGATGATCCGACAACGTGCAATTCTGCGTTTGGGCTTGATTTACCCACACCCAAACGGTTTAAACTGGTGTTAAAAAACAGCCCTGAATTATCTTGAGTATAAACGCCAGAGGCACCAGCGAATATTACGGACCCCTGGGTGAACTGCGTGTCCGTCCCTGTGCCGCCGTTCGCCGTCGGCAGGACTCCAGTCACGTCTGCCGTGAGATCAAGCTCAGCCCAAAGCGGAGCGGTTGCGGTCCCATTGGATTTAAGAACCTTGCCGGAAGCAACCGCCGCCAGCATGCCGATGGATGAGGCTCCAGAAGCGTAAGGCAACGCGCCGACGGTATAGGATGCCGATTGCGCAAAGTGGAATGTCGTCCCGCTTTTCGCCATCCCGTTTCCGGCGGTGTAAACGGTCGAGGCGGACGAGCGAGCAAAGGTCAAATCCGTAGTCCCAACGATGATTACCCCTGTGGTCGTCAGCGTGTAACCGCTGCCAGCGTTCGCGGTCCCTTCCTCAACAAACGTGGTCAGGCCACTCGTGACCTCCGCATTTTCATCAGCGTCAACCGACCGGCTCCAAGCTCCTGTTGAGCAAACATAGATTCCGTTCTCTGATCCCGTGCTCTGATCTTTGACGAGAACTCGGTCCCCGTCAGTCACGGACACGCCGTCAATGGTCTGCTCCCCGCTTAACGCGATGTCGGCGGTCGTCGCAGCCAGCACGGAATCCTTCCAATCCTGCCCCGCGGCGATTCCGTCCACGTAAGCTTTTGTCGCGGCGTGGTTGTCACTTGTCGGCGTGGCGACGGTAAGTGACCCCGAAGCGTCGCGAGTGGCCAATGTTGAAGCTGTCGCGGCCTCGGCGGCATGGTATCCGTCGGTGCGATCGGCATTAAGATTTGAAACGACACCATTCTTGCTGGAATGGACTCCAAATGGAACTGATCCGGAAGCCGGATTGTAGGTAAAAATTCCAGTGATGGTTTCATCTCCATCCTGGCGGAGCAGCGTGAAGATGTCTGTCCCGTCATATCCTTTGGTGCGTTTCGTAGTCGTATTGTGCCAATGCTGGGACGTAACAGGAGAGACGGGATCACTCGATACCGGGTCGAACATCACGTTCATGATCTTCGACGCTTGCTCGAAATCTAAATCGGTTTGAACTGGTGTTACTGGCATAGGTCAGGACAGAAATGCAACGCCCGAGATTGCGGAATTGAATTCGAGCGTCGTGGTTGTTGTGTCGCCCTTTTGAATGTAACCAAAAACGGGCTTGTTGGCTGAGTTGTAAACGCGAATGTCTCCCGGCTCATAGCCGAGATTGTGATTGATGGTCCACGTCGTTGATGGAACCGCTTGCGTGTGCCGGTAGTTATAGGCTGACGAGCTTGACGCCACGGTTGTTTCAGTGGCTGTCACCCAATCACTTTGGGCGCCGGTGGATGACTTGAATGCGATGCGGAAGTCATAGCTCGTCGATGGCACCAATTCCGCGATGATGTAATTGATGGAATCGCCCGTAAGCGTCGCGGACGTTTCAAATTCGCTGTCACTGGTCTTTTTCCACTGTATTAAAATCGATCCGCCGACGATGACAAATTGATCAGTCGTTTGATCCCAAGTCACCTCCATGCCCCCAAGGGCGCGGCCTCCGGAGACTGGTGTTGCCGCAAAATTCGATGGCGCATCGACTGACCCGTCCGCAAGTTCCGGTTCGTCAGGGATTGTCCAAGACTGCTCATCGCTTCCGCTGGTCCAATCGTAAACGCTGCTGGCTTCCTCGGTGAGATTGAGGACCACATCGAGATTTCCTTTGTTCGGCTCAAGCATCCACCCATCCACACGATAGGTCTGGTTGTCGATATGGTAACGCGGCAAATCTACTTTCACCGTTCGACCTGCCTGAGCCCTCAAAGCCTCGATGTTGCAGCGCAGCTCGAGCGATCGTTCCATTCTCCCCTGCTCCAGTGCAATTTTGGCGATTCGCTGCGCCATTTGCGGAGTGCTGGTCGCCGGGAGATCCAAACCAATAATCAACTCTTCGCCGTCAGCCGTTTCATACGCAGAGTTCGTCACGGGCGGATAATCAGCGGGATTCCACCGGTTCAAGTGGTTCATGAAAAACCCCTTCACGTAATTGTATCGATCCCGCTTGGATCGGCGCGGCTTGAAGCTGATCGGGCCGGAAAGGATGTCTTCGGTGACCGTGAATGTTGGCGTTTGGTAGGCGCCGGCATACATCGCCCACTTCCCGCCGATGTAACAAACCACACCCGCGAACGAATCCTTGAATTGTCGCATGATTTCCTCGGGGCTTTTGTCGAGGTTCACCACGCCGTTGAACGTGTATCGCAGTTCCTTCGCGGTGTAGGCGTGCTGCCCTGTTCCGTCATTGGTGATGGTGACCGGATCACCGTCCAATGTCAGCGAAACCTCGAACGCGTCCTTTGTCGCATTGACGACATAGTAATCCGTCCCGGTGTTCAGGCCTGCCGGAAGGGTTCCATCCGTCCCGAATCTGAGAATCTGCGAGTTGAACAATCCGTGCGGCGGGGTGGCTGGCGTGATCTTGTTGGCGTCGGTGGCATACTGCGTCGTGAACGTATCCGTCGCTTCAAGCGCAACTTGCTCGTCGCAAACATTCGCAGCCGCATCAAAAGCGTCATGATCAATTTCATTGGTCCAATCAACGTTGGGGCCGATGGTCGCCTGGCTGAGGTAATGCGCCAAACAGAGGGCTGGATTGGTGGTGTATCCCGTGGAGTCGGCTCGACCGTCGACAACGTCATTGCGCCCCTCTACCACGGCCGACACGTTGGGCAGTCCGTTGGGAAAAATATTCGGATCGTGCTGAAGACGGATCGACAAGTAAGCGACCCCTTTCAACGTGTGCGCCGAGGTCCATTCATCGGAATCATTGACGAGGTCAGAGTCTGCAGTTTGGCTTGCGGATCCAAGATGCTTTCTGATGCGAACTTTGCCGGCCCATTTGCCCGTTCCTTCGTCATTCTCATCGAGACCGACAAGTTGATCGTCGAAGTAAATCTCAGGGATTGCTTTGATCGGCCCGTCGCAAAGCACCAGCACGAGGTAAAGGAATTTGTTGTCGGATGAGTTGTCGATATATGCCCAAATGCCGCCGATCCGCGTTCGGCCATAAACCACGCGCCGCGGAACGATAGCCTGCCTGATCATTACAATCTGAGACTGAGCATCGCTCAATGCAGCGGCCCTAGCCTTTTTGGCCTGGTTGTAATTGTGAACCGCAGAAGCGACGGTTCCCCCGACAAAAAATGCTGACCCAATACCTAAAGTCCAAGGACCGATCATTGGGCCAACAAACGGCACGGTGAGCAGTAGAGCCCCGCCGAGGATCTTCAATAATTTGCTAAAAAAGCCTCCCATACTCTATTTGTGGCCAATACCCCAAACGATTTGACCGTGCTTATAGATTGAAACCAATTCGATCCCTTTGGATCCGATGACGGCCGCTTCCGATCCGACGCATACCCCCATGAATTGATTCTTATTCACCTGGAGTAAAACAACGTCGCCTCGCTTAGCGGAATGCAGGCTTATTTGGGGGAACTCCTTGAACATTCCGAGGGTGAACTTTTTCATGCCGCCGTTGTCCTTTATGATCTTCGCCGCATCAGAAGCATTTTTGTATTTGCCTCGCCAAGGCTTGATGACGTCCACATCGATACCTAGCGCCCCGATAACTTCCGAAGCAAAAGTCATGCAATCAAGCTGCCCGCACTTGAGCGGAGTGTTGCGTTTGCCCTCAATGATGGCATTCAATCGAGTCTCCCAGCCTTCGGAACGTTTACGAACGCCAAAGGAATTGCCTGTCTGGGATGGTCGAGATGAATTCGAATCCTTTGTCTCCGGCATAAAGCTTTTGTTGATCTTGGTCGGTGTATCTGTGTTGTATGGGCCTGAGTTGATCGATCAGTCTTGATTCCGCATTGATAATGATTGAAGCCTTTTGTCCGTCGTCGCGGATTTCTCCGGTGTCCATAAGTCCGCCAAAGAATTTGAAAGGTGTTCCAACGATCGCTCCTGAACTGTTAAGAAAAGCGATCCAAATACTGACATTATCACCTTGAAATGCATCCTCCACAGCGTCGCTGATCAGATCTGAATCAACCCCCGAAAAAGTGATCTTCACCCCATTAGCGCTTCCGTCGGTTTGTTCGGAAAATGCTGAGAATGACACGAATTTCCCTGTCCCGGTCCAAGTCTGGCTGTTCCAAGAAATCTCACCTTGCCCTGTCCATATTCGGACGGTTCCCGTAGGAAACGCCATCTCAGCCAAACAAGCCGGACGCACAACCTGCTGTTGCACCTCCGTTACGACATCAGCATGTAGATCTCGCTCGCTCATATGGCCTCGATCGCGTCAAATTGAAATCCCGCGCAAAGCTGGTTTCGGTCGTATTTGAGTGACGGCATCTCGATAACTCGAAAAATCCCCTTCGGGCCGGAAATGGTTAAAGGGTCATCGTCCCCAGGGGAACTGCGGAGCCCGGGCCAAATATCAAAGGTTGCGTTTCCCCCGACGTCGCTGTTTGCATCCTGCAGAACTCGGTAAAGGTGATTCCCCAACTGGAACCAATCCCCCGCTTTAAGGATGCCGGTCTCGCTGGGATCCCATCCATCAGTCACCAAGCTTTGGCCGGTCTGGCTTGCGCCATTTACCAATGGCGTTCCTCCAGCTCCACCGCTGGGCGCGCTGTCCAGTGATGGCGTCAACCAAAAGGTTCCTTCCAATCCATTCAAAGCCATAAACCACGCCTCCCAAGTTTTGGCCTGAGCCACGCGCATGGGTGCGATTTTGATGGTCGCCTCGAGACGTTTGCCGCCCCAGTCGTAAACCTTCAAGTTCTTGGAAAATGGCGATTCGCTGGAACTCACGCTGGATTCTTTCTTCCAGGTTATTTCGCTGATTCCTCCGGAGGTCGGAAAATTCAATGGATAGGTGATTGCCATGATCAGCCAAAAAAAGAACCGAGAATTCCGCCCAAGCCTCCTGCAGCCGACAATCCGGCAATCCATCCTTTGATGCTGGTGCGGTCAGTTTTCAGGCTTTTGAGATCTGATTCCAGGACGTCAAGACGTTCATCGAGGCGCTGCACCTGCTGCAACATTCCTTCCGCGCCAAGTCCGTTCCCTTGCAGAGCCGCGAGTACGTCCTGCAAGGTTTTTTCAATGCCTTGGATTTGGATGATGAGCTTGTTGACTTCGTCCTGGCTCATGAGTTCCTCTTTACTTCGTTCCTTCCACCGCAACGGTGACACCCGCGAAAAAGGCCGGCGTGCTGGTTCCTGTGATGGTGACGTGAGGGCGCACGTATTCCTTTAGAGCCTCCACGCTGAGAGTCAGCGATTGAAACGCAGCGGCCGCGTCGGTCACCTGAGTGAACGCGCCTCCGGAGACGTCCGTGAACGCGATTTCCTCGGTGTAGAATTCCCGAGAATCGTCGGCGTCCAGAGACCACGAAGTATTGTCATGACTGGCTGAGTTGCCGCCGCTGGAAAGTCCGCTATTGGTGCGCCACATGACATTGGCATCCGCGTCGGCGGTGTAATCACCTTCCAAAACGAGCCAATAAACCGTGGCATCGGAAAGGTCGACAGGGGTGGCGAATGTGAAGGTCACCCAAGTGTATGAAGTCGTCACCTCCGAATCGATGTCGACGGTGTTTGACGTGGCGAGGGCGGTGCCGGCCGGACCGCTGGAATCTGCTTCGATTTTCGCGGTGAGCTTCTTACCCGCCGCGATGCCGCTTGCCTTCTTGAGCGCGAGAGTCACCTTTTTGATGGAGGCGGCTCCGGACTTCGTGAAACTGGCGGCAAGCTTCACATTCGTGGTAGCCCCTTCGCGCAGTTCGGCGTCAACCGCTCCCGCCACAAGATAGGATTCCCCTCGAGCGATGTCGCCCTCTTGGAGTTTCACATCCAATGTCGGGGAGGAACCGGCTTCATTGATGGCTTGCAAGGTGAATTGCGATTCTCGGCCGTGGTACAGGGCGATTTGGAGATCTGCCTGGCCTCCTTCATTGGAGTCGAGGTATTTCAGGGCCGGGAGCAAGTTCAAGACGGTTGGCTTCATGTGTGATGGTCCTTTCTATGATTTACGATTGGAAAACTTGAGTGACGGTTCCGCCCCGCTGAACGAGGTCGATGAAATTGGTGATGAGTTCCTTGCCATGCTCGTTGAGCATTTCGGCGACCTGCGGCGCCTGGACTCCGGATTCAATGTTGTTGGTCTGGTGAAGGTGAACTTGGGTCAGCTTTTGTTCGCTCACCGCCTTTTCAATGACCTTGGTTTGGCGCGCGCTGGAAGATGCCGGCATCTGGACGGCCGGAGATTCCATCTTTGCCATGAACCGTTTGGATTGATCATGCGAGAAGATCGTCCCCTTGAAGTCTGGGACCATAATTTCTGGTCCTTTTTCACCAACAATGATCGGCTCACCAACATTTGGCCGGCCTCCGGAGGCAAATCCAGGCAGAATGCTCTTGATGGCTTTGAAAATCCCGCCAAGCAGTCCGCCGCCGCCCCCCATACCGAGTCCGTCGCCAATCAACATCTTTCGAAGCTGAATCTTGGCGAGATCCTTGATGATGGAATCAACCAACCCCTTGAAACTGAATTTGCCATTCTCGACCAAATCATCGATCGAGCTTTCGATGTTCCTGTTCACGGCATACCATTGCTCCTGGACGGTCTGGATCTGGGAATTGATCTTGTCGATTTCCTTTTGATAATCCTCGCCGATGTTCTCGAGCGATTTTCGAAATTCCTCCTGATCGATCGCTCCGGATTTGAGTTGCTCCCGCAGCTTGGCAACGGTTGCCGTGTATCGATCCGTGGCAATAGTGATACTTCGAACCGGCTTTTCAGTGAGATCAAATTCCCGGGCGGTGTTCGCGATCGCCCGGTTAAAAGTGTCCTGAGTGATAACTCCGGATTCGTTGAGGCGGATCAGACGGTCAATTTCCGTCTGATACATTTCGGCGTTGGTGCGAGTGGCATTGAACACTTGCTGCGCCTCGCCAACCATTGCTTTCATGCGGTCAACGCCAGCGGTGAACTCATCCAATCCGATAACGTTTTCTTTGAGCTGGATCGAAAGGACTTCGAATTGCCGGCGAAAAGCGCTCAAGGCCTGAGTCGGCGCGTCCTGGATGTCTTTGATGGACTCGTCCAATGAATACTGAAGAGGAATTTCGATCGGGGGGATTTCAAGCGACCTGTCTTTGATCCGTTTCTCAAGGTCGGTGATTGCGGAATCCACATCCCCTTGAAGCCCTTGAATGCTCTCAATCAACTTCAATCCCGGGAAGCCTTTTTCGGACAGATTTTCAAGCTTGGCGGTCACCTCTTTGAACATCTCCCCGAAAGTGTCGCGCACCATGGCGATCGATCCCTCGGTTTGATCGCTCATAGCCCTGGACCAAGCCTCATCGATCTTCGCTGCCGCTCCTTCCACATCCCCCACAAGTCCGGAAATCTCGCGTTGAGCAGCAGCTCGCGAGTCCTGCAAGCGTCCGCTGAATTCATCAGCCGAAGCATTGAATGCGGTGAACATTCCACTGACCCCCTGCAAGCCCGGGACAACTGACAGCGCTTTGCCAAGGCTTGCAAACGTTTCTTGGAACTGACGCAGACGGGTAGTTGCCTCCTGAACGAAATCGATCAGGTAAACCTTGGCTCCATTGAAGGCTACCCTTGCAAATGTGTCGAAATTTTCAAAAGCAACCTTCGCGACTCCTTGGAACCCATTCAAAAGCTTGCGGGCTCCTTCGATGACGCTCGCGAAAGTGAATCCCACCGCAGAAATCGCCGCCCCCACCGCGTTTGCTCCAATCTGGATGGCATGAAATGCGTTTTGAATGCCCGCCCCAATCCCAGCGATGAAATTCATTGAACTCTTGACAGCTTCACCCACCAAATCTCCGGACTTGGCCATATCCAGGAGCCGATTTGAGGCGAGTTCAATCAGCGGGGCCAATTCTACAGCCAACCGATTGGAGATCCCCTTGAATGCCTGACCAAGCTTGGTCATCGCATCGTTTGCCCGCTCCACTTTGATCGCATCGATGCGGGAGATGGACACGCCCAGTTGATCGAGTTCTTTTCGGGACGCTTCCAGTCCTTCACGCCCCATTTCAAGGGTATTGAGCAAACGCACCCCCTCTGAATCGAACAGCTTTTGAGTCAACCGGACGCGATCGGAGGCGTTCTCCACTTCCTTCATTGCATCCGCGATGGCCAGAAACTGCTCTTCGGTTCCCAGTGTGTTCAGTCGACTCGCTTCCAGACCAAGCTCGCGGATCGCATTGCGTGCCTCCCCTGTCCCTTGTGCCGCCTCCGCTATGCGGCGCGTCATCCGCTGGAGCCCCATATCCAACACTTCAGCCGAGGATCCACTCAGATCGGCGGCATGACGAAAGGCCTGCAAACTTTCTGTGGCAATCCCGAGCCGATCGGATGTCTTGGCCAGGTTATCAACTGCAGTGAGTCCTTTCTGGGTGGCGGCAACGATTGAGGCCGAGGCGACAGCAAGTGAAGCCGTCATGAGTCGGGAAATATCCTTCCCAGCCTGCTTGAGCTGCTTACCGGTCCTCCCCATGGCCTTGTCGATGTCCTTTTTCAGGTTCGTCGACGCGGCCCGAAGGTCCATGAAAACTGTGCCGATGTTGACTGCCATACTACGAATTTATGATGGACGCCCACATGAGCAGCTTGGCTCGTATGACATCGTCCGGTTCAATGGTCGCTTCTGTTCTGGTTCCATATTCGGGCATGAGGTCTGATTCCTTCAATTTGCCTCCATGGCACCGATAGACTGCGGCGGCTATCAGGGCTGTTCGTGCATCGTTGAGCTTTTGCTCAGCTATCCAAGACTTTCTGTAGTCCTGGGCGATGACTTCCAATTCGGCCGGCGTGAGAGTGTCGAAGGCCTCCCAAGGGACTCCAAACTCTCGCGCCGCCCGCGCTTGTAAGACGATGAAGTCTCTCACTCATCCGCGTCAGGTGATGCGGCCGACTCCTTCAAAGCCTTGACGACCTGCGGAATCGTCACGTATTGCGAGAGCTCCTTGGCCTTTTCGTCATCGATCCCAGGAGCCGCCCAGCGAATCCCGGCTTGCGCGATCCGCTGCAGGTTTTGCGGCTTGATTTCCGCCTCCTTCGCCTCCCCGTCTTCACCCATGAGATCGATGCCGAGGACATTCTTGATTTCCTTGAGCGCCCCAAAGGTGAAGAGCATGTTGATTGGGTCATTCATGGATTAAGCGTCGGGGTCATTGGTGTTATCGGGGGCGATTGTAATTACCCCAGAGATCTCGAAGACAAGTTCGGCGGTCATCATTCCTTCGGTAGGAAATTCATCAATTTTGAAGTTTTTGATGAATGCGGTGAACATGAATGACATCTTCTTGGTGCCATCCGCTTTGGATTTCACCGTCACAATCCAAGTCGGGATCGCGGTGTTTGGCGTGCTGGCGGCGGTGTCCGTCACGTAAAGCATAATGTGATTAGTGTCCTGCGGATCAAAGGCGATTCGAACTGTCAGGTCTCCAGAATCCCAGATCCCGGCAAGCTTGGTTTTGACGGTGTCATCGTGCGTTGAGCTGTCGATCACCGCTCGACTGATGTCGATTCCCCCCACGGAAATGACGCTGCCGATCTCGTTGGCAGCGGCAATGGTGGTTTTGTAGAGCTTAGCTCCAAATGTTGCGATTTTTTCTGGCATGATAGGTTCCTCAGTTGTTCGTTAATAGTGCTGTGAAATCGATGATCTCTTCGTTGGATTTCAGTTGTTCATTGTAAAAGTGGGTTCCGCCACTGCGGGCTATGTGACCAAAAGTCGTGTCTCCGGTGACTCCCGAATACCCTGAGAGCGCCGTGATGACCAGATCACGAAGCGCAATGCCCTGAACTCGCCCTCGAGTGTGGATGTGGATGGAGAACTCAAGATCCTCCGCATTCTGATTGCCGTCGTGGGTTCGATACTCGCGATCGTCGTCCCCCTCGTTATCGAGCACGATATAAGGAAAGACCGGATCGTCCTTTACCTCGCCGTGAAGGAAAACTTTGCTTCCGACATTGCCTTCGCTTGTCACCGCGTTAACGACGAGCGTTCGAATGTCTTTGACGGCATTGGTCAGGCTCGAAGGCATCAGATGACTCCTTTCTTTTTGAGCCGGTTCGCCGAAGTCTGAACGGCTCCCTTGATTTCCTTGGCGTAGATGGTGATCGCTTCGTCCTTGGTCGCCTCGAAGGCGGTTTCAAGGAAGTGCGATCCGGAGACCGCTTTACCGCTTGTGTGGGTAAACCCAAATTCCTTCAAGTGGGCAATATTGGCGGGAATGTGAGTTTTGCCATCCACTTCGGCAGTCACTCGGCGATCGGGCCCAATAAATACCGCGACGCTTCCGTTCCGGTTGGTCTTCACCTTTCTCCGAAGCGATTTCCGAAGCGTGCCGGTCCGCTCATCCTTTCGGGCTTCCTGTTTGGCAGCTTTGAGCATGGGCTTGGAAGCCTTCGTTAAAGCGATCCTCATGCCGCCGCGCTCAATCTTGCCGGCAATGGCGTTGAGATTGTTCGCGACCTGGCCAAATCCCTTGAATGTCGTCTCGATCTTAGGCATCGGAGCTCCTTCTTTTGGTCAAAAGTTCGATCTTCTCCGGTCGTCCTCCCGGGATGGGTAGAACGGCTAGGATGTCGTATTCAGTGGAGCCCTCGACGACCTTGTCCTTGGGCGCAATCCCGCTCGTATTGGAGTTGAACCAAATGGTGAATTTTGTTTCGGTCTCCGATGCGATTTGCTGGGCTTGCTCGTATTCTTGGCCGCGCAGGTGCTTCTTTGCCGCCCATTCGGTGGCGACCGTGGACCATGATTCATCCTGCGCACCCATGGCATTTGGTGTGCGCGAAGGAGTCTGAATCACGATTTTGGTGTCCAGGTCGCCGGGGTTCATTTCAAAAAGTTGTTGATGATGGTGTTAATCATGTCCCAAGTGCCGTCAGCCCTTTGCTGCGACTTGAGGTCGGACTTGATTTCGTCATCCGAATTCTTACCGTTTGGCGTTTTCTTCAGAGCGCGTCTAAACTGATCCGCAGCCCTAACGCCAGAGATCGCCGCCTTCTTCCATTTGCGGTTTCGAATGCTTGTGTAAAGCAGGCCAAGCCCAACGATGCCCTCGCCCACAAGGCGCGCCCCAGGGAACGGCAACAGGCTTGATCCAGTCCGGACAATCTCGGCCGCTTCCGGTTTCAATTCGTGCTTGTAAACCACAGGCGGAAGGTTGGTCCGAATCATTTCATTCGGGTTGACTGGATTGGGGATCAAAACGTCACCGGTTCCGTCATTGACCGGTTCAGCGTTCTTGTGCTGCTCTGCAAGCTCGGGGTTGTCGGGCGTCTTGTCCGTGATCCATCCGTCAACGGTGGAGCAACCGATCAAAGTCGGGATGATTAAAATGAAGATGAAATTTTTCATGCCATTGGGACTTTGAAAGTTTGAATGATGGCCTTGATCCAGTCAGGGATTTGGCCTTCAGGTGATCGATTGGCATACCATTCGTTCACCAAGATCTTGATCGCGGATTTTAATGCCTCCGGAACGTCCGAGGCGTTGGATCCATATCCGGCGGTGTATGTGATTCGGATCGGCTCCGGAACGGTATCCGTGTCTGGAATATCTTCAAACCAGATCCCGCCGTCCTCGCCGGCGACCACATGATAGTTGCTCGTCGCGTATCCGGTTTGGAGAACTCCATCGATGTCGACATAATCGACCGAGGTGATTGAGATGACCTTTGGGCGAGGGAGCCGATAAATCTCCCCCGCCGTCAGGTCGTTTTTCAAGGAAACCTTCCAGGTCTGCGTGATCAGGCTTCGGCGTGTCCATTCCTCGATTAGCTCCCTTGCCGCGGCGCCAAGGGCAGCAATCAGCGAGTCATGGTCCGTATGAGTCACGCGCAAGAACGTCTTCAGCTCCGAGGCGGTCACAGGTTCCGCCCCGGGCGCTGAAGTGCGTTCAAGATTGACCCAGCGAATGTTCACTTCGACTTGGTTTCCTTTTTGGACTGGGACTTGGTTTCAGGCGGATTTTTGGACAGCGCGCCCGCAAGGGCGAGATCTTCCCAAACTTGCTCTCCGACGATGTCCCTTTCGATCTTATCGCCTTTGAATCCGTGCTTGCCGGGTTTGATCACACAATCCCGCGTGAGATACGCAACTTGTTCTGCTTGTTTGCTCATAATGTGTAAAATTTGTCTTAATTTGGTGAGTTCGGTTAGATAACCGTGACAAGGTCCTTCGCGGCGGCGAACGATGCGACGCGGGACACCAATACGTCGTAAAACGCAGCGATGTGAACCTGAGTGATGCCCTGATCCATCTTGAGGTATGGGTTTGGCACGATTTCGATGCCTCCCCACTGACCGATGATGAGATCGCGCCAGTTGCCAAAGATCATGGCCGAGAGGCTCGTTCCGGCGCCCTTGGTCAAGTTGGAAGGCACCACGTTGGAAGTCGCCGTCCGGTAGCCGTTCAGCGTGGAAGATCCTTCAGGCCAGACGAATTGACCGGAACCGGCGTCCACTTTGGTTTCCTTCAGGGTGGTTTCGACCTTGCCGTTGGTGAAGTAACCAAGCGATCCCATCAGGGCGTTGGCAACATCGACGTTGCCAGGCAGTCGGGTCACCGTGGTCCGGGCCGGCGCGCCGCCGTCGGTGCCGTGAGAGACCAGCGTGAGGCCGGACGCATTCAAGACACCCGTAGGCTGTTCGCTGGAACCGGAACCATTGATGGCCATGCGCTCCATGCGCAGGGCGACCAGTTCGCCGAGGTGGTTACGAATCCACGCCTCGATGGAATAGGCGTCCTGACGCAGCAATTTCTCCGTCACTTCGATGTAACCGGGCAAGCGTTTCGGGGAAATGCTCTTTTTGCTGGTGGTCGGGGTGATTTCGTCGGCCGCGCCAGTTTCGGATTTTTCCGTCGGCTCGCTGCCGGCGGTCATCACCGGGAAATCGACATCGCCGCGCAACCCGGTCAGCACGTTGGCTCCAAGGGCCCGAAGGTTGAGCGAATCAAGCAACACGTCGATGATGGGGCGCAGTTCGGTCGCGATGCGCTCGCCGCCGGCCCCATCGGACGTGGTCATGTCATTGCGGAAATACCGCGAGCCATGCTGCAAGACCACATTGGGGATCACGAGCGATCCCGCGCCATAGTCGACTTGATCGGCCTTGGCTTGGATCAAGGCTTCCTGATGCATTTCGCGCTCGAGCCCATTCACGTCGCCGCGCCCCATCGCGGCCATGAGCACATTCATGACCCGATAATCCTTCAGATCGCGCTCTTCGCCATCGGAAAGGCCGTTGTTCGCGGGCGGTCCGGGAATGTGGCGATTGCCCACGGGCTGACGCAAGGATTCATCCAACTTTTGCTGGCCTTCCTGATTCTTCTTGTTCTGAAGGTGGATTTCGATTTCAGCGTCAAGCGCGTCGATTTCCTTCTGGATGGCGTCCAGTTGCTTCTTCAATTCTTCGGAAATACCATCCGGATTTTCGTCAACAATCTTGTTGTATTTGGCCGAGGCGGCTTTCCGATCGTTTCGTAGTTTTTCGAGTCGGTTCATCGTGTTTGCTTTATGGATTTGAGGTTGTTCAGTGCGATTTGCCGCCGGAAATGGTCGGCCGAGTAAATAGTTTTGGATTCCGCGTCCTTGGGGTTTTCTTTGGCGCCAGGAGCCTTGGCAAAAACGGAGAGATCGTATCGATTGGCCGGATCACCATCGGACTTGTCACCGACCGCATCCGCAAATCCTTGGTCAACGGCTTCGCCCGCCGTCATCCAAGTCTCATCGGCCATCATGTTGGCGACTTCTTCCTTGTCGATTTGGGATCGGGTGGCGTATGTGTTGATGATCCCCTCCTTGATTTTATCGAGGATCTCCGCATCCTTGCGCAGGTCTGCGGCGTTGCCGATGGAGAACGTCCATGGATCGTGAATCATCATCAGGGCATTCTCTGCCATGATGATCTCTCCCCCCGCCATCGCGATGTAGGAAGCGGCTGAAGCCGCCAACCCGTCGACGACTGTCTTGACCTTCTTGCCGGAGTTGCGCAGAGCGTTGAAAATGGCAAACCCTTCGAACACGTCACCCCCAGGTGAGTTGACATGAAGGGTGATCGTGTCGCCCTTGACCTTTCCGATCAGATCCAGAACATCGAGAGCCGTCACCCATGGCCAACCGATAATGTCGTACATGTAGAGGTCGCCAGTTTCCGCATCCACGCGCAGTCCGGACCATTCGTCTCCTTCCAATTCGTTCTTCAGGTCCTTGAAGAATTGTTGGCACCGATTGCGATGCGAAGCTGCCTGAATTTGGTTCAAAAGCTTGTTTTTCATGACTCTAAAGCCTGTTTGAGGGCCTGTTTCCCGGCCTCGATCATGTTTTGAGGTTCGAGATAGATGTCCCCGTTCTCAATTGGATTCATGTCTTCGAGCCGACGGATGTCGTTGACGGACATCCAACCCCACTGGCGAGCCTTGGAATAGGCCTCAAACCGGGCTCCAAGGGCCCCGCGAAGCTGGGAATTAAGGTTGAATTTGAAGTAATAGCCCATCATCCGCTCTTGTTTGGTGAGCAGCCAGCGATTGAGCTGCTGTTCCCAAAGGACGCAGTGAGCCGCCAAGGTGTCGGTGACGAATTCAATGTTCTGCTCTTCAACGTTGGCGCGGGGCAGATTGGATTCGATGCCGACTTTGTGCGGAGGAACCCCGAAGAATCGCGCGATGTCCAATGCCTGATCCTTCCGAGACTCGGAAAACTGGCTTTCCTGATTACTCTGGCGGTTGTTGACCAATTGCAGCCCTTCCTCGAGAAGGAGGAACTTCCAATTCTTTTCAGGGCCTTCGTGCTCTTCCTGCAGTGCCTTCGTCAGGCGATTGTAAGCCTGATCCCCCAGCTGGGAGGGATGTGATGCCACCAATCCAGGGCGTTGACCGTTCCGGAAGAAGGCGGATGCGGAAGTCTCGAGTGCGATGGCAAGGCCGATCGCCTCACGAGCGGTGTTGACCAAGTCGCAACCATAGTATCCGCTGAAAGAGAGTCCTTTGAGGTGGAGGATATTCTTTTGGGAATAGGGTTCTCCGCGGACGTAGTAGCGAATCTTCTTGGTGACCTGGTCTCGCCGAATGTCATCAATTTCGGTGTTCTCGATCGGGATCAGCTCAACCGGACGATCCAGACTATCGCGCCGAATCTGAGCGAACGCATTGTTCCGGAGGGAGAGATTGGCCTGCATGGCCATGAGGAAATCGAACCCGGTGATCTCGGGATTGGGTTCGGACTTGAGCATGTCCGCGCGAATGTCGTCTTCGACTTCACGTTTCGATCCGTCGGAACCCTTCCGGTAGAGTTTTACCGGAGTGCTTGCCATGGCGCGGCTGATGACATTCACGCAGGCGAACACCGTGGAGACTCCCATGGCGTTCTTGGCGGTGACCTTGATTCCGGACGCGGCCGCAACTTGTCCCAGGAGGGTATTCGTCAGGTAATCCCATTCTGTGCCGGGATTCTTCAGGGTTCCCTGATTGACGAACACCGCCCTTGCTGCCTTTACGGCGGCTTTGGAGGCTTGGACAAGTTTCTTCACTTGTCCCAAGTTCTACATTTCTGTATTTTATGTCAAAAAGTAGGGTTCCGAAAACACATCAAAACTCAAGTAAAGTCAACGAAACTCACGTAGGATCAAGTAAAGTAAGCTAAACTCAAGGAGACTCATCGAAACTAAAGGAAAGTCAACTCATGATCCGGCGCATAAACAGCAAGCAAATCGATTCACAAACCTTTTATACAGTGAAAGAAGTAGCCGATTTCGCGGGTTGTGGAACGCGGAATATACGCAAGCACGTCGAGAACGGGAAAATTCAGGCCGTTCACCTTCCGGGGAAAATGTTGGTTGACGGCAGCGAGCTGATGGAGTTCCTGAGATGCCACGTCAACGGATGACTCGAAGACCTCGATGTTCATAAACCGATTCCCTTTGCCCTTCCTCTTCCAGGAGCCTTGCCAGACCGGTCACCGCCGCTGAAACCCCGTCGATCCGGAAAAACTGGTTTGTATCCTTCTTCGGTTTGATGTTGTCCGCGGGATCACGGTCGACCGTCACATTCTCCACGCACCAATTCATGACAGGATTCCCATCGTGGTGAATCCGCTCCTGAAGAATCAGCTTTTCAAACTCCTTGCATGGCGATGAAAGGGACGCATATCCCTGGCGAACCTGGACCACTTCAAAGCCGTCTTCGATCAGCTTGGGCGCGATCGCCGCCATGTTCCAGGGATCAATGCCAATCTCTTGAATATTGAAAAGCTCTTTGTGGCTATTGATGTCCTCGCGGATGAAGTCGTAATCCACCACATTCCCAGGAGTCGCCTGGATGAATCCTTCGCGATGCCAATCTGGATATGGGATTTTTTCCTTTCGCGCTCGGATCTCTAAAGTTTCCTCTGGAATGAAGAAACGGGGATACAGGAAAAGCGTTCGTCGCTCCCGGGTCGACGGGAACATGTAAACCGTGGCTGTCAGATCTCGCGTAGCCGAAAGGTCAACCCCAAGGAAACAACGTTGTCCATGGAGTTCACCGTCATCAAAGAAGTCGACAGAAAGCTTGCTCCACCGCTCGACATCGAGCCACTTGGTTTCCGCCTTGGTCCAAATATTGAATTGTTTGTTTTTGACCGCATTCTCGCGGGATGCCATCTGCTCGGCCTCTTTGACTTGGCCCTCGAGGTATTCCTCTTCCTTTCCCTGGCCGAGATTCGGGTTGGCCTTTTTCCACATGCGGCGGTCGCGATAGTCGTCGCCCTCGTCCAGGGTGAAGATCATGCCGAAGTATTTGTCATCGTCATACCCCTTGTTTCCGCGGAGCATATTGATGACGAATTCCCGCTGTTTCCAACAAACGCCCATCTGATTGAATCCGGCTGTCGTGATGCAAAGGATCAATGGTTGAGCCCTGGCGCCCATGCCATCGGCGAACACATCCCAAAGGGCTTCCCCTTTGACCGGCTCCCATGCATGGAGTTCATCGAATATCGCGAAGTGAGGATTAAGCCCGTCGAGTCGCTTGGATTCCGAAGAAACTGGTTTCATGACCCCTTTTCTTTCCGGGAATTGGAGATCATAGAAGGTCGCCTTGCCGTAGTCGTGCAATGGGGCGCATGCGTCATACAATGCCCGGCTGTCCTTGTATGCCAAAGACGCTTGGTCTTTGGAGGTGGCGGCGGTGTAAATCTCGGGCCCCTCCTCCTGGTCAGCGAAAAGCCCGTAAAGCCCAATCGCCCCGGCAAGGAAGGTCTTCCCGTTCTTTCTCGGGATCTCGATGTATGCCCGCCGGAATCTTCGCCGACCGGTTTTTCGATCGATCCATCCGAACAAGTTGGCGAGAACGAACACTTGCCACGGCAAAGGTTCAAAGGCCTTTCCGGCGAATGGCCCCTTGTAATGCTTGAGATGTCCGACAAACTCGAGAACGTGATTGGCTCGATGTTCCGAGAATTCGAACGGCCAGTTCTTTCGCCGCAGATCCTTCAGGTGCCTTTGGCATGCCCATTGAACGTAATCGCAAACGTTTTCCTTCCCGTTCACGACCCGGAGGGCGTAATCGGTAGCCGGGTGGACCTTGGTCCTTGAAAGCTTCATCGCTCCTTGACGAGCTGAATGATCGGGCTCGTGCTCTTGGCCGGCTTCTTCCCACCGGCTTCTTTGAGGGTGAGCTTGAATTCCTTGAAGATTTTCAGCATCCGTTGCCAGGCGTCCTGCATCTGGCCGACTTCCGGATATTCGCGATAGAGGTAATCGCCGGACATAGTTTCCGATCGATACGTGTGCGCGCCGTGCAGCGCCAAGGCAGCGCGAGCTTGCATATAATCCATTGCGGCGTCGCTGGCCAACTGGGCTTGTATCATCGCGCCGCAGTCCTGCTCAAGAATCAGGTCCTTAACGAGTTGCGGGAACTCGGGGAGCTTCTCGACCACAACAGTCCGTGGCTTCTTTTTCGCCCTGGCCGCGCGTTTGGGTTTGGTCTTGGTTGGCATATATTATACGCTTTCTGTTCCTTTTTAAGCTTTTGCTTAAAAACATGCCACGCACTTTTTGTGTC
>Ga0180435_10002637_pt1 | contig 18225 bp, 17 predicted proteins | sample SS_ome_3_FD_132467 | JGI IMG/M metagenome (GOLD analysis project Ga0180435, IMG submission 132467) | Hypersaline lake sediment archaeal communities from the Salton Sea, California, USA - SS_3_S_1 metaG | ecosystem: Environmental > Aquatic > Non-marine Saline and Alkaline > Hypersaline >...
TAATTTGTACAGCCTTTTTAGTGGAACCCTCTTGTTTGGATTGTTCCTTTATATCATGGGCGGTCCCTCGGGCACCATTACCTTGAGTGGTGTACTCAAACTGATGGGGTCTGGATTGTCCATAGCCATTGGTTATATTTGCTTTTTTTCAGGGCTTAAAATCATAGGGCCTGTAAGGGCCTCTATTCTATTGAATGCAGAACCGGTATATACGATTGCGCTTGCTGCACTTTTACTTGGTGAAAGACTTTCATCAATCCAGTTTTTAGGTGCCGCTCTCGTGATTACCAGTATCGTTTTGATTACAACCAAAACGGGATCTGCAACCCAAAGTGGATAAACCCTCAATGTTTAGGACAGTCACGCTAAAATTCACCAACTAGTTTTTGGAGCCCCAGGCTTTCCAAGGTTTGCGGCAATGGTAAGCCGGTTTGGGGATCCCAACCCATTTCTGTATAGTAGATTTCCAGCATCTTTTCCCATTTTTCTAAAATGCTTTTGCCGCGGGCCGGGCCATCGATTGGCTTGGAACCGTATTTCTTGCTCGGCCTTTCCATCTCCTTTGTCAAGCCATGCCGAAAATTAAAAGCACGCAGCTGGTTTACAATTCGCAAACCGGTTGTAAATGCATCATCCAGAGAAAGATCCCAACCGGTAACGGCATTGACGCAATCCAGCTGCAGTTTAGGATGCGGAGCCACAAAACGACACGTTCCCAAGCAATCATCAAACTGCCGGATGCCGTTATATCGGGCATTTACCGACGCTACTTCTTCGTGCGAAAATAAATCGTTAATTGCCGGTTGGTCAACCAGGTGCGGATGAACGCCGACCCAGGTCGATTCGATTGTGCTTGTATTGGTGACGCAGGTATCAAAGAGTTCATGCCACTTGCCGCCGCGATGATCATGGGTGCGCGGGCTGCCGCCTTTATAAGTAAAAACAGCCAAATCTGCAGCGCCTTGTCCAAATTTCTGGGATGCCCGCATCACCCCCTCTGCCAACAGCTTGCCGATACCCTCGCAGCGGGCTATCTTGCCAAGCATTGCCTTAACAGAATTCACCTGCCCCCAACCCATATCAAGACCATCCAGATCATCCTTGGTAAGGATGCATAGCTCATAGCACTCCATGAGCCAACCGATTGTCCAGGAAGCTTCATTGCAGCACATCCCCAGGCGATCGACTTCACGGGCCAACATGACCACGGCGCCTAATTCAGTATTGCCGATCTGCGGCCCCCAGGCAGCCAACTGCTCATACTCCGGTTCCTCACCGACAAAGCCTTTATAGGGTCCTTCGGTTACGGTCACCTCCTTGACATGGGCAAATTTGCATTTGTAGCAGGGTTTGGATTTATACTTATAGTGGGTGCGCATGTACTGGCCGGACATCTTTTCGTGTTGCGGATAAATATTGGTTGTATAATTTTTTACGGGCAAACCGCCGGATTCATGCAAAGCCGATACACCACCGCCGGTGCCCCATTTGTAAACGTGACCGAATCCCGTGGCAAAATTAAACAATTCTTCGCGCTTGTGCTTAAGTTTATCTGGATCGGCAATCTTAAAGCCGGGTTTGCCCAGGTGGGCGACCACGGCCTTGAGATTTTTGGATCCCATAACGGCCCCCAGACCGTTGTGGGCGGCAAAGTGCCCCCCATCGCCCCCGATTGAGGCATAGCGGACCAAATTCTCACCTGCCGGGCCGATACCGTATATGCTGACCTGTCTCGGCATCACGCCCAGATCATGTTGCAAGTCAGACTCGAGTTCAAAGATATCCAGACCTTTATACGCAGATGCATCCCGCATTTCGGCCCTGCCGTCTTTTATCCAGAGATAGGCAGGCTCTGGGGATCGGCCTCTTATAACGATTGCATCAAAGCCGGAAAACTTGAGATAGGCGCCGAAAAAGCCATTGGCCTGGGAGCTGCCGGCCAGATTGGTCATGGGACCCTTGGCCACTATATTGATTGTGCCGGCACCATACATGCTGCTGCCGGCCAGCGGCCCTGAGGCCCAGACCATGATATTTTCCGGATCTGACCAACCAACAGAGGCCGGCACCTCCTCCCACAGATAATGGGCTCCAAGTCCCACACCCCCAACCCATCGCTTGATCATGTCGTCGTCCAGGAATTCAACCCAGGTTTCTGCTGTGGTCAGATCAACCCGTAAAACTTTTCCGTTATAGCCGCCGGTCGTCATAATATCTTCTCCTTAAATTTGAATTTCCTAAAACTACTCATCTGAGAACCTTATGTGTATATCGATCGGCCTTTTCTCCTAAAACAATTAACTAGGAATAGATTCAAATTGTTTTAAGATAATATAACATGCTGTCCTCTAAACAGCTCCAATGCACTGAAAGCACCGACCTGTGAGGTGTTCATTTTGAACGCGGGCAACTGTTTGAGTATTTTAGGCACCGTTGGATCCGTTGGTTGATTGCAAACGATAACAACCCTATACTGATTGTTACTATTGAAAGTACATAATAGACATGGCAGCAACGGATCTTACGGAGCCTTTAATATGAGTTTTGGCCGAGTTCAAGCTGAACATCTTACAGGTCGGGATTGATAACCAACATGAGCTGCATATAACTTCCTTATTTTAAGTCCACCAGATATTTATTGATAATCTCATCCACCTGGCCTTTGACCTCTACAGATACAGGTGGTGGTTGGTGTTCCTGAATAATTCTTTGGGATTCGGCATAGGCCTTTTCGACACTGTCTCGCTGTTCCAATTGCATCCAGGCCTTGCGGTCGCGCCGGTCAAAAAATTTAGGATTGGAAAGCTGCCGCATGCGCTGCATGGTGTGTCCGCTGGAAAGAAACTCACCCCCCGGCCCTTTCTCTTTTATCAGGTCCAAGGCCAATTCTTCCGGGCTTAAATCCACCCCGTTCAAAAGGATTTTGATATAATCGGCCATGTCGAGATCCAGCATAAATTTGGCATAATCGAATGTGTAGCCTAATTCCAGGGCGCCCAAGCCATTGACAATGTTCAGCCCGGACATGGATGTCACCAGACCGCTCATCGCTGCTTCATACCCACTCTGCGCATCAACCATCTTACTATCCGAGTGGAATCCCGATCCATGGCTTGGTAGTGTGAAATACGTTGCTATCTGAGCCATTGCACCGGAGATCAGGGGCATTTCCGGAGCACCATAATTGCTGCCCATAAAACGCAGATCCATCATCGTGCCGCTATTGGAGAGGAATGTTCGCGTGCCGGATCGCGTAAGTTGAGCCAAAATGAGCCCGGCCAATGCGTCTGCCCAGACGATGGAAATTGTTCCGCCCAATGAGGCCGGGGTACTCATGGATAACAGTGGTACCGGCGAGGACACGATGCCGCCGCCATCCAACAGGGCTGATTCAATGATCAGATCAGCACAGTTTTTCTCCAATCTGAATGGATTGGTGGGACACGTCAGCGTTGTGAAAAGCGGCTGCTTGGAAAAATTTTCCGGTCCTCCGGCATAAACCATAGCCATTTCAGCGATTACACGGAATTTTTGAGCATCCACCGGGCCGATCAGGATATGTTTGCCGGTATTCTCAAACATGGCCTGGGCATTGAAGACCGGATGCGTTCCCGCTGGTTTGTCCAATGCAGCAACCATCCGCTGTACGACCCCGACGTCATCAAAATAGTCGCAAAGTCGGGTAATCTCGGCCACATCTTTTTGGGTTGTTGCGCGAATCTGCCTCGTTTCCGGGTCGATAATCTGGATCTGCTCACCAAAAGGTGTAAAGGTGACTTTTCCCATTCTAAAAGCATATTCGGTATCCTCACCACGACCATGTACCGTTACTTGACGTGGCGTTTGCTTAAGGCATGTTTCAACGACACCGGAAGGAATCTTGACAATTCCATAGTCCCGGTGCTGGACGATATTGCAGCCACCACCATGGAATATGTCCAGGGCCCGTGGATTATCTTCAACCTTAATGCCGGTATGCTGCAACAAATCCAGGGCGGATGCGTGTATATTTTCAATAGATTCTTGCGAAAGTCCGTTCATGCGCCAGGCAAATTCCGGCAATTGATGAGAGCTTATGGATTCTGACAATGTAAAATTCCTTTGACATCAAATTGTTGTTTTCGAATCATGGTTTGCCTGTATCGGGATGAACAATCCGATATTACGCTTGACAGTCCGACTAATTGTTTCTAATATATTAAAAACACCAAGTCAAATATTTAAACGAATATTTGGAAAGTGAATCCATATGGAAAATCTTCAGGCCATTTCCCCACCTAAAAGCCTCACCCAAATAGCCTATGAAAATTTGCGACAATCTATTTTGAATGGGGAGATGCGCACCGGTGAACTTTACAACGAAATGGCCATTGCCAAACAGCTGGGGATCTCCCGAACCCCTATTCGTGAGGCGTTGTTGGAACTTTCCAACAAAGGCATGGTCACCTTTTTGCCCCGGCGGGGAGTCATTGTCAGCACACTCTCAAAAGAAGATGTGGATGAGCTCTTTGAATTGCGCCAGGTACTGGAAACCCATTTTATAACCAAGATCGCTGCCTTACCTGCAGACTATGATTTTAGCGCTCTGGAAAGGAATATAAAGGCCCAAAAAACCGCAGCGCTCAAAAAAAATATTCCGGATTATCTGCGCTACAACGCTGCTTTTCACAACGCCATGGCCGAGATGTGCAACAACCAGCGCATGCTGGTAATTTATGGGGGAATTGTCGATCTCATCCGATTGTTGGCTTTGCAGGGCCTGCAACAGCCTGTGCGCATGCAAGCCCGCCTCATACCCCAGCACGAAGCCATGCTGAAGACCATTAAAAGCGGAGACACCAAACAGGCCACCAAACTATTGACCACTCATCTCAAAGAAAGCAAGCAGGCGGCCCTGGAGGGAATTCAAACCATTCAAACCTGAAACCGTTCATAGGAAAGAGACATAAAAATGCTTAGCAAAGAAACCATCAAAGACCTTGACCGCAGGCATGTTGTCCATAGCTGGTCGGTACAGGAAGACCTGGACCCGCTTGTGGTTGACAAAAGTGAAGGCATGTACTTCTGGGATATCGACGGCAACGAGTATCTGGACTTCAGCTCGTCGCTTGTAAACATGAATGTGGGCCATCAACACCCCAAGGTCGTTAAGGGTATTCAAGAACAGGCCGCCAGGCAATGCTATATTCATCCGGGCATTGCCTGCACCGCCAGGGTGGAATTGGCACGCGATTTGGCCCAACTCACGCCCGGTGACCTGAATAGATTTTTCTTCACATTGGGTGGCGCCGATGCCAATGAGAATGCCCTGAAATTTGCCCGGGCCTATACCGGCAAATCCAAAGTACTCACCAAGTATCGATCCTATCACGGTGCCACTTATGGGGCCATCAGCATGTCCGGGGATCCCCGGCGCCTGCCGGTGGAACCCGGCATACCAGGTGTACACTATTTTTTTGATCCCTACTGCTATCGCTGCTCATTTGGTTTGACTCATCCGTCTTGCAACCTGCGCTGCGTGGAAAGCATAGCCGAAATAATAGGCTATGAAGGCCCTCAGAATGTGGCGGCCGTGCTGATCGAACCGTTCACCGGCGCCGGCGGCTTTTTTGCCCCACCGGATGGCTATTTCCAAAGATTGCGCGACATCTGTGACCGGCACGATGTGCTTTTGATTACCGATGAAGTTATGGTGGGTTGCGGGCGCACCGGAAAGTGGTTTGCCATCGATCATTATGCGGGTGTGATACCCGATATGATGACGCTGGCCAAAGGGCTCACATGCGGGTATGTACCCTTTGGTGCGGTGGCCATCAGTGACCGCATTATGGAAAAACTTGGAAAGGAAACGCTGTTCGCCGGTCTGACATTCAACAGCCATCCCCTGGCCTGCGCCACGGCCAAGACGGTTCTGGACGTTTATAAAGAGGAACATCTCATCGAGGCCAGTGCCGCCAATGGTGAGTACTTGAAGCCGAAACTACAAGAATTGATGGATCGACATGCATGCATTGGCGACGTTCGCGGTACGGGCAGTTTTTTCTGCCTGGAACTCGTTCAAGATCGTGATACCAAGGAAATCCTTGATCCAAAAATTTCGAGTACACTCACCAAGCGGCTGATGGGAAAAGGCCTGTCCACCAATGTACTGGCCAACCGCTTGTTCATCGGTCCGCCCTTTATTGCCACCCATGAGGATTTGGATAAAGGCCTGACTATAATAGATGAAGTTTTAAGTGAAGTAGACAAACAATTATGACGGTTTCGTAAAAAGCCCAACTTCAACGTTGTACGGCGTTTCACAAACATTCAACGCACAATTTTTTGTGATGAATATTTTCAAGGAGAGAATCCATGCCTGAAATTTTTGGCGAGCATGTGGACCGCTTGGTAACCATCGAAATGAAACGTCCCGGCATACCCAGCCGGGGTGTCATTCTACCCTTGTATGAGGCCGCCCGACGGGTACAGGGTCGTCCCTTGACACTGTTGGCCGCCAAAAAACTCAAAGAGCATGTAAGCCCGGGAGAATACGTTCTGATTGCCACCGGTTCCGGCAAGGCACCCTGGCGTCCGGCCGGTGAAACCGATGGCCCCCTGGGGGCGGTCAGTTTGGCGCGGGCCATCAAAATTGGCCTGGGTGGCAGACCTTGCTACGTGGCCGGCGAACCCTATATGCCGCCTGTGACTGCTGCCTCGGATGCTGCCGGCATTACAGCCACACCGTTAAAGGAAATGGCCGAATACGATGGCTTCTATCCCACCGCTTTGGTGCGGCACTTTCCCCTGGGACATGAAAAGGCCCTGGAAAAGGCCCTGGAACTCCTGGAAGAGCTTGAGCCGGCAGCCGTGATCAGCATCGAGTCCCTGGGGCCCAATGCCCAGGGCGTTATTCACAGCATGACCGGTTATGAACGCGAGGCCGAGCATGTGGCCCTCACCTATCACCTGGTGGAGCAGGCTCGCAAACGGGGTATTTTCACCCTGGGCATCGGGGATTACGGCAATGAAGTCGGTTTTGGACTGGTCGCCGAGGAACTCAAGAAGGCGATGCCAAGCTGGGCCAAGTGCCTTTGCCCCTGCGGCGGCAGCCCCTTGTGCGAAGTAACGGCTGATGTGGTTGCGGCCGGAGCCGTAAGCAACTGGGTAGCCTATGGCATTTCCGCCTGCCTGGCATATTTATGCCAGGATCCTAATGTGCTGCAAGATAAAGAAACCGAAAGGCGTATGGGGATGGATTGCGTATATGCCGGGGCCGAGGGCGAAGGAGGTATGAAACAGCCCTGGGTGGATGGCACCCGTCCGCAGGTGCAGGAGGCCATCATCACCATGCTGCGCATGCTGGTGGAGAATGCTAACCAACCGGCACTTGAACGGGGTTGGTGATTGAGGTAAAACCTTAGGCCATTAGGCTGAAGACTTTTAGGCTGTTAGCAGTAATGGTCTAACTGCCTAATACCCTATATGGTGAATCCTTGACTCCCATAAAACAATTTCTAGCTTAGCGATCCAAGATTATGAATTCCACCACCACCGATAAATACGGGTTTGAAATCGACCCCGGCGTTGGATATGCCAGGGGGCCCATACTGCGCTCTTCTCTGGAAGAAGCCCAGCGCCGTCTGCAGGCCTTGAGCCTAATCCGGCAGCGGGCAGCAACCCATGGCCCGGAAGGTTTTTACAACATCACCGGGCTACATCGTGATTTTCCCTTGCCAACCGATAAATTTAATCACGCCGAGGAATGGATGGGACCGGCATTTTACTGGGACGAGCTGGAAGAATTGGCAAGGACTCATTTTGGGGGTGAAGCCGACCATGAGGTCATCGTGCTGAACCGCTGCTCGGGCGGTATCATTGCCGCATGTCTGGCCCTCATCACGCCGGGCAGTCAGGTTATCAGCCTGGTGCCCGGAGATCGCAGCCATCCCTCCATCGGCAGAGGTATTCATCTGGCCGGAGCGGAAATGCTTCAAATGAATTCCCTTGAGGAAGTTTCGCGGGCTCTGGGCGGCGATACCGTGAGCTTTATGGTGATCACCGGCGTTTCTAGTGAGCTGTTGGTCATGGACCAAAACATCATGCTCGATGCCATTCGATTGGCCGAAAAGGCCAAGATACCGGTGATGCTGGACGATGCCTATGGCACCCGCCTGCGTCCGATTATTTACGACCAACCCATGAGCATGAAAACGGGCGCCAACTTGGCGGTGACCGCCTGCGACAAGGCCGGCATGAGCGGACCGCGGGCCGGTCTCATGGTGGGAGAAAAGCGCTACGTTGAGCTGGTGAACACCAAAGCAGCGGAGTTGGGCCTGGAGGCCCGTTCCCCCCTGGCAGCAGCGGTGTGGGCCTCATTAAAGACATTCACACCCAAGGCACTTGAAGCGGAGGTATCATTTGGCACCAGTGTGTATGAGCGTTTAGCCCGGAAATATGGAACCGAATATGTGATCAAATCCGGTATCGGCGCTAGTTTGCCGGCCGAAAATGTCTATGGGCTGGTTCACCATATTCGCGAGGATAATGCTGTTCTACCGGTCTGCCCGGCAGAAATCACTGCGGCCGTGGGCATGTTCTGGCTGAAAAAATACGGCATCATGAGCATCAGTGCCTTGGGCCAGCCCGGAGCCAGTATCTGGTTGCGATTCAAGCCCGATCCCAAAGTCATAGCACGCATGGGTGGTCTTGAAGCGTTGATTAATGCCATCGATGATGGCATACTGCATGTGGCCGGTATTGCCCATTCAATCCCAAAAATGAAATCCTTGATTCTGGGGCCATATACTCTCTGATTGAAAAAAATCTAATTCCTTCTGGCGTATCGAATGGCCCTTACTTTTAAGTACGGCAAGAATATGTCACTCTTCTGCTCTCAAATGTTCTTAAGTTTCAGGCATAATCTCGCGAACATAGCGCGATAGCCTTAAAACCTAATGTGTTGCACTTACTTGTTGAATTCGGGAAACAAATTAAAAGTTGAGGGCATGAGCTTTTTTGCACAATGGTTCGCAGATGGGACTAAACTTGTTCTGTAACGACAATGTTTCCGGTTTGAATAGGTTAAAACCAGGGAGAAGATGTTGTCACAGATATTCGGTGGGCACATAGCAGCAAAATATATGCAAGAGATAGAAGCGGCTGATACGGTTTTTACACTCTCAGGGGGCCATATCGAAAACCTCTTGGACGGCTTAAACGAGCACGGTATCAGGACGATTGATGTCAGGCATGAACAGGCGGCGGCCATGATGGCCCATTCCTGGTCGATTTATAATAACAAGCCAGGTGTGTGTCTGATCACTGCAGGACCGGGATTTACCAATGCCGTGACCGGTATTGCCAACGCGTTTCTAGATGGCGCGCCGCTGGTGGTTCTTTGTGGCCGGCATCCTCTGCGGGATGATAACACCGGGGCCCTCCAAGAAATGAATCAAATCGATGTTGTCAAGCCGATTACCAAATAGTGCGCTACATGCTACGATATTAACCGCATCCCTGAATACATGGCCACGGCTTTCAGACAGGCATCGCTGGGGCGTCCAGGCCCCGTATTTCTGGAATTGCCGCCAGATATTCTTTTTATTTCCATGGATGAAAAAGATATCCGCTTCCCCGTAAAAAAAGTTCATAAAACGGTGACCCGGCCGCACCAATCCGAGCTGCAGCAGGCTGCTGATGTAATCAACCGTGCTCAGAAGCCCCTGTTCATCGGTGGAAGCGGCATCGGTTTCAGCGACAACGATCAAAGTTTTAAAGCCTTTGTTGAGAAAATCGGGTTTCCTTTCTCTTTGTTAAATAACGGTAGAGGAACGCTTGCGGATACCCATCCCTTGTGCATCAACGATGGGGGCTTCACCGGGGTCGCTGCGCATGCTCACCTTTACGTTATGCGCCGTAGACATCAGCACGGCGTTGCGGGTCACTTCAGAACCGGTACCGGCTGTTGTCGGCAGTACGATGTTCGGGGCCGGCTTATTCTCAATCGCTTTGCCTTTGCCGATCACTTCCAGGTAGTCATTCAAGTCCCCGTGGTTGTTCAACATGGCGGCAATGGCCTTGCCGCTGTCGATGACGCTGCCGCCGCCAATGGCGATGACCAGATCACAACGGGCACGCCGGGCAGCCTCAATCCCGGCCATTATGAGTGTGTCGGTAGGTTCCGTGGGTACGCTGAACTGCTGAAATCCAACACCATGGGATTCCAGGTCTTGAATCAGGAATGCATGTCTGTGTGTATCTTTTCCGGTGACCACCATGGCCTGGCTTCCCAGTTCTGATGCCAGTTGGCCGACTTGTCGGGCAGTCCCTGGACCGAAGATGATGCCATTGGCCGTAGCGAAATCAAAATTCATTTCAATTCCTCTCTACAAACCTCGGATACATGAATATAAAACACAAAAAGGCTGAATTAGTGCGCTCAGTGTGTCAAGCATGCTAGCGGGCCAGCCAACCGCCGTCCACTGCCAATGTATAGCCATTGACATAATTGGCGGCTTCTGAGGCCAGAAAGACCACCGCACCACTCAGATCTTCAGGCTTTCCCCATCGTCCTGCCGGTATCCGTTCGAGGATTTGCCGATTTCTATCGGGATCGTCTTGGATAGGCTTCGTATTGCTCGTGGCCATATAGCCAGGTGCAATCGCATTCACGTTGATACCATGGGGTGCCCATTCGCAGGCCAGCAACCGCGTGAGCCCCATAACACCGCTTTTACTAGCGGTGTAGGAAGGTACCAATATGCCGCCTTGAAAGCTTAGCATAGAAGCAATATTCACGATTTTTCCGCCTGTTCCCTGCTCTCTGAATTGGCGGGCAGCGGCCTGGGACAGAAAAAATAGGGATTTTAGGTTGACATCCATTACCTCGTCCCAGTCCTTCTCAGTAAAATCGATTGACGGGCACCTGCGAATGATGCCGGCATTATTGACCAGAATGTCCAGCTTTCCAAACTCTTTCAGTGTCGTATCAATGATAGTGGTAATCGATGTAATTTTGGAGAGATCCGCCTGAACACCGACAAAGCGTCGGCCTAGCTGTTCGATGCCTGCCTGATTCACTGGCGGGTGGTTGTTGTAGACACCCACAATATCTGCACCCGCTCGAGCAAGTCCTTCTGCCATACCCTTCCCGAGCCCAGTGCTACTGCCAGTAACGATGGCAACTTTATTTTCCAGGCTGAACTGACTTTTATCCATGCTATTACCTATTTGTTTTCTGGTTATTCGTTATCAGACTATTTCAGTTCCGACATGGGTACGTCGTCCATATCGGTAAATGTCTGATTTTCACCGACCATACCCCAAATAAAGGTATAATTGCGGGTTCCGGCACCTGAATGTATCGACCAACTGGGTGAAAGAACAGCCTCTTCGTTGCGTACGACGATGTGCCGTGTTTCGGAAGGTTCCCCCATAAAATGAAACACAATACTTTCATCAGCGATATCGAAGTAAAAGTAGGCTTCCATGCGCCGTTGGTGCGTATGCACCGGCATGGTATTCCAAACACATCCGGATTCAAGGCTGGTCATGCCCATGACCAGCTGACAGCTTTTGACACCGTCCGGATGAATGAATTTGCGGATCGTTCGTTTGTTGCTTTGATCCAACTCGCCGAGTTCGATAGGATCTGCCTCGTCAAATGAAATTTTCTGGGTTGGGAAACCTGTGTGCGCAGGGGCACAATTCAAGTAAAATCTGGCCGGCGCCTCTTGATCATCACTTGAAAAAACAGGATTGCCGGCCCCCATGCCGATATATAAACAGTCCCGAGACTTCATTTCGTAATCTTTGCCGTCAACTGAAACTTTTCCTAAACCACCGATATTAAATATTCCCATCTCTCGTCTTTCCAGAAGCCGTGACGCCCCGATGATTTTTTCATCCACTTCAAGCGTCAGGGCCTTTTTGGGACAGATTCCGCCTACTATCAGTCGATCAAAATAGCTATACACCAACTTGATGTTGTCCGGTCTGAACAGATTCTCAATCAGAAAATGTTCACGTATTTCTTCGGTGTTGAACAATTCGGCGTGTTCGGGATGTACGGCATTGCGAATTTCCATGATTTGATACCTCTCTTAGGTTTTGGTCAGTCAAAAAATAATGCTGGAAGCCACATGCTCAGCTGCGGAATATACGTAATCAATATTAGGGTTATAATGTTTGCCAAAAGAAAGGGCACGGCAGCACGGAAAATCGTACCGACACCCAGTTTGGAAATTGCCGAGGCCACATTCAAACACATGCCCACTGGCGGTGTTACCAAACCGACAGCCAATCCTGATATCAAGATCACGCCAAATTGGATTCTAGAAACACCTAGCACCTCCATGGACGGCAAAAAAACAGGAGTCAGTAGCAAGATCGCAGGGCTCACATCAACAAAGGTCCCCGTGAGCAGAATGACGATATCGATCAAAAGTAAAATAAGAAAAACGGGAATCTCCAGTCCGGAAATAAACAACGCCACCGCCTGCGGGACTTTTTCGAGGGCCAGAATCCAGATATAGAGCTTTGAAAGGGCGATGATGACCATGACATTGGCACTGGTCAGTATGGAATCACGCATCAATGAAGGTATTATGCGCAAATTCATCTCTCGAAGAATCAGGGCACCGATAATAAAAGCATACAGTACCCCTAATCCGGCGGACTCGGTGGGCGTCGCAATTCCAAAAACAACTGCCCCCACAACGAAAACAGGCATGATTATAGCAAGCACCGACTGCCTCGCCGTGACGAGTTTCTCCTTTGCACTCAGGGAAACGTCCTCGCGGGGGTACTTTTTTTTGTAGGAAACCCCCAATGTGATAGCCAGCATTAACACACCGATCATGACCCCGGGAATCAGGCTGCCCAGAAAAAGCTTTCCAACCGATTCTTCGGAAACCAGCGCGTAGATAATCATGGGTACGCTTGGTGGAATGATCATCCCCATGGTAGAGGATGCAGCTGTAATGCCGCTGGCAAATTCAGCGGTATATCCCTTTTTCTTCATTTCCGGAATCAAGACGGCTCCCACCGAAGCAGTATCAGATACGGAAGAGCCGGAAATACCGCCAAATATCATGCTGGCAAATACATTGACGGCCCCTAGACCGCCCCGAAATCGCCCCACAAACAAAAGACTGAAATTGATCAGACGGGTGGTGATACCACCGGCGTTCATTAATAGCCCCATGAGTACGAAAAGTGGCAGGGCTATCATCGCGTATAGATCCATCCCGGCAAAAAATCGCGGTGGCAGGATAGACACAAGCTCAGGGTGCTCACAGATGAAGTAAAAGAAACCTGACAAACCCAATGAATAGGCGATGGGCACACCCAGAGCCAAAAATACTGCCAAGCTGGCTAAAAGTATAATCATGTATTAACCCTGTTCAGTGAGGATTTGCGTCCAGCATTTTCTATATAAATTCGGTACAGGCAGTATAGAATCACAAGGCTGCAACCGATGGGCACACTAATCTGTACAATCCAACTGGGTATCCGCAAAACCGGTGATTCAAAATATCCGGTCGAATGAATCCATGGCAGACTGTACCAGATCATCACGGCATTGATGAAAGCAACCAAAAGGTATTTGACAATATTGACAATTTTACGGGGACCCGCTTTGAGTTTGTCCACAAGAAAGGTAATTTTGATATGTTCGTCACTGCCGATGGAAACCGCTGCACCGAGCGCGGTCGTGTAAATGAACAGGTAGTTCATGGCCTCGTTCCCGCCGATAATAGCGGCGTTGAATCCATATCGCATAATTACCAGCGTGATCGTTATGCTCAGGATGAAAAAGAAAAACAGCGTAACGATCACTTCAAGTAACCGTGTCATGAATTTTTCTACCCGATGTAGACTGGTCATGCGGTTATTCCCCCGGCGAAATTGCTTGCGCGCCGGATATAGTTTGTATCCGGCGCGTTGATTTCCCGATTGACACAGTTACCACTAGACAATCTATTTGCCGGCGATTTCGATTGCCTTGTTGATCTCATTCCAGGTGAAGTAGCCTTCATCCACATAGTACTGCCATACGCTTTTGACACCCTTGACAAAACCCGGTCGGCTCTTGGGATCCATAAAATTGACCGCAAGCTTGTCTTTTAAAATATTGAGGTAACCCGTCTCTGAATTGAGCCATATGGTGTCACTATAAATCATGGTCGCCTCGGAAACGGCATCGAAAACTGCTTTTAGGTCGGCTGGCAGGCTGTTGTACCATTTAGGATTGACATAGAATGGGTCCGGGTGAACCTGCCAATTTACGACCGACAGGTATTTTTGGGCTTCATAAAACTTCATGTCGACCGCATTGGAAAATGGATTTTCCTGACCGTCAACAACACCGGTCTTGAGCGCCATGTAAGTCTCTGTGTAGGCAACCTGCTGCGGATTGGCTCCCAAAGCCTTGAATGTTCTGATGGTAACGTCGATGGGGGGTGTTCTCATTTTTAGCCCCTTGAGATCGGCAACAGTATTGATCGGCAGCTTGCTGTTGGTTATGTTGCGCATCCCCCCGGCCACTCCCGTAGCAGGGATATAAAATCCGTTTGCCATAGCGCCCTTATTGATCGCTTTTCCCAGATCGCTGCGCATCACGGCTACGACTTTACTGGCATCTTCGAACAGAAACGGCAAGGTGTACATTAAATATTTCTTATTGGCCCTTTCAAACAATCCACCACGACAGCCTTGAACAGTGCCCAGTTTCACCATGTCGAGGACTTCGGCCTCCTTGCCCAAAACGCCTGAAAAATAGAGCTCGACCTTTATTTGCCCGTTTGAAGCTTTTTCAAGCATATTCTTAAAAAAAACCATTGACTGGCTTCGGGGATGATTCTCGGACTGGGTGTTGGCATATTTGAACAGATATTCCTTTGCCAACGATGTTCCTGATCCGGCAATCAGCGCAAGCGAAGTTGCCAGAGCGGTTACAACTAGAATGGTTGCGAATCTTTTCATCGTGAACCTCCTTTTGGGTTAGTGTTGTTCTAAAATGGCATGCGCGCCAAGTTCTTTCCTTTTTGCCTGATTTAATATGCCCGCTGTTGTTAACATGCTAACGGACGACTCTGGCACCGCCACCGGCCATGATTTTTTCCACTTCATTCAAGGTGGCCATTGAGGTATCACCGGGTGTCGTCATTGCCAGGGCGCCATGGGCGGCACCATAATTTACGGCTGTTTGTGGATCACAATCCGTCAAGAAACCATAGATAAGACCCGAAGCGAAGCTGTCTCCACCTCCTACCCGGTCAAGAATTTCTAAATTTTTGCGCATGGGCGCTTCAAAAAAATCACCATCAACCCAGCAAATGGCACCCCAATCATTTATACTGGCAGTTTTCACGGTTCGAAGCGTGGTACCTGTTACCTTAAAGTTTGGAAACTGTTTGACCGCCACCTGGATCATTTTTTTAAATTTGGTCACATCTAGAGAAGACAGTTTTGAGTCCAAACCCTCGACCGCAAGTCCTAAACAGGCGGTAAAGTCTTCTTCATTTCCAATCATCACATCCACATACTGAGCCAGGTATCGATTGACCTCCTGAGCCTTCTCGCGGCCACCAAAACCTTGCCAGAGGGACGGACGATAATTTAAATCGTAGGATACGATGGTGCCGTATTCCTTGGCCGCCTGCATGGCTTCCGCGACAACCGTCGGCGTTGAGGCCGACAGGGCTGCAAAAATACCACCGGTGTGAAACCAGCGCACGCCGTGTTTCCCAAATATGGTATCCCAGTCTATATCGCCCTTGGTAAGTTGGGACACAGCCGTATATCCCCGGTCCGATACACCCAGCGCGCCCCGTATGCCGAAACCCCTTTCTGTAAAGTTCAGTCCGTTGCGGATCGACCGCCCGATGCCGTCATAAGGAAACCATTTCACATAGGAGACATCCACCCCCCCTTGAAGAATGAAGTCTTCAACCAATCTACCGACGGCGTTATCTGCAAAAGCAGTAACAATGGCTGTCCGCTGATGGAAGCATTTCCGAAGCCCCCGGGCGACATTGTACTCACCACCGCCTTCCCACACCCGAAACGAACGGGTTGTGTGAATTCTTTCCTGACCCGGATCCAGGCGTAACATGACTTCTCCCAATGATATGAGATCAAACAGACACGCTTCACCGGGTTTGATTTGCAACGATGCCATTTTCCTCTCCTGTTTTGTCACTCTATTGATCCTGTTTCGTCGCTTTTACCAGTCTGACAGCTTGCTGGACGAGCTCCTGAATCTCCTCGAACTTGCCATCTGTGATTAGACTTGATTTGGCAATCCAACTTCCACCGCAAGCAAGTGTTTTTGGGAACTGCAGATAGAAAGCCAGGTTCTCGGGATTAATACCACCTGTTGGGATGAACTTTACGCCTGTATAGGGTCCGGACATGGCTTTCAGTGTTTTTAGACCGCCAAAAGCCTCCGCCGGGAAGAATTTTACCACATCGATACCGAATGATAATGCGGCTTCAATGTCGCTCGGGGTGCTGATTCCAGGTGTAATTGGTATCTGCTGGTCAACGCAATATCCCACCACATCTGGATTGAACCCAGGTGTAACGATGAACCGCGCCCCAACATCGGTGGCGGCCTTTACCTGGTCGATCGTCAAAGTTGTTCCTGCTCCCACGAGGATGTCACCTCGATTGGCCATCATGCGCATGGATTCGATGGCTGCATCTGTGCGAAAGGTAATTTCGGCACAGGGAAGTCCGCCTGCAATCAACGTTTCCGCAAGCCGGGAGGAATCTGCTGCATTCTGAATGGCAATGACGGGTATAACGCCCATTTTCTCAAACTGCTGGTGAATAGCATTCATAAGTCAATCCTGTTTCTTTAGATCAGAATATATCCGATTCAAGCACTTTCTCCTGGCTACCTGGGGCCGATTGTCTAATTTTAATTGATTCACTCAGCTATGCGGATCGTACCGTTACCGGCGTATCCCAGGTTTCGTGAAATCTCTAAAGCGGCATCCCTAACTTTGCGATTGAACTTTGATTTGATCTGCTTGAGGCCGATTCTTGCTGCCGGTCCGGACATGCTGATGGCTGCTACAATGCCGCCACCGCTATCGAAAACCGGGGCAGCTACACAGCGAATTCCCATTTCGTTTTCCTCATTATCAATGGCATATCCTTTATTACGGACGGTTTTGAGATGCCGCATCAAATCACTTGCTTTGGTGATGGTGTATTCCGTCTTGCGCTCAAGATCATCTAAATCCATAGTCGTCTGGATTTCTTTTTCAGACATTCCGGAGAGTATTACTTTACCGACGGCGCAGGAGTGTAGGCTGGTGCGTGATCCCAACCTGGAAACCATTTGCAACCCGGCTTCTTTCGGAAACAGATCGACCTTATCTATGTAAAGAGCTTCATCATTGTCTCGAATAACCAGATGAACGGTTTCTTGCACCTCCTCAGCAAGATCGATTATATGCTGCCGTGCCGTATTCCGTAGATCGAGCTGGCTTAGAAGCAAGTTGCCCAATTCTGCCAGTTTGAACCCCAAAGCGTAGTTCTTATTGGCGGGTATCTGCCGTACATATCCGAGATAAGTTAGTGTGGAGAGGATTCGATGCACGGTTCCTTTGTTAAGACCGGACATTTCGGAAAGAATCCCCAGGTTTAGTCCTTGGGGAGCCTGACCTAAAAGATCCAGTAGCGCGGAGGCTCTCTCGATGGACTGAACTATATTTTTGGGTTTATGATCATTTCTCAAAAGTTGCCTCTTCATGTAATCACATTTCATGTGTTTCGTAATACGAAATGCTATTTCGTATTGTGTGATTAATTATTCCTTTGACTAAAATTTGTCAAGCATTTAAATTCAGCATCAATCCAAATTGTGGTTTTATCGGTTTCTATATTCCAGACATTGTTGTTCTTAGAGAGATGATGGTGCTGAACGTGTGAAGGTATTTCAAAAAAAGAAAAGGTTAAATGTGATTCCCTTGATATGGATGATTAAAAGATGATATCACTTTTTCCCGATTAACCAATTGCCACGGAGGTACCATAATGGAAAAGGAATATAAGGTAGTCGCTCTGCTGGGGAGCCCCAGAAAAAAAGGCAACAGCACGACGATAGCCAACCAGATCATCAAGGGAGCCGAATCGAACGGGGCTGTCGTGGATTCTTTTTACCTGAACAGCATGAAAATTAAGCCCTGCCAGGGTTGCTATTCCTGTCAGAAACCGGACGCTAAGGGA
>Ga0180435_10002638_pt1 | contig 18225 bp, 14 predicted proteins | sample SS_ome_3_FD_132467 | JGI IMG/M metagenome (GOLD analysis project Ga0180435, IMG submission 132467) | Hypersaline lake sediment archaeal communities from the Salton Sea, California, USA - SS_3_S_1 metaG | ecosystem: Environmental > Aquatic > Non-marine Saline and Alkaline > Hypersaline >...
GCCGGGGGGACCGTGGTGGGCGGCCGTGGCCGCGGGCGGCCTGCTGTGGCCGCGGCTGGTCGGGGCGCGCCCCTGGCGCGCGGCGGCGCTGGCGGCCATCGGGCTGCTGCCGGTGCCCGCGGTCGGCTACGAGGGGCTGCGCGTCTACGATCCGCCCGCCTGGTGGGCCGTGAGCGCGGCGGTGGCGACCGCCTATGGGACGGTGGGGGCCGCGGCCGCCGCCGCGGCGCACCGCGCCTGGCCGGCCGCGCCCCGCGCGTGGCGTCCGCTCGCCTGGATCGCCGCCTGGGCCGCGCTCGACCTGCTCGTGAGCCACGCCGGCCCGCGGCCGCTGCCCTTCCCGGTGACCGTCGGCTACGCGCTGACCGGCGGCCCGCTGGTGGCGCTCGCCGCGCTCGCCGGGCCCGCCGGGCTGGGGGCGACCTGGGGCGTGCTGGGCGTGGCGGCGGCCGGCCTCGGGCGCGGCGCCTTCGGCCTCCCCGGCGCGCGCGCCTGGTGGCCGGCGGCCGCCGCGCTGGCGCTGGTCGCCGCCGGCCTGCAGCTCGCCGCGCGGGCCGCGGAGACGGGTCCCGCGCGCACCGTCGCCGTGCTGCAGGTGCCCGACGGCGACGCGCCCGGCAGGGATCGGCTGGCGGCCTTCGCGGTGGGTGCGGCGGCGCTGCGGGCGGACCTGCACGTCTGGCCCGAGGCGGCCCTGGGGCGTGAGCTGGCGGACGGCGCAACGCCGCTGCACGCCGTCGCGCGCGAGCTCGGCGCGCCGGTGCTCGCGGGCGCGTTCCGCCGCGCCCACGACGGCACCTGGCGCAACGCCGCGGCCTACGCGGATCGCCACGGCGCGCTGTTCGCGGTCGACAAGCGCCTGCTCGTGCCGGGCTACGAGGACTGGCTGACGCCCGGCGTCGGCGAGCGCTGGCCGCTGGTCGCGGCCGGCTGGCGCCTGGGCGTGCTGATCTGCTGGGAGTCGCTCTTCCTCGACGAGGCCAGCGAGCGCGTGCGCCGCGGCGCCGAGGTCCTGCTGGTGCTGGCGCACGACGGTTGGGCCAACGGCAGCGGCACGCCGCGATGGCACGCCCTGTCGGGCCGGCTGGTCGCCTGGTCCGTCGGTCGCCCGGTCGTCGTCGCCTCGCACGACGGCCCCTCCATGGCCTGGGGCCACGACGGCCGCGCCCTCGGGGAGGCCGGACCCGGCGCGGGCGCGCTGCTGGTGGACGTCGCCGCGCCGGTCGACTGGCGGACGCCCTACGCGTGGCTCGGCGCGCGCGGGCTGACGGCGCTGTGGTGCGCGGGGGTCTCGGGCTGGCTGCTGGCCTCGCGGCGGGCGGCGCGCGCCCGCCACCCTCAGGGGTGGGGCGCCTCCGGTCCCCAGGCGGCGTAGAAGTCCGGGTTGCGCAGGTCGCGCTTGTTGTACGCCAGCGGCCGGCCGTCGCCGGCGCGCCGCAGCACGCCGCCGGCGGCCACGAGGATCGCCTCGGCGGCGGCGGTGTCCCATTCGCTGGTCGGGCCCAGGCGCGGGTAGAGGTGCGCGCTGCCGTCCGCGACCAGGCAGACCTTCATCGCGCTGCCGCGGCGCAGGACCTCGACGTCCCACTCGCTCGCCAGCCCGCGGAGCCAGGCGAGCGTGCGCGGACCCGCGTGCTGCCGGCTGGCGAAGACCCGCAACCGCCGCCCCTCGGGCGGCGCCACGCGGACCGCGCGCCAGGGGCCGTCGCCCTCGCGGCGCCAGGCGCCGTGGCCCGGCGCACCCGCGTAGGTGACGCCCTCGAGCGGGGCATGGACGAGCCCCAGCACGGGTCGCCCGCGCTCGAGCAGGCCGACGTTGACGCTGAACTCGCCGCTGCGGGCGACGAAGTCGCGGGTGCCGTCGAGCGGATCGACGCACCACCAGCGGGTCCACGCGCGGCGCTCCGCGTACGGCGTCGCGGCGCCCTCCTCCGCCAGGACGGGCGTGCCGGGCGCCAGCGCCCGCAGGCCCGCCAGCAAGATCGCCTGCGACCGCAGGTCGGCCTGCGTCACCGGGCTGGCGTCGGCCTTGAGGCGCACGTCGAAGTCGCCCGCGTACACCTCGAGGATCGCCTCGCCCGCCGCCGCCGCGAGCGTCGCCAGCGGGTCGCGCAGCGCCAGGAGATCGTCCGGCGGGTCGGACCCGGCCGCATCGGCGGCGGCGCTCACCTCGCGCCTCCGACCGCGCTCACGGCGTCACGCCTCGCGCACGCCGCGCAGCAGGCGCAGGCCGTTGGCGACGACCAGCAGGGTGCCGCCCTCGTGGCCGATGACGCCCAGCGGCAACGGCAGCCGGCCCGCGAAGGTCGCGATCACCATGACGGCCATGATCCCGAGGGCGAAGGCGAGGTTCTGCCGGATGACCCGCTTGGCGGCCTGGGCCAGGCGCAGCGCCTCCGGCAGGCGCCGCAGGTCGTCCGACAGCAGCGCCACGTCGGCGGTCTCGAGGGCCACGTCGCTGCCGGCGGCCCCCATCGCGATGCCCACCTGGGCCGTGGCGATCGCGGCGGCGTCGTTGACGCCGTCCCCCACGTAGGCCACGACGCCCGTCTCGCTCCAGCGCCGCACGTGCTCGACCTTCTCCTCGGGGAGCAGGTCGGCGTAGACGTCGTCGGGCGACAGGTCGAGCCGGCCGGCGACGTCGCGGGCCACCGTGGCGTGATCGCCCGACAGCACGCCGATCCGCCGGACGCCGGCGTCGCGCAGGCCGGCGAGCGCCGACGCGGCGTGCAGGCGCAGCTCGTCGGCCACGCCGAACCAGCCGAGCACGCGGGCCGGCCGGCCGTCCCGGGTCGTCTCGCCGACCACGACCACGCTGTGCCCGCGCGCCTCGAGCTCGTCGAGCGCCCCGCGCAACTCGCCGCCGACGGCGAGCTCGATCCCCTGGGCCGCGAGCTGGCGCCGGTTGCCCGCCCAGTAGCGGCGACCGTCCACGCGGCCGCTGAGGCCGCGGCCGGGCTCGGCGACGACGCCCTCGGCGACCGACGGCAGCGGCCCCTCCGCGCCCGCCCAGCCGACCACGGCGCGCGCGATCGGGTGTTCCGAGGCCGACTCCAGCGCGGCGGCGACGCGTCGCAGCTCGTCGTCCTCGGCCTCGGCGGTCACGATGTCGTGCACGGTCATGACGCCGCGCGTCAGGGTGCCGGTCTTGTCGAAGGCGAAGGTGTCCACCTCGGCCAGCGCCTCCAGCGCGCCGCCCCCCTTGAACAGCACGCCGCGCCGCGCGGAGGCCGCGAGGGCGGAGAGCACGGCGGCGGGGACGCTGATGACGACCGCGCAGGGGCTGGCGACGACCAGCAGCGTGGCCGCCCGGTAGAAGGCCGTCTCCGCGCCCACCCCGGCGAGCAGGAAGGCGACCAGCGAGGCCGCGGTCCCGACGAGCACCCACACCGTGTAGCGCTGGCCGAACCAGTCGCTGAAGCGCTCGCTCGGCGCCTTCGCGGCCTGCGCCTCGGTCACGAGCCGCACCATGCGGGCCAGGGTCGAGTCGGTGGCCGCCTTGGTGACGCGCACGACGAGCGTGCCGTGGCCGTTGACGGTGCCGGCGAACACCTCGTCGCCCGCGCCCTTGTCGACCGGCACGGCCTCGCCCGTGATCGGCGACTGATCGATCGCGGAGTTCCCCTCGAGGATCTCGCCGTCGAGGGGCAGCCGCTCGCCCGGGCGCACGCGCAGTCGCGCACCCACCGCCACCTCGTCCGCGGGCCGTTCGACCTCTCGCGCCGCCCCGCCCTCGCCCTCGATCACCCGCGCCGTGTCCGGGCGCAGCCGCATGAGCGACGCGACCGCGCGGCGCGTGGTGCCCATCGCGCGCTCCTCCAGCGTGCCGGCGAGGCTGAACAGGAACAGCAGGATGGCGCCGTCGCGCGGCTCACCCACGGCCGCGGCCGCCAGCGCGGCGAGCACCATGAGCAGGTCGATCTCCAACCGGCCGGCGCGCAGCGCGCGGCCGGCCTCGATCCCGGCCGGGCCCCCTCCGGCCAGGTAGGCGACGACGTACGCCGCGGCCGCGACGGCCTCCAGGCCGGCCAGGCCGGCGACGATCCCGCCGACCAGGCCGGCGAGCGTCAGCGACGTCCAGGTGATGCTCCAGCGGAGCGCCTGACGCTCCTCGGCGAGTTCGGCCTCCAGCCTGCGCGCGTCCATGGCCCAGGCTAAGGCCGCCCGCGGGGGACGCGCGACCACACGTGGCATGATGCCCGCGTGACCGACGACCCCATCGCCCTCGTCGAGCTCCTGCACGCGGGGCCCACGAGGCTGGTCTACGAGTTCGCGGGCGCCGGCGTCAGCGCGCTCGCGCTCGTGCACGCGGTGGGTGGTTCCTCGCGCACGCTGTTGGAGGCGACCGATCGCTACGCGGCGCGCTCGCTCGCCGAGGGCGTCGGCGGGACGCCCGACCAGGCGGTCTCCGCCGACGTCGCGGCGGCATTGGCCAGCCGCGCCCGCGGGCGCGCGCGGCACCTCGCCGGGCACGACGAGAGCGTCGCCGGCATCGGCGTCACGGCGACGATCGCGACCGACCGCGTCAAGCGGGGCGACCACCGCGCGTGGGCCGCGGCCGCCGACGGGCTCGGCGTCCGCGTCGCGGGGTTGACGCTGCGCAAGGGCGCGCGGACGCGCGAGGCCGAGGAGCGCCTGGTGGGGCGCCTCGCGCTGCGGGGCATGGCCGAGGCCAAGGGCGTGCTGCGGGAGCTGACGCTCGACCTGCTGCCGGGAGAGGACCTGGAGGTCGCCCTGCGCCCCGGTCCCGAACTCGCGGCGTTCGCGGCCGGCGACCGCGCGATGGTGGCGATCGACGCGCTCGGCGAGTGCGTCGACGCCCTGCCATGGGCCGCCGCGGGCGCGACCGGGGGTGCGGCGCGGGGCAGCACGGGCGGCGCGGTGGTGAGCGGCGCGTTCCATCCTCTCCACGACGGGCATCTCGGGCTGGCGGGGGCCGCCCAGCGCCACCTGGGTCGCCCGGTCGCGTTCGAGCTGGCGGTGGCCAATGCGGACAAGCCGACGCTGGCGATCGCCGAGGCGCATCGCCGGGCCGCGCAGTTCGCCGGCCGCGCGCCGCTGCTGCTCACCCGCGCGGCCCGCTTCGACGAGAAGGCCGCGCTCATGCCCGACACCGTCTTCGTCCTGGGGGCGGACACGGCGGCACGGGTGCTCGAGCCCCGCTTCTACCCTGAGGCGGGCGGACGCGACGCCGCGCTGGACGGCGTGCGGGCGGCCGGCGGACGCTTCCTGGTGGCCGGGCGGCGCTCCGCCGAGGGTTTCCTCACGCTCGCCGACCTGCCGCTGCCCGCCCGCCACGCCGACCTCTTCGAGGCCCTGCCGGCCAGCGCGTTCCGTGCGGACGTCTCATCGACCGAGATCCGCTCGGCCTGGGCGCGCGGCGCGCACGATGAGCGTGGCGTGCCCGACGGGCGCGGCGCGGAGGGCGGGGCGCCGTGACGCCGCCTCGGGGCGGCGCCGCGCGCGCCGCGGGCGCGGCGCGGGCGGGTCGCGTCGCTCGCGCCGCGCTGCTGGCGCTGGCGTGGGCGGCGTCGTGGGCGTCGGCGCAGGGGCCGTCGACGGGAGGCGCGCCGGCCGCCGAGCCCGAGATCGCCGGCGTCGGGCCCGACACCGTCCCCGCGGTCGCGTCCTTCGGCGTCCAGTTCGGGTTCCCGGCGTACCGGACGGCGGGCGTCTCCGCCGGGCTGCAGGCCCGCTTCGTGGGCGTCGCCGTGCACGCGGGCGGCGGACCCGGCGGGGTCGCCTTCGGCCTGGAGGCGCGCGCCTACCCGCCCGTTCCGGTCCCGCTGCCGCTCTACCTGGCCGGCGGCGTGGATCTCTACGCGGGGCGGACCGCCCCCTACGTGGCGCTGGGCGCGCACCTGCCGATCGGCGGGGGATGGCGCCTCGACGTCGCGGCCGGGGTGGCCTGGACGCCGCTGCTGGACGAGGTCCAGATCGCACCGCTGGTCGCCGTCGGGACCAGCTACGCCGTCCCGCTCGAGCTGTCGGCCGCCGACGCCGCGCCGACGGCGCCGGCGGCGGTCGCCGGGCGCGCGGGTGGGCCAGCCTGCGATCCCGGCCCGCCGGATCCCTCCGCGCTGGATGCGGCGCTGGCCGCCACCGTGCGCCGCTTCGTGGCCGACGCCGTCGCGGCGTACGGCAGCGTCTACCGCGACCTGAGCTACCGGACGTCGGTCGCGTCGCGCCGGTTGGAGGGCGATCGCGCGACGCTGACGGTCCGCTACGCCGGCTCGGTGGTGGAGATCCTGACGGGGCGTCGGGTGGAGGCGTCGGGCGAGGCGGAGGTCGACTTCCGCTGGGACGGCTGCCGCTGGCGTCGGTCCGGACTGCGCTACTGATCCCGTGCCGGCCCCGAGCAGCGACGCCCGGTCGACCTTCGGGGCCTCCTTGCGCGAGGGCGTGCGCGACGCGCTGCCGATCATGCTGGCGGTGACGCCCTTCGGGCTGGTCGTCGGGGTGGCCGCCGTCGAGGTGGGCCTGCCGCTCGCGCAGGCGATCGGCATGAGCTACCTCGTGTACGCCGGCACCGCCCAACTCGCGGCGCTGCAGCTGATCGCGCTGGGGTCGCCGGTCGCCGTGATCCTGATGACGACGCTGCTGCTCAACCTGCGCTTCGCGCTCTACTCCGCGGCGTTCGCGGACCCCTTGCGCGCGGCGCCCGTGGGGTGGCGGGCCGTGCTCGCCTTCATGATGACGGACCAGTCGATGGCGCTCGGGAGCCAGCGCTATGGCCGCCACCCGGAACGCGGCGGCAAGGTCGCCTACTACCTCGGCGTGTCGCTGCCGATCGGTTTCGTGTGGACGACCGCCAGCACCCTGGGCGTCCTCCTCGGCGGCGAGCTCCCCGCGGGGCTGTCGCTCGACTTCGCGGTGCCGCTGGTCTTCCTCACGCTGTGGGTGGTGGCGATGGTGCGCGGCACGCCGCCGGTGTGGGTGGCGGGCACGGTCGCCGCGGCGGTCGCGGTCGCGTCGAGGCCGTTGCCGTTCAACCTCGGTCTCATGCTGGCGGCCTTCGCCGGCATCGCGGCCGGCCTGTGGTGGGAAGGCCGCCGCGGCCCGGCCCCGCGGCCGGGCGGCGGCGGCCGAGCCGGCGGGCGACGAGCCGGCGGGCGCGGCCCGACCCCCAGCGCCCCCCGAGGGCGCGCGCCGTGACCGCCGGCGGCGGCTGGGGGCTCATCCTGGCGATGGCGGCGATCACCTTCGCGCTGCGCGCCAGCTTCATCGTGCTGCAAGACCGGATCCGACTGCCCGACCTGCTGCGCCGCGGCCTGGCCTACGTGCCCGCGGCCGTGCTGGCGGCGATCGTGGCGCCGGCGTTCGTGCAACTCGGGGGCGACGCCGAACTCGTCGAGCAGTTGCCCCGCTGGGCGGCCGGCCTCGTCGGCGCGGCGGTGGCGGTGCGCACGCAGCACATGGTCGCCGTCCTGGTCGCCGGCATGCTCACGCTGTGGGGCGTGCAGGCGCTCGTCGGCTGATCCCGCGGCCGCCCCGCGGCGGCGTGACGGTCGGCGGGTCAGTCCTCCCAGTCCATCGCCGGATCGTCGACCAGCCGCTCGCCGCGCGCCAGCGCCGAGATGCGCCGCATCTCCTCGTCGTCGAGCTCGAAGTCGAAGACGTCGAGGTTGCCGGCCTGGTGCGCCGGCGACGCCGCCTTGGGGATCGCGACCACCCGTGGCTGCTGCAGTAGCCAGCGCAGCGCGACCTGCGCCGGATCCTTGCCGTGGCGCTCGCCGATGGCGCGCAGCGTCGGGTCGTCGAACACGCGCCCGCGCGCGACCGGGGAGTAGGCGGTGATCAGGAAGTCGTGGGCCTCCGCCAGCGCGAGCAACTTCTCCTGGGCCAGGAACGGGTGGTACTCGACCTGGTTCGTCAGCGTCGGCCCGGCGGCCAGCGACCGCAGCAGCAGCGACGGCGGGAAGTTGCTCACGCCCACGTGCCGCGCCAGGCCGCGCCCGCGCGCCTCGTGCAGCGCGCCGAGGGTCTCCTCTAGGGGCACCTCCGGGTTGGGCCAGTGCAGCAGCAGCAGGTCGACGTCGTCGACGCCGAGCGCGGCGAGGCTCTCCTCGGTGCTGCGCAGCAGGTCGTCGCGCCGGAAGTGGCGCGGGCGGACCTTGGTGGTCAGGAAGATCTCCTCACGCGGCACGCCCGAGCGGCGCATCCCGGCGCCGACCTCGGCCTCGTTGGCGTACCCCTGAGCGGTGTCGATGTGCCGGTAGCCGAGCCCGAGGGCGCGGTCGACCGCGCGCGTGCACGCGTCGCCGCGCAGTTCCCACGTCCCCAGGCCCAACGCCGGCACCGTGGCGCCTTGCAGGCGTCGCTGGATCATGGACCACGCTACCCGCTGGGGCCGGCGCGGCGTGTCCGGCGGGCGGCGCGCCGCCGTCGCGCGCCGCCCGCCCACCGTGCTGTGATGGGGCCGTGTGGTCGTCGGCGGTGGGCCGCGTGCGCGGCGTGTACCTCGGTTGGTGGGTGGTCGTCGGCGGGGTGGGCCTGCAGGCGTCGCAGGCGGCCCTGCTCAGCAACGCGTTCGGCGTCTACGTCGTGGCGCTGGCGGGCGAGTTCAACTGGTCGCGGACGGCCCTGGCGAGCGGGTTCGCGCTGATCCAGCTGCAGGGGGGGTTGCTCGGCCCGCTGCAGGGCCTGGCCCTCGACCGCTTCGGGCCGCGGCGGGTGATCGCCTTCGGGGTTGTCGTCTTCGGGGCGGGCCTGGCCGCGGTGTCCACCGTCACGTCGCTGACCGGCTTCTACGCGGCGCTGCTCGTCGCCGGCCTGGGCGCCTCGCTCACGGGTTACCTCTCGGTGACCACGGCGATCGTCCCCTGGTTCCTGCGTCGCCGCGCGACCGCCATGGCGTGGATGGCGCTGGGCGCCAGCGCCGGCGGCCTGCTGGTGCCGCTCGTCGCGAGCGCCGTGGCGACGTTCGGTTGGCGGCCGACCGCCTTGGCCTCGGGGTTGTTGGCGCTGCTCGTCGGCGTGCCGAGCGCGGCCCTCATGCGGCGCGAGCCGACGCGCTACGGGCTGACGATCGACGGTGGCTTCCGCGGCCTGCCGGATGCGGCGCGCGCCGCGATCGACGTGCCGCAGAGCGACCCAGACAACGATTACACGCTCGCGGCGGCCGTGCGTACGCGCTCCTTCTGGATGCTGGGTCTGGGCCACGCGTCGGCCCTGCTGGTGGTGTCGGCGGTCGTCGTGCACCTCGTGCCGCACCTCAACGGCGGGCTGGGGTTGTCGCTCACGGCCGCCGCGTCCGTGGTCGCGGCGCTGACCTTCGTCACGGCCATCGGCCAGGCCCTCGGCGGCGTGCTCGGCGACCGCGTCGCCAAGCGGAGGCTGGCGATGGGCGCGATGTTCGCGCACGCGGCTGGGCTGCTGGCGCTCGCCTGGCTGCCGTCCGCCGTCGGCATCGGCGCCTTTCTGCTGCTGCACGGGCTCGCGTGGGGCGTGCGCGGGCCGCTGATGGGCGCGATGCGGGCGGACTACTTCGGCGCGACGCACTTCGGGGCGATCATGGGGGCCTCGGCCCTGGCCTTCATGCCCGGGCAGCTGCTCGGGCCGATCACCGCAGGGCTCATGGCCGACGCCTTCGGCGACTACCGCTGGGGCTTCACGCTGCTCGCGGGACTGGCGGCGTTCGGGTCGCTGGCCTTCCGTCTCGCGACGCCGCCCACGCGGGCGTCCTGACCCGCCGGCGAGATGGCGTGCCCGGACCCAGACGACCCCGCGCCACGCCCGCTAGGCTGCGGCGCGACCAAGGAGGTCCTCCATGCCCACCATCACCGTCGACGGACGCAGCGTCGACGTCGAACGCGGCCGCAAGCTCGTCCTCGCCATCGAGGCGCTCGGCATCGACATCGGTCACCGCTGCGGCGGCAAGGCGCGCTGCACCACCTGCCGCGTGGCGTTCCAGGAAGGCGAGCCCGAGCTGTTCACCCGGGCGGAGTACCGCAAGCTGCAGGAGGCCGACCTGCTCGGCGACGCCCGCCTCTCGTGCCAGGTGCTCGTGGAGCGCGACATGACCGTGAGCGTGCTCAAGACCCTGCAGAGCGAGGGCTGGGCGGACACGGGGCCGGCGGTCGCCAGCGAGCTCACGCCGGAGACGGCGCGCTTCGCGCGTGCGACGCTGGAGGCGGAGGCGCCCCTGCCCTGACGCCCGCGGGGGCCGGCGCGCGCGGCGGGTCCCGCGGATCGCGCGCGCGACGCCTGCGGTAGCATGCGCCACCGTCGGTCGGGACGACGCCCGCCCTCGCGTCCCCGTGGGGGCGCGCGCGGGCGCGCGGGCGACGCGCAGCGGCCCATGGACCAGACCCCCTCCCCCTCAGGCGCCCCACGCCGCCGCAGCGCGGCCCGGGGCGCCTTCGTCGTCATGGGCGGCACCCTGGCGTCCCGGGTGACCGGGCTGTTGCGCGAGGTGCTGGTCGTCGCGCTCTTCCCGGTGCGCGCCTCGGACGCGTTCCGCATCGCCTGGGTGGTGCCCAACCTGTTCCGCGAGCTGCTGGCGGAGGGGGCGCTGACGAACGCGTTCGTGCCCATCTACCAGCGCCTGAGGGGCCCCGATCGACGCGCCTTCGCCGGCGCCATGACGGCCGTCCTGGCGCTGGTGAACGCGGCGCTGCTGGCGGCCGCGATCGTGACCGCGCCCTGGATCGTCGACCTGCTGCTGGCCGCGGACGCCAACGTCGACCGCCAACTCGCGGTCACCCTGTTGCGCCTGACCTTCCCCGTGCTGGCCGCCATCAGCCTCAGCGCGCTGGCGATGGGGGTCCTGCAGGCCGAGGAGCGCTTCCTCGCCCCCGCGTGGGCGCCGGTGGCGCTCAACCTCGCCGCGATCGCGGCGATGCTCGCGTTCCCCGGCCGGGCGAGCGCGCTCGCGCTCGGCGTCGTGGCCGGCGGCGTCCTGCAGGCCGCCGTCCAGTGGCCCGCGATGCTGCGGGCCGGGTTGGCGCCAAGCCTCGGCCGCTGGTGGCATGCGGCGATGCCGGCCGCCCTGACGCTCATGGTGCCCTTCGCCTTCACGACCGGGGCGCGCCAGCTGCTCAACGTCGTGGCGCAGCGCATCGTGTCGAACGACGCGCTCTTCCCCGCCGGCGCCGTCACCGCCTACGCGCTGGCCGCCATGCTCTTCAGCCTCGTGCTCGGGCTGTTCGCGATCAGCCCCGCCGTGGCCTTCTACGCGCGCCTGGGCAACCTGGCGGCGGAGGGGGCGGCCAGCTTCGCCGCGACCCTGGAGGCCGGAACCCGCTTCATCCTGTTGCTGACGCTGCCCGTCGGCGCCGTCACCTTCGCCTTCGCCGAGCCCGCCGTGCGCACCGTGTTCGAGATCCTGCGGCCCGCGGCCGGGCAGGAGGTGGCGATCGGGCTCGCCGTCCTCGCGCTGGCGCCCCTCGGCGTCGCCCTGCCGGGGGCGGGCCTGGTGAATTACCTGCTGCGGCCCTTCTACGTCCGCCAGCGGGTGCGCGCCCCGGTCGCGCTGTCGGTGGCGTTCACGCTGGCGACGGCGCTGCTCTACTTGCGGCTGGCGCCGGCGTACGGCATCGCCGGGCTGTCGTGGGCCACCGCCATCGCCATGGGGGCGCAGGCGCTGCTGCTGCTCGCGTGGTTGCGCCGCGCCGAGGGTCTCGACCTCGGCGCCGTGGCGCGGCAGTTCGTGCGCGTCGGGCTCGCCGCGATCGCCGCCGCCGCGGCCGCGCGCTGGCTCGCGGCGACGGCGGTCGCCGGCTGGGCCCTCACGGACTGGTGGGCGTCCGCCGCGGCGCTCCTGGTCGGTGGGCCCGCGGCCCTGGCGGGGTTCGTGCTGCTGGCGTGGGCGCTGGGCGTGCCGGAGCTGCGGCGCGGCCGCCGACTGACCTGACGCTTCCATGGCGTGTCCGCGACTATGCTGGATGGGTCCACCCTGGGTTGCCACCGGCATTCGAGCGAGGAGCGTGAGGACATGCCCAAGACGAACGCCATGCGCGTCGTGCTGCTGGCCGCGGCCGTCGTCGCCGTCCTGTTGGCGGCGGTCGCCTGCGGACCCAGCGAGCGCGAGCAGGAACTGACCAGCGAGAACGAGCGGCTGACGAGCGAGCTGGCCGAGGCGAGATCCAGCCTCGAGCAACTGCGGACGGAGGCCGAGCAGCGCGAGGAGGCGCTGACGAGCGCGTCCGCCGACGCCGAGGCGGCGGCCGCGGCGCGCGATGCCGCCGTGGCCGAGCGGGATGCCGCCGTGGCCGAGCGGGATGCCGCGGTCGACGCGCTCGCGGCCGCCGAGACGGCCCGCGACGAGGCCGTGGCCGAGCGGGATGCGGCCGTGGCCGAGCGGGACGCTGCGCTCGACGCCCTCGCCGCCGCCGAGGCCGCCCGCGACGCGGCCGCATCGGCGCGGGCCGAGGCCGTCATCGAGCGGTCCGCCGCGCTGGCCGAGCGCGACGCGGCATTGGCCCAGCGCGACGCGGCGGCCGCCGAGCGGGATGCGGCCCTGTCCGAGCGTGCCTCGGTCGGAGAGCTCGCCGCCACGTCGATGGCCGGCCGGAACGCCGCGCTGGCGGCCCTCTCGGCCGCCGAATCCGCGCGCGCCAGCGAGGCCGAGCAGCACGCGGCCGTTCTGCGGGCGGTGCGGGCCGAGTCCGAGGCGGCCCTCGCGGCCGCGACCGCCGAGGCGGAGGGCGCCCGGCTGGAGACCGACGTGCTGCAGTCCGAGATGGCGGCGCTCAGCGAACGTATCGCGACGCTGGAGGACGAGCTGGCCGCCGCGGAGGAGCGGGCCGCGACCCTCGAGGCGGAGGCCGCCGCGTTGTCCACGGAGCTCGAGGCGGCCGCGGCCGCCCGCGACGAAAGCGCCGCGACGGCGGAGGCCGTTGCCGGCGAGGCCAGGGTTGCGGCGAACGCCCTCGAGACGCTCACCGCCGAACTCGACGCGGCGAGCAGCGACCTGGTGGCCGTGACCGCCCAGGTCGAGCAGCGCGATGCCAGGCTGGACGCCATGGCCGATGAGCTCGAATCCGTCACCGGCGCCCTAGAGGCCGTGACCGGTGAGTGGGAGGCGGCGTCCGCGGCGCTCGACGACGCCCGCGAGGTGCAGACCGAACTCGAGGCGCGGCTGGCCGAGGCCCGCATCCAGGCCGAGGCGGCGGCAGCGCGCGAGGAGGCGCTGCAGTCGGAGGTGGCCGCGCTGACCGCCGAGCGCGATGGCTTGCGCGCCGAACGGAGCGATCTGGCGGCCGCACTGGACGCGGCGCAGACCGAACGCGGCGCCGTCGAGACCGAACTGACGGCGGCGGCGGCCGAGCTGAGCGTGACGCAGGCGGCGCTGGGCACGACGGAGGCCGCGTTGGCGGCCGCCGAGACCCAGCTGAGCGCGGCAGAGGCCGAGCTGGCGGCGCTCGCCGGCGAGCGCGACGGCCTGCGCGCGGAGATCGACGAACTGCAGGTCGCGTTGGTCGACCTCGGCGCCGAGCGCGACGACCTCGAGGCCCGCCTGACCATCGCCGAGGCCGCGAGCGAGACGGCGCTCCTGCGCCTGGACGAGACCGCCGGCGCCCTGGGCGAGGCCCAGGCGCGTGCGGCGGGACTCACCGAGCGCCTCGCCGAACTGCTCGAGGAGCAGGAGGGTCTGCAGGAGACCACGCAGGCGCAGCGCGACACGCTCGCCGCGGTGCGCGCCGATCTCGAGGCGACCCAGACCGAGATCGCCCGCCTGACCGGCGCCCGCGGCATCTACACGGTGCAGGGCGCGGATTCGCTGTCCTCGATCGCGCAGTTCTTCTACCGCGACGGCAACCGCTGGCCCGACATCCTGGCGGCCAACGACAACCTCATCGACGACGCCGACCTGATCTTCGCGGGCATGGTCCTGATCATCCCGCAATGAGCGGCCTCGGTCGCGACGACGCAACGATGGCAGGGGCGCGTGACGGCGCCCCTGCCGTCGCGTTGCGCCCGCTCGACCTGGCGCGGCTGAGTGACGAGGACGTCCGCGCGCTCGTTCCCCTCGCGCGGGCGCTTCGGCAGGAGTCGCGCCCCGGCGACGCGCCGGTCACGGAGAAGGGCCTGAGGGCGTCGCTGGCGGCCCTGGCCGCGCTACGCGAGCTGCGGGTGGAGGCGGTCGTGGCCTGGGCGGGCGTGGACGCCGTCGGTCGGGCGCTGGCGTTCATGCCCGTGGTCGACAACCTCCACCTGCTGCAGTTCGACCCGCAGGTCCTGCCGGCGTGGCGCCGCCGCGGGGTGGGCCGGGCGCTGCTCCGATGGGCGCTCCAGGTCGCCCGCCGGCACGACCGCACGCTGATCGTCGGCGGCACGGGCGCCCGCGTTCCCGCCGGGGACGCGTTCGCGACCGCCTTCGGCGCGCGCGCCTCGATGCAGGCGAGCGTGAACGAGCTCGACCTCGGCGAGCACGGCGAACGCCTCTTCGGTTCGGGCGGGTTGGTGGCCGCATGGATCGACGACGGGCCCCGGCGCGCGCCGGGGTACGAGCTCGCATGGATCCCGCGGCCGCTGCCCGAGGAGTTGCTGGCGCCGTTCGCGGCGCTGAAGAGCGCGATGAACGACGCCCCGAGGGGCGACCTGCAGGTCGAGGACCGCGTGTACAGCGAGGAGACGCTGCGGGAGATCGACGCCTACGACGCCGCGGCGGGCCTGGAGGCGTGGACGCTCGCCGCGCGCCACGTGGCGAGCGGGGCGTTCGCGGGCTTCACCGAGGTCGCCTGGAGCCCCGAGAACCCGGCCATCGCCTTCCAGGGCGACACGGCCGTGGTCCCCGCCCACCGCGGGCACGCCCTGGGCAAGTGGCTCAAGGCGACCGTGCTCGAGCGGCTGCGCCGCGAGCGCCCGCAGGTCCGCGTGGTGCGCACGGGCAACGCCGACACGAACGAGGCGATGCTCGGGATCAACCATGCGCTTGGCTTCCGTCGCGCCGAGGGCGGCACCGTGTACCAGGTCGAGGTGGCGGAGGCGGCGCGGCACGTCTGACCGCGGCGTGGGCCGCCGCAGGCGGGGTATCGGGCGCGGTGCCGGCGGGGGCCTACGGCGCCGGCGCGCCCCAGTCGTCGAGCCAGCCGCGCAGCGTGGCGATCTCCTCGCCCTGCTGGCGCACGATCGTGCGCGCCAGGGCGGCGACCTCGGGCCGCGGCCCCGGGTCGAGCGCCAGCGCCTCCTCGGCCATCGCCACCGCCGTCTCGTGGTGCCGGATCATGTCCGCGACGAACACCCGGTCGACCTCGGGCGGGGTGAGGCCCGTGAGCGTGCGCATCATCGGGGCGTAGGGCGCGGCGGCCGGCGCCTCGGGGTACCAGGCCGCGAGCCAGGCACGCAACCCGGCGATCTCCTCCGCCTGCGTCGCCACGACGCCCCGCGCCAGCGCGCGGACCTCTGGGCGCTCGCCGCGCTCGGCCGCCACGCGGGCGGTGTCGACGGCCTCCTGGTGGTGGGCGATCGCGCCGGCGAGGAAGGCCGCCTCGCTCGTGATCGGCACGTGCGGCGTCGCGTCGTCATCGTGCCCGCCGCGGCCGGCACCGGCCGTCGCGCCGGTGCGCGGCAGGTCGACGGCGATGCTCACGGCGACCAGCGCGGTGGCCAGCGAGAGCAGGAGGACGGTGCGGCCGATCAGGTCGCCGAACACGCCGCGTTCTCAGCCCGCGACCGCGAGCCGCGGCGCGCCATCGCGTGTCGCGCCGACGTCGGCCGCCATCGGGGGGCGGAAGCGTCGCAGGCGCAGGGCGTTGCTCACGACGAACACGCTGGAGAGGCCCATCGCGGCGGCGGCGAACATGGGCGAGAGCAGCAGGCCGAACGCGGGGTAGAGCGCGCCGGCGGCCACCGGGATGAGCAGCGTGTTGTAGGCGAAGGCCCAGAAGAGGTTCTGTCGGATGTTCGCCAGCGTCGCGCGCGAGAGCGCGATGGCGTTGGGCACGTTGCGCAGGTCGCCGGACATGAGCACGACGTCGGCGGACTCGATGGCGACGTCGGTGCCGGTGCCGATCGCCAGGCCGACGTCGGCCTGGGCGAGCGCCGGCGCGTCGTTGATGCCGTCGCCGACGAAGGCCACGCGATCGCCGGAGGCCTGCAGGCCGCGGACCGCCTCGGCCTTGCCGTCGGGCAAGACCTCGGCGAGCACGTCGTCGATGCCGAGCTGATCCGCGATGGCGCGGGCCGTGCGGGCGTCGTCGCCGGTGATCATCGCGACGCGCTTGCCGAGCGCGTGCAGCGCCGCGACGGCCGCCGCCGAGGAGGGCTTGAGGGCGTCCGCGACGGCGATGACGCCGGCGGCGCGGCCGTCGACGGCCGCGAAGACGGCGGTCTTGCCCGCGTCCGCGAGGCGCTCGGCGGCGTCGGCGAGCGGCCCCGGGTCGATGCCGAGCCGCTGCAGGTAGCGACCGGCGCCGACGACCACGGCGCGGCCGCCGATGCGGCCGCTCACGCCGAAGCCGGGCGTCGCCTCGAAGGCCTCGACGCGCGGCAGGTCGCCGCCGCGCCGCTCCCGGGCCGCGGCCACGATGGCGCCTGCGATCGGGTGCTCGGAGTCGGCCTCGACGGCGCCCACCAGCTCCAGCAGGTCCGCCTCGTCGAAGCCGTCGGCGGTCACGACGTCGGTGACCTCGGGCCGCCCCTTGGTCAGGGTGCCGGTCTTGTCGAGCGCGACGACGTCGGCCTGGCCGACGCCCTGCAGGGCGACGCCGTTGCGGAACAGGACGCCGATCTCGGCGGCCTTGCCGGTCCCGACCATGATCGAGGTCGGGGTGGCGAGGCCCATGGCGCAGGGGCAGGCGATGATGAGCACGGCGACGGTGTTGACCAGCGCGAAGGTGAGGGCCGGCTGCGGGCCGAGGGCCAGCCACGCGACGAGCGTCACGGCGGCGATCGCCAGCACCGCCGGTACGAAGAACCTCACGACCCGGTCGACCAGCGCCTGGATGGGCAGCTTGGCGCCCTGGGCGGCCTCGACCATGGCGATGATCTGCGCCAGCACGGTGTCGGCGCCGACCGCGCGCGCCTCGAAGCGCAGCGACCCGGTGGTGTTGATCGTGCCGCCGGTGACGGGGTCGCCGGCGCGCTTCGCCAGCGGGATGGGCTCCCCCGAGATCATCGACTCGTCGACGTACGACTCGCCGGCGACGACGACGCCGTCGACCGGCACCCGCTCGCCCGGCCGCACGGCCACCACGTCGCCGCGCCGCACGGCGTCGACGTCGACCTCGAGCTCCACGCCGTCGCGCTCGACGCGCGCGGTCCGCGGCTGCAGCCGCATGAGCGCCCGGATGGCCTCGCCCGTGCGGCCCTTGGCGGCCGCCTCGAAGTAGCGGCCGAGGAGGATGAGCGTGACGATGACGGCGGCCGCCTCGAAGTAGACGTGGACGGTGCCCGCCGGCAGCAGCCAGGGGGTGAAGGTCGCCACCACCGAGTAGCCGTAGGCGGCGCTCGTGCCGATCATGACGAGCGAGTTCATGTCGGGCGAGCCGCGCCGCAGCGCGGGCCACCCCTTCTGGAAGAAGCGCAGGCCGGGCCCGAACAGGACGCCCGTCGCCAGCACGAACAGCAGGTAGGCCAGCGTCTGCCGGGGCACGAGCGCGTGCAGCCAGTCGCCCACCGGCGGAATGAGCATGGCGCCCATGTCGAGCGCGAAGATCGGCACGGTGAGGCCGGCGGCCAGCAGCACGGCGGTCCACAGCTCGCGCCGCTCCGCCTCGCGCCGCTCGCGCTCGGCGTCGCCGCGCGACTGCCGTTCGGCCTGCTCCAGCACGTCGTAGCCGGCGTCGCGGATGGCCTCGGTCAGACGGCTCACGGGCGCGACGTCGGGCAGGTAGCGGAGCGTCGCCCGCTCGGTCGCCAGGTTGACGCTGGCGGAGAGCACCCCGTCCACCTTCGACAGCGCGCGCTCGACGCGGGCGCTGCAGGCCGCGCAGGTCATGCCGGTGACGGAGAGCTCCGTCTCGGCGACCACGGGCTCGTAACCGGCGTCGCGGATCGCGTCGAGGACGCCGATCGGGGTGAGCTTGGAGGGATCGAACCGCACCGTGGCCTGCTCGGTGGCGAGGTTGACGTGGGCCTCGGCGACGCCCTCGAGGCGGCCGAGGCTGCGCTCGACGCGGGCGCTGCACGACGCGCACGTCATGCCGGCCACGCCGACGCGGAGGCCGGCGGTGGGGGTCGTGGTGGTGGGGGTCTCGGCCATGGGGGTGCCTCGGATCGCGCGGATCCGACCCTAGCCTATCCCACCCGGGGTGGGGTAGGGGTCGGGGACGCGACGGC
>Ga0180435_10002639_pt1 | contig 18223 bp, 18 predicted proteins | sample SS_ome_3_FD_132467 | JGI IMG/M metagenome (GOLD analysis project Ga0180435, IMG submission 132467) | Hypersaline lake sediment archaeal communities from the Salton Sea, California, USA - SS_3_S_1 metaG | ecosystem: Environmental > Aquatic > Non-marine Saline and Alkaline > Hypersaline >...
AAGATTTCATCGGTGGCAATCGCCATATCCGGTTTAACATTGTCGAATATGGTCGGTCCAACAAAAAAGCCGTTGGGATACTCTTCGACGGTAAAGTCGCGTCCATCCAGTATCAGGTCGGCACCTTCTTCGACACCCTTATCGATGTATCCCAAAACGCGTTTCTGGTGAGCGGCACTGATGACCGGCCCCATAAAGGTTTCCTCATCTAAGCCATTGCCCACTTTAATACCCTTGGCAGCTTGCACAAATTTTTCTTTAAGCTCTTCGGCAATATCACCCACGGGTACGAGCACCGATCCGGAGAGGCACCGTTGGCCGGCGCAGCCAAAGAAAGATGTGGTCAAAGAGGGCATGCCCCCATCCAAGTCGGCATCCGGCATGATGGCGACGATGTTTTTGGCGCCCCCCAATGACTGGACACGCTTGCCGGTTTCGCCGCAGCGTTTGTATATATACTTAGCCGTTGGTGTTGACCCCACAAATGAAATGCCTTCAATGTCCGGGTGGTCCAGGAGGCCGTTAACCACATCATGGGCACCGTGAACCATATTGACTACACCGTCGGGAAACCCGACTTCCTCCATGATTTCAAATATCTTGGTCTGGGTCATGGGCACCTGTTCGGAGGGCTTGACGATAAAGGTATTGCCGGTAACCAGGGCATAGGGCAAGAACCACCAGGCAACCATACCCGGAAAGTTATAGGGAACGATGGCTGCAAATACGCCCAAGGGCTGGCGGTGACCGTAGCAATCGATATTCTGGGCAATATCTTCCAGGGTATAGCCACACATCAGGGTGGTCACACCGGTGGCATGCTCCACATTTTCGATCATACGGCGAACCTCGCCCCGTGACTCGTCAATGGCTTTGCCCTGTTCGGTGGTGAGTACTTCCGCGATCTCTTCAAAGTTCTCTTCAAAAGCGTCCTTGAGACGAAACAAATAGCGGGCACGGCTCAGCGGCGGAGTGGTGCGCCATTCCCAGAACGCTTCTTTGGCCGCTTTGACGGCCGCATCCACATCTTCCCGGGTGCCCAAAGGAACCTGGGCGATTTTTTCGCCCTTGGCCGGATTCCAAACATCTCCGAATGTCGTGGTGTTGGAGTTCACCCATTCGCCGTTAATGTAGTTCTTCATTACTGGTAGAGTCATGTTTTCCTCCTTTAAAAATTTGTATGAGTTGATGGTTAGTCGTCTTAGTCGATTGGATGAAAGATTTTACGTTTATTGATGGTCCGTTGTTGATTCAAATTTTTTATTTGAGGCAAAATTGCTATAAACCGATATCCTCTTTCAGCAGGGCCAGATGGGTCTCGACATCGCTGACATGTCGGTACATTTCCTTGGAGGCCTTGTCCGGATTTCGGGCGTGAATTGCCGTATAGATCTTGTCATGGGCGTCCAGGACAGATTCGGAAAAGGTCAAGTCCGGTTTGAGTACTTTTTTGAAATCCTCCAGTAGATCTTCCACAAAATCGAGTATCAGTATCAATATCGGATTGTCGGTGGTTTGCGCAATGAGCCGATGGAAGTAGATCTCATTGCGGCTCATTTCCTCCAGGTATTTTTTGTTTATATTTTCTCGGGCCACATCATTTAGTTGCTCAAGTTTTTTCAGGTCCTCAGGCGACATATGCTGAGCGGCCTTCGCCGCAGCATGGGGTTCAAGCAATTTGCGCAGCTCGGACAAATTTTCGATGGTCAAATTCTTAAAATACAGAAAATTGGCCAGGCTTTGTTTGGTGACCTGCATATCGACTTCGACAATATGAGCTCCGCCGCCGATGCCTTTACGAACATCGATCAGCCCCATGTGTTCCAACGCACGCAAGGATTCTCGCAGGGTCTGTTTACTGACCCCAAACTGTTCCACGAGCTGTTTTTCCGGTGGTAATATGTCGCCAGGCTTCAGTTTTCCGGCCAATATCGCGGTTCGAATTTGGCTGATAATTTTTTCTGTTATCGTACTGGTTCTGGCTGTCTTGAACATAGGGTCTCCATCAAATGGCGCAAGGGGCCGGTCGCATAACGCAAACACCATTTTCCCCGCTCAATATGCCAAGCAAAAGTCGTTGTCAACACATATTGGAAAGATATTTTTATAAACTAATATATTATTTATTATAAATATTATGTTATTTGATCTTATAGTTATGAAATAATTATAATTATTCGAAACCGAAACCGAAATTGAAATCAAAATCGCTATCGATATCGTTTAAATAAGAATGAATGAAAGTACCCATATCCGGGTGATACCTAATTAGTAGTCGGCTGCTTGGCTTTATTCAGCAAATTGTTCTCAATAGCTTGAATCCATTGGGGCGGATAGGGGACTTTAAAAGCAGCACTGTCGCGATCATCATTTTCATTGATGAAATCGATTTTCATGACCGACTGATGAAGGTTGACACCTTTGATGCTGTTATCCGGATACACGTGAGCGATTTTATTTGCGGCGATACTTAATTCCAACCGAGCGGTCCGGCTGCGGTAAAAAAGACCGTCCGGTAAAAGGAGGAGAAATCCGCTGCTCTTTCTCGGTTTCCCGGGTTCGCTGGCCCTGCCGAAATAGTTGACCCCGAAGCTCATGGCCAAAATTTTTTGTCCACCAAATCGATTTTCGATCCATTTGCGATCACGCCAGCGGATATAGGAAATATAAGCGATGATACCGAAGAAAATAAGCGCGATATAAATCCATTGCTGGTTGGCTGGAAAATTAGGCATTTTACGATTAGCCCTTGGCTGTCAGCCCGTAGCGGTTTTGGTTTATTGGAATTGGGAGAGATACAGAATCAGCTTTTTCTTGGCCATATTGTGCTTATAGCCCCTGTGACTGCCCATGGCCGCCAGAATGGAATCGGCAATTTCTTCGTCGGATTTCCCTTTTTGCCTGAAATCGCGAACGCGTTCTGCATTCATTTCGATGAGGTTTCGGAATCCCTCACTATCCCGATTGAAAAACACGATAAAGCCCAGCACGAAAACAACCAGCGACGACCCAATGGCGACGTAGATATCCTGAGCCGCATTCGGAAAAATGGGCCGCAGCAGGCTATCGGGATTGCCCGCATTCAGGATCGAATACATGGCCACCAGTCCAATTGCGATCAGCAACACATAGACGATATTGATGAGTGGCTTAGGCACTTTGAGCTTTGTTGTGAAAAGGTCCTTATAGGCAGACACTCGTTTGGAACTTTATACCGTAGTGCCCGCTTTGAAAGATGAAGGGCAGGTTGAATCAACCTGCCCTTCGTCAAGAGAACACCGAAGGTGATTCTCGAGTGGCGATACCGCATGTGACAAAATCATAAACCGATTTTAAATTCACACGGGTCGCATCTCACCTTCTTCCATGGCGGCCCATTGGGCTTCCGCCTCTTCCCAGGCTTCATCGGAGGCTTCAGATTCCCAGACTTCCAGACCTCGCTCGGCGCGAGTAGCACCGGGCAGCAGGTTGTCGAGGATGATGCCGAGAATAGCGGTAACGGCCATTCCGGTGGTCAGGATGGCCTGGCAAATATTGCCGATAACTCCAAAGAACTGTCCGCCGCCGCTCCAATCGATGGGTACTGCAGCTGCTGACAGCATGGGATTGAAATGATACGGTACGCTCAGTCCGGCAAAGAAACTGATACCGATAATGAACAGGTTGCGGGAGTTATTCAGGTTGACGATCTGAAGGTTGGAAAGACCCACAGAGGCGATCATACCAAAAAGGCCCACGAACATAGCCCCCACCACCGGTTGGGGTAGTGTTGCCAAGATGGCGCCGAACTTGCCGATAATGGGAATAACCAGCATGACTGCGGCACCACACCGTACCACCCGCCGGCTGGCAACCTTGGTCAGGCCGATGGAGCCAATGTTTTCCGAGTAGGTGGTGGTGCCATTGGCGGTTTGCAAGATACCGGCGACCAGACAGCCTAATCCTTCGGCACCGAGACCCCTGGAAATCATCTTCCCCGTAGGTACGGGGGCTTCAGATATACGGGCACAGGCATAGTAGTCACCAATCGATTCGATCATGGAGGCCAGGTACCCGGCCAGCATGCCGAAAACGCCGGCCCACAGGACAGAGCTGCCAAAATCCGGGAATCCCCATTTAAAAGGCATCAGGGGCTTGAGGCTCAACCACGAAGCACTGGCGATCAGGTCCAGCTTGCCGCCCAGGTTGGCGGGGTTGCCGTCCGGGATCATGCCGGTGATTGTGCCCAGAAGTGAAAATACCCATCCGGTAGCAATGGCCAGCAGGACCGGAAAGAGCATGAATACACGTGATTTTTGGGAAAAGACCTGGGAATAAAGAATCAGGGCCAACAGCGTAATCAGCGATATGATCCAGTTGCCTGCCATCCAGGGAGCACCGATATTGAAGAGAGCCAGACCGATCATGGCAATGGTGGGTCCGATAACGATGGGGCTGATGATTTTTTTAACTTGGCCCATGATACCGGTGTAACCCAACACGATTTCAACGACCGATGCGACCATGATGGCGCCGGTGACCATTTGAATTTTGAACTGCCACAGTGGAATTCCGGCACCGCCCGCCAACTCAGCCGTACACAGGCCGAGAATGGCAAATGTGGGCCCGAGGAAAGAAAACGTCCCGCCTTGAATAACGGGTAGCTTGTTCCCGAGTGGGGATTGCTGAATGAGGGTACACAATCCCGAGGTGAAAAAGATGGTTGAGATCATTAAGGCTAGTTCCTCAGGGGGAAGGCCCATGGCGCCCCCGACGATGAAAGGGATGAGCACTGTCGCCCCGAACATGGTCAGGTATTGCTGGATGCCCAGCAGTACCGCAAGACCCCATTTCGGCTTGCTCCCGAGGGGGTAAACGATCCAGTGTTTGTGTTCTTGTTCATCACTCATAAGCTTTCCTGCCTCCTTCCTGTTTGCCCATATTGCTGGGTCGGTTGATAATTAAAGTAAAAAAACCGTTTGACGATTTTTTATGGTAGCTGGGCACATATATCGGTATACATCTCGGGTCGCCGATCCCGGAAAAACTGCCAGCCGTCCCGGACTTCCCGGATCAGGTCCAGATCCAAGTCAGCTGTGACAACTTCATCCTGATCCTCGCTACCCTTGACGATGATTTCACCACGCGGATCCACAAAATAGCTGGAACCGTAAAAACGACCAAATTCCCAGGGCTTCTCAACCCCGACGCGATTGTTGGCACCGATAAACACGCCATTGGCGACGGCCTGGGCCGGTTGTTCCAGTTCCCATAGGTACTGTGACTTGCCGGCAGTTGTGGCCGAGGGGTTGAACAGGATTTGGGCTCCATTGAGCGCCAAGGCTCGCGCGCATTCGGGGAAATGCCGGTCATAGCAGATAAAGATGCCGATTTTGGCATAGGCGGTTTCAAAGACCGGAAAGCCGAGATTGCCGGGCTTAAAATAGAATTTTTCCCAAAAGCCGGGCCAGGTGTGTGGAATCTGGATTTTTCTAAATTTGCCCAGGTAACTGCCGTCGGCATCTACAACTGCAGCCGTGTTGTAGTAAACACCTTCTATGGCTTCCTCGTAGACCGGAATAACCATGACCATATTATACTTTTTGGCATAGGCCGCTAAATTTTCGGTTGTGGGCCCAGGAACACGTTCGGCGGTGGCGTACCATTTGGTATCCTGTTCGCAGCAGAAATAGGGTCCGTAGAAAATTTCCTGAAGGCAAAGAATATTGACACCTTGCTCTCCGGCTTGTTCGATGAGCGGAATATGTTTTTCGATCATGGCGGCTTTGATCTCGGCGGGTGTTCCGTCGTGTTTGGCGTTCGCTGCCTGGATGTGAGCACATCTAATAACCCTTGACATGTCGATCCCCTTTCCTAATATTGATTGGTAGCTACTTCGTATTCATCCTGTATCTTAAGAAGGGAATAGGCGTCAAGAGTTTTGCTATGAATTTGTATTGAAAAAAGGGGATATTTTCTTTATATATACCACTTTACTGGCTTTTTCATCAATCGAGACCCATGTTGAGATCCTGGATGACATAAGCCAACCACCATGCGAGTGTTGCAGGGATATACGAGCATTACTACATGGTGATACAACCAAAGGAGGCTGTTGCGTGAGTTACAAGGACCGATTTAAACAGATGAAATCAGGATTCGATTTTGGGCAGGCCCTGGCTGAGGCAGACCGCTGTCTCTTATGCCATGATGCGCCCTGCTCCAAAGGGTGTCCCGCAGATACCGATCCGGCTACATTTATCCGCAAATTTCGATTTCGAAACATTACCGGGGCCATTCGTACCATAAAAGCCAACAATATCCTGGGTGGTGCCTGCGGTGTGCTGTGTCCCACCGCAGAACTTTGTGAGCAGGAATGCAGTGCCACCGGGATTGGCCAGCCCATCGCCATCGGTAAAATTCAGCGCTTTTTGATCGAGCATGGTCGCAAAATGAACTTCAAGGTATTTGAGAAAGCAACCCCACGACCTGAAAAAGTGGCCGTGGTGGGTTCGGGGCCGGCCGGATTGAGCTGTGCTGCCGAACTGGCAAAAGATGGTTTTCGGGTCACGGTATTTGAGGCCCGTGAAAAACCGGGTGGCGTGTTGCGATACGGCGTCGTTTCCTATCGATTCGATCGAGATTTTCTGGCGGGTGAAATGGCTGATATCAAGGATTTGGGAGTGGAATTCAAATGTTCGACTCCCATCGACAACCAAAAAGGTGCCGAAGACTTGCTCAAAGATGGTTATCAAGCTGTATTCGTGGCACCGGGATTATGGGATGCCGTGCAATTAAAACGGGAGCTGGGAGATATCCAAGGGCTTTACAGCTCGGTGGCTTACTTGGAGGGGTTGCGAGATGGCCACATGGACCAATTGGCCCAGGAAGTTCAAAACAAGACTGTAGCCGTTATTGGGGGCGGCTCCGTGGCAATGGATTGTGTGGAATCGGCCGCCAAATTGGGTGCCAAAGATGTTTACTTGGTCTACCGGCGTTCCTACAGCCAGATGCCGGCCGAAGAAGACGAACGTATCGAGGCCCTTCAGAGCGGTATTCATTTTCTGTTGCTGAACCAGCCGATTGATTATGAGGTCGATGCAGACAAGCGGATCACAGGTCTCAAGCTCGTCCGCACGGCGCTGGGTGAGGAAGATGCTTCCGGTCGACGATCCCCGGTCAATGTTGAAGGATCGGAATGGATTCTGGATGCGGATGTGGTCATCGAGGCCATCGGTAACAAGGCCGAAGATGACTCACCCAATTGGTATCCGAATGTTGATGTCAACAAAAAAAACCTGATTCAGGTGGAATCCGAAACCGGACAAACGTCGGTTCCGGGCATATTTGCCGGCGGTGACATCGTCCGGGGGCCGGCGCTGGTGGTCACCGCAGTGCAGGACGGCAAAGTCGCCTCCCGGGCTATTAAAGAATATCTCGATAAGTAAAGTTGGGGCATCTGTTTTTTAATACTGTAATACTGCAAAGATTGAATAAAACAAATTAATCGATTAGGAGGAGCAATCGTGTCTAATCAACAGATAGATCTATCCATTGAATTTTGCGGGAAGACATTTAAAAACCCGTTTCTGCTGTCATCTTCACCGGTGTCCAACAGCGCTGAAATGGTGGCACGCTCGTTTGAAGCCGGTTGGTCCGGTGTTGTTTTTAAGACCCTCAACTCGGACCGGTTGCCAATTATCCATCCATCCCCCAGAATGAATGCTTTCCATTATGGTGCCAAACGCGTGGTGGGGGTTCAAAATGTAGAACAGATTTCCGATCGTCCTTTAAAGGACAATTTGATCGATTTTCTGTACCTGAAAAAACATTATCCGGAGCATATTTTAATCTCCAGCGTCATGGGCTTTTCCGATGACGAGTGGGCCTATCTGGCCAAGGCATCGGAAGATAACGGCGCCGACATTTTGGAACTCAATTTTTCATGTCCACACATGTGTATTGAGGGGACCGGCCATCATGTGGGCAAAGCTTTTGATTTGATTGAAAAGTTTACCACGACTGTTAAGAATACGGTATCGATCCCCGTGATTGCTAAAATGACACCCAATATCACCGATATGACCGAACCGGCCATTCATGCCAAAAAAGGTGGTGCCGATGCCATTTCGGCCATTAATACCGTCAGCGGCATATCGGAAGTCGGATTGGAAGACCTGGTTCCCAAACCGAACATTTTCGGAATCGGTGCGGTCAGCGGAACATCCGGTCCGGCCATCAAGCCCATCGGACTGCACTTCATCGCCGATATGGCCCAGTGTGAAGCGCTGGCACTGCCACTTTCAGGAATCGGCGGTATCGAGACCTGGATTGATGCCTTGGAATACTTGCTGCTGGGTGCCGCAACCATTCAGGTAACCACCGGTATTATGCATTATGGCTATCGCATTGTGGAAGATATGATCGAAGGTTTGTCCGATTTTATGCAACAGCGCCACATCACGAGCGTAACCGACTTGGTGGGCAAAGCCTTGCCGAACCTGAAAACCACGGATCATTTTGAATTGGATCGACAGGGAATTACCCAATACGATCTTGACAAATGTATCGGTTGCGGTCAGTGCTACATCGTATGTACCGATGCAGCCGGACAGGCCTTGGAGTGGGATGCAGCTGAACGCCGGCCCAAGTTAATCGAAAACAAATGTCTTAGCTGCATGCTATGTAGTTTTGTCTGTCCGGTGCACGATCTGATCACATTCAAGGAGATGCCCGAAGATTGGAAACGTGATGAAACCCAGGTGATGGACAGCAGCCTGGAAAGTGAGATAAAGCTTGAACCTTTTACCAAGGAGGTACCCAATGAGTGTCCTTATTAAAGGCGGTACGATTGTCACATCTACTGGTCGTTATATTGCCGATGTGTATGCAGACGGTGATAAAATTAAAACCATCGGCAAAGATCTGGACTATCCCGCCGATGATATCGTGGATGCATCCGGCATGTACATCCTGCCGGGTACTATTGATCCGCACACGCATATATCCATGCCCTTTATGGGTACCAGTGCTCAGGACGATTATGAGACCGGTACCATTGCGGCCGCCTGCGGCGGCGTCACCACGGTGGTGGATTTTGATTTGCAGCAAAAAGGTGAGTCTCTGCTGGAGGCCATTGAGCGAAAGCAGTCCTGGGCCGAAGGAAAGGTTGCCGTGGACTATTCACTTCACCCGGCGGTCATGGATCCGCGACCCGAAGTTATCGCCGAAGTCAAAAAGGCGGTCCTGGATTACGGAACCCCCAGTTTCAAGATTTTTATGGTCTATGATTTTAGGGTGGACGACGCCACCATGATCAAACTCCTGGAAGAGACCAAAAAATACGGTGGGCTGGTACAGGTGCATGCGGAAAATGTTTACATCATCCAGCATATGAACGAGTTGCTGGAAGCGGAAGGTAAATTGACACCCTATTATCATGCCGTAAGTCGTCCAAATATTGCCGAAGAGGAGGCCGTGGCCAGGGCTGCAAAAATGGTCGAGCTGACCGGATCACGCATATACATTGTGCATCTTTCTTCAAAAGAGGGCCTGGCCAAAGTCAAGGAAGCACGCGACAACGGGATCGATGTGTTTGCCGAGACATGTCCGCAATATCTGTTGCTGGATGAGGAGCGCTATAATGAACCGGATTTTGGCGGTGCGAAATATGTCATGTCTCCGCCGCTTAGAACCAAAGCCAGCAATGAAGCCCTGTGGGGCGGTCTGAATAGCGGTGATCTGCAAGTGGTTGCCACCGATCATTGCCCCTTTGATTTCAAGGGCAAAAAAGACATGTTCGGCAAGGATGATTACAAAAAGATACCCAATGGTGCGCCCGGTATTGAAACCTTGCTCATGCTCATGCATTCGGAAGGCGTTGTGAAGGGCCGCATTAGTTTGGAACGTATGGTAGATGTATTGTCCACCGGTACTGCACGTATGTTTGGGCTCAAGGACAAGGGTGAAGTTGCCGTGGGCAAGGACGCCGATTTGGTGGTATTTGATCCGGACAAGAAATTCACCATCACCCAGAGCAAACTCCATATGAACATCGACTATACCCCATTTGAGGGTAGGGAAATGACCGGCATGCCCATGGCGGTATATTCAAGGGGCAAACGGGTTGCCGAATGGAATGGCGATCAAATGGCATTTGTGGGCGAGGTTGGTAGAGGCAGGTTTGTTAAACGCGAGCCCTTTGAAGGCTTCTAAATTCACTTAAGAATAATCGACGACAGAGGAAGGTCACATGGAAAATCCAGAGGCGGCTGATCCGCATATTGCAGAGTTGCAAGAGCTCTTGGATGCAGTTCATCGGCTTAGTGATACGCATTGTTCCGAAGATTTGTATGAAACTTTTGCAGATATTCTGGATAGCCGGCTGGGAGCAGACGCTTCGGCGGTTTTTATATACAATCCCGATGACAGCAGCTTCAGCCTGGTGCACAGTCGCGGATTCAATGTTCGGGAGCGTAAGTTTACATGTGATCAGGCGTTTTTAACTGATCTGAGCAAAACCGGTTTTCAATCGCTAATTTCAGGGAACGGTGATTCAGGTTATCATGAAATTTTTAAAGAAGATGATCCGGGTTCATTGAAAGCGATGACCTGGGCCCTGTTACGCATGAAGGAGAATATCATCGGATTGGTGGCAATGAATCAGCCTTTGGATCAGCTAACACGTAATCGGTTTAATTTCGATTTCCTGAGTCGAATCTGTATGCATGCGGCAATTTCCATCAATAGTTGTCGTTTGACCGAACAGCACATCAAGGAAAAGGAAGATCTAGACAAGACGCTGACAAATCTGTCTCTTCTTTACAATATCGGGCGGGCGATGACCTACATCAGCGATCTCAAAAGCCTTTTAAAATATATTTTAAATCAAGCCATTGAGGTGACAGTTGCCGAAAAGGGTTCGATCATGCTGCATGATCCCGATACAGATCAACTCAGCGTTCGCGTATTGGCCGGTATGCAGGACAAAGCGTACCAACAAAAAGTCAACAACAACGAGATCAAGTGCAAAACGTTTAAGCCGGGCGAGGGTGTTGCCGGAAATGTTTTCCTTACCGGGAAGCCGATAATTATCAACAGAACCGATGATGACAAATCATTCGTGGGCTGCAGTGCTTCCTTTGCGGACTCGATTGCCTGTATTCCCATGAAGGTATATGAGGACATTATCGGGGTTATTAACGTTACCAACAAAAAAAATGATATTGGGTTTACGGATGATGATATTGAAATGCTGCGGGCGGTGGCCGACCAGGCAGCCATATCCATCAGCAAAGCCCAACTGTGGGAAATGGCGATCAACGACTCGTTGACGGGTTTACACGTTAGACGCTATTTTATGGCCAAGCTTCAGGACGAAATACACCGTACCCAGCGGTATAAGAAAAGTCTGTCCGTGGTCATGGGCGATTTAGACAAATTCAAGTCCATCAACGATAAATTCGGCCATACCAGAGGTGACGATGTGCTCAAGGCAGTGGCCGCATACCTGCAAGGCAGCATCCGGGATGTGGACAGCATCGGCCGATATGGCGGTGAAGAGTTTATCATGTTTTTACCGGAAACAGGATCGGCCGCCGCCTACATCCTGGCTGACCGTCTGCGCAAGGGGGTGGCCCGGCTTGAGATTGAAAATCTGCCGTCAGTGACCATCAGTCTGGGAATTGCAACCTTTCCTGACGATGGCAAGAGTATAGAAGAGCTGGTACAGAAAGCCGATGCCGCTCTATACTCCGCCAAAGAAAATGGTCGCGACCAGGTGGTGATTTACAATGCAGATATTCCTATGCCGGATCATAGGGAACTCATAACGTAATCCGAATATTTTGATGAGATATTCGGATTACGACCGTTGGCCTCTAGCTGTTGGCCTTTAGCTGCTAACAGTTGCCGGCTACCAGCAAATTGTTAACAGCTAAAAGTGTAAACTATGTTTACCCGTGCCATTGTCAGAAAACCCGGTCCTACCTTCCATAACGGTCTAACCACCTCTTCTCTCGGGAAACCTACGTTTGATCTGCTGCTGAAGCAGCACCAGGCCTATATTGAAACGCTGGAAAAACTGGGTCTGACGGTAACGGTTTTAGATCCCCAACCCGACTATCCCGATGCCTATTTTGTTGAGGATACAGCGGTGGTTACCCCGGAAGTGGCCGTCATTACCATACCCGGTGCACCTGCCAGACAGGGTGAACAGCGCAGCATTCAAGCAGAATTGGCCAAGCACCGGCTGATAGCCAATATTACAGATCCTGGCAGGCTAGACGGGGGTGATGTATTGATGGTTGGCGGTCATTTCTTCATTGGAATTTCAGAGCGAACCAACCCAGCGGGAGCACGCCAGTTGGGTGGTATTTTGGAATCATATAGCTACACCTGGTCGGAGATACCTGTCGGTACGGGTCTGCATTTGAAATCGAGTATCAATGTTGTGGGCGACAATACCCTTCTTCTCAGTGCTGCCGTTGCCGATCTCAGTGAATTTGAAAACTATGCTAAAATTGTGTTGCCGGATACAGATGCCTATGCCGCCAATACCTTGTGGATCAACGGCACCCTGATTGTCCCCCGGGGCTTTCCGCGAGCTAAAAGGGCCCTGGCCCGGCAGGGACTACCGATTGTGGAACTGGATGTAAGCGAGGTGGCCAAGATGGATGGGGGCTTGACGTGTTTGTCTCTCCGTTTTTAATACCTTCATTCGCATAGAACTCTTCAAAAGTGACAACCTTAAATCAGGACTTGACCTATCGTTACTATCGACCGGCAACATCATCATTTCGACATTCGGGTCATCGATATTCGACATTCGGATTTCAGGTAGGCAACCAGATGACGTGGTGGACCCACTATCTTCGCGCGAAGAGACGCAGTCTTGCGTTTTTACGGCTATACGCATGGCCATAGATTACTATTAGAATTTGGAGACCAGGCTATAAGCATTAGCAATAAACCATGAGCTGCTTGTCGCTTACTGCTGAGGACCTTTTTGAGGCATACAGCCTGTTTTGATTCATTGAATCCTGATTTTAGCAGTCTTAACCCGCGACAATGAAAATTTCACTAAATTCAAGCAACCAAAAGGGAATATCATGTACCAGAGGATTCGATTTGTTCCGATTTTAATTCTACTTGTAATTGGCATGATTATTAGCGCCGCAACCGCCAACACCGTGCATGCAGACACAGCCATCATCAACTGCCAGGCGCATGAAGGTGTTTGTTCACTACCTTTGGGCCAGGAAACCGTGACACTATCGATTTCACCCCGACCGGTAACCGCCATGCAGGAGTCGACCTTTCAAATCACCCTTTCAGGATCAGCACCCAAGCAACACCCTTATATTGATTTGGGTATGCTGGCCATGAAAATGGGGCCCAATCGCGTTCAACTGAAGCCGGCCGGAGATGGGACTTATACGGGAAGGGGCATAATCGTTCGCTGTAAAAGCGGGCGCCGCACCTGGTTTGCCAATGTGGTCGTACCCGACTTGGGGGAAGTAAAGTTTGTCTTTGATGTGGTTTATTGATCCATTATACTTGGTTTTTCTGGCCACGGGATTTACGGTAGGCTTGGGTCACTGCGTCGGCATGTGCGGTCCCATCGTTGTATCCCTGTCGCTCAATCTCAAAGGCCGCAACCTTTACCTGCCCCATCTTCTTTATAACTTCGGCCGGATCATAACCTACACACTTTTGGGCGGAATTATGGGCGCTACAGGTTCATTTTCTGCCGTAGCGAGCAATATTGCCGGTATCCAGCAGGGGGCATTAATATTTGCAGGTATTTTGATTATCATCATGGCCTTGGCCATGAGCGGCTGGCTGCCGCTGGGTAAGATTTTTGGCGACAGCACCAATCCAAATGGATTGGTGGTCAAAGGCTTTCAAAAACTCTCCCGTATCCGTTCAACGTCAGCTTACTTTCCCGTGGGGCTTTTGCTGGGGCTCTTGCCGTGTGGGCCGGTTTACACCGCGTTGTTGGCCGCGGCCGGCACGGGTATGAATGCCGCCACAACTTTAGAGGGCGTCGTCAAGGGCATGGGCGTGATGCTGTGCTTTGGCATCGGGACGGTGCCGACCCTGTTTTTGATCGCCAAGCTTGTGGACATGGGGTGGCTGAAAAACCGCCAGCTAATTTATCGTATCGGCACATTTTTAATGCTGGCGGTTGGTGTATATTTTATCTATCAAGGCATTACCTATTAGATCGTAAAGCTCAGCACCGTTGTTCCTATATAGGGGACGTTGTTGACTGAGTTGACTTATTTTGTGCATGCAATAATTCAAATTTTAGTCACCTTAGTCAACAACGTCCCCCTATTATAGCCGCATCATAAAATAGTCGAACACGATTTTATGGGCACACCCCCTCGCGTCTTTTTTCATCGTAGTATTCACAGGTGCCGGATTCACAGGCTTGCTCCAGGCCGATGCAGGCATTCTCGACAAAATTCATAAAGCCTAAAGATGCGGCCCGCTCGATGTAAGCGCTTGCAAATCTGGGATTTTCTTTAAATGATCTGACAAGGACCAAATTTGGTGCGTAATCGGTGTAGGGGTAAATTCGGGGGAAAACGTAGATACAGAAAATAAAGGATCCACCAATGATCAGGGTGGTAAAAAACGAAAAAAAGACGAGGACTTTTCTATCAAAAAGAAAATGTCGTCGGCGGGATCTGGGATTAAAATGCCGGCACCTAGCAGGCAACCTCTTTGTTGCCATAACGGAATCGCGGCATAGCCGTTCATATAGGCCGGTATGCCCAACAGCGCGGATATTGGAATGGCGGCGGCGTTGCCGCTGCCGATGAGGCCGGCAACATACTCCGCCGGAATGTAGGCAATCATCAAGCTCTCTATGAAGAAGGCCAGGGTCATCCATTTCCCCGGAAATATCGAAATAATGGGGTTGATGACGTTCCATGGCCGGGCAATAAGCTCTCCCCATTGCCCGGCCAGGGGAAGTTGCATTATCGCGGCATGATATAGAAACTGATAAACAAAGAGCCGCCGATGGCCAGGAGTGCAAAAACAGCAAAAAAGACCAACACTCGTTTATTTAAGATATCACCTCGCTCAGTCCGATAATTGCGAATATGGTCTTGACCTTCTTCCAGGAACTGTTTCACATAGATGGGTAAGGTCTGATCGGCGAGATATTGTTTGAAATGCTTTTCGATTTGATATTCCGGCCAGCCTTTTTCTTTGCCGGCGATAACAAAAATATCATATTCGCTTTTGCCGGTAATTTCTATCAATCGCCACATATAATCTTGGGGCGTCATTACTTTGGGACGGCGCTGCCTGAGCCGATTGAGTTCATACACAATCGCGATGACAACCAGTACAAGAATAATAATAGCAAGGTTTGCCGGATTTAGCATGGTACTATCCTCATATTTGGTTTAATCTAAGCTTCATATAACCAATCATGATTATAAAGTAAAGAAAGGGCCGGAATTTGCAGTTTTTATAACCGGCCCAATATTTTCCCATAAAGGGTCTTAAAGATATAGTCGGATGCTAGGACCGAATTATAACAAATTGTGGAATGAGCGACCGATACAGGCCAAGTTACGCCTGGCGCTGATTATCTTACCGGTAATATTTATTGTGCTATGGATATTGGTCCAATATGTGTCCGGTGTCTATCTGCGGGCACAGATCCGTGATGCCGTGAACCACGGTAAGATCGATGAGATTAGTGCCCTAATTTTAAAAGGTGCTCCAACCGACATTACATACAGCAATGGTAAGTCTTTATTACATCAGGCTCTAATAATGAAATACAAGAACATCGTGCCCCTGCTTATTGAAGCGGGCGCCGATGTTGATGCTGTGGATAATCGTGGTATTACCCCTATCCATTTTGCGGCCGGTCAGGGCTATACGGCCATTGTCCGGCAGCTGATTTCAAAGGGAGCTGATATAGATGCCCGGAGCGAGATATATGGATCACCCCTTCACTGGGCGGCCAATACCGGCACAATCGGAATCGTAAAATTATTGATCGATGCCGGTGCGGCGATCGATCCCGAAGACAAATGGCGCCGCACGCCATTTTATTATGCCATGCTGCTTGGATTTAACGATGTGGGCAGGTTACTTTTATCTCGCGGCGCCAACGTCAATCAGCGCGATTATTGGGGGCGCTCCCTCCTGCATTGGTCTGCATCTGAGGGCAGGCTATCTGCTGCCGGGAACTTACTTCAGTTTGGCGCCGACCCGCATCTTCGCGATAAAAAAGGCAATACCGCTCTGCACAAGGCGGCCAGACAGGGAAGCTATCCAATGGCAGCATTACTGATTCAACATCAGGCCGAGGTGAGTGCACGAACGCCGGGATTCACAATCACACCGCTGCACCTGGCCGTGAGATTTGGCCATGCAAACATTGTCCGCTTGTTGCTAAATAGTGGTGCTGAGGTGGACGCTTTTAGCCCGCTTTATGGTACGCCATTGCATTGGGCCGCAGAGGCCGGCAACCATGAGATCGCATCCGTGCTTCTTGAAGAGGGGGCCAGTTTGACTGTATTGGACAGCCATGGATTCTCGCCGGCACAAAGAGCCCGGCTGGAAGATCACCCAGATCTGGCGCTGTTTTTGGCGCCAGCAAAAGAACTTTTGCAACAATCTAAACTGGGCGGAAAAATTGGAAAATCTGAAAACCAAGGCCTTCGGGCGGATTGTGTTTTCCCCCAAAGAATGCAGCGTTTCGGCCGTCAGCTGGTAGACGCTTTTATCGATAATCAAATGTCAACCGCGGAATTTTTACGCCAACTCACCTTGACCAATTCCGGTTATTTGGAGTTGGGGCGATGTATTGTGGAGGTTTATAATAAGTATCCATCCCAATAATAGTTGCCTTTCAGACGGTGCAAGACAGATCTAAAAAATCGGCATCGGAATTGTTTGAAAGCTTTTGATAATTTTTGCCAAAAAGTAACTTTCGATACCGATTCCGACCCTCGACTCGTATTTCAATCTGAGGGTGGCCGCATAATTCTTATTCGTTCGGCATTCAAGTAATTCAGGGATCACCCCAAGAGGTGCAATCCCAGATCCAAAAACGCTGCACCCAAATCGATGGTCGATTGCTTGCCAAGGCGAGCAACGTTAGGCTTGAACCACTTTTCGGTTTCATCCCGTCCTGCTTTGGTGGGTGGCATTTTAATTACCTGTAAAATTTTACGAAAGACATAGCTGTGATCCCGGCTTCAGGTTTTTGCTCGCAGAGCTGAAACGGGACAGACGATGTTGGTTTCATTTTATTCGTCGACGGGTTCGCTAACCTCATCTATCAAATGCAGAATGGATCGATAGGGAATGCCCCCATGCAAAGAGAGACCGATTTCGCAGGTAAGGCTGGTTGAATATCCGGCCTCACAAGTGCAGACATGGGCAGCTAAATCTTTGAGGGCGGCAGCGTTCAATTCCGGAACCTTGAACCCGAGATCACCGGCAAATCCACAGCAATAGATGTCCGGCGGCATCACCACTTCCTCGGCGCACGCACTGGCCAGTTCCAATAATTTATCTTCCAACCCCATTTTGCGGGTGGAACAGGTGGGGTGGATGGCCACACGGGCTCGCTTTTTGCTAAATTTCAGCCTTTGCCTTAAATAGGTTAGGACAAATTCGACAGGTTCAAAGAGCTGTAAACGTGAATCCACGGTGGATTGCATACGGTAGAGACACGGGCTGGTATCGTACAGGATGGGAATGGCACCATGGTTGGAAGCCTGCAGCAACGCCTCAGAAAGTTCATCGGATTTACGATTTGCCTGGGCCTTGAAACCCTTGCTTTCAAAAGCCTGCCCGCAGCAAAGCTGGTCTAGATTGTCGGGCTAGATGATTTCATAACCACTCTTTTTTAAGATGGATCGGGTTGTCTGGGGCAGATCCTGTGACAGCGTATCCTGGTGGGCCGGGCCGCTCATGGCACGGCTGACACAGCTGGGGAAATAGACAACTTTTAAGGAATTGTCAGGATTTACAGGTTCGGGTCTGATTTTGGAGACACCCGTGGGCATCTCTTGGTTCCAGCGCGGTATTTTCCCCTGGGATGCTTTTACGGATAAAGTATGAAAGCGCTGGCTTTATGGGGATGCTCCACAACCGTATTCAATATGGCGTTTGAAATAAATCCGAGTGTGCCTTCACTGCCAATCATCAGATGGCTGATGGTTTCAAAGGGATCTTCAAAATCAATCAAGGCATTCAG
>Ga0180435_10002640_pt1 | contig 18215 bp, 12 predicted proteins | sample SS_ome_3_FD_132467 | JGI IMG/M metagenome (GOLD analysis project Ga0180435, IMG submission 132467) | Hypersaline lake sediment archaeal communities from the Salton Sea, California, USA - SS_3_S_1 metaG | ecosystem: Environmental > Aquatic > Non-marine Saline and Alkaline > Hypersaline >...
ATCTCCTCAATTATTGTTCCTGAACACCCTTGACTTCACTTCCAAAAATACCGGAAGGAGCCAGGATCAGCACCAGGATCATGATTGCGGTTGGAACAACTGACTGCCAGGAGAGTCCGATAAATAGCTGGGTGGCAGACTGGAGCAGGGCTACAATGAAACCGCCAACAATGGCCCCGGCAATATTACCCAGACCCACCAGCATGACCACATACCAGGCAAAATAGAGCGGCGTAAGGCCAACTGTAGGATAGGCCTGGAACATGAACAGGAGCGAGGCCCCCGAGATGGCTGCAGTGCCGGTGGCCAGAGAGAAGGTCAGGGTCTGGATGAAGTCCAGATTGATGCCTACCAGCTGGGCGCCGGTTTCGTCCTGAGATACTGCCCTGATGGCCCTTCCGGTCTTGGTCTGACGTAAGAAAAACCACAGCAGCCCGATTGTTACTAGCGCGATCGATGTGGCAACAATTCGATCTACAGCGATATAGGCTCCCAAAATCTCAAGGGATTTGACATCGTAGTAGCGCGGGATGCCCCGAAAGTTAGGCCCCAGGGTCAGGGTTGTACCATTCACCAGGATAAAGGATAATCCCACAGTCAGCAGGAAAGCGTTCATTACCCAGCCCTCTTTGGTGCGATGGCGCAGGGGGGCGAAGATGATCTTTTCGATGATGATCCCCAGAACACACCCGGCCAGGCCGGCTGCGATGATTGCCAGAATGGGTCCAGAATAGATCAGGAACTTACTTCCTGTGGACAGGAAGATCTTGTTCAAAGGATTGAATACAAAATATGCTACATAAGCTCCAACCATGAAGGATTCCCCGTGAGCAAAGTGGGGAATATTCATGACGCCGAAGACCAGTGCCAATCCTGTGGCCAGCAGGGCCCACATACCACCGGTCACGAGCACATTTAATAACTGGGGTGCTCCTCCTTTGAAGCCAACCAAAATGAAGAGTACTATTGAAAAAAATGACACCACTACAACAGGTAAATTGTCTTTGATCCGAGTCAGGAAATTTACTGTGGTGATGGGTGCCGCAGAGGATTCAGTTGTCATAAGCTTTTCTCCTTAGGCGTACAGCAAATTATTTTGCTGTACAAGGTAAAACAGCCGATCAGATGCCCAGATAAGCATTTCGGACATGTTCGTTGGCTTTCATTTCATGACTCGGTCCGTTCATTGCAATTTTGCCCTGTTCCAGAATGTATGCCCGATCTGTGATATCCAGTGTTGCATTGACATTCTGTTCAACCAGCAGTATGGTAACTCCCTGTTTGACCAGTTTGAGCAAAGCTGCAAATACATCGTAAGTCAAGTTTGGCTGCAGTCCCAGGGATGGCTCATCAACCAGCATCAAGGTGGGGGTGGACATCATGCCCCGGGCAATTGCGAGCATTTTTCGTTCACCACCGCTCATGGTGCCAGCCAGCTGATCCTTGCGCTCTTCCAAACGAGGGAAGAGTTCAAAAATATACTCCAGCGTCTTCAGCTGGGTTTCTTTTTCCTTTACTGCATAAGCACCAAGCAGGAGGTTTTCCTGGACAGACATGTCTGTAAATAGGTTCAGCGCTTCCGAAACGTAACTGATACCCATCCTGCTGATGATGTGAGGGGGTTTATCAATGATGGATTCCCCTTTGAATAGGATGTCCCCACCTTTGGGTTTGATCAGCCCCGCAATGGTCCTTAAAGTTGTGGATTTTCCAGCACCATTTGGACCGATCAGGGCGATGAACTCTCCTTCTTCAACTATAAAAGAGACATCCCACAATACCTGCAAAAAATCGTACCCGGAGTCCAGGTTCTTAAGCTCCAGCATCGGGGACCTCCTCTTCTCCTAAATAAGCTTCAATGACTTTGGGATTATTGAGAACTTCATCAGCTGTGCCCTGGGCAATGGTTGTGCCATATTCGATCACCATTACCTCGTCACAGATCCCTTTGATGACACGCATGATATGTTCAATGGCAATGATGGTTACGCCATCATCCCGGATGCGTTTGATCAAAGCCATCATAGAATCCAGCTCACCCGGTGTCAGTCCGGAAGCGAGTTCGTCCAGCAATAATAATTTCGGTTGACAGGAGATCGCGCGTGCCAGGTCGATTCGTTTCAGTTGTACGGCATTCAATTGGGATGCCGGTGTGTCTATTGGCTGGTTGAACTCGACAAATTCAAGAGCCTCTCGAGCTCTGATTTCGGCGGACTTCAATCTGTGAGCGGAGGGACCAAAAACCGCGCCAACTTTCACGTTTTCGAGGACGGTCATTTTGGGAAAAGGCCTTGGAATCTGGAAGGTTCTTGCCAGCCCCCGTTTGCACATCACCTCTGCTGGCAATCCCGTAGTCTCCTCACCTCGGAAAAACACTGTTCCACTGGTGGGAGGAAATTTCCCGGCAATTGAGTTCAGAAAAGTGGTTTTACCGGCTCCATTAGGACCGATCAAACCGAAGATTTCTCCCTCTTCGATTTGCATGGAAACCTGATTGACTGCGGTCAATCCACCAAATCTTTTGGTCACCTCTTTTGTGTCTAATATCATGGTTTCATTCCTCATCTAACAGAAGGGGTGGCGGGTTAGATAACACGCCACCCCATGTGATTCATTAGGGTATGATCACCCTATTAGGGAACCATCAGGTCCATTACTGCACCTTCAACTGGATAGATCGGTTTGCCAAGGCATTTTCCATCAACATACTCGTACTGCAGTACGGGGAAGGTGTAGAAGCCAGGGCCAACCACGGGATCAGGTGTGGTTTCCTCAGTGTATTTGTACTCAACCATCACGATACCGTCGGTCATGGTCCATTCACCGGTCCAAACTTGCTCTTCCACAAACTGCTGGATGAGTTCACTGGTAAGTTCTCCATGCTCATCATAGACTGCCTGCATGATTTCCAGGAGCATTACGGTGCCGTCATGAGCTAAGCCAGCGGAGGAAGTGCTGGGGATCAGGTTGTACCTGTCTTCAAATTCATCCGCAAAGGCAAAACCTGCTTCACCAGACCAACCAGCGATCTGGTCCATAACCATGGTGGCTGAGGAGCCGGTCAGGCTGCAGAAGTCCACCCATCCCAGGCCGTCGGCAATGATCAGGCTTTCGAGGCCGATTTCATCAGCCTGTTTGATCAAAGAGGTGATCTGGGGAGGGGAGGTGCTGGTGCCGGCCAAAACTGCTGGCGCCAGGTCTTTCACCTGGTTAAGATAGGCCGTATATTCAGTCTGTTCAAGTGGGAAGTATTCTTCTGAGATGATTTCCCAACCAGCGGCTTCAAAGAGCTCAATCACGCCAGCCGCAAAGCTGCGGCCCCAGTCGGTGTCCTCACCATAGATAGCAACGGTCTTTTCTGCAGGAGAATAAACACCCTGTTCAATGTAGTATTGCAGGGCATCAACGTACTTGTTGCCAAGTTTTGCGGGAGTGGGCCAGCCCTTGGTTGACCAGTAGCCGTATTTCTCGGGATCAGAGGCAAAAGTCTCATTCACTTTCTCGGTGGCTCCGAAGCCAAAGATGTGCGGAATCTGGTGTTTGGCGGTCACTTCCATTACTGCTACAGCAACTGAACTGTGCCAGTTGAGTGCGCCGGCCTGGATGCCGTCCTGCACTACTGCCTGTTCATAAGCCTGGGAGGCTTTGGCGGGATCTGATTGGGAGTCAACCCAAACTGGCTCAATGGTGTAGTTGCCGATCCGGTAGCTAAACTCTTCAAGTGCGATCGTGGCGCCGCCCTTGAATTGTTTGCCTGTCTGGGCGCTGGGGCCACTGAATGGGCCCAAGAAACCGACCTTGAATACTTCAGCTTCTTTGGCAACTTCAACAACTTCAGTAACTGTTTCGCCTTCGACATAGACTGTTTCAACAACGACTTCAGGCTCGGGTGCCTGGCAGGCTGCCAGGACGAGAGCCATCGCGATTAAAACCGCCACAATGGTGAATACTTTTGATTTCTTCAATTCCATCTAAAAATCCTCCTAATATGGTGTTAATACAACAGGGATCTACTATCTTTGTGAGAATAATCTTGCGCCTGACACCTCCTTGGACCGTGTATGATCGAATTTAAGGATGACAAACTGCCTGCAAGTGAGTGCAATCAAGGTAAAAAACCTGATTGTCTATTGTACTGATGAAGGAATGACGTAGAAATAACGCAGCTGATCTGGACCAAACGATTTACTCTGGCCTCCCCCCTTCTTTATCTAATATATTTGTAATATATTAGATAATTGACAATTTGTCAACCGGTTGTCTGCACAGCCGGGCGGGATGGAGCACTAGTTATGGATCAAATAAGAGTTTTTTCTACAATGTAGGATATTATAGGTGTGAAAATTAAAGCTTACAGTATGACAAGTGTCACATCTTATTCAGATATCAAACCTATTTCTTTTGAATATAAGAACAGCATTTAAATTGGGATTTGCCACAATTTATTTCGTTTTCCCGAGGTTCAGGATTGGCTTTTTCTTTTGAATCCATCAACTTTTCGTCTTCCAGCGAATGGCTCTGGTACAGGAGATCAGTGTAGATCTGACAACGCTTCCGCCATAGCTTTAATATGTTCCGGGGTGCTCCCGCAGCAGCCTCCGATCAGCCTGGCTCCTTCTTTCCAAACCGTAACTGCATAATCAGCCATGAGTTCGGGAGAGCCATTATAGACCACTTCTGTTCCTACCATTTGAGGGATACCGGCATTGGCCTTGGCAATCAGGGGGAGTTCAGGATTGGTGGCTTTCATGGCCTTGATGGCCTCGATCAATTCATCTGAACCGGTCCCGCAATTTGCACCGAGAAGCTGGATTTCTTCAAGATGAAGGGTCTGAGCGGCTTGTTGTGGGCTTGTTCCCATCATCGTTCTGCCATGAGAATCAAAGGACATCGTTGCCGCGATGGGCAGATCATTTACTGACCGGATGCCTGCCACAGCGGCTTTAACCTCTTCCAGATCGCTCATGGTTTCGATCCAGAACATATCCACACCACCATCGGCTAAACCTTCAGCCTGGGCTTTAAATGACTCACGCGCTTCTTCTTTCGATAGCTTTCCAACAGGCTCTAGCAGTTGTCCGGAAGGACCGATAGACCCGGCCACCACTACGATTCGATCAACGGCTTCAGCTTCGGCGCGGGCGTTCTTTGCCGCTGCTTCATTCAGCTCATGGACCTGATCAGCCAAACCATGGCTTTCCAGGCGAATTCGCGAACCACCGAAGGTATTGGTCAGGATGACCTGGGAGCCGGCTTCGATATAGGCTCTGTGGATCTGCCGGACTTTATCGGGGTGAAGGACATTCCACTCTTCGGGAGAATTCCCGGCTTCCAACCCCGCGGCGAATAGCATGGTGCCCATGGCGCCGTCGAGCAGGATGGGTTTACCGGATTGAAGTAAAGATGCGAGAGCGTTCATAGGATTTCCTGTTTGAGTATTTTGCTTTGTATTTTACTCCATTTGTCATGATCGAATAATTCTTCTCATAAATATCGTTGATCACTACTGGCCCTTATAAATTACCTTTATCTTAACTGAATTGTAATTAAGGCATTGGTTTTATATCTGGGAAAGGTTTTATAATAATTTTCAGTTTGTAGAACCAGGTGTTGAAGCCAACAATATTTTATGCGTGAATAGGGGCTTTCTACCAGCTTTTCACATTCAATTATTAGCTAATTAGTTATTTGGCTTTTTATCATTTTCCCACCTCAATAATGCTATTTGGGCGGATAGACTGCATGCTTGATCTTTACTCTGCTTGAGCAATTTCTTGTTTAGGACTTTCACTGATGTTCCGGAGATCTTTTCATGCGAAAATTAATTGCCTACAACCCCCCCATCTATGAAATAAATGCTTATGAAAGCAGTTAGTTTATGATGGATTGAGCAGAACGTCTTGGGCATTACTTTCATTTTTTGGATTGGTGATACTGATTTGAAGCCAAACATATCTAATTACATGAAAAACTTATCATAATCGAGTAGTAACAGGGTCTTATATATATTCGGGGAGTTAATCGACTAGATGCTTCCCGGGAGGAAAGGATGAAAAGACATTTTATCTCAATACTATTGTTAGCCTTTGTGTTATCTGCTTGCGGAAGTTCAGAAAGAGCCCTGGAGGCCACTGTTACTCAGGTGGCATACGAGTTATTTGGCACTCAGACTGCCCTGGCGCCCACCCCCACGGCAACTTTAACCCCTACAGCCACAACGACTTTTACGCCTACACCCACCATAACCAATACGCCCACCATCACTAATACTCCTATGCCACCCACAGCCACTTTAACCGCAGAAGGGGTGGAAAGATTAAAGGTCTGTTTCAAAGCAGCTGTAATCATTCAAGCTGACTGGAAAGTGCACAATATCCTGACTGACACATTTCGGGATGGGGTTTTTAAGTCAAATGATCAAATTTTACAGGACCTCAATACATTTCTTTATGAGCGTTTGGGACGAATAAGGATTTACGATCGTGAAAATCTGCCAGTGGGAGATGACACTATTGTTGTAGACGGGATAGCGCTTAAAGCTGGAACACTCAGCCATCACAAAGATGATTGTGATCCTCATTGGGGATCCCTGCTCTTTGCCAATAACGGTCTCAGACAGGGTCCCTGGGGATTGGGTGCTTCTGGCCGCATATCTGCAGCAAGGTCAAAGGCCAATACAGCTGTAAATTATTTCCGCAAAGCATTGACAAATGTCTATGGAGTTGAACCCGCCGAGCTCGAAGCCATAGAGGCACCTATTTGGGATTATGTTGCCAACCGATATGGCGTGGAAGACCCGATACCCTAGAAAGGATACAAATGAAAAAATACTACTGGATTCCGTTCATTATTTTGCTTTTCTCCTTGCTCCTGTTGGCTGGCTGCGGTCCTTCTGAGAGCGAGGCTCAAGCCACAATTACCCAGATAGCATTGAATATTATTGGTACTCAGACAGCACAGGCACCCACACCAACTTTAACTCCCACTCTAGCTCCTGGGCAGATCCGGCAATCAGAAATGGACGGGATGAATATGGTCTTTATCCCATCGGGGGAATATATTCTGGGCTCAACGGAGGAGGATATCAAATTGGCGCAGAACAGCTGCCTGGAATTCATGGATAGCTGCGAACATTCTTCTTGGGAGGATGAGTTGCCCCAGCATACAGCTCAATTGGATGACTTCTGGATCGATATGCATGAAGTCAGTGTGGCCATGTTCAGAAAATTTGTGGATGAAACGGGTTATGAAACCGATGCGGAGAGGTTCCAATATTCAATAGTTTTTTATGGGGATGATTGGGATCCGGAGTTAGGAGCGAACTGGGCTCATCCTCAATATGATGAAGATCTTGCTGAGGATAACAATCCAGTTGTTAATGTCAGCTGGTATGATGCTTGGGCTTACTGCAAATGGGCTGGCCGCAGATTGCCTACCGAAGCGGAATGGGAGGCGGCAGCCAGGGGTACAGATTTACGCCTCTATCCTTGGGGTGATGATCATCCCAATAACGATAGTGCCAATCTGGCGGATAATAGTTTGTCTTATTCTGCAGATTGGAGGAATTCAGATCTGGATGATGGTTATGAGTATTTTGCCCCCGTTGATAGTTTCCCTCAAGGGGCAAGTCCTTTTGGCGTGATGAATATGGGTGGCAATATCAGGGAATGGGTTTTTGACTTGTATGCTGAAGACTACAGTTACCGAGAAAACTTAAAAAATCCTGTCAATCTGTCAACTGGAGAGGACAGGGTTGTCCGTGGAGGGGGCTACGGTACTATCCGGACGGCAGCCCGAACAGCAGCTCGTTTCGGAAGGGACCCGTATTATTCGAGCAGTGATTATGGTTTTCGATGTGTCTCATCCGCCATCACCCTCCCTGATCCACCTGAGCGAAATACTCCTATCCCGGAAATTGCGCTGGTGAACTGGCGAGTTGAAGTCAAGGATTATGAGGAAAGCGGAAGTTTCAACGAACTGGGTTATTTGAAAAGTTTTGAAGAATTAGATATTACTGGCCAATATAACAATTGCAGATACGTGAGAATATCGACCCCTGAGTTTCCAGCAGCCTGGATCTATGTCAATGACGATGTTGTTCTTTACCGGGACTGCTCTGATATAGAAGAGATTTTCCTTCGACCTGCCAGTAATAGCTGGAAAATTGGTTATGGTGGATCCGGTAAGTTGGAAGTCTCTAATCAGGGTGAAATGGATGCAGTGGTCATTCTGAAGAGGGTTGATCCCCCCCATGAGGAAGATGAAGAGAAACACAATTACCAACATTGGATGTATATCCGGGCAGGGGAATCAGCTACCATGGAGTTCATTTCCAATGGGAGCTATCAGGTATACCTGACAACTGGGTTGACCTGGATGCCCACTGACAGGCGTTTTCGGGATGCCCCCAGCTATGAGCAGCTGAAGGATCCTCTCGAGTTCACTGCGACTGAAACCACCTATTCCCAATGGTCCCTAGTAATTGAGAGCGGTGATGGCAATACTGGTAGCCAATCCATCAATGAATCAGCCTTTCCTGAGTAAAACAATCTTATGAAATAAATTATGAGAGGTAAACACACCCATGAGTGACGTATTCATCTCCTACTCCCGCAAGGATATCGCCTTTGCGCGTTTGCTGCACCAATCCCTGGTAGAGAACAACCTGGAAACCTGGATCGACTGGCAGGATATACCACCCAGTGCTGATTGGCTGGCGGAGGTATTTGAAGCAATTGAAGAAACTGATGCATTTGTGTTCATTATCAGTGAGACTTCACTGGCATCTGAGATCTGCGGACTAGAGATCAACCATGCTTTCAAGCATAATAAGCGCTTGATCCCAATCGTCATCAAAGATGTTGAGGCTGATAAAGTACCCCCTGAGCTATCTGTTCTGAATTGGATATTCTTTGATGATGCAGGCGAGAAGTTTGAAAAAGCTATGGATGACTTGGTAACGGCCATCACGGTAGACCAGGCCTGGGTCAAAGACCATACGCGTTTTCAGAAGAAGGCTCTGGATTGGGAAAGGAAGGGAAGTGATCGTGGGCTTCTACTACGGGGGACGGAATTGAGTGATGCCGAAGCTTGGCTGGCGGACAGTGCCAATAAGGATCCTCTGCCAACCGGAGTGCAAACTGAATACATCCTAAAAAGTCGTGAGGATGCCACACGCCGGCAGCGAATGACCCTGGTCGGAGTTGGTGTGGGACTTATGGTGGCGGTGGGCTTGAGTATATTGGCTTGGTCCCAAAGAAACGTGGCGGTATCCGAGGGACTGGCTCGAGCAACCGCCCAGGCAGAAGCCCTGGCCGAGGCTGAAACACGAGCTACTGCTCAGGCTGAGACGGAAGAGCAGCGAGAAGAAGCCAGCCGCCAGGCAGTTATTGCCCTCTCACAAGCTCTGTCATTAAAGGCCGTTGAACAGCAAGAAGTTCAACCCGATCTGGCGGCGCTTCTTGCTGCCCAGGCTTTTCATTTTGACGATAACCTCCAGACCCGGAGCAGTTTATTGACTGTAATCCAGTCTAACGTTGAGATACAACGTAGATTCCTGAAAGGACACGATAGTTGGGTTTCAACTCTGAAGTTCAGCCCTGATGGGAAATATCTGGCATCAGGAGGTATGAATGATGATATCCGACTCACTAGAACTGGATCCTGGGATCAGGTAGGAGTGATCGTCAATAATCAACCGGTGACCGGCAATTGGGGTGGTATTCAATCAGTGGTTTTTAGTCCGGATAGCGAGACCCTGGCTACCACGGCTGCGAATGCGATTGTGATCTGGGAAGTGAGTGATAACGGCTTGAGCAACCCACGGGAGTTGATCCTGGATGGAGATTATGGGCTCTCTCCCAATATCGGTGAGTCCTTGGATTATAGTCCGGATGGTTCCCGGCTTGTATCTGCTGGCCCAGATAACTCCGTTTTGATCTGGGATGTTAGTTCCGGGAAGATGCTGAAAGAGTTGATTGGCGGCCACAACACCCCAGTGGATAACCTGCTTTTCAGCCCGGATGGGAAGCTGATCGCCTCTGCATCTGCCGATGATCAGATCAACCTCTGGAACGCGGAAAACGGTGACTTATTCCAGGTGCTTTCACAGGATACTCTATCGAGTATCGAAGGGGTAAAGATTGTTGGCAGTCGCAACATTGAATTCAGCCCGGATGGATCCATTTTGGCAGGAGGTTTGAGCGACGGCTCGATCCATTTTTGGAATACGGAAAATGGTGAGGAAATCCGGGGGCCGCTGGCTGCCCATGGCACCCGGGTGTTTGCCTTGGCATTCAGTCCGGATGGAAAACGGCTGGCCTCCTCTGGATATGAGGGGACAATATCGATCTGGGATCTAGAAAGTGGAGAGCAGATCTATGGCCCGTTGACAGAGCACAGTGACACGGTCATGACCCTGGCATTCAACCCGGATGGATCGTTCCTGGTCTCTGGAAGTATGGATTCGAACATTATTCTCTGGGAGTTGGGCAGTGGTACATTGCCTGTTCAACATACAAGCGATTTGCGCAGCATGGCTCTCAGTCCGGATGGAAACAACCTGGCTGCGATCGGAAGTGAAGGTGCGATCTACTTCTGGGATCTTGAAACCCGGCGGCCGGATGGTAAACCGATCACTAATATCACTGATCCCAGAGAAGGTCTGGTATACAGCCCGGATGGAAATTTACTGGCTTTTTTCTGCGGAGGGATCTGCCTCTGGGAATCCTCTTCTGGAAATCTGGTCAATAGCTGGGATGCATCATTTGAACTCTATCCCAGTCGGTTGGTTTTTGATCCATCAGGAGAAATGATAGCCAGTGGTGATGGGGGTGGTAATATCCGCCTCTGGGATGTGAGCACCGGAGCACTGTTGGCTGAACTGCCCCATGCATTTGCATATGAGGTGTTCTCTCTGGGGTTCAGCGCTGATGGAAAGACGATCTTTGCAGCGGACTCCTTTGAAAGTCAGCTGCTTACCTGGAACCTGGATTCCGGTGAAGTGGAAACCCTCCCGCTCAGCAGTCCGGCCCAGCTGGGATTCATTTTGAAGTTTAACAGGGACTGTACTTTGTTAGCCGGGGGAACAGCCAGCGGCAGTTGGAATGATATTCTGGTGATTGATGCGGTGGCTGGTCAAGCTTTGTATGACCCTTTAATCGGTCATATTGACATGGTGAATACCCTTGCGTTCAGTAGCGATGATAGGATCCTGGCCTCCGGCAGCTCAGATAACACCATCCGTTTATGGGATATCAATAGCGGGCAGTCGTTCGGCATGCCACTGAGCGGACATCAGAGTGCGGTAGTCGATCTGGCTTTTACTCCTGATAATCATACCCTTATATCGGCCAGCAGCGATGGACAGATCAGGCTCTGGAATATGGATTCCTCTGATTGGCTGAAACAAGCCTGTCAGATAGCTGGACGCAACCTGACTGAGGAAGAATGGAGCACCTTCATACCCGAACAGCCCTATCAGGAAACATGTCTGGAATGAAAATTCTGAAAAAAGAGTTCATGAGGAGGGTTTGATGCGCCGTTTTTATTTTTGGTAATGATCCTGTTATTTTTTTGCGGTTGCGAATCCTCACAACAAGCTCTGCTTGCTACCACGACCCAGGTTGCCAGTGATTTGTACAACACCCAGACCGCGGCGGCACCAACAGCAGTAGTAATTGAGCAGGGTGACCAATCTGGAGCTGAGGATGCTTTACCTGATTCAAGTCCTGATGACCAAATGCAAACCAGCCTGCCTCCAGCAACTCCCTGGCCAGTTGAAGTTCTCACCAATGAAGATCAAGCCCAGTTGCTTTGCTACCAGATAGCTGCACTGACTTATGTAGACTGGGTCATCCACAGCTATATCCTCTCTACCTACTGGCCAGAAGAAATCAGCGACCGGGAATTTACGATTAATAAGATTAATGAAATGTATTGGTATACTACCCATTGGGATTTGCAGTTCATTATCGATAAGGGGGAAGGTGCAGTAATAAGTGATAAAGTTACAGTATATTTGAATAAATCATACTACCTGAATGAGGAGGATTTGAGCCACTGTGGTGAGCAATTTGTTCAGGATCTCGCTGCTTCAAGGTCAAAGCTTGGATATCATCCCTGGTTGCCTGAGGGAACAGGCCCAATAAAGAGACCTCCCCCTGAAGGGTAGGTCAATGACTTGGCTTACGGTTTGATTAAAACAGAGAGGTCTCTCAACCGGATTTTGATGAGAGGAATCCGTTTTCGACTCATATCTGAGTGGAATATATCTCCACGATATCTCATAGAATTGGAGCGGCCGATATGGGAAGCGCTGACGCGGTGGCAATTCTGGTCGACACGGATCGCCCAGCAGATGACCAGACAGGAATCTGGACTTATATCCGATCCGGAGAAATGACCACTCCCACAGATATCCCGGACGGGGAGTACCAGGTTTATATCACCGCCAGAAGCAGTTGGAATCCAGTCGAGAATCGGTTTCAGAATTCAGCTGAATACGAGAAGTTAGAAGGAAGTCTGGATTTTTCTAGCAATGCCAAACAGTATTCTAGCTGGCAGTTGGAGCTGCGGAGTTCAACAGGAGACACCGGTTTACAGTCGGTACCAGAGAGTGACTTTCCAAACGGATCATTTTATATTGGAATTCTCGAAGAGCTGCGGAAACCCAACTAGACCGAGTTATTCATATCTTGTTAACATAAGGATATTTAATCCGGGGTGGCGAACTGATATTGGTCATACATCGTATGCTGGATAATTCAAGGGACAGATACATCGAAGGAAAATAACCTTCATTGTCCCTGATAGATAATTAGCTAATCGCTCTCGACCTGGAAACCGGCCTGGGCTAGCAGGCGGGGTAGGCCAAGGATGAATTCTCGGTTTTTTCCCTGTTCTCCTTCCGGGAGCTCTTCCCAAAGAAGCAGGCTGGGGTTGGTTTTTTTGCGAGGATCTTTTTCTGGTCCATATCGCCAGCCTTCTTGCTTTTTCCTATCCATCCAGCTCTGGTGTTCCATCCGGGCCATCAAAGTAACCTGATTTTCCTTAAACTGGAGTTTCTCTGCATCCCAATCTGTCAGGGGAGCGATGCGGTAGCCAATTTTTGCCAACATGTCAGGAATGCGATCCGCCAGCTGGCGGTTATTCTCTTTTAAGTCTTCAGTTAATGCTTCCCAGGTGGCCTGAGCAGGATCACTTTCATCTGATGTGCCTCTCTGGCGCAGGCCTTCCAGGTAGACTTCATGCAGGTTGCGAGCCAGAATCTCATGTGTGCCGCGCTGCAGAAGATCAACTGTACAGGTCTGGTCCAGCAGGTCAAACACTCTCAGGTTGGCAAATGTATTTCCCTCACCAGTCTTTTTATCGATTAGCTTCGCCAACCCGCCGCTTTCACTCATGCGCATGACGAATGACACCTGGTATTTGCGAAATTGGTGGTTGAGCCGTAGACCGGTTTGCAAACTTAGAGTCTCATCATCCAGACAGATGTATGCAATCGTAAATGGAGAGTCAGAATCACCGATTTGGTTTATTGCTAACTTGCCAAAATCACCGGATAGAATATCTATATCCATGGAGGTGAATGAGGCCAGGTTGTTCAGGCGTGGATATTGATTCATCAACATCCCAAGTTTTTTTTCTGACTCGATATCTACCAGTGTAATATTGATCTTTCGGAGAGGATCGATCTGTTTGAGTTGCCAACCTCGGGCCAATTCTATGATGACTCGTGAGCCCATTTTACCTAAACCGACAATCAGGACATGAGGGGTAATCTCAGGATCTAAATCTTCCCATGGTGGGTTTATCTGGACCATTAAGTGAGCCCCTTGATCAAAAATATTGAATAATTCCAGACGAAAGTTAGAGTTCTCCCGCATATCCAGCTCTTTCTCGCGAAGTAGGCGCCAAAGTTGGGGATCGTAGATATGAATGATGCAAGTCAGGACGCCGTCTTTTCTGATTTTGCTGATTTGCTCTGCGCTGACAGCGATTTCTGCATTTACTCCATCATCACCTGCAACTCCAATCAGGCAACTAGCCTGGTTGATTTTTGTCTTCTTGAGCAGTTCCTTGTCTGCTGCATCCCCTTGGATGACAACTGCGCCGGCGGAGCGGATATTTTCGATCCATTCATTATCATCATCGATTTCGATCACCACTACACGATTTCCCTGTGCCAGGAATTGATTTGCTAGTTTGAAGCCCTTTCTACCAAGGCCGCAAATCACAACATGGTCCTGGATGAACCAGAGCCGGACCCGGTCCGTCTGCTGGATGAAAATTGTAGTAAATGCCAGGAATGCCGTATAAGCAGTTACAGCTGGGACAAGAAATCGGGCGATCTGCAGCTCCCAGCTTATAGGTGGGGATACGGCGCCAGTGTTCAAAGAGATTAATCCCAAGGTCAGGTATAGGTTATCCAGGATGGTTCGCCCTTCTTCAAGGGCTTGTCCATTTTTCCAAAAACCAATATAGCCAAGAATAAGTGAAGCTGTACCAAGGAACAGGATGATGAACCAGCTGTAATCTGCCCATAGATTTCGCAGCAGTCTTCCACGTTTCATTGAGTTCTCCCTTGGGTAGAGGTTTTCTCCAAAATAGCTATGTGAATATCCAATAAAGCCCCGGAGATTTCTTCAGTCTTTATACGTTTCCGGCAATCTTCTTGCCATAATGGGCCTGTTCTCTGGTGCTGCAGCACCATCTCCTTTTGTATATATGGCCATTCCTATCTTGGCAAGCAGGGCAGGGATATTGCGGACCGTATCCCGATCCAGTTCCTTGATCTCCTCGCTGAGATCTTCATAAGGGATAAGATAGGGGCTGACCTTATTTTCAACATCTTTCTCTTCCCCAAAGGACCAACCATAACCAAGCCGTTCGCGGGTCCATTCGTCATGTTCGTACTTTGCCAGGTACTCGATGATCTCTTCAGGAATGTCCGTGATGACCTCCCCAGCGGATCCAGCAGGGCGCATTTTCCACCCGATGAGATCCAGTTTCTTTTCAATGCCCTGGGCTTGCCGTAAATTGGAGTATTTCAGGGCGTCTGGTAGATCGGAGAATGTAGGATGGGCGAGAGGTTTATCTGGGTTGCGTTCAAGCTGCTTTTGATTATAAAGGTCGTGAATCGCTTCTGCTAATTTTTCAAGGTCACCCAGCAGTTGGCGGGGGCTGACGGAAGATTCAGGGACGATTCGCCTATTTGGAGCAGTTACAGCCTGGTTCATTTCACACTTTACAGTGTATCCCTCTGGGAATAGAGCGTTCATATCCAGCAGCTTTGCGAGGGTGGCCTCTTTGTCTGAGGCAAATTTCTCTGGCAAGGGGGTGTCTTTATCTATATAAATTACTTCCAGATATTTTTCTTTGATCGTGATTGATGCGTCCTCAGCCAGGTTGCGCTTCTTGTCCAGGATACCGTATGGCGTCCTATTCCATTCCTGCAGCTCATCACACAGGATCAGCAAGAAAGCAATAGGATGCTCATTGGGTGAGAGAGGATCCTTGTTGAAGGGTGCCTTTAACAGCACGTTCTTGTAATAGTTGTGGAGCAGGATGGCGCTGGCGCTGTCGAGAATGGGATAGAAGAAATATTCAGGTTTATATCCGCAGCTTTGAATGAGATAACCGTACCAGCGCAGGACGATGATCGCGCTGTAATAGCCGTGATCGATGAATCCATGCGCAGCCATGACCTGAGGGAATCCATCCAGGGCGGTTTTGATCTCCTGAAGATCAACTCCCAGGGATAGGTGCAGCTTATGGGCTAACAGATCATTGGGGTTGAGCATATTCAGGGCATCGCATACTGGATATTTTTCACAGTAGGACCTGGTAAAATCCCCCTTCGGTAAAATCTCAGCGATGGAATTGAATTGGGTAAAATCATCAAACTCAAGGTGGGTTTTCACCTCTCCCTGTTGATCAACTTCAGTTGCAAAACTGATGAATTTGTTGAGTTGTTTGCCAATGATCTCCACCGGATACCCAACATCGTGAAACAGGGATGCTATCCCCCAGCGGTAGAAGAATTCCTCATGTTTTGTGTCATAGGAATGGGGGTATTCGGACTTGTCCAGGTTTGTGCCATCGAAGGCAGCCCGGAAGGTAGCATTTTGAGAATAGATTGACAGACCGAGAATGAAAACATTCACAGAATGCACATAGTGATCCCGCTGCTTATCGATCAGTGTAGCGGCCCTTTCCTCGTAACTGAGCAGCACGTCCAGCAGGTCGATGAAGGGATTGGATTCGCCTTCTAGCGTGATACGGTAGCTGTCAAAGAATGTGCGATAGACTGCAAATGCGGTTTCTTTTGTTTCGTTTTCCAGAAACTCTAACACTGCCTGCTGTAGATAGGCTTTGTAATTATGGCCCCTTTCCAGGTCTTCGAATACTTCTAATTGATCGAAGAAATGATTTGAATATTTCTGAAGATCTATCATATTATTGTTGCCAATCCATATTTATCCAGGCCTGACCAGATTCACTTCAGGCTGCAGGCTAATATTTTTGTAGGTCAAAATCGGTTAATTAACCAATATAATTATAATCTGATGATCCGTTCGTGAGTAATAAGGAATCCTAAAAGATTTTTGTTCCAGGCATAATCGCACCCGCAAAGGATTGAATTCAATGCCAGTTCAGGATGAGATACATAATGAATTTGACGTTTTTGTCAGTTATTCGTCGATGGAGAAGGCCATTGCAGATGCGGTGGTAGCTGCCCATGAGCAGGCCGGGATCCGCTGCTGGTATGCCCCGCGGGACATTGCACCTGGAGCGGATTGGGCGGACTCGATCACCAAAGCCATTCGGGAATGCTCCCTGATGGTGCTGGTCTTTTCAGAGACGGCTAATCGTTCTCAGCGAGTAATCGACGAGATCAATTTTGCCATCGATCAGGGAAAAACCATCCTGCCTTTCCGGATCGAACCACATAATCCCTCTGGGGCTCTGAGCCTGCATCTCTCATCCCGTCATTGGCTGGACGCTTATGAACCCAATTGGCAAGCTCATCTGGACCGGCTGGTGGAAAGCGTCAGGGCCAATCTTGACAGTAGTGATGGATCAATCCGGATCAGCGGCGGGGCGGCCAGTGCTGTGGTATCAAAAGAACAAAAAAAGACACCCCGGAAAATGGCTTTCTACCTGGTGACGGGACTGGTACTGTTCGCGGTCCTGGGCCTGGCAGGTTGGCAGTTTCTGAGGGGAAAGCCAGAAGCTGAACCCACACAAATCACCGCAGTGGAAACTGATCCAGCAACAACGATGGAAACAGATACTGCCGGTGATGATCCGCTGGAGACGACACCCACTCCGGACTTCTCAGCTGTGTTGGACGCATCCTTGATCGCAGTAGACGATATCACCACGCTGGATCCCCATCTGGCGGATGGCGCGGCCCTGGAAATTACCAAAAGTTTATTCTTAGGCTTGACCAGATTCAATCCTGAAACTGCGGAAGTTGAACCAGCAGCAGCCGCTTCCTGGAGCGTAAGCCCGGATGGTATGATTTACACCTTCACCCTCCATCCGGATATCCCTTGGGTGCAGCATGCCCTGGGCGACGATACTGTCCAGGTGGTTGATGGAGAGGGAAATGCCCTTTTTGTCTCTGCAGCAGACTTCGAATATGCCTTCAAGCGCATCTGCACACCGGGAGTTGAGAATTTTTATATGCAGATCCTGACGAATGTTGTGGGCTGCCGGGATATCTTGGAATATCCGGATCCGGAGAATATCCCCCAGGAGATGCTGGATGCTTTCGGGGTAGAGGCGGTATCGGATACAGAATTAATCATCCGTTTGATTGAACCCTCCGCTTCTTTCCTGACCAAAACCACGAACCCGACCCTGGTTGCCGTGCCATACTGGGCAATTGATAAATATGGCGATGCCTGGACCAATCCGGGGTTCATGCCCAGCTCCGGTCCTTTTGTGATCGATGAATGGGTTTCCGGGGAGCAGGTCAGGCTGCTTCGCAACCAGCTCCTGCCGGATGCCCTACAAGGGGAGGGGAATATTGGTACAGTAGAGATGACCTTGGTGTCCAGTGGGGAGGAATCCTATCAGCTCTGGCTGGATGGGATGATCGATTATTCTGAAATCCCCTTTGAATTGTTGGAGAACCACCTGGAAAGTTTTCCGGATCAGACCCTGGCTTATAATATTCAAGGTGTTTATTACGCAGTATTCAATCA
>Ga0180435_10002641_pt1 | contig 18215 bp, 18 predicted proteins | sample SS_ome_3_FD_132467 | JGI IMG/M metagenome (GOLD analysis project Ga0180435, IMG submission 132467) | Hypersaline lake sediment archaeal communities from the Salton Sea, California, USA - SS_3_S_1 metaG | ecosystem: Environmental > Aquatic > Non-marine Saline and Alkaline > Hypersaline >...
CCATGTGAGCATCCAGGACCGGCCCCACCTGCGCGCCTAACGTCAGGTCGGCATAACTCACAATTCCAGCACAGGCCCGTATATCTCCGTAGCGACCACTGGCTGACATGGCAGCAACACCATTCACAAATTCTGTTTCCCCCACCGGCCGCATGGATTCCGGTCCGTCAGCCCGGTACATGGCGGCACATTCAACAAACACGGTACTGACCACATTATGCCCGGCACCGGTGTCTGCCAGCAGTTCCGGCAGTAGATAGGGGTTGTTGTCATCATCCCAGAGGTGATGATGAGGGTCACAAATCGGCAGATCCGGCTCAATGATATCTTCGTGTACCTGTGCCAGCCACTGGGCTCTGTCCATAGTTGTTCCCTCTAGTAAACGACAACCGAGCGAATGCTTTCGCCGTGGTGCATCATGTCAAAACCTTTGTTGATGTCCTCCAGCGCAAGCGTATGGGTAATCAGGTCATCAATATTGATCTTGCCCTGCATGTACCAGTCGACAATCTTTGGTACGTCGGTGCGTCCCCGGGCGCCACCAAAGGCAGTGCCTTTCCAGACCCGGCCGGTCACTAACTGGAACGGGCGTGTTGAAATCTCTTTGCCCGCAGCAGCCACGCCAACAATCACACTCTCGCCCCAGCCTTTATGACAACACTCCAGCGCCTGACGCATGACATCGGTATTGCCAATACATTCAAATGAGTAATCAACACCACCATCGGTGAGATCGACAATGGCCGCAACCACATCACTGACCTCGCCCGGGTTGATAAAGTCCGTCATGCCGAATTGTTCAGCAAGCGCCCGCTTATCATTGTTCAAGTCGATGCCGATGATCCGATCAGCGCCAACCATACGCGCACCCTGGATGACATTCAGACCAATACCACCCAGACCAAACACAGCTACATTGGCACCCGGCTCAACTTGTGCGGTGTTTATGACCGCGCCCAACCCGGTGGTGACCCCGCAACCGATGTAGCAGACCTTATCGAAAGGGGCATCCGGACGGATTTTGGCCAAAGCAATTTCAGGTAAAACCGTGAAATTTGAAAAGGTTGAGGTGCCCATATAATGATACAGCGGATCCCCGCCCAGAGAGAATCTGGAAGTGCCGTCGGGCATAACCCCTTTACCCTGAGTTTCGCGTATGGCACCGCACAGGTTGGTTTTGCCGGACAGGCAGAACTTACATTGCCGACACTCCGGCGTGTACAGTGGAATCACATGGTCACCTGGCGCAACCGAGGTAACGCCGGCGCCCACTTCCCGCACAATGCCCGCGCCTTCGTGCCCCAATATGGAGGGAAAGATGCCTTCAGAATCGGCGCCAGACAATGTGTACGCATCCGTGTGACAGATGCCTGTGGCCTTGATTTCAACCAGCACCTCACCTGCACCGGGGCCATCCAGATTCACGGTTTCCACACTCAACGGTTGGCCAGCAGCAAAAGCAACGGCAGCTTTGGTTTCCATAGTATTCCCTCCTCATCGACTTAACAGATGTCAGCAACTCATCTGCCAACAATAAAGACACCATGTTCAGCTCTAACCCTGGGTGTTGGCAAGCGTCGCACACTATTCAAGCAAGACTACTGCTACAATTTGCTTCTATGCACACCATCCACCGAACTTAAACATGCGACCCGCTCTCTGGTTCAAGATGGGTTTGCGGGAATGGCCAGGCTATCTGCCCCTTATCCCGATTCTGCAGCATTATAAACGAGATGATTTCAGTCACGACCTGATCGCTGGCCTGATTGTCGGCATGGTGACCATTCCGCAGGCAGTTGCGTATGCTTTTCTTGCCGGGGTACCGCCCGAGGCGGGCTTGTACGCCTGTCTGGTACCCATGATGTTGTACGCACTCTTCGGCAGCAGCCGACAGATGGTGGTGGGTCCGGTTGCGGTAGCCGCGCTGTTAGTGGCTGCAACCGTGAGTGAATACGCGCCAAAGTACAGCGACGAATACCTGCAGATCACCACTATCATCTGTTTGCAGGCGGGTCTTTTTCTGTGGATCTTACGGTTATCACGCATGGGCGGCCTGGTTAACCTCTTGAGCCACCCGGTGATCACCGGCTTTGTTAACGCCGCCGCGATTCTCATTATTGTCAGTCAGATTCCCGCTTTCACCGGCATTGAGAGTGAATCAGCTCAGCCACTGGCGGTGATCACTGCACTGGTCACTGCGTTACCACAGATTGATCGGCTGACCCTGATTACTGGTGCTGTGGCGCTCACACTGCTGCTTGCCTGGCCGCGCATCCTGCCGCCTCTGAGTCGACTCGTGGGAATGGCTATAGACGATACTCATCCCGCTACCAAGGTGGGTCCGATGATCGTTGCCACCATTGCCGTCGTCTGGGCAAGCCTCAGCGGGGCCGACCAGCAGCTGGCAACCGTTGGGGTTGTGCCTGCGGGATTACCGGACGTGTCACCACCACCTCTCGACTTTGATCTGTGGCTCGCCCTGTTACCCTCTTCAGTGGTTATCGCTCTGGTGTCCTATGTGGAAAGTTATTCCATTGGTGCCACGCTCGCTGCCCGCAAACAGACGCGGGTGAATTCCCATCAGGAGCTGATAGCCATAGGCGCAGCAAACATCGGCGCAGCCTTTACCGGGGCTTATCCGGTGGCAGGCAGTTTTTCACGCTCCAGCGTGAACTTTCTCAGCGGTGGCCGCACCCCGGTCAGCAGTCTGGTTTGCGCGGCGGTGATTGTGATTGTGCTGTTGTTTTTCACCCAGTTGTTCAGCGCCCTGCCGCATGCGGTCCTGGCTGCCATCGTCATGGTATCTGTGGTGGGTCTGATGGATCTGAAAAGCTCACGACATCATTGGGCTATCCATCGCCACGATACACTGACAGAAATTGCGACCATGCTGATGGTGCTGTTTCTTGGCGTAGAGGTTGGACTGGCTGCTGGGGTACTGTTGTCTATTGCGTTTTTTATTCGCACCTCAAGTCGACCCAACATCACTCAGGTGGGCCGACTGGGTGACACTGAACATTTTCGATCCATCAAACGCTACGATGTCGAGACGCTTCCCGGGGTGCTGGCTCTGCGCGTGGACGAAAATATTTACTTTGCCAACGCGGTACAGATTGAAGATAAATTCATGAAACGTGCCCAGCGACGCATAGGTACCCAGCACCTGCTGATTGTCTGCGGCTCTGTGAATATGATTGATGCCACCGGATTGCAGATGTTGATTCGACTGAACAACAATCTTAAAGAAGCGGGTATCACTTTGAGCTTGAGTGACTTGAAAGGCACACTGCTGCCACACCTGAATGCAGCCGGGCTTGGAGATATCCTCACCGGCCAGATTTTCTTCAGCACCGACCGCGCAATGCGTTATTTTGCTGACGAAGCCAGAGCAAAAGCCGAAGAAAGCAAAAAATCCGAAGACGCCGAACAACCGCCAGATCAACAGCAGACGAACTGAAGACACGCTATGGGGACACTGGACAGATACATCACCGGCCACGCCAATCGCGCCATATTTGCGGTTATCGCCGTGCTGTTGAGTCTGATCACCCTGTTTGCTTTATTTGAAGAAATGGATGAAAGCCAGGTGACCTACGGGTTATGGGAAGCTGGCCTGTATGTGTTGCAGACTCTGCCTCGGCGCTTCGATGAAATTCTCGTTTACGGGCTCTTTCTGGGCTACCTGATTGCGCTGGGTAGCCTTGCTGAAACAAATGAACTCACGATCTGTCGAGTGTCGGGTATGTCGGCGCAGCGGCTGTGTCTGGCGCTCGCCCCGTCTATGGTGTTGTGGCTGGCCTTGAGTGTTGTTGTTGCTGAATTTATCGCACCGGCGAGCGAACGGACCGCCGAGGTTGGCAAGCTGCAGGCACAGTACGGCGACGACGCGCTTGGTCTGATGGGCGGTTTATGGCTGCGGGACCAGCAACTGTATATGCGTTTGAACGCCATCGACGAACAAGGCCAGATCTGGGGCATAGAGCAACTCTGGCTCAATGATGACAAACAGCTGCATACCACCATATCTGCCGCTTCCGGGCGCTACTCCGAATCCACTCAGAGCTGGCTGCTCAAGGATGTGACCAGAACACAACTGATCAACGGGACGGCAACACAGCAGACCCTGGCCGAATGGCAGTGGGACAATCCGATTACGCCGGAACTGCTGGCAAGCCAGGCCTTTTTAGAACCCAACAAGATGTCTATGGCTGCACTGTACCGCCAGATCGGATTTGCCCGCACCCAGAGTCTGGGCGTCTCTGAATACGAACTGGCATTCTGGAACCGGGTGTTGAAGCCGCTGACTTTTCTGGGCCTGACATTATTTGCGCTGGCGGTGGTCATCGGACCACTACGCGAAGTCGGTATGGGAGTACGCCTGACGTTTGGCATATTTGCCGGGCTGGGATTTAAGTACTTACAGGATCTGTTTGCTCCCGCGGCAATTGTCTTCAACATTCCCGCGCTGATCGCCATTCTTATTCCGATCGCCGTTTACTGGTTTGCAGCGATTGCGCTGATCCGGAAAAACGCCTGAACGGCAAACTCAATTGATCAGACGATAGCCGCGCTGCGCGTAGTCAAAGTCATGCAGCTCGGCGTTGGCCGGGCTGTGCAGATAATAATTGTTGTGATACGAGCGTATTTCCGCAATTTTGTCTTCTGCAAATACATACCACTCGCTATCACGCAGCAGTTCCACCTCACCGCTCTCACGCTTCTCAGCAGGCACCCAGGACATGCTCCATTCGATGACCGCTTCCGGTTCCTGTATAAGGGCATGATCCAGCACCCAGTTTGCCTGTGTTTTTGGCGCCACCTTGGACCAGTAGTTCGCCAGCGCCCGGGCTCCGCGAACAGCACTGTGATCAACAAAATAATGCACCACATCGTCGGTAAACGTCGACATCATCAATGCCACATCATGGGTATTACAACCGTGATAATAGCGCTTGATCAGATCGATATAAGCGTGCCCTGATGTGCGCGGTTTAAGCATCGCGCCCAAGTTCCGCATTCAGTTCATTGACGCGCAACTCCCCTTCCCGCGTCTGTCCACCGATTTCAAGATAGCGCTGCATGTTTGTCTGCGCGCTGTCGTTACGTAACAAACGTTGGAATAGGTACGCTTCTTCAAGCAGACCCTGCGACAGCGGCTGATCCGCAGCACTGACTGATGCTTTGGCCAGCCGCACGGACTCAACCGGAAAGCTTGCAATGCGACGCGCAAAGCCATTTACCCAGGCTTCGATCTCATCAGCAGGGAAGATCCGGTTTAAATAGCCCCACCGTTCTGCGGTAGCCGCATCAAGGTCATCCGCTCCCAGAATCACTTCCATGGCTCGAGCACGCCCGATCAGGCGTGGCAGCCGTTGCGTGCCTGTGCCTCCGGGTAGAATGCCCAGTGGCACCTCCATCTGATTGATTCTGGTTTTACCTTCAACTCCAAACCGCATGTCCATGCTGGCTGCAAACTCGCTCCCACCACCACCTACCCTGCCTTCAATCTGGGCAATGGTGACTTTATCCATGGTACGGACCCGCTCACACATGATGTGATACAGATTCAGCTCCAGGTCTTTTTCCGCAGGCTTGTCGATTGGAAACTGCAGAATGGCTTCAACATCGAAGTGCGCAATGAAAAAATCCGGGTCTGCGCTCTTGAAAACCACAACGGTCAGGTCAGGGTCTTCTTTCAGTTCTGCTGTCAGCGCATCCAGCTCAGCATAAAGCGGCAGCGTCAGTAAATTGATAGGTGGATTGTTAATCGTCACAACTGCAAGACGCCCATCAACCTCTACCTTCACTAAATCGTACTCATAAGCCATCGCTATTACCCCTTATAACTTTATCTTGATGTCGCCAAACGCCCGGTCATACTTGGCCGCTATGTCCGAAATAACAATAACCAAGCGCCAGAGAAGTTACACCCTGTTTCTGCTGGTGGTGGTTTTCACTTCAAGCCACATCGACAGACAGATTGTGGCGATTCTGCAGGAGCCGATAAAACAGGCGTTCCAGATCAGCGATACCCAGCTGGGTCTGCTGACCGGGGTTATGTTTGCCGTATTTTACGCCACCCTCGGCATGCCTATGGCGATGTGGGCTGACCGTCGCAATCGCCGCAATCTGATCACTTTTTCCATCGCCACCTGGAGCCTGATGACCGCATTGTGCGGCGCGGCGGTGCAGTTCTGGCAGCTACTGATCGCGCGTATTGGTGTCGGTGTCGGTGAAGCGGGTTCCAATCCACCGTCCCACTCCATCATCTCCGATTTGTACCCGGCTTCTGAGCGCGGTACCGCCATGGCCATTTTTGCCCTTGGCGTCAATTTTGGTGTCATGTTCGGTTACCTGATCGGTGGTTGGGTCAACGAGTTTCTCGACTGGCGCTGGGCTTTTGTTGCAGCAGGCGCACCGGGCCTGCTGATCGCCGTGGTTGTGCGTTACACCATGGTGGAACCGCCGCGAGGTTACTCAGATGGTCTGCTGGAGAAACCTGTCGCGCCGCCCTTCTGGAAGGTTGTGACGTTCATGTTCAGCCACAGCACCATCCGTAACCTGCTGCTGGCCAGCACGTTACTCAGTTTCGCGGGCTACGCCGCCATCGCCTGGGTCCCGGTTTATCTACAACGTGTACATGCTTTTACCACGGGTGAATCCGGCACCATTCTGGCACTGGCGATCGGCGTTGGCGGCGGTATTGGCACTTTTCTCGGCGGTTATCTTGCAGACCGTCTGGCCAGATTCAGCGAAGGCTGGCGTGCCTGGGTTGTCCTGGTGGCTGTGCTTGTTTACGTTCCCACCGCTTATTTGAGTTTCACTGCGGCTGATCCCTTCTGGGCTGCTGCATGGTTCTTTGGACCGGCAACCCTTGGCGGTGTGTACCTGGGCACCAACTTTGCCATGTTGCAGTCTCAGTTACCGGTGGAGATGCGTGCTGTTGGTGCTGCAATAAACCTGTTTGTGTTGAATATCATCGGCCTGGGTTTAGGGCCACTGTCTGTGGGTGTCATCAGTGACGCAACAGCAGCCAGCCACGGAGTCGACAGTATTCGCAATGGCCTGCTGGCGATGATTCTCGTCATGGTCTGGGGCGCACTGCACCAGGCCCGCGTGGGTCGGTTACTGGCCAGAGCTGCGGTAAACTCATGAACCAACGCTGATCTGTATGAAATCCATATCGCCCCAGGGAGCTTGCCATGTCTGATCCGATTTACCAGAGCATCATCCACCGAATCGACGAACTTGCCGACGAACTGATTGAGGTATCCCACGCGATTCATGCCCATCCGGAACTGGCTTTTCAGGAGCACTATGCCTGCGAGACGCTCACCGGCTCGCTGGCAAAACATGGCCTCAAACCTCAGACAGATGTGTTCACCTTAGCAACCGCTTTTGAAGCCAAACTGAACCCCGCAACAGAAGGTCCAACCGTTGCCATCCTCGCCGAATACGACGCTTTGCCCGGCATTGGACACGCCTGTGGTCACAACATCATTGCAACAACCGCCCTTGGCGCCACGCTTGGCCTGCAGGCTGTGGCAGAACAGCTCCCCGGCAAAATTCGATTAATCGGCACACCCGCAGAAGAACGTGGTGGCGGCAAAGAACTGATGGCGCGCGCCGGCGCTTTTGATGGTGTGGATGCAGCCATGATGATACATCCTGCGGGCGTCAATCTGGCATCGATGCCCTGCATTTGTGTGGCCGAGGTTGAAGTCATCTACCACGGCAAATCCGCACACGCATCCGCCATGCCACACAAAGGTATCAATGCGCTGGATGGCTTATTGCTGGCTTATCAGGCGATCTCCAATCTCCGCCAGCACATCCGCGCCAGCGAACGCATCCACGGCATCATTACCCAGGGTGGTGATGCACCCAACATCGTACCCGACCATTGTGCCGGCGAGTTCTATGTTAGAGCGGCCAATGAAAAAGATCTGGCCAGATTAAAACCACGTGTGCAGGCCTGTTTTGAAGCAGGTGCCAAAGGCAGCGGCTGCGAGGTTGAAGTTAACTGGGCGAATGTCGACTATCTCGACCTGAATACCAACTGGCCATTGGCAGATCAGTTCCGCGAGCATGCTCAGAGCCTGGGTCGGGAGTTTGTGCCTTTTGAAGACGCGAGAAAATTCGGTGCTGGTAGCACTGATATGGGTAACGTCAGTTATCGGGTGCCTTCAATCCACCCGATGCTGGCAGTTGCGCCACCCAGCGTGGTTATCCACAACCCGGAATTTGAGAAATGGGCTGGGAGCGATAAAGGCGACCAGGCCTGCCTGGACGGTGCCAAAGCCCTGGCGCTGACTGCCGCAGATTTTCTCCTGTCCCCTGGGCTGCAGGCGCAGACGCGCAAAGCCTATGATGTATCAAAGGGTCTGGCGTAAGGTTTAAACGGCAACTTCAGGAATTGCATCCAGCGCTGACGGCAGCGCCGCAACATACTGTCGAACGTCTTTAATCTCACCCATGCTGACCCTGGACCACTGGGTGTAATCCCGGTAGATACCGCGGATTAAGACGTTTCTCTGTGCCATCGCAGCGCGAAAATCTTCTGCACTGCGCTTGCCCAGATCAACAAACATGAAGTTGGTACTGGAGGGTAACGCGCTGAGCCCATTAGCAGCGAGACCGTCACTGATAAGACCACGTGCTTCTACAACTTTGGCTTTGGCGTACGCCAGAAACGGTTCATCGTCGTAACTGGCAACCGCCGCAGCGACGCCCGCCTGATTCAGCGAATAGTCACCCAATGCATACTGACTGATCATATCAATGGTTTCCGGCGCCGCGATCAGATAGCCCACGCGCATGCCGGCAAGTCCATAGATCTTGGAAAACGTCCGTGCAACCACGACGTTGTAGCCCTGTTTGACCAGCGGCACCATGGAATTGGCTTCAGGGTCGTCGGTGAGTTCGTTATACGCTTCATCCAGCAGTACCAGCGTTTTCTTCGATGCACGCTTGGTGAACATCGTGAGTTCGTCCGGAGCAAGCACCATCCCAGTTGGGTTGTTGGGATTGGTAATCTGCACCATCGCAACATCGTCGGATATGGCGTCCTCCATGGCGGCGAGATTAATAGCAAGATCCGATGCTTTCGGCAGACGTTTGATCTCACCCTGCTGACGTGTACCCATTCTGGCTGTTGTATCCCAGAACAGATCCGGACCCAGTATTTTCCCCGACCCGGACACCGCCTGGGCAAGGTAAGTGAGTCCACCGCTGGAGCCGGAACTCAGCAGAATATGATCCGGCGTAAGTCCGTGTCGTTCGGCAATCATCGCTTTCAGGCGGGTTACCGAAGCATTCACGTAGTACGCGCCCTTGCGCATTGCCGCATCCATGGCTTTTAACGCGGCAGGACTTGGGCCGTAGGGGTTTTCATTAGCATTGAGTTTGGCCACACCAGGCAGAGGCCCATAAGCAGGCGCGCTGGCCATGGCACCGGGTGCAGCGGCAGCTAACCCTGGCAGCACCATACTCGACCCGATTGCGGCTGATGAGCCCGCCAGAAACATTCTTCTATTGATCGCAGAACCGTTCGACATTTTCGAAATCCTTAAGTTGTGTTAAACCTGCATCGACTTATAAAACATGGATGCGGAAACCATAACGAGGTAAACGCCAAACAGGCGTTTGAGGTGTTGTTCATCAAGGCTGTGTGCCCAACGGGCACCAATAGGGGCAGTCAGAACGGAGGCTGAACAGATTGCTAACAAAGCTGGGACATTAATAAAACCTATAGAGCCCGTGGGCAGCGACGTATGGCCCATACCCAGCAGCGCAAAACCCATTGTGCCGGGTAGCGCAATAATGAAACCTACGCCTGCCGCGGTAGCCACAGCCTGATGCACCGAGCGATTACACATCACCATGGTCATCACGGTAATCGTGCCACCACCAATCCCCAGCAGCGCCGAGAATCCACCCAGGAAGGTGGCCAGGCCAGCTTTACCCGCACCTCTGGGCATCGACAGTGAACGGGTTGAATGCACAAACATGTCTGGAAACAGAAAATAAACGGAGTACAGCAGGACGCCTACCGCAAAGACAAGAAACAGGCTTTCGCCATCGGTGATAGACGCGATATACAAACCAATGGCGACACCCATCACCAGCCAGGGTGCCCATGCTTTCAAGGTTTGATAGTCAACCGCTTTATGTTTGTGGTGGGCCTGCACTGAACGCGCTGATGACACCACTATGGAAGCCAGGGAGGTGCCTATGGCCACATAGATCAGATCGCTGGTGGTGTCGCCGAGAATAGAGAAAACCGCAATCAGAGAGGGAACAACAACAAAGCCGCCGCCATTGCCGAACAACCCGGCGGTGACACCCGCAAAGGCGCCAGCCAGGGCCAACAGCCCTATCAGCATAATCAGTTGTGTTTCCACGCCCCGTTACCAGCTTTCTAAAGTTAAAGAACAGATCTCTCCAATTAATAAGGTGGTATTCAAAGACTGTGCCAGCCTCTGAAAAACCAGCAGAGCAAGTTAACAGACGCCCACCCCTCGACGGCCTGCGCCGAAGTGGTGCAGGAGCGATTAACCATGACAGATTAAGGTGCAGAAACAGCAGAGCAACGGCGCCATGCGCACCAGTCGCGACTTGCCAGGCAGGAATGGAATGTGCAAGGTTACTCGACTACCTTTTTGACGATCAAGATATGTTTAAATCGCTTGTGCTTCTGTTCGCCACAGTTCCGCTCAGCCTGGCGGCGATCAACAACACCCACGCGGCCGGCAACCTTTCCGGGACCTATGACGTAGGCACCTTGACCCCACTGCAACGCCCGGAAGCATACGGCAACAATCTGTTCCTTACCGAGGCGCAGGCTGCGGAATATGCCCGGCGCATTGAAGCCCGGGTTGCCCAGGATGCGGCAGACAGCGACCCGAATCGCAAAGCCCCGGAAAAAGGCGGCAACGTTGGGGGCTACAATTTCTTCTGGCTGGATGTCGGTACCGGCGCTGCCAGCGTGGATGGAAAATTCAGAACATCGATCATCACCACGCCGGCCAACGGTCGCATCCCCGCCATGACAGATTACGGCGCGGCGCGCTTAAAGGGTTTTCTGGATAACTGGCAGATCATCTGGCGCGACCCGGACCCGACTACCAGCAAAAACTCAGGCGAGGCCTGGTGGCTTGATGGCGATAGCGGCCCTTATGACAATCTGGAACAACGGCCGCTGGCTGAACGTTGCATCATCGGCTCACGCTCTACCGCCGGACCACCGATGCTGCCCAATATCTACAACAACCATAAACGCATCATCCAGACACAGGATCACATTATGATCCTCACTGAAATGAATCACGATGCCCGCGTTATCCGCATGAACTCAACCCACCGTCCAGACAACATAAGAACCTGGTTAGGAGACAGCATCGGACGCTGGGAAGGGGAAACCCTTGTGATTGAGACTAAGAATTTCAAACAGACTCCGGCGTTATCCGGTGCGGATGAAAACCTCCAGGTCACCGAATACCTCAGGCGCACCGACGATGGTGGTCTGTTGTACCGCTTCGAGGTCAACAACCCGGAAATCTGGACACAACCCTGGGCTGGTGAATACCCCTGGGCCCCTGCAGACGGCAAGGTTTATGAGGTTGCGTGTCACGAAGGCAACTACGCCTTAGGCAATATCATGCGTGGTGCACGTGTGCTGGAAGCGGATGCGCGACAATAAGTGGCCACACCGAACTCTGATGCAGCCTGGGTGTTTGGTTACGGCTCGCTGATCTGGCGACCAGGCTTTGAATACCTGCAGGCGCAACCCGCAATTCTGCCGGGCTATGTGCGGCGCTTCTGGCAGGGTTCTCACGATCATCGAGGCATACCGGAACAGCCAGGACGCGTGGTGACCCTTATCCCGCAGGCAGGCGCGCGCTGCCTGGGTATGGCCTATCTGCTGCCACAACAGACCGTCACCACTACGTTCGAACAACTCGACCATCGGGAAAAGAACGGATACAGCCGCATCAACAGCGAACTGCACCTGAACGACGGCAACCGGGTTGAAGGTCTGGTATACATTGCCACCGAGGGTAATTTTGCTTACCTGGGTGAAGCGCCATTACATGAAATTGCCCGTCAGATTGTCCGTAGTGAAGGCCCCAGCGGTCATAACCTTGAATATCTGCAGGAACTTGCGATAGCGCTGCGTCAACTGGGTGCCGACGACCCGCACGTGTTCGAGTTAGAATCTCTGGCTCAAGGTATAAATACACCGCCAGATCCAGATTGAGGGGAACTATGGATATCTCGTTCAGTGCACAGCACGAAGCTTTCCGCGATGAAGTCAAAGAATTTTTAAGCAGCGCCCTCACGGACGAGTTGAAGCAGGCTGCTGCATTCTGCCCCGGCATTTTTCTCGACTACGAACACAACATGGCCTGGCACAAAATCCTGTACCAGCAGGGTTGGGTAGCACCCGCATGGCCTGAAGAATACGGCGGCACTGGCTGGGACCTCATGCAACAGTACATCTGGACCACCGAGACGAGTCTGGCGGGTGCACCCAGCACCGCACCGATGGGCCTGGGCATGTGTGGGCCCATGCTGATCGGGCATGGCACCGCCGCACAAAAAGATTATTACCTGCCGCGCATTCTCTCCGGTGAAGATTACTGGTGTCAGGGATACTCCGAACCTGCTTCAGGCTCGGATCTGGCGTCGCTGCAGCTGAAAGCCCAAAGCGACGGTGATCACCTGATACTTAACGGTTCAAAAATCTGGACCACCCATGCGCACTATGCCAATCGCATGTTTATCCTGGTACGCACAGACGATACCGGCAGGCCGCAACAGGGCATTACCTTTCTGCTGCTGGATATGGACCTGCCCGGCATCAGTGTTGAGCCCATTTTGTTTGCTTCAGACACCCATGAGGTTAACCAGGTATTTTTCGATAACGTCCGCGTACCGAAAATAAATATTGTCGGGGAAGAGAACCAGGGATGGACAGTGGCCAAATATCTGCTCGAATTTGAACGCGGCGGTGGTGGCGCTGCACGCTTCAGCGTCGGCTTACAACGCCTGCGGCGCCTGGCTGAACAAACCAACGTTGGCGGGCAAAAGCTGGTTGATGATGAGGACTTTAAAAATAAACTCAATGAAACCGGCGTCAAAATCGAAGCCCTGCAGTTCACCGAGTTCCGCATCATGGCGCAGATCTCAAAAGGCGGTAGTCCCGGACCGGAATCTTCCATTATGAAAACTCTGGGCGCTGACATGGGCCAGTATCTGTCTGAACTGATGGTAGAAGCGCTGGCGTTTTACGCCAGCCCCCATCAGCCCGAGGCCAGGGAGGTTGGACAGAACACAGCCGCCATTGGGCCGGCGGCTGGCGTTGCCGCCTTTCCACGTTATTTCAACTACCGCGCATCTTCAATTGCAGGCGGCAGCAACGAAGTTCAGCGCAACATTGTCGCCAAACTGGTACTGGGTCTATAGGTTTAAAATTTTGAATCAAACCGCCGCAGACCTGCGCACCGCCAGCATTCTCAATGGCCATGCGTTGCCGATTCTGCTGAAGATGGCCACGCCAAACGCGCTGGCTTTCCTCGTCCAGGCCAGTGTCAGCATGACTGAAGTCTGGTATGTGGGTCAGCTCGGCACAACTTCTCTTGCTGCCATGGCGTTTATTTTTCCTGGTCTGATGTTGATGCAGATGCTCTCCGGTGGCGCGGTAGGCGGCGCAGTTGCCAGCTCAATCGCCAGAGCCATGGGCTCCAAGCAAATCCAGCGCGCCCAGGAACTCATCTGGCATGCACTGTTCATTGCTGTGTGCGCAGGTTTGTTTTTTGCAGCCAGTTTTGCACTGCTCGGAGAGCGTCTCCTGATAGCTATCGGCGCACGCGATGCAGTGCTCGATGAAGCGCTGGCTTACGGCTATGTCATGTTTAGTGGTTGCATCAGTATCTGGCTCATGTCCCTTTTATCTGGTGTCTTCCGTGGTCTTGGAGAAATGCGTTTTCCGGCGCTGTTAATGGCCGGTGGTGGCCTGGTGCAGGTAATACTGTCCGGTACGCTGGTGCTGGGTTGGTTTGGCATGCCGCGACTCGGCATTTTTGGCGCGGCACTGTCCGTCATCACTGTAGCCACCTTCAACACCTGTATAGCGGTGAGTAAACTACGCAGCACTACGTTGAGTATCCAACTCACACGATCTGCCGCCACCCTGAGACCAGAACTTTTTGGTGACATTTTCAAAGTTGGTGCGCTGGCCTCGCTATCCCCTGTCCTGACAATCATGTCCATTATGATTGTTAATGGTGTCATCAGCCGTTTCGGCGACGCCGTTGTTGCAGGTTACGGCATTGGTTCACGGCTTGAGTTCCTGCTGATTCCTATGGTGTTCGGATTTGGCGCGGCCATGAACACCATGGTGGGTATGAATGTAGGGGCAGGGAATGTGCAGCGCGCAGAGCACATTGCATTTGTTGGTGGCAGCGCTGCCGCTGCGCTCACCGGCATTATCGGTATAACCCTCGCCGTATTCCCCGAGATCTGGGTGGGTATTTTTTCCGACGATCCAGCTACTGTGGCTGCTGGCGCACAGTACCTGCAGTACTCCGGCTGGGCTTTTGCCTTCCAGGGCCTGGGTCTGTCTTTATACTTTGCCTCCCAGGGTGCCGGCACTGTGGTATGGCCGGTTATTGCAAACTTCATCAGATTCGGCGTTGGCGCAGGTGGCGCCGCGCTCGCTGTGCTGGTGTTAGACGCCGCCGTGGAATGGGTGTTCATCTCCCTGGCATTAGGCATGGCACTTTATGGCATAGTCACGGCAGGTTCTATCAGACTTGGGGCATGGCGTAGCAGCTGAACCCGACAAAAAACGCTCTAAACGAGGATTATAGATATGGCACTTGTTACCCGTCGCGACCAGGATGGCCTCGCCATCATCAGTCTTAATCGACCAGATACACTTAATGCGTTAAGCCCGAATATGTTTGTGGAGCTACGGCAACATGTGAATAACATAGCCGCAGACACAGACAATATTGGCTGTGTCATTCTCCGCGGTGAAGGCAGATCCTTTTCCGCCGGCAATGATCTGAAGGCCATTCAAGCCGGCGAACGCGCGCCCAGTGCCCACTTCCAGGCGGAAACGCTGGATGCCATCGAACAACTGCCCCAGCCTGTCATCGCCGCGGTGCAGGGACACTGCTACACAGGCTCACTGGAACTGGCACTTTCCTGTGATCTGATGATTGCCGGTGACTCCGCAAAATTTGCAGACACCCACGGCAAATGGGGCATGTCTCCGACCTGGGGTATGAGCCAGCGGTTACCCCGGCGTATTGGTTTGCTTGCTGCAAAAGAGATGATGTTTTCCGGCCGGGTGATTGGCGGCGAAGAAGCTGCTGCCATTGGTCTGGCCAACCGCTGCGTGCCTGACGATGACCTCCTGGATGCGGCCATTGAAATGGCGCAAACGTTTTTGGCCAACTCCTGGTTCACTCTGCGCACAGACAAGATGCTGGTTAACGGCGGACTCCAGCATACCCTGGCCGACGGCCTGGCTTTTGAACGTGAGAACAGCCCGGGAGCCGGACCAGATATGGCTGAACGCCTGGCTGGCTTCAGCAAAGGCTGAGCCTCTACACGCAGAGGCGGATTAAACCAGGCGGACGTTCCAGTCCGCCACTGCATAAACGCCAGCCTGGGTTAAACAACCCTGCACATGGCGCCCTTGCGCAACATCCCGCCATTCAATGTGGGTGTCACCCTGATGCCCAACCCGGCAGACCTGCAGACGAACGGGTTTGCCTAATCGGCGGGCCTGGCCTCGATCAATAAAGCCCAGCCATTGCTGATAGGAATAGGTGCCGTCACGCCTCAACACCCCGACGGTCTCACCGCGGGTGGAGGCATGAAGCTCTATGAGTCGCTTGTTAAGGTAGCGGGCCAGGACAATCTGCATACTGTATATTTGTACAGCATTACAAATTGTCCCGTCAACAAACGTGTTGGATTATGGCAGTTCGCCGATGCCACTGATGACTTTACCCACCAGGCCATACTCGATGGATTCTTCAGCACTCATCCAGTAGTCACGATCCGTATCCGCAGTAACACGCTCAAGCGATTGCCCGGTTTGCTCAGCAATAATGGCGTTGATACGCGCGCGGGTTTTCACAATCTCCCGCGCATGGATTTCAATATCTGAAGCGTCACCACCAAAGCCACCCGCGGGCTGATGAATCAGAAACCGGGTATTGGGTAGACAGAAACGGTTTTCTCGCTCGGGGGCCAGATAGATGTGTGTGGCAATGCTGCCCACCCAACCGGTACCAATGGTGTACACCACGGGCTTGATATAGCGAATCATGTCAAAAATGGTATCGCCGGACTCTACGTGCCCGCCCGGTGAGCTGATGTAAAGATAAATCGGCTCATCGGATTCATAGGCAAGACTCAGCAGTTTTTCAGCAGTACGCCGGGAAACATCCTGATTGACCTCACCGAACAACGTCAGCGTGCGATGCTTGAGGAGTGAGGACTCCAGAGGGTTTAGGTTTTTGGCGACATCGGCCAGCTCTTGTTCGCCATCCAATGTAGTCATGGGCGTACTCCGTGTTCAAGTGGTAGTGTTTTTTAGACTCATAGTGTAGCTTCATTCGAAGCTAATTGGGTCTGATAATTGGGGCAACAAAAGGGGATTTCAATGCCACTCGCACCGGAATATGCAGCCATGTTTGAACAACTGGCAGAACAACCACCCGCGCCGGGACTATGGGAAATGACGCCCGAGGAAGGCAGGGAAATGTACCGCGCCATGCGGCCAATGAATCCTGAGTTGCCGATACACAAAAGTGAAGATCAGGTTATCCACGGCTCTTTAGGAGACATTCCCATTCGTATCTATACACCCGCCGGTGAGGGACCGTTTGGCGTACTGATGAATTTTCATGGTGGTGGCTGGGTGATCGGCGATCTTGATACTGCAGATGCCGTTTGCCGCGAACTGGCCACCCTGGCGCAGGTTGTTGTTGTATCCGTAGATTATCGCATGGCACCGGAGGCACCTTATCCGGCCGCCGTTCACGATGCGTATGACGCCACCGTCTGGGCGGCGAACAACATGCATGCACTGAACGGGAATGGCAAGATCGGCCTGACCGGAGAAAGTGCTGGCGGCAATCTGTCCGCGGTTGTTGCTTTAAAAGCGCGTGACGAACACGGGCCGCAGATCGCTTTTCAGTGCCTGCTTTACCCGGTGGTAGATTGCGACCTTACGCGCCCATCCTACGCTGAGAACGGTGAAGGGTACCTGCTGGAAACAAAAACAATGCAATGGTTCTGGGACACCTACTGTCCAAACCCGGCCCAGCGCAAAGAAGCGGATGCTTCACCATTGCTGGCGACAGACCTGTCAAACCTGCCGCCTGCGCTGATTGTCACTGCAGAATTTGATCCGTTGCGGGATGAAGGCGAGGCGTATGCTGATGCATTGGAAGCTGCCGGCAATCAGGTCACGGCAGTACGATATGACGGCATGGTACATGACTTCATGGCCACCGCCGCGCTGTTTGAAAGCTCACGCAAAGGTCTGCTCGAAACTGTGAGCGCCCTCAAGGCGGCTTTAAACTGATGCTTTACGTACTTGTATGTGAAGACAAACCCAACAGCGAATCGCTGCGCAAAGCCGTACGGGAGGACCACCTGGCTTTCCTGAAAAATTATGATGTGCGCTTTGCCGGACCTATGCTGGCTGATGACGAAACGACAATGGTGGGATCTATTATTGTTATCAACGTTGACAACCGCGAGGCGGCGCAGGCATTTGCCGCCGCAGATCCCTACGCGGCAGCAGGCTTGTTTGCCCACGTTACTCTGCGTGCGTTTAAACAGGTTATTGGCGCATGACAAAAACAGCGGTTGTTCTCGGCGTCGGACCTGTTAACGGCCTCGGCGGACAACTCTGCCTGCGCCTGGCTCAGCACGGCCTGCACGTGATTGTTGCAGGTCGCACGCAGGCCAGCCTGGATGCGGTTGTGGCAGAGATCGGCAATGCTGGTGGAAGCGCCAACGCCATGGTCGCAGATGCCACAATTGAAACAGATGTTAACAGGCTGTTCGAAAGCGCAGGGGCGGACCTGGATCTTGCGATCTACAACGCGGGTAACAATACACCAGGACGCATTGTCGACATGGATGCCAGCTACTTCGAGCACAGCTGGCGTGTCTGCTGCTTC
>Ga0180435_10002642_pt1 | contig 18212 bp, 9 predicted proteins | sample SS_ome_3_FD_132467 | JGI IMG/M metagenome (GOLD analysis project Ga0180435, IMG submission 132467) | Hypersaline lake sediment archaeal communities from the Salton Sea, California, USA - SS_3_S_1 metaG | ecosystem: Environmental > Aquatic > Non-marine Saline and Alkaline > Hypersaline > Sediment...
CCCCACACTGGGTAAAATCGCCCGAAGCCCCGACCGTTTCCCAAGCGGTTGGGGCTTTTTTTGCCTCATTGCGCCCAGCCCGCAGCCCCTTCCGCAGCCGAATCGTTTCGAATCCACGGATCCGCCGCCCACTCCGGCGCTCAGTTCCTCAAGGCCAGGAGTTGCTTTGACGTTTGATTGGCTCCTCATCTGGACGCCATGCTGATTGGAGCATCCGCGACTGATCCTGCCGAAGACTGGATGCTCTACCCATATGTAGCGGTTAAGGCTGCAGCTTACCCCATATCTATGGTTCTGTCCCATCCTCCGTCCACACCGGCGCCTGCCGGTGTGTATCCACACGCAAAGATCTCCAGCGGGTCCGCGCTTGAGTAGCCCCCTCAGCGTCCCCGACGCTTTGGTCCGCGGGATGAATGGACCGAAAGCCAGCTCGATTTCCTACAGATGTCGCGCGAAATCGAGGGGCTTGGCACGAATCTTGCAACATATTAGGGTGAGTCGACGGACGTACTGGTTTCTCAGGCTTTGACACAGGGGTTTGATATGGATTTTGTGATGTGGGTGGGCTGGAACAACCTGGTCTTCATCGAGCCGACGATGGTCGAGCTGGGGCTGCTGGCGCTGTACGGGGCCGCTGCCGCCGCACTGTTGATCCGCTGCCGCGGCGAGCTCGCCGAGGTTGTCCGATCCAGGCGGAAGGCGCTGGCGTTGATCGGCTTGATGCTCCTATCGTTTGCCACGACCAGGTTGCTGGCCGTACGCTTCCCAACCCTCCGTCTGCCGCCGCTGCCCGACGTACCCTTGAACCCGACCGTGCCCTTCAGTGCTCTATTCGCGCTCTGGCCCGCGGTCGCGGCGGGACTCTGGCTGGGAGCCGGGCCCGGCCTGTTGGTAGGTGCTGCCACGGGCCTCGCGCGAGCCGGCACGGTCACCGGTGGCGTCACGGATCCCCTTATCACGGCGCTCTTCTCCTATGCGCTGGCTGCCCTGGTGCGGCAACGGTATCGGGGTTGGGTTGAAGGACTGGCACGGCAACCTCTGGCCGCGGCCGTGATGGCCACGGCGGTGGCTGGGGGGCTGCTTTTTGTTTCCGCGTGGGCGCGGGTGGTAGACTCGGGCCTGGCTGGGTTCGACTACGCGCTGCAGTACGCGCGGGTGCGGACGGTGTCGCTCCTCCTGGAGGCGCTCCTGGCCGGCCTGGCGGCTCAGGCGTTGCCGGTCGCGCGGCCCAGTCGATACGCTGCGGCGAAGGGCGATCGGGTCTCCCCCCTACGGCGGAGCCTGAGCCGCAAGCTGTTGATTGTGCTGGTGCCCCTGGTGATCATGATGACCTTTGGGCTGCTCTATGCGGTGACGACGATCACCCTGCGGGAGGCGCGGGCGGAGGCGGAACGGGATCTGGCGAGGGATGCGAGCCGTGCGGGAGAGGCTATCCCGGATTTCATCTATACCGGTCAGGGACTCCTGGCCGAGTTTGTTGAGGACGAGCGGCTTTCGGATGCCGCCTCCAATGATCTGGAGGGGCTGCTTGAGAGCGACCTGCGAATCGGCGCATTCTTCGATCATCTGATGCTCTTCGGCAGGGATGGCCAGCTGGTGTCTATGTACCCCCCGACACCAGCAGGCGATCCGGTGTTGACGGCTCAGGAAGAGGCGCTGCTGACGCGGGTTCTGCAGGACGGCGCCCCCCAGATCAGCTCCGGTCAACAATCTCATCGGGACGAGGCCCTGCTTTCGTTCCTTATGCCGACGCCGGAGGACTCGGGCTTTGGCTGCCTGTTGGGCAGGACACACCTGCAAGCGAATCCCACGATGGATCGGATCTTGACCGGTCTCCAATGGACGGAGGGTAAGGGGGAGGGCTTTGTGGTCGACGCCAGCGGTCGCATCGTTGCTCATCCGGATCCGGGACTGGTCCTCTCGGAGTGGAAGCGTGGGCAATATGAGGGCTGCATTGCGGAGGTCGGACCGGACGGCGTGACGTGCGAGGGGCGACACCCGGTGAGGAACTCCCGGGAGCTGGTTCACTACGTGCCGGCGGAGGGGTATCCGTGGGCCGTGGTGGTGCGGCTCCCGTACGAGGTGGTGCTGGAGCAGGCCCGGGCAGTTGCGGTTCCCCTCCTGGCGCTCCTGGGGGTGTTCGGCGGCGTGCTGGTGATTGCCGCGGTGCTGTTGGTGGCACGGATGACCGAACCGCTGAAGCGGCTGGCAGATGGAGCGGAGCGGATCGCCACCGGGACGCTCAGTGAGCCCATCAAGGTAGGCGGGGCGGACGAAGTGGGCCGACTCGGCCTGACGTTCGAGGATATGCGAGCGAGGCTTCAGGGACGAATGAGCGATCTCTCCCTGCTCCTCGAGGTCAGCCAGGCGGTCTCCTCCACCCTGGATCTGGCGACTGGTCTCTCCTTCGTCCTCGAAGGGGCGCTGAGGGCGACGGGGGCGGACGTGGCGCGGGCCGTGCTGGTGGGAGACGGCGGCCTGGGGCGCAGGGCGGTGTCTCGCGGCGGGTGCAGCGTCGACGGCGCCGGGCCGGTGGAACGAGCGCTGATCCGGGAGGTCGTGGAGAGCCGCCGTCCTCTCGTGCTGCCGGATCTGAGGAGTGTCAAGGCGATCGCCGGTTCGAAGAGCACGCAGGGGACGATCGAGGCAGCGGTGGCCATGCCGGTCTGCACACAGGATCGCGTGTTGGCGGTGATATGGATCGGGTACGCGTCCGCGCACAGCTTCGAGAAGTCGAAGCTCGATTTCCTGGCTATGCTCACCAGCCAGGTGGCGGTCCTGGTGGAGAACGCACGGCTCTTCCAGGCCGTCGAGGGGGAGCGGACGCGCCTGGCCGCGATCCTGGAGAGCGTCTCGGACGTGGTGTTGGTGACCGATCGTCAGGGGCAGCTGCTCTTGGTGAACTCGGCCGCCGAGCGCGAGTTGGGGATCCAGGCCGAGGAGGTGCTGGGGCGGCCCATTGAAGAGGTGGGGCTTCCGGCCGAGGTCGTGGGTGCCGTCGCCGAACCCTCGTCGGCGGAGGGCCCGCCGAAGGAGCTCTTCCTACCGAAGGGCCGGGTGCTGTACGCAGATGTGTCGGTGATCGAGACCGCGAGTGGGGATGAGCTCGGAAGGGTGGCGGTGATGCGCGACATCACGCGCTTCAAGGAGCTGGATGAGATGAAGTCTGAGTTCCTGGCCACCGTCTCCCACGATCTCCGGGCGCCCCTTACGTTCATGCGCGGTTACACCCAGCGGTTGGACGTCGTCGGGGAGCTGAATGAGAAGCAGCAGAGCTACGTCAAGAACATCCTCCAGGGTGTGGAGCGGATTGACAACCTGGTGCTCGACCTGCTGGATCTGAGCCGGATCGAGGCAGGCCTGGGGATGCAAGAGAGTCCCTGCAACCTGGGCGTGCTGGTGGCGGAGGCAGTCTCCAGCTTGCGGCCCAGGGCGACAGAGAAAGGAGTTTCGCTCCAGATTCATCCCCCTCTGGAGGCGTCGAACGGGGGGAACGAGGCCCTGGTTTCGGGCGACAGGACCCTCCTGCGGCAAGTGTTCATCAACCTCCTGGACAATGCCATCAAGTACACGCCCCAAGGGGGGAAGGTGGCGGCTGGGCTGTCTATTGAAGGGGAGAACGGACAGAGTAGGGCGACGGTCCGGGTGGCGGACACGGGTATCGGTATCGCCCCGGACGAGCAAGTACGGCTGTTTGAGAAGTTCTACCGGACGAAGCGCGGCAATCGATCGGGTGCGGCGGGCACGGGTCTCGGTCTGGCGATTGTGAAATCAGTTGTGGAGCGACACCAGGGCAAGGTCTGGGTGGAGAGCAAGCCCGACAAGGGAAGTGCGTTCTACGTGACGCTTCCCCTGGCCAACGGTGTCTCGCTCAGCACAAAGAGCAGGCGCAAGGCGGCGGTCCCCGCCTAGGGGAACCGGTACTGATCTCGGGCGATGGCCCTGACGAAAGGACAAGGATGATCATGATTGAAACGATTCAAGCTGTTATGGCGGCGTGTGTCTTCATAGTCGGTCTAGGTTCCTGTCTGGCGGGGTTGTGGATGATCCTCTCGAGGCAGTATCAGAAGGTTCTGAAGAGTATCTCGGCTCAGTCGGCCAAGGTCTCCAGCAAGGCCGTCACAGAAGCAGGGCTGGCTCCGCTGATCCAGGCGATGTCCGGTCTGGTCACGGCCATCGACAAGCTGGTTCGCACCTCGATTGGGGTGGGCGTATTCCTCTGCCTCGCAGGGGTGGTTCTGTGCGTTGCGGCTTTCTGGATGCTTTCGACGCTGTAGGGGGGATTTGATGATGAGTTTAGAGGGGCAAGAGAGTCGGGTCGGGCATCACCACGGACTGGCTGTTGCTCACCTTCGTTCAGGAGATGACACGGAGGCGAGAGCTGAGCTGCAGAGTGCACTTCGCGAGGCGGACCGGTTGTATGCGCATATCTCCTGTCAGCTCGGGCAGGTGCTGCAGAGCCAGGAGCGGTATGAGAAAGCACTGGCCGCCTTTGAGGGTGGCCTAGCTCGGGTGCCGGACGAGGGCGTGTGTTTGTACGAGTCCGGGGTCACCCTGAATCGCCTGGGCCGGCACGAGGAGGCCCTGGAGAAGCTGGAGCGGGCGCTCGAGCACGATCTCGACCACGCCGCGGTCTATCAGGAGATCGGGCGAGCCTACCGGAAGCGCGGGTGGTACAGCGAAGCTTTGCATGCCCTGCAGGAGGCCACGGACCGTGACGACGAGCGGGCCTCGCTCCATCGGGACACCGCCGTGGTCCTGGGGGCCCTGGGGCAGCAGGAGCGGGCCATCGATCATCTTCACAAGGCGCTCGACCTCTTGCCCCAGGAGGCGAGTGAGGCTCCTATGGTGGTGGGCAAGAGCCGCTCCCGCAAGAACGGACGCGGGAACGGGGGGCAAGCAAGCCCCGCGACCAAGGAAGCAGCTTGGCGGTACGAACTGGGCGACCTCTACCAGGAGGCCGGAAGGGTCGAGGAAGCCGCGGCGGTCTACCGCGAGGCGATCGCCCTGGAGCCGGCGCACCCCGCATACAACCATAGCCTGGGAGCGGCATGTGCGGAGCTCGAGCAGCACGGTGAGGCGGTGCGCTATCTCCGCCGGGCCGTGGAGCTCTCTCCCAACCAGGCAGATTGGCACGCGGATCTGGCGGAGGCCCTCAGTGCCATGGAGAATTGGAGGCTGGCGCTGAAGGAGTATGAGCGGGCGATCGAGATCGATGACGAGGAGGCCGCCTACCACTACGGCGCTGGGCGAACTCTCTACCAACTGGGGGAGCACAGCACCGCTGCGGAGGCTCTGGAGAAGGCGAAGGCGCTGGCGCCCAGTCACGCCGCCACGCACCATCAGATCGGCTTGATCCACGAGTCCAAGGGGCGCTGGGAGGAGGCGTTGGATGCCTACCGCCTGGCCTGCGCTCTGGCGCCGGACCGCTCCTCCTACTATCGAGACCTGGGCGCGGCGTACGGTCGTCTGCGCAAGCAGGATCGGGCGCTCAAGACGCTACAGAAGGCCGCCTATCTCGACGAATCCGAGGCGCCGAAGCCGGAGCGCCTCCAGGTGATCTACGGTGAGCAGGGGACGGTCTATGAAGACCTGGAGGCCTACGACGAGGCGCTGCAGGCCTACGGGCGGGCAGTCGAGGCGGAGCCGAAGACCGGGGGGGTCTATCGATTCCGGGCCGGCGTGGTCTGTCAGCGGCTCGGGCGTCACGACGAGGCACTGGAGTTGTTCCGTGAGGCCTGCGAGCGGCTGCCCCGCGATCCGAAAGCCCATTATCATCTGGGCCGCACGTACGACGCGCTCGGTAGGGCTGACGAGGCGCTGGGCGCCTACCGGAAGGCGGCCAATCTAGCCCCGCGGGAGCCGGTCTACCGGCTCGAGTTGGGTCGAGCGGCGCACGGCCTGGGGCGGTTGAACGAGGCAGAGACCGAGACGTGGCGCGCGCTCCAGTTGAATCACGATGACCCGGCGATCCGGGCGCAGCTAGGCGCCATCGCCGAGGCGAAAGGGAACCTCGATGAGGCCTTGAGCCAGTACCAGCGGGCGGCCGAACTCGAACCCAAGCGCGCGCAGTACCAGAAGAAACTGGCCGAGCTGCACGGCAGGAAGGGCCAGCGGGACGAGGCGAAGCGGGCGCTGGAAAATGGCCTTCGCACGGATCCCCAGGATGCCGACTTGTACAACGAACTGGGGCAGCTCGACTGGGAGAATGGGGAACACGAGAAAGCGCTGGAGATGTTCGACCGAGCTGTCGATCTTCGTCCCGAGGAGGCGCGCTACCACCTGAACCGGGCGGCCCTGTGGAAGGAGATGGGACGGGTCGACGAGGCCGTCAGGGGTCTGCAGAAGACGATCCAGCTGGACGAGGAGTCGGCCGAGGCCTACCACCAGTTGGGTTCGGTGCTGGCACTACAGGGGAGGAAGGACGAGGCGCTGAGGGCATACCGAACGGCTCTGGAGTTGTCGCCGGAGAGCCCGGTGACCTACTTTGACTACGGTCGGTACTCCCAGCGTCTGGGCGACCCCGTCGAGGCGATCAGTGCCCTCAAGCATGCCCAGAGTCTGGCGGAGGATGGGCAGAAGGCGGCTTGGCCGGAGGTCCACTACGCGCTGGGACAGGCCTATGAGGCGAAGGGCGACCTGAGGGCGGCCCTGCAGAGCTACGGCCGGGCGGCCGAGCTGGCGCCCCAGGACGTCTCTTACGGCCGGGCCATCGGGAGGGCGTATCGGGGCCTGGGCAGGATCGACGACGCTATTGCCCAGCTGGAGGAGGCTGTGTCCGTCGCTCCAGAGGACGCCTCCCTGCGAGCGGAGCTCGCTGATACCTTCGCGGGGAAGGGGTGGCTGTTAGAGGCACTGGATCAGTATCAGAACGCAGTCCGTCTGGCGCCCGACAACGTCGGGTATCACCGGCAGGTCGGCACGACCCTGCGCGAGCTGGGTGAGTACGAGCAGGCTATCGAGGCGCTGGAGGAGGCGGTGGCGGTGGATCCTGAGGAGCCTCGGGTCCACTACGAGCTGGGCCGGACGTACTCGTGCATGGGAAGGGAGTACGAGGCCGTGGCTGAGTATAGGAAGGCCGCGGAACTCGCTGACGACGAGCCTGTTTACCACCTCCACCTGGCCGAGGCGCTGCGCGGCGTGGGGGAGATCGATGAGGCCGTAGACGCTCTTTACACCGCCATCGAGTTGGACCCGCAGGATGCTCAAGCCCACTACCGGTTGGGCCTCCTGTTGGACCAGGAGGGCGACTGTGAGGGCGCCCTGGAGGCCTACCGCGAGGCTGCCGCCATCGACCCGGACGACGCCGAGTACGTGCGACGGATTGGGGCCGCACTCTGCAACCTGGATGACTACGAGCAGGCGACCGATGTGCTGCGGGAGGCGGTGAATCTCGACCCGAGGGAGGCCGATGGGTACGGATTGTTGGGTGAAGCCTCGGCCGGGGCGGGGTACGATGAGGATGCGCTTGATGCTTATCAGAAGGCCATCGCCCTGGCGCCGCAGGCAGCAGCTTACCACCGAGACTTGGGCTGCCTCCTGGCCGACCTGGGGGACGAGGGACGGGCGATCGAATGCCTCCAGAAGGCTGTCTCCCTGGACGACTCGGACGTGGAGGCTTATGAGGCGCTGGGGGAGATCTGGGAGGCCGCGGGCGACCTCGAGGAGGCGCTGGCCGAGTACCGCCGCGCCGCCGATCTGGCGTTCGAAGCGGCCAAGCACCGCAGAGCCTGCGGACGGGTGCTGCGCAAGCTGGGGCGTTTTGAAGAAGCTGCCGAGGCCATGCAGAAGGCGCTCACCGCGGACCCGGGCGATGCGGCGTCACACTTCGAGCTGGGGACGGTCCACGAGGCCCGAGGTCAGTATCCGTCGGCCCGTGCTCAGTACGAGAACGCTGTGGCACTGGATTCGGAGTGTGCGGAGTATCGGGTGCGCCTCGGGACGATCTGGCGGAAGATTGGGCTCCAGGCACGGATGCTGGAGGAAGCAGGGCTATCTCCTGAGTCGGCCTGGGGCCAGGGGGCGAGCCCGGCGGGGTGCAATGAGGGGATTGCGTCTCTCGAGAGGGCCGTAGACCTGGGCCAGGCGTCGCCTGCTATTGACGCTGAGCTGGGGACGCTGCTCCTGCTGCGCGGCCGGTTGGACGAGGCCATGCCGCGACTGCGCGGAGCGATCGAGGCGGCACCCGAGGTCGCTTTCCACCACCGGATCCTGGGTAGGGCCTATCGAATGGCCGAGGACCATGAGAGCAGCTTGAGGGAGCTACGGGTTGCAGAGAGTCTCGATCCGGAGTCGCCAGGCACGCAGTATGAGTTGGCCCTGACCCTGGAGGATCTGCGGGATCGGGGCGGGACGGAGAAGGCGTGCTCGTCGCAAGACGTGCTGGACGCCCTGCGCTCCGCCCTGCGCCTGGATCCTTCGTCGGCGGTCTACAACTACGCTTTGGGTAAGAGGCTGTTCGAGGACGGACGCTGCGATGCGGCACAGGAGGCGCTGGAGCGCGCAGTGGAGCTACGGCTCGACGCGGCGCCCTGGCACGGGATGCTGGGCGACGTCTATGCCGCACAAGGTCGGCACGATCTGGCGTTGGAGCAGTATGCCCGGGCCCTGGAGGCGAAACCCGAGCAGGTTTCTTACTTGCATCGGTCCGCTATGGCATACCGGGCACTGGGTATGGACAAGGAGGCGGCCGATCTGCTGGAGCAGGCTGTGCGCCTGGAGCCAAGGAACGCGCAATTCCTGGCCGATCTCGGCGACGTCTACTACGAGCAGGACAAGCTTCGCGAGGCACGGGAGGTCTTCCGCCGGGCTTTGGAGGTCGAGCCAGAGAAGGTCTCACACCTGGTCAACCTGGGGAGCGTGGCCTTCGAGCTCGGAAATGCGGAGGAAGCGCTGGAGCACTTCAAGCAGGCTATCTCTCGGGAGGGTGACTGCGCGCCGGCTTATGAGCGAATCGGGGCCCTCTACGAAAGGGACGAGCAGTGGAGCAAGTCGCTCGAGGCTTACGGCCGGGCGTCGGACCTGCAACCGGATCAGGCCCTCTTCCACTACAAGGTAGGAGCGATCCAGAAGAAGCTGGGCCGGCCCGAGGAGGCCAGCGAGTACCTGGAGTTGGCCGTCGAGCTCGACCCGAACATGGCTGAGGCTTACGTCCAGCTCGGCGAGGCCTATGAGGAACAGGCGCGGTACGACGAGGCTATCCAGGCCTATGAGCAGGCCATCGCCCTCGCGCCGGAGGAGCCGACACATCACGGTCACATCGGGCGGCTCTATCGAGAGCTAGGACACCTGGACAGCGCGTTGTCTCATTTCCGAGAGCTGGTCAGGCTGGAACCTGACAGCGCCGCGCCGTACTATGAGCTGGGGCGGACGTTCGAGGCCCGCGAGGCGTACGAAGATGCACTGGACAACTATCTGGAGGCGTGCGAGTTGGATCCCAACGACGCGGACTACGTGTATCGTGCCGGGGTGATGTACAAGCACCTCAAACGGTACCCGGACGCGGCGGCGAAGCTCCGGCGGGCCATCAAACTGCAGCCCGGTCACGCCGATGCCTACAAGCAATGGGCAGCCGTCAGCGCGATGTCCTTCATCTGGCGCGAACGGAGATAGGCGAAACGGAGACAACGAAGATGATGTGTTCCGCACATAGGTCAGTGACAGAGGGAGGGTCGGGCGCTCGGATGGCGGATGGGACTGACGAGGCTTCCAAGGCCGTGAAGCAAGCCCAGAAGGAAGTCGAGCGGCTGCTGGCAGCGCTGGCCGAGGGTGCTGATCTGCCCGACCCGGAGCCTTTCTCCCGGGCCATCGACGAGCTGGGGAAAAGGCCTGACGCGAAGGCACAGAAGGCTACCCTGCATGATCCTAAGCCCGTGCCTGACATGAAGCCCGAGGTTGAAGTCAACGAGGGGCCTGAGGCCGGGACCGCTGAGGAGCAACCCACGGCGACGGAGAGGATGGACCCACCGAGGACTGAGATCCCAGGTCCTGAGGCGGAGCCGAGCGACGGCGAGTCAAGGCGCCCGGTACGATCGGGGTCGGTCTACTTGATGGTGTCCAGCCGGGATGCGCTGGTCTGGAAATACGGACTCTCGGGCTTCGAGCGCGTGGACGCCGCTCTGCGCGACCTGAAGACGGCGATCGAGGCGCGGGCTGACCTGGACGTGGTGATGGCCTACGTAGATGACGAGGCCTCGCTCTCCAGGTTCGGGCTGCAGCCGGTGAATCACACCAATCCGTGGCAGGTGAAACGTCTGATCGACAAAGTGGACGAGAAGCTGGATGAGGAAGACCGAGGCATCCGCTACCTGCTCATCGTCGGCGGCGACGGCATCATCCCCTTCCACCGCCTGCCGAATCCGGTGGAGGATCAGGACTCCGATGTCCCGTCGGACAATCCATACGCGTGCCGCGACGGAAACTACCTGGTTCCGGAGCGGGCCGCTGGGCGGCTCCCGGACGGGCGGAGCGAGGGTGTGGAGTTCGTCTGCAAGGTCATTCGGATGTGGGCGGAGGCCCAGAAGCGGCGCCACGTCTCCAAGGGGCTTCTGACGTCGTTGAGCACGGCTTTCCAGAGGATTCGACACTGCCCGCCGAACGGTCACGGTCGCGGTCTCGGCTACTCGGCCTCGATCTGGCGCAAGGCGTCGCGGGCGGTCTTCAACTTGATCGGCGACGACAGCAGCCTGCGGACCTCGCCGCCGCTGACGTATGAGGGCTTCCGGGTGGTGGATCCCCCGCATTTCAGCTACTTCAATCTCCACGGGATCGAGGATGGACCGAATTGGTACGGGCAGCGCGACGCGCTCTTCCCCGCTGACTATCCGCTCTTCCCGCTGGCCCTGCGTCCGCAGGACCCAAGTATCGCCGAGCACCGAAACGCCGTCGTCTTCACGGAGGCGTGCTACGGCGCCAACATCCTGGGTAAGAACGAGGCAGACTCGATCGCGTTACGGCTGCTTTCGGCGGGTGCGCTGGCCGTGGTCGGCTCCACCAAGGTCTCTTACGGCTCCATCGCGCCGCCGCTGCTGGGGGCGGACCTGGTGGGAAGGTGTTTCTGGGAGGGGCTGCGGGAGAATATGACCATTGGAGAGGCCCTTCAGCACGCGAAGCTGACGATGGCCAATGAGATGCACAAGCGCCAGGGGTATCTCGATGACGAGGATCAGAAGGCACTGGTAAGCTTCGTTCTCTACGGCGACCCCTCGCTGCCGGTGACGACGACGCCTGGGAGGTCGTCCATGCTCGCCTCGGCCGAGCTATTCTGTCCCCCCATCATCTGTTCCAAGCGGGCGGAGGCGAAGCGGGCGCGGGCGTCCGAGGACTTGGTGGCGAAGGTCAAGAGCCGGATTGAGACGAGCCTCCCGCACATGTCGCAGGCGCAGGTACGCACCAAGCGGCTGGCGATGTGCACCGATGCGTGCGGGAAGGACTGTAGGCCGGGAGGAGAGGGACACGGGGCGAAAGCCTTTGAGCATAGCGCCGGCGGATGGACGCTTACGCTTCAGAAGGACATCGCCATCAGAGGCGACGGTGCACACCACCAGGTGGTCAAAGTGGTGGTCGATGGGAACGGCCACATTCGGAAGATGGTCGTCTCGAAGTGAGATTGGGGTCTGGATAACGATGCTGCTGGGCGAATTCCGCTGCGAGACTGACGGAGAAGGCAGGATGGTGCTGCCCACAGACTTTTCCGCCGAGATGGCCCAGGGGGCCACCGTGACGCGGGGGATCGAGCGCTGTCTGCTGGTGTACCCGGCGGACGAGTGGGCGAGACTCTCCGGGGCGCTCCGGGAGCGGCTGCCGTTGACGAGTCAGCCGGCACGGGCCTTCGGCAGGTTCCTCTTCTCAGCGGCTTCCTCGTGCGAGCCGGGGGAGGAAGGCAGGGTGACGGTGCCGCGGCAGTTGCTCCAGTACGCGGGCATCGAGGGAGAGGCTGTCGTCATCGGGCTTCTAACGCACCTGGAGGTGTGGCAGCCCGAGCATTGGGAGAGGACGAAATCGACGTTGGTTGAAGAGGGAGCGGTGTTGGCGGACCAGCTGCAGGAACTTGGGATCTGAGATGAAGAGGGGGAGGTTGAGCATGGACAGGATGGCAGGGGCGACCACGGACACATGGCGAGGCGCGTCCATCAGGGTGATTGGACTCGGAGGTGCCGGTAGCAATGCCGTGGATAGGATGGTTCAAGCGGGAGCGCGAGGGGTCGACTTCGTCGCCGCCAACACGGATGCGCAGGCGCTGACGGGGTCCGAGGCTCCCAGAAAGATCGTGCTAGGGGAGAGACTGACGAAAGGCCTGGGAGCCGGTGGGAACCCTGACGTCGGCGCCGAGGCGGCCGAGCGGAGTCGGGCCAGGCTGGTAGAGGTCATCGGTGATGCCGATCTGGTCTTCATAGCGGCCGGCATGGGCGGGGGCACGGGGACCGGGGCAGCTCCGGTGGTGGCCCGCGTGGCACGGGAGCAGGGGGCGCTGACGATTGCGGTGGTAACCCGGCCCTTCACGTTCGAGGGGGGCCGGCGCGGAAACGTGGCGCGGGAAGGGATCGAGCGGCTGCGGGAAGAGGTGGACACGCTGGTGGTGGTGTCGAACGACCGGCTGCTCGACGTGGTCCACGAGCGGGTCTCGCTGGACATCGCCTTCCGCATCGCCGACGAGGTGTTGCGCCAGGGCATCCAGGGCATCTCGGAGCTGGTGACGCGGCCCGGGCTGATCAACCTCGATTTCGCCGACGTGCGGTCGATTCTCAAGGGGGCCGGCGGTGCCCTCATCTCAATCGGACGCGGCGAGGGAGAGAATAGGGCGGAGGAGGCGGCCAGGATGGCCCTCAGCAGCCCGGTTCTGGATATCAAGTCGGTCCACGGCGCTGACGGCCTGTTGGTCAATCTGACAGGGGGTGAGGACTTGACACTGGCGGAGGTGGACAGCGCGATGAAGATGATCTCGCAGTCGACGATGCCCCACGCGGAGATCCTGTTCGGAGCGGCTATCGATCCCAAGATGGAGGGGCGGGTGGAGATCACGCTCATCGCAGCCGGCTTGAAGCTGGAGGGACAGGAGAGGATGCCCGCCGCCGCGAGTCAGGGCATATCGCTGCCGTTCCAGTCCTCAGGCTTGTTCGGTGAGAAAGGGACGCTGACCGAGGTGGTCCCGGCCTTCATGCGCTCGACGCCGCGGGTTCACGCTGGATGGAGGAGCTGACGATGGCAGACATCAAGAGCAGATGCGTTAGTCGAGCGAAACGATTGGTCCGGGACAAGTTCCCTGAGATGGCGGGCGTGGAGCCGTCGCTGGAGAAGAAGCGGACGGTGAGCAAGGGGATGGGCAGGGAATCCGGCGATCCAGACGGCGCGTCAACAGGACACTACGTGGTGACGTTCGAGAAAGACGTGTCGCTGCCCGGCGGCGGGAGCCTGAAGCGCATGGTGAGGGTGACCGTCGACGAAACAGGGGAGGTTGTCAAACTGACGTCCTCGAAGTAGAATGGATTCCAGGTCGGTCTGGTGCGCGATGCTGCGGGGTGCGTCGACCCGCACGGCGTCGAATTGGGGCGCTGCCATCCTAGGCGCGTCCCCACGTGGGCCAGGGAGCGATGCTGAAAGGCTGAGCAGCGGACTGCATGGATCCGGAAAACGGCTTACTGACCTTCCACCTGCTGGGGAAACCCACGATCTCTTACGGTGCCGACTCCCTGGGGGATCTGCTGGCAGGGAAAGAACAGGCCCTCCTCGTCTACCTGGCCTGCCAGCCCGGAAAGCGGTTCTCCCGCGATCATCTGGCCACCCTTCTATGGGGTGAGACATCGCCGGACCGAACGCGCTACAATCTCCGCCGCGCCCTTTGGCGCCTCCGCTCTGCGCTGGAAGAGGTAGGTCTTGCTCCTGACGCATGTCTCAGGACCGAGGACTCCTGGGTCACTGTCCCCAACTCAGCTCCCACGTGGCTGGACGTCCTCGAGTTTGAGGAGGCGTTCGAGACCGCGTCCCACCGGTTCGAGGCTGAGTTTTCCCCGAGTTCGGAGGGTGTGCGCCGTGTGCGGGAATCCCTCGATCTCTATCGTGGTGCATTCCTGACGGGCTTCTCCATCTCCCAGGCGCCAGATTTCGAGCATTGGGTCCTGCTGGAACGTGAGCGGCTCTTTCAACTCCTTCTTCGGGCGCTCACCACGCTCATCCAGAGCTTCATTGCCTGGGGCAGGCGGGACGAGGGGATTACCGTATGCCAGCGTCTTCTGGAGCTCGATCCGCTTCAGGAGGATATCCACCGCCTGCTGATGCGCCTCTATTGGGACACCGGCCGCCGGACCCAGGCCCTGCGCCAGTACCGTGCGCTTGAGAAGATCCTCCGGCGCGAGCTGGACATCGAGCCGGTGCAGGAGACCCAGGAGCTGTACGAGCGGATCGTGAAGCAGGAGATCTCGCCCACCTCCATCTCCTCGCTGACGCTGACCTCTCGCCTCACCGTACCGACACCGGCCGAGCAGACCCTTCCGCGGCCGCGCCTCCAGGCACTCCTGGACCGCGGCCTGGACCGGCCGCTCACCCTGGTCTCCGCGCCGCCCGGGTACGGGAAGACGACGCTTCTGGCCCAGTGGGTGGAGACACGGGCGCGGAAGGATGTCGGCCTGGAGGTCCTGTTCGCATGGTACCGGCTGAGTGAGGCCGACAACAGCCCATTGACCCTCGTGGAAGGCCTGGTGACCTCCCTGGCGCGGCAGCACCCGGGCCTTGGTGACGCGCTGCAGGAGATCTATGACCTGGCCGGGTTGCAGGGAGACCCGCGGCGGGCGGTGAGCCTCCTGGTCAATGCCTTGACGGGGCTGAGCACGGAGCCCTTCGCGATCATCCTCGATGATGTGGGCCTGCTGACGGCTGCGGATAGTGTGAAGGTGTTGAGCTTCCTGGTGAAACATCTTCCGCAGAACGGGCATCTGTACCTGCTGACGCGGGTAGATCCTCAGCTTCCTCTGGCCCGGCTGCGCATCCGGGGCCGGCTGGTCGAGATTCGGGTGCCTGAGCTCCGATTCTCGGAGGAGGAGACGGTCACGTTTCTGGAGCAGACGCCGGGGGCAGAACTGAGCGAGGAGGAGATCGAGACGCTCACCAGCCTGGCGGAAGGCTGGGCGGCGCCGCTCTGGATGGCCGTGAGCGGGCGCAGTCAGTTTGCGGCCAGCCTCGAGGATGTCTGGGAGGCGATCTTCGCCTATCTGCGGCAGGAGGTCCTGGTCCCCCAGCCGGTGGAAGTGGGGGATTTCCTCCTGCGGAGCGGCATCCTGAACGAGGTGATTCCGAGCGTCTGCCAGGCCGTCACGGAGCGACCGGACGGCGTGAAAGCCATCGCGGCTCGGCTGGACAGGCTAGTGAACGAGAACCTCTTCCTGAGGCGCATAGGCCCCATGGCTCCGGAGAAAGAGCCGCGCTACGGCTACCATCCCCTCTTCCACCGCTTCCTGCGCACGGAACTCCCCTATCACATGTCCGAGGCCGAGATCGCTGACCTGCATCGGCGGGCGGCGCAGGCCTGGGCACGCTACGGGAATGGAGACGAGGCGCTCTACCACAGACGGCGCCTGGAGGACCTTCCCGGGTCGGGCCCCAGCGGGCCAGACGACACAGTGGCGGAGTCCGGGGGGAACGACCCTTAGCCATTCCTAGATAGACGGTCGGCCGGTCGTCAGCCCGGCTGACCCTAACCACACCCTCAGGCCACCAGGGATGTGCTCCCCGGTGGTCTTTTGCTGCGTGTGAGGCCTTTCTGGCCCGTCCCCAGGCCTCCGCCCGCTCCTTTCCCCCTACCAGCGATGGTGAATGGATGAATCCGCGCCTATGACACGCGCCTTGACACGGTACGCGAAATGCGCCGCGACACACGTCCCTGCTATCTTGACACTGCAGAAACGGGGAGAGCAGATACGATGTGTCGAGAGCGAGCTGATGGGGGGACGCGGTGACCGTGACGACTCGAGCCACGGTTGCCGCTTGCGTGATTCTGGCCCTGGTTGGCCTGGCCTTCCCCACGGGGGTTGCCTATGCGGAGGTCGTGCCGGGCGACACTCCCCTGCGTTCCGACCGAGCCCTGTTGATCCTGGACGGCAGCGGCGATATGGAGGCCGTGAATGAGGCTGTGGAGGATGCGGGAGGCCGGGTCATTCACGCCTTTCCCGCCTCCGCCGTCATTGCTGACCTTCCCAGCGGCGCCGCCCCGACAACCGGGGTTGCTGCCGTATTCAGGCACAGCGTCCCGACCCGTGAAGCCTCGGAGTTCGACGCCGGCGCCCGCCGGGCTGCCGGGCTGTGGAATCGTCTGCTGACCGCGGAAAGCGCGTCGGCGGAGCGTCGGATCTCCGCCCTGGATCTGGAGGCAGAGCTGGTCGACGATGCGTTCGTCGCTCCAGTCCCCGATCGCGTCCAGGGCAGTGCTGAGGCCTCAGCCTTCACGCCGGACCCCACGCAGACGAGTGAGTTCATGATCGGCAGGATTGCGGTGGGCATCGTCCTCCCAGAGAGCGACGGCAGCGTCGATGAGTCGACCGAGACGTGGACTGCGGGGGAGCGGAGCCAGGTGCTGAGCGAGATCACCGCCGCACTGGACTGGTGGGCGGGGCTGGAGCCACGCGCGAACCTTACCTTCGTCTACGACGACGGCACCGCCGAGCCGGTAGGCACCAGCTACGAACCGATAGAGCGGGCGTACAGCGACCAGGGCCTCTGGATCAGCGAGGTGATGGCCAAGAAGGGTTTCAACGGATCCACGTACTTCGACCAGGTCCGCGGATACAATCAAGCGCTGAGGGAGACGCACAACGCTGATTGGGCGTTCACCATCTTCATCGTCGACAGCTCCAACGACGGGGACAATCGGTTCGCGGACCGCCACTTTGCTTATGCCTACCTGGGCGGTCCCTTCACGGTTCTTACCTCCGGCTGCAACGGGTACGGCATCAACAACCTGGATGCGGTGGTGGCCCACGAGGTGGGGCACATCTTCATGGCCCTAGATCAGTATAGCTCCGCGCGGCAGCCCTGCACTCGCCGCTCCGGCTATCTGGGGGCGGAGAACCAGAACAGCCAATATGGCGAGTGCGCGCTGAATGAGCCGAGTGTGATGCGCGGACAGGTCTCGCCCTTCGAGCACGGGGATCTGGACCCCTACGCGCGGGCCCAGATCGGCTGGCGGGACTCGGACGGCGACGGCATCCTCGATCCGGTCGACACGACGATAGCGATCAACGGGGTCGACTACGCGTCGGACGGGGTCCGGACGAACGTGTTCACCTTCACCGGTGAGATCCTGGATGAGCCTTATGCCTCCCCCCTCCGCCGGAACGTGACCATCAATACGATTGAGGGCGTCGAGTGGCGGGTCGGGGACTCGCATTGGATGGCTGCTGATGCCGTGGATGGCGGCTTCGACAGCTACACGGAGGGCTTCGCCTTCACAACCTTGCCTCTACCGACGGGGGAGGTGGACGTCGAGATCCGTGTCGTGGACTCAGCCGGCAACGAGGCGCAAGAGGTGGTGGCGACTGTCTCGGCGGTGGATCCGATGGAAGGCGTGCTGGAGACGACGCTGACGCGGGTGGGGCCGCAGGCGATGGATGGGGGCCCGCGAGAGGTGACGTACCGCGGCAGCGCCCGGTCGGCAGAGGATACGATCGTGGCGAACGTCTACTTCCGCATTGATGACGGGCCCTGGGAAGGCGTGACCGCTGATGACGGCGCCTACGACGACGCTGAGGAGTCTTTCACCCTCCCGCTGGATCTGGACGGGCTGAGCTCGGGCGAGCACCAGGTCGAAGTCTATGCCGTCGACGGCCAGGGTTTCGTAGAAACCTCGCCGGCCCGGGACACCTTCGAAGTCACCTCGAACACGACCCAGCTGTTCCTCCCACTGGTCGCAACGCTGCCCTAACGCCCTCGGTCGGTCTCCGTTGTACCTCAAATATCGCACAACCTCCGCAAGCTCAAGCTCCATCTTGATGAGGGCTTCCTGGGACTGACGTGGCGCGCACGGGGTAAGGTGCATCGCACGGACTACGTGCGTGCAACGACCGGGGATGTGGGTGGACAGGTGCGCTGGCGGCCCCTGGCAACGTACAGGGGTGTGACGAGGCTGGATCAGACCTGGAAGCGGTAGCCCATGCCGTGCTCCGTGAGGATGTAACAGGGCTCAGCCGGATCGGGCTCGATCTTCTGGCGCAGGCGCCAGACGTAGA
>Ga0180435_10002644_pt1 | contig 18208 bp, 16 predicted proteins | sample SS_ome_3_FD_132467 | JGI IMG/M metagenome (GOLD analysis project Ga0180435, IMG submission 132467) | Hypersaline lake sediment archaeal communities from the Salton Sea, California, USA - SS_3_S_1 metaG | ecosystem: Environmental > Aquatic > Non-marine Saline and Alkaline > Hypersaline >...
GCCGTTGCCCAGCGGAATTGGCAAGCTGACCCAGTCATCGGGATTGTTGCGGATCGCTTCCGGCAGACGCAGTACAATATCGAAACGTCGGTCACCCTCATAAAGCTGTCCAACAACCTCTCCACCCAGAGCCATGGCAACGTAGTTCTGCAGCGCCTGGAGGGAGAGACCCAGTCGGTTCATGGCTTCACGGTCAGGTATGAGCGTTAAAACCGGAAGTCCGGAAGTCTGCTCCAGCGACACATCCGCAGCGCCTGGAATGGCGCGCACAGCTGCCTCAATCGATTGTCCCGCCTCTATGAGCGTATCGAAATCATCGCCGAAAACTTTTATGGCGAGCTCTGCTCGCACACCCGCCAGTAATTCATTGAAGCGCATCTCGATGGGTTGCAGGTATTCATAGCGATTGCCCGGCACCGGCGTCACCAGTGTTTCCAGGTCCTGGATCAATTGAGATTTGGGCTTCTGCGGATCCGGCCACTCACTTCTTGGTTTCAGCATGATGAACGTATCCGCCATGCTCGGCGACATGGGGTCTGTTGCGATTTCTCCCGAGCCGATTCTCGAGAACACGCGTTCCACTTCGGGCAGCGTCGACACCACCTGCTCCAGCCCCAGTTGCATGGACACTGCCTGACTCAGCGAAGTGCCAGGAATGCGCAGGGCGTGCATGGTGATGTCACCTTCGTCCAGGGTGGGGATGAACTCGGTGCCCAGGCGCGTTGCAGTCCAGCCGGAAGCCACTACCAGAATGACTCCAACGCCGACAACGCCGTAACGAAAACGCAGTGCAGCCTTGAGCAGCGGGCGGTACGCAGATTTGAGCCTGGCCATCACTGTGCCTTTGCCTTCTTTTAAAGGCCCACGAAAAAGTAGCGCCACACCGGCGGGCACGAAGGTGATCGACAGCAGCATCGCCGAGAGCAGGGCGATCACAACTGTAATGGCCATGGGATGAAACATTTTTCCTTCCACGCCCGAGAGCGCGAAGATAGGAATGTAGACGGCGGTAATGATGAAGACGCCGAAGAGCGCTGGACGAATAACTTCTCTGGTTGCTTCAAAGACCACCTCGAGGCGATCACCTAACGACGTCTGTCTGTCGGTATCCAGCTGCAGCCGCCGCATGCAGTTTTCTACGATGATCACCGCACCGTCGACGATCAGTCCGAAATCAAGCGCGCCGAGGCTCATCAGATTGGCACTCACTTGCGAACGAACCATGCCGGTCACCGTCATCAGCATGGCCAGAGGGATGACAGCGGCGGTAAGTAATGCAGCCCGCACGTTACCGAGAAACAGCAGCAGCACCACCATGACCAGCAACGCTGCCTCCAGCAGATTGGTACGGATGGTCTCCAGGGTGGCATCGACGAGTCCGGTGCGGTCATAGACTGCATTCAGAGTGATGCCCGGGGGGAGGCTGGGCTGTATCGCGTCAATTCTCTGTGCAACGGCATGCGCCACTGCGCGGCTGTTTTCGCCCATGAGCATAAACACAGTGGAGAGCACAACTTCTTTACCATCCTGAGTGGCTGCCCCGGCGCGCAACTCGCGGCCGAGCCCCACACTTGCCACATCTTTGATCTGCACCGGTACACCATCACGCTCACTGATGACAATGGTGCTCAGCTCGTCAAGATGGGTTGCCAGGCCAGGCACCCGCACCAGCCATTGCGAGCCGTTGTATTCAATGAATCCTGCACCTCGGTCAGCGTTGTTACGGCGCAGCGCAACCTCCAGGTCCTGCATGGTGAGTCCGCGGGCTAACAGTGCTGCTGGCTTAGGGGCGATAAGAATTTCCTTCTTGAATCCGCCGATCGGATTAACTTCCACCACGCCGGGAACCCGCAGCAACTGTGGCTTTACAATCCAGTCATGCACGGTACGCAAATCTGTGGTGGTAACCGGCGACCCATCCGCGTTTACCGCTTCAGGTGCTGCGTCGATGGTGAACATGAAGATCTCGCCGAGGCCGGTGGCAATCGGGCCGAGCATAGGGTCCAGCTGCTCGGGTAAAGACGCGCGGGCTGTCCCAATCCGTTCACTGACCTGCTGGCGGGCAAAGTAAATATCAGTCCCTTCTTCGAAAACAACAGTAATCTGCGATACCCCATAGCGGGAGAAGGATCGGGTCTCGATCATGCGTGGAATCCCCGCCATGGCGTTCTCCAGCGGGAAGGTGACGCGCTGCTCTACCTCCAGCGGCGTATAGCCTGGCGTGGCGGTGTTAATCACTACCTGAACGTTGGTGATATCCGGTACGGCATCGATGGGAAGGCGGGAGAAGTTCCAGACGCCGAGCCCTGCCACAAGCAGCACGATGAAAAGGACAATGTCGCGACGGGCAATGGATAATCTGATGATCTGATCTAACATTTTCTTCAGGCCTCAGTGGTCATGGACGGCACCGGCTTTCTCGATGTCCGCTTTGATCAGGTAGCTGTTGCTGGTGACGTAACGCGTGCCCGGTTGCAGACCCCCAAGCACCTCTACCCACATGTCATCCTGACGGCCGAGCTCCAGCATGCGTACTTCGTAATCATCTTCGATCTGTGCGAAGACGACGGTGAAATCGCGAAAACTCTGTAGGGCCGAGCGTTTCACGGCGAGTGGTACCACATGCTCTGCAACTTCCAGTTCACCCTTGACGAAAGCGCCCGGCACAAACGCGCCATCTCTGTTATCAAGTACCAGTCGCGCCATAACCGACTGGTCGGGTTCGGCGACGGTTGACATCAGAGCGATCTCGCCTTCTCTGCTGACGTTGCCCTTAACATCGATTACGCGCGCAGCGGTGCCTGCATGAATGCGGGCACGGTCGGCAGGAAACACAGCCAGATCCACCCAGACCGATGAGCTGTCCATGATTGTGAACAGCTTTCGGCCAGAAGTCTGTTCTCCGGGATTAACGTTGCGCTGGGTCACCACGCCACTGATCGGCGCGTTAATGGTGTAGGACTGCAGGCTCTGATTGCTTTCGACGCGAGCCAGCGATTGTCCTTTTTGAACCTGGTCACCCACGGCAACGTCGACGGATTGCACAGCCCCTTCGAACCGGGCACTGACCACCCGGACAAGTTCCTGATTCGCCAGGACCCGGCCATAGACCGTTGTTGTTTCGGTTATCGTGGCGGTGCCGGCGAGTTCCGTTTCGAGGCCGAATTTCTGCGCCATCTCCGGGCTGATGCGGGTGCGTCCCTCGAAGTTGTCATAGGTCCAGCGGTGGGTCTCGCCGGCGTGTCGGGCCTCGATCGTTACAACAAACGAATGTGGTTCGTAGACTGTAGTATCCCCGTGCAGATAGTCTTCCTGTGGCGCGAAAGAGATGTGGTCCTGTATTCCGCCCAGCCGCGTCAGGGTGATGTTCAGGTCGACCTCCCGTGGCGCTACCGGCTGATTGTTCTGGTATGCCCAGACTCTGAATTCAGGGGGCACCCCGGTTTCATGGATGGAAAGCTCCATGGCGAAGTTGTTGTTTGTCAGATAGCGCCCGCCGTGCGGGCCGCGGGGCATCTCTTCCTGCTCGTGCCCGTGGGCGTCAGCATGTTCGCTGTGATGGGAAGAGTCGGTACATCCCAGAGTGAAGGTCAAGATTAATAAAGCGTAGAAAACAGGTTTGAAAGTCCTGATCATCAGAGGGCTCCTTGAGTGAGTACAGTGCCCGTCAATCTTTCTATTTCGATGGCGTGCCGATGCGCGCTGATGGCAGCTTCAACCTGGGCAAGACGGGCATCCAGGACTTCCTGCTGCACCTGCTGCAGCTGAAAATAGGTGTAACGGCCGGCACGGTACGCACGTTGAGTGTCGTGCAGCGCTGACTCTGTCAGAGGCAGTACCTCTGTCGAAAGCGTGCGCGTAACATGCAGTGCATGTTGCAGGGCCTGGTGAGTTGCAAAGAGTTGTGTTTCGATGCCAAGTTCGACTTGAGTCCGATCTGCATCCACGCGCTGACGATTCGCTCGCGCCATAGCGATCTGCCCCTGATTCTGATTGCGCAGCGGTAACGGCACGGTGATGCCGGCTACCAGTGCCTGCTCACCGACCAGCTCAAGGTGTCTAACGCCCAGATTTAGCTGCCAGTCGGGTCTGGCTTGAGCTTGCGCCTGGCTCAGCTCAGCGTCGCGCAGGCGCGCGACTGTGGCATACTGTTTAATGTCCGGATTATCCCGAATACTGTCCAGCAGTTCGGCGTAAGCGGCTGACCTTGGCAGTTGTAACACATCTCCTGCCACGCTCGTGAAATCCGGTTTACGTTCCCCCCATTGAGCCGCCAAGCGGTGGTTTGCAACCTCCTGTTCGTGCTCGAAGTCCTCGAGCCTCAGCTGGGTGCGAGCGAGCTCCGCCCGGGCCCGTGCCAGGTCGGCAGTCGGCGCCTGTCCGGCTTTAACGCGTTCGGCTATCTGCGCGACGGTATCGGCTGCAACTGAAACCGAATCCAGGGCTTGCGCTTTTTGTGCCTGTATTGCCAGGCTGTCCAGGTAGCGTCGCGCCGTCTCGGCCGCCATATCCCGTCTTAGCACGTGTCTTTGCGTTTCGAGCAGGGAGACGCTGGCGTCGGCTTTTGCAACGCGCGCCTCGCGCTTGCCTCGTTCCAGCACCCAGCCGAGGCTGAGTGTGGTCTCTGCTCCATCAAATCCATTGAGGTCGCCGCTCCCCAGGGCATTTTCTACAACCAGCCCCAGCTCCGGGTTAGGTTTGAGTCCGGCCTGAATGCGCGCTCCTTGCTGAGCACGAATGTCATAACCCAGCACGTTCAGCGCCGGGTTTGTTGCCAGCGTGCGCTGTACCGCTTCAGCCAGGTTAATCTGCAGGGGTTCGTTTGCTGCAGCTCGCTGACTTGATAAGAGTATTGCAAAGAGCAATAAATACAGCCTCTGATGAGGACTTGATGCAGGTCTCCACATAACATAATTCTCCGATTCGCCACCGGTGACGGCGCGTAACAACATACAGACTCGAGACTGAAGGTCAGCTCAAAACTGCGTTCGAAAGCTTGTTATGAGATATGTGGAGGCGCGCGCAGTGGCGGACGCCAGTGTATGCAGGATTTGTTGTATTGAAAGACACCTGCAGGCGCAGGCGTGTGAATCTGTACCCAGGCAGGCACAGGTGCAGGAAGAGCCTCTTCTATTGCCGCAGAGACCTGATCTGACTGTGGGCTTGAGGTGACCTGTTCAAACAGCGAAACGTCCGATTCTTGCGAGTGGTCGTGACTGCTTGATGAATGTCGATGAAGGTCACCCCGATGCGACTCAGATTCATGGTTGTCGTGATTGTGATGATCAGCATGATGCGCTGTATGCGTATGCGCAGAATGTAACCCTGCGTGGTTGCCCGCCTCATCAACGTGCAGGTGCAGTCCGCTGGTTTGAACGGCCAGCAGGCAGATAAGCGATATGATACCGAGCGACATGGACAGATGCTTCATCTTCCAATTATAGATGGAAAGAACGTCCCAATGCACACCTTGCAGGCCCTCCGCTCAGCTCAATGCTCGCCATCCGGCGATAGCCGCGAACACCAGAAAGATTGCCCCGCCCACCCGATGCAGCCAAATGGTTTGTAGATTTTGCAATAGCGCTCGTCCGACCCAAACTCCGAGTGCGGAAACCAAGATAAGCGCTGTAGTTGCACCAACCCATACCGGTAGCAGGGCCATATTGCTTGCCAGACCTGCGACCGCGATCTGCGTCTTATCGCCAAACTCGGCCAGAAAAATTAGTGATAGCGTAGTGAGGAAGACGCTGTATCCGGCTAGTTCGGAAATTTCTTCAGATTCATCATTTCGTTGTGTAAACAACGCATGCAGACCGAATGCAGCAAAAAGCAGCGCCCAAAAGCACCGGCCCATGATGGTGACGGGATGCTAAAGCCATGCAGACGATTTGGCTTTTGTCGCCGACTTCCGCCAGACCGATAAGGGTGAAAGAGGCCAGAAAAGTCGAGATGGCATCCGATGGAAGCATGGACTATCTGGGGAGGAACAGGCGCCGCAATCCGATGACTGCACCGGTTACGCTTACAGAAAAGCCAGCGAAAAGGCATATGAACATCACGATATCCCACACCGGTCTATGCTTCGCCAGCCAGGGAAAGTCCAGGCTGTGAAGTCCGTTAAAAAGCCATCTGTAGACTCGTCTACCGCGGTCCATAACTGATAAGACTTCTCCACTGAATGCATCCAGATGAATCCATGTCGAATTGCTGTCGTCTAGAGCTACTCGGATTGTGCCCGCGGGCAGCTGACCCTCTCGCAGATTTGTATACACATCATCGTCAGGTACCACTTTGAGGCTAACCACCTTTTGTTCCGGCCAAGCCGCGATGATCGCACGACGAATCTGAGCAAAGGCGAGCGTTTGTGCATCTATAAGGCCGTTATGGTCTTGAGCAAGGATTACACTTTCCCCAGCGAACGCATGAATCGTCACTTCCGACGCGGGGTGAAGACTGGTCAGCGAGCCTAGACCAACCCGGGATACGATTTCACTGAGGCTACTACCGCGCAATAGGTTCTGTTGAGTGAGGGTAGCGGAAGGTGTGGAAAACAGTCTGCCATGATCCATTGATAACCAACCGCTAAAGATCCAGCTCAACACCAGAATTCCCGCGAAAAGTCCAAGAATGTGGTGCCAGCGCATCCAGTTCTCTTTGAACGAACTCAGCGTCCGTCGCCCGGATGCGCGAACTTTCAGGGTTCGGTAGAGACCCAGATAAACGCCAGATGCGGTCCCGACTAAAGCAATAAGAGATAACCACCAGACTGTTTTGTCCCACAACGCGTGATCTTTGCGCAATACAGTGGGATAGATCCAATGCAAGACAGCGCCAAGATAGTTCCACACTCTCTCGTGTCGTGTCGTCCGTTGCAGAAATTCTCCGGTTATCGTTGAGACGTAGTAATGCGTACCTGCATCATCGGCCATCGCCACCTGAAGAAAAGGGCGATACGGATCAAATTTATTTGCCACGATCCATTGATCATAGTCCATGGGTCCTTCTATGGACTTCAATGGTTTGCTGAACACCTCATGCACCCTGCGCTCTACAACCGAAGCTGTTAAGTGAGGGGCGAGTTGTCCATCGTCGCCATAAATGACGTGTGTTGCGTTGTCGGAGGTATGGCACACATACGCCGGGCGGTTCGTGAGCATAATCGCGCGAAACCCCGTCAGCATGGGAGGGCACTTGGATAGTGCTACAGCGGGTTCAACGTTTAGTTTCGTGTAGTCGATGGTTTCCATCATCGCCAAGCGGTCACTATCAGGTAGTGACGGATAGGGTACATACATCATGACCATGCCGGTCGCAAACCACATCGCGAACAGCAGTCCCAGGCAGATACCGATCCACCGATGAGCGAATACGAGTAGCCTTGTTACTCTAGCGCCCACCTAAAAAGACGCTTCGAAGCTTAACTCGTACGTGCGTGGAGAACCCAATAAAAGCTGGTTGGCGTAGAGAAAACCTGGATCGTTCTGCTGCAGGTAGAAGACATCAGCCCATGATGCATAGTCTTCGTCCGTCACATTGCTGATGCGGGCACTCACGCGCAGGTTTTTGTGCGTCCAGGAGGCGTAAGCGTCCAGCAACAGATATGATTTGAGCGTTATATTGTTCGCGTTGTCACCAAATCTATCGTCAACAAAACGAATCGCAGCCCCAAGTTCTATGGGTACCCCGGTGAGCCTTAAACTACTCCATAAGTTTCCTGTAAGTTCCGGAACATTGGGTGGTGTGTTGCCGGCGAAGTTCACGAAGTTAGCCGATCGCTTGAATTCAGCATCGGTGTAAGCGGCGTTCGCGCCAATACGCCAATAATCGTTGGCTGCGATTGTGGCCGAAATTTCGATGCCCCGAGACTCTCGCCCACCAACACTGCCCGCGCTATCCAATCCAATGCGTTCGAGCACGTCATCGCGCTCGATATCGTAGTAGGCAAGGGTTGCCTCAGCTTTACCCTCAGAAAAAACAGCTTTCAGTCCGATTTCCCACTGCTCTGCATCGGTTAGATCAAAGTCCTCACCTGCATTGACGAGGAAGATGTTGGCGTTAACCGGGTCTTTCGCATCACTGTATTGCGCGTATAGGACCACGTTGTCCGTGAGTTTAAATACTGAGCCCAGGCGCCAGCTTATCCAATTGAAGTCACGCTCAAATCCGGAGGCTTCCTGCACACCTGCGGCATCAAAGTTTTTCCGGTCCAATTCCAGTTCTTCGTAACGAACGGCCGTAATCACTGACAGGCGATCATTGATCTGTAGCGCGTCTTCGGCAAACACCGCAAAAGTCTGGATATCGGTTGGACTCACTCCCCGGAGTTCTTCGGGACCGTATCGTCCAGGAACTGGGCTGAAGAGATCAACGGCGTCACCCGGTGCCAAGGGCTCGCTACGTCTGAATCCCCGCGCCCGTTCAAAATCCAGGTCTGTAATTTCTGTACCGATCAGTAGACGGTTGTCCATGCCACTGACGTCAAAATCGTACTGTACGGTGAGTCGGTTGCCGATGAGGTCCTGGTCATGGAAGACGAAAAAGTAGCCATAGTAGCGCTGGATGACACCCGTTTGCGTACAAACGTCGACGACGGCATTGCAATAAACGTATCCCTCTGCGTTGAGCCATTCTCGGTCGGCATCAAATTTGTAGGTTGTGTTTTTTAGCGTAAATCTTTCGGTGGGCATCCAGGTGAGATCGGCACGAAGAAACAACTGATCCGATTCGGCACGGCTATCAGCGACGTTGTAGTTCCTGAATCGAGATCGTGCGTCAATCGTTTCGCCCGTGCGTGTAGAAATTACATCATTCATTGGTCGGCGGGCAGCTGATGTGGGTACTAAAGGGGTGCCCCAGTAGTCCGCCAAGTCGTCGTCCAGGTAGTCAGCACTCAGCTTGATGGAGAACTGTTCGCTGGGTTGGAACAGGACACTGGCGGTTGCGTTCAACGACTCTGGGTCCATGCGGTCGACGTACCCTGAGGATTCACGCTGGCTAACATCGACTCGGTACCAGGTGGAATCACTCAGGGCACCACCTGCACCGACGCCCAGTTGATAGCTGTCATATCGGCCATAAGAGGCCAGTACGTCAACAGATTGAGGCTGCTCGGCTTCCGCGCTTCGACTGATCGCATTTATTGTTCCGGCCACAGCACCCTGGCCGTTTAAAACAGAAGAAGGGCCGCGCAATACTTCAATACGGTCGAGATTGAACGTGTTTTGCGGACGCATCACCATGTTTGCGGGTCCAACCCAGAGACCGTCGCGCAAGACCGTAATTTGGGAGCGGGTGAAACCGCGCATCGAAAAGGTCGAAGGTGCCGCTGGCGATTCGCCAGAAACGACGCCCGGCAAACTTGCCACCGCGTCTGAGATCTGCTGATAGCCCCGAGCGCGAATGATTGAACTGCTGATCGTTTCGACTGTCGCGGGTGTTTCCAACAGCGTCAGGCCGAGCCGACTGCCTGCGCTGGAAGGTTGGGATAATCCAAGTTCGCCAATTAACTCGCCGACAACCACAATCTCTTCAACGATTTGCTCCTTGGATTGGGCCAGAACGTGCAATGGAAAAAGAGAAGCAACAAAAAGAATGCCAATGATTGGGGACGCCGATTTGTCGATCATTGGACTACCTGGGATTTGGCAATGCGCGAGTATAATTCAGTCTCTAACCAGAATGTAGCTCGACGAGGGATGAATAAGAAACGCTCAAGGTGCTGGGATGTAGCGCTGTAAAGCAGACAATTGACGTCTCGTTGGGTGTGGGGAGTTTGCGGGGATGAGTTGTTCATTGAGGTCCATTCAGGAAGCCGCGGGCACCGCAGTGCTTTAAACAGAAAAGCAGTGTCAAGGTCGAACAGCAGGAACCAACCCAGAGCAAGCTTGGAGTTTGGACGGTGTATCCGCCAGTTCCCGTACTGACCAGAAGTTGGGCACTTACAGTGGTAGAGTTCCTATCCTCGGCGTCATCTCTGCTGAAAACCCAGATTGGTAGATAGCAGACGGCGTTGAAACTATTTTGAAAGGAAATCCCATGCAAACAATCATTCCATTTCTTCTTGTACTTGCTGTAACCCTGCCCGTAGGCGCTGAGCAGCTGCAGACCGTTACGGCTTTGGATGTGGATTATTTGGCAGCCGCTGACTATGCCGATGCCAAAGACAAGCTGGATATCTACATGCCGCTTGGCGCAACAGGTGCGCCTGTGGTTGTCTACTTTCACGGCGGGGGTTTAATGTACGGAGATAAAAACCTGGGACAGGTGGTGGCCGAACGACTATTGGCCCAGGGCATTGGTCTGGTGTCTGCAAACTACCGACTCTCGCCAGGAGTGATGCATCCTGCTCATGTCCAGGATGCCGCCGCCGCCACAGCCTGGGTATACAACAATATAGCCGAATACGGCGGCGACCCTCGAAAGCTATATGTTGGCGGACACTCCGCCGGTGCCTACCTGGCAGCGCTGCTTGCCCTGGATCCGCAACACCTGCAGCAGCATGACATGGCATTGTCCGATATCCGCGGCGCGATACCGATCAGCCCTTTTCTCTATGTGGAGGAGACCGCTCGAGATCGGTCGAAATCAATTTGGGGTGAAGTACCTCTGGATTGGTTGGCAGCGTCTGTCACTCCGCATGTCACAGCAGGTAAACCCCCTATGCTGCTCATCTATGCCGACGGTGATGATCCATGGCGACGCGCGCAGAATGAGAAACTTGCCAGAGAGCTCACCATGATCGGCAATGAAGCTGTGAGAGCCGTCGAAGTATCTAACCGAGACCACACTTCTCTGATATCTGAGATCAATGCTGCCGACGATCAGATTGGTGGGCTTGTAGCGACCTTTATTGACGAGCAGACACCTTAAAGCAGCGCGCATAACAGGATGCGGCACCGCAGTATGCTGGCCTCGATATTGAAGTCGTCCTTGCGCTTTTAACCTGCTGCACATCTACTGTGGTTTGTGTCTTGAGGTTCTTACCCGTGGAGTTGGCTCGCTGGCCGCATTTCGCCTGTGAAAGCGTGCATTCGCTGCTGCCATTTGTCCAAGGTTGAGCCACGGTTAAGCAACGTATCAGTTTTTCAAGCTGGTCCGGGTAAACAGATAAGTTGAGTAGCTGGTTTTCGGGATGCGACCATTGGCTGTTCCTGTCAGTGTCAAAACCCTCGGATAACTCCTGTCTCGGCCGCCCAATATGCCGATCTGATTGTCGACCATCAGGAGGGTGTCCTCAATACCTGAGATTTCAGGTCAGCAAGCACCTTGCAACCGGCCTGCTGGGCGGCGGTCTTGAGCACATTCGTAAAACCGATTGTGTCTGTAGCAAGCCACTCGTTTAGCGATCGAGTTGTTTTGTACTCGTGCCAGAAGTAGTGTCCGTCCCTCAAAGGGTCGAGATCGAAATAGTCGACAAACGACCTCACTGTAAGCTCTACGCTCACTTCATAGTCTGCAGAAACTCGCTCGCGCAGAGTGACGGCGGTTACGTCGCTGACCAGCAGGGTGTTCACAGATGGATCCTCCGACCTCAGCAGCTTGGCGAGGACCCGGGTATTCAGTTCCGCGCGTTGGTTGAGTACAACTCCGGGTAGCGCGCGGAACTGATAACCCTCGGTGGGCGAGTCGATAAGCAGTTCACGCCACCCTTCGCCATACGCGGCCGCACTGCTGCCGCTCCCGCGGCAGTCCAGGTGTGCACAGAACAATTCATCAAGCTGACGTTTAGCCTCGAGCTTGTTGGCTTGCAGATAAGCCGGTTCTTCGCTCCACCAGAACCGACTGTTGCGGACGCCTGCGGCGACCCAGACTGCCTGAGGGCCTTCACTTCGCCCAAACGGGTCTACATGTTTGCGCCCTGATCCGATGATCTCGATTGCTTCAGCCAATTTGCCTGGGTCGTCGACGAGATTGAATACGCACGCCTTCTGACATACCGGTCGCGACACTTCGATCGCGAGCAGATTGTCACGCTGTTTGCCGCGCACGAATCCAAGCATATCGGGCAATGAACGTATTGATGCACCGGTAACCATAGCGTAAGACAAAGTGCGCGTGGTGCCTGACACAAAGTAGAGGCTCGTCGGCGTGAGCAACAGCGTTCCTCGATCGGCCCAGGTAACTGCGTCGTCGCCACTGCTCTCGTAGACCGTGCCGAAAGTGCTCGTGGCGCTCAGCAGAACTTTTTCACGAGCGGTGATCGACTCAATCGTCTCCCTTGGCACCGACGCGCACCCGCTCAGAGCGAGTGCCAGAACGGAGCAAAAACTCAGAACCCGGCGTAGGTTGCGAACGGCCGGCTTGTTTTGACCTGGCATCATCTCAGGGGCGCGCCGCTTGCAGGTCATGGAGCCGCAGCGGCGAGAATTAGTGCCGGTGCAACCAGAATGGCGATAACAGTCCATACGCCAACTAATCCTCCTGCAAGTAGAGCGGTTTTTCCTGCATGGATCCTCCGCGTTTTTATCGTCACAACGTCATCGATCTGAACGTGATCGTTAGAGCCGTGGATTGACTCCTGGTCCACACTTGAGATCAGGAACTCATATTCGCGACCATCCGAGGTAACCAGACGGACCTGTTCGCCGGCGACGATGAGGTCCCCAGCTCTTATACGTGTCTGCAGTGTATTCTCCGGCAGGTCAACGGTTCTCATCGAAGTGCAGGCGCTGATCAGTAGACACACGATCACTACAGTAGGTAGCGAAGCCCGACCCCAGAAAATCTTGGTTCGCTGTTTGATAACGCTGCACCTGAACGGCTGGCGGAGTTTGCTTTGCATTAGTATTCCCCAGGGTGCCTCATGACCGGGCGATGATTTTTGGCGGCGCCATATGCCAGCCAGCGTCCGGTGATTGGTGGGGCGCCGGGTACAACCCCTGCTACCCTTAACAGGAAAACCCATGATTCATCGTTACAGGTGATCAAGTAGGGCAGGCTTCCGTGAAACGAGGCGTCGCCGCTTGTCCACAGTTCAACCGGATCCGAGTCGACATACTCGCCAGTGGCGTTACACAGGATGGTGCCACGGACTTCAGTGACCGCGCCGGTTGTTCCAATGACGGCCAGCGGCGTTGGGCTTGCTCCAATAGCCAATCCCCGCACTTCAAAGTCGAGCCTACCATTCGCAGTGTTTAGCCGGGCTCGGCCTCCTGCTGAGGACCAGGGAAAGGTGACGGGGTTAATGTCGGCGAAAACTTGTCCGCCGGTTGGATTAGGATCGATGCCTTCTATACGTTCCCAGTTGACGAACTGTCCCTGCGCATGCGCGGTGGCAACCGCGAATGCCGACGTGGTGGCGATGAGAAACGCGAACGCCTTGTACCTGATTTGTCTGTTCATCTGTAATGATTCCTTGATTTTGTGGATATGAATTTAAGAAGGCATCTAGTTGGTGGTTGGCGTGTTTTCCTTAAAACGATCCTGGTTTTTGTAGAGGAACCACTCATCTGCATCGCGGGTACGCATGGGGAAAAACAGGAATGTTGTTCCTGAAGTGCGCTGGACCGCGTGTACAACAAGGTCCCCGTTGTCGGTCAGTTCGAGCTCGAAGGTTGCTCTGGTTGCCATTGGCATCAGGATGCCACCCGTCCATAAAAGGCCAGCCATGGCTGCGCCTGGCAGCGCCTCCCAATCTGACGTGATCCTCCACCTGCCTTCCTTGCATTTCATACCTTTGCGATCGATTCGTACTTCTTCCTGGAGCATGCGCTCACCGATCCACGGTTTGACTACTACTATGCCCGACTCTAGAGAATTAAAGGTAAGGTGTGTCACTTCAAAGCCGTTGAGCTCTTTGTTAAAAAAAACCTGTTTGAGTTCGAGCTTGCCGGAATTCGTGGCTTCGGTAGTTGAACGAAGAGGAGCATTTGTGAACGCACCGACAGGGCTTGCGCACCACTCAACGGACTGGGCGCGTGCGTCCCATGAAGGATACGGTGATTTCGATGCGCAGCCGGTCGTCAGCAGAACTACGGTGATAGAGGCAATCAGTTTCCCCGCGTTCATGAGCTCGACTCTGTAAGTTGGGCGAGCAGCGCCTTGTATACATGCGGTGACCAATCCCCTCGCGCGGTTACGTTGGTCGCCAGGGCGCGCTCGGTATACACACGCAGTTCGGTGCCGCCTGCTTCAGTGCGGGCCAGGTTGATGCGAACAATCTCGCCCCAGCTGAATGCCGAGATCCCTTTCCGGGCGATGACCGTTGCCGGGCAGTTAGCAGCCGACAGGTTCTCGCGCCTCAGTTCCAGCTCGATTGAAAGAAGGGCGTCAGGGAGTGCGGTAAGAACTGTCTCGCAGTCCTGTTTCAGCAGATAAACGCAGTCCAGCTCGGACGGTGATTGCGCCACCCTGGCTGCGGTCGTGCAGCCAGCTAGCAGAAAAATCGCTAAGCAAATAAGGTGCCCGCGCCAGAATACCCACAACCAACCTGTGAAGACGTCAAGGTTGACGTCTTCACTTCGGTCTGTAATCCACTGTTTTTTGTGGAATGAACTAATCGTAAACAAACACACGTCTCGCCCTCCGGAGAGCGGTCATGCTTGCCTGCCATCAAGTAATTAGTAATGGTACTGCTGACGGGGTGGTCGGGTTCTTCTTCAAAGAAGCGTGGCAGCTGGAGCCTTAGTGACCGAACAACAGCAGCCTGATAGTACGCTTTGCTTAACTGGATGCAAGTGTGTTTACCCACATTTTCTCGGCTGTTTACTCGAGGTGGAGCCGCTGTTAGTCGACGGGTCGCTGCAACGTGAGAGGCGGTGATTCCGGCAGTTGGCGCTATACTTCTTCAGCTGTTTCAGCGCTTCTGTTATTTATTGAACACCGCCAGATAAGCATCATGTAGGTGGGCAATTGGTGCTTCGTGGTCCATGGTCATGGGACCTACGGCAAACGCGTCTGATTGCACCGTGGCCTGAAGGCGCTCGGTCATACCGGCGTCTTCGACTTCGGTAATTTCCTGAAATGCCTGCAGCATGATCTGCGCAATCTCTGTTGTGGTCTCCTGGTTTGGTTCAACAAGTGCTCGAAAACGCATCTGTGTGCGGTCTGGTGCCAGCGGCGTGACGATACCGGTAGCGAAGTAGGTTGCACCTGTAAACAGGGTCAGGTTCGGAAAAAGTAAGTGTGCGCCGTTTTGTTCCTGGCGCGCAGACAGTCCGGCTATGGCCTCGAGGTCGGGTGTCATGTTGGGATGCCCGGGCCGCAGAGGTTCAAAAGATGCCCAGTGTGAACCTGTCTGCAACATCTGACCCTGGTGATGTCCCCACATACGCAGTGTCTCCGGGTGCGTATACCACAGATGGTACCAGTCAACGTGGTTTTCAATGTAGAACTTCCAGTTGGCTGAAAACTCAAAGGTGCCTTCGCACAACACCTGCAACCGGCCGGGTGCAAATGCGCCCAGCAAACCAGGCATATCCGCCAGCCAGTCGTCAAATGCTGGTGCCTGACCGTCGGGATTAACAAACAATAGACCTTCCCAGTTTGCCAGCGTCACGGGGACCAGACCCCAATCATCAAGCTTTAAATCCGGAAGTTGTTTGCTGTGTTGTGGCACGTTGCTGAGGCTGCCGTCGAGCTGATACTGCCAGTGGTGATAGGGGCAGACGATCTTGTTGCAGTTGCCCTGGGCATCCAGCAGTTTTGCCCCCCGATGGCGACAGACGTTGTGAAATGCGCGTACCTGTCCCGATTTGTCGCGGACCACCACAATCGGTTCACCGCCGATGGTTGCGGTGAGGTAGTCGCCGGCTTTTTTGATGTCGCGGGTTTCGCAGACAAAGTTCCAACTGCGTCTGAACAGTTGTCGTTGTTCGCGCAGGAACCAGCCCTGATCGTAGTAGGCTTCTGCCGGCAGACGATATCCGTTGCCAGGCTGCAAAATCCTGAGCGGCAATGTGGGCAGGTTCATGGGATTCCTCAACTTTGTTCAATGTGCAAGCGGATGCAGCAGGATCCATGCCAGATAACACGATGCAGGTGCACACCAGCTGGAGCCATGGTTTCCAGTACGCGTTTGATCTTCTGTCACTGAGTTACATCGCCCACTTCTGGGGCTTACAGTTTCCAGCGTGCGCCGTTTTCGCGCTTCTCGGGTGTTCCTCATGGCGCCGGGTTTTCTCGCGGCACGGCTGAACAGTTCTAAAAGCCTGTTGTTCGAATGAAATAGATCGTAAAAACAAAGGGATAGAGCCAGGATAGTTGAGCCGAACGTCTCGAGTTTTGTTGCCTTGGCGCGCGTCGAAGTCGTGGCATAAATCTTGCTAAAACCCGCGTAGAGAGGGAGCATGACGCTGACTCATAGCGTAACAAGGAGATTGGTTCACATGAGCGATGAAACACAGGATTTTCAGAGTTACCAGCCGCTGGAAAATGAGGCGGGTGCGCAAACGTTTACGAAAAAAGATTGGCTCTGGGCGTTTCCACAACCCATCCTGGTCCTGGGTTCAATGTTTCTTGTGGCGGCCATGATCACGCAGCAGTGGATGGACCATAAGTTGTTTGCTGCAATCATGATTGTATTGCCGATACCCATTCTCATTTTTGCGGAGCGCATCTGGACCAAACGCAAAGACTGGTTGTTGGAACCCAAGGAGATGGCGGAAGATGCCTTCTGGCTGGCTTTTGCCGGTCTGCTCTGGGTGCCTCTGTACAGCGACTTCTACGAAACACCCATCTCCGAGGGGTTCAAAGCGGTCCGAGATCTCGCACCGCTGCAAGTTACGCTTCAGCCTGAATCTCTGCTGGGTATCGTCGGCAGCGCAATCCTGGTGATCACGCTGTCAAGCTTTGTATATTACTGGTGTCATCGGGTGCAGCATGAGTCATTGTTCTGGTGGCGCATGCATGCGACCCACCACCACATCACTAAAATGGGCTGTATGCGTGGCGATAGAACCCACCCGTTTGAATACGTTACGCTCTTTCTGGGAACGCCCATTGCACTGGCGCTGTTCGGCGCCAGTGATTCCGTTATGGCGGTGGCGGGTGCTTTTGGTATCTGGAATGGGACGCTGAATCACTCCAATTTACCGCTGAAGTCCATGCCGGTATACAACTGGTTCTTTGCCACTGCTCAGCAGCATCACGTACATCACGCACTTGTGCTGCAGCAGAGCAATTCCAACTATGGATGCAACATCATCTTCTGGGACCGACTGTTCGGTACCTACTGTGGTGACGAAGAAGTAGGTCAGATCGGAGCAGGTAAAGCTGTGCCGCTGTCTATCAAGGAGCAGCTTTTATTGGCGTTTTATCCGAACAAAAAACTTACCGACCTTTAAGTTTCTCAATACCGTTTTTTTACAGACAAAGGATTCGACATATGTTTCGACGCTTCGCCGCCAGTTCCGTCTTACTTATACTGTTAGGAGGGTGCACCGATGTGTCAGAGCCGCTGGCAACGCCTGAACCTCCAGACGCAGTGTCCGCCGATCTGTCTAAGGCGGAGGCGTTTATCGATGCCTTCTATTCTTTTGACCCTGAACGATTGCGTCCGATGCTGGCAGCAGCGCCAGAATCTGCCCAATCTCTTTTGTATTACCAGGGTTGGGCGGAAGGGGGTAACTATAAAGTCCTGGAACGTGGTGCGTGTGCCGTTGATGATAAGGACTTGATCAGTTGCCCGATCACTGTTCAAGATGATCCAGTGCTGGCATTGAAAACCGGTTTTAACGTAACCGATACGTTTACCCTGACCTTTGCCAATGGCGAGATCGTAAAGGTGGAAACCAGTTCCAACGATCAACCCATCTACTATGAGGCGCGTGCATGGGTTGAGCGCGAAATGCCTGAGGTGATGGCGGGTCCCTGCAAAGATCGGGGCGCTGGTGGCACAACACCCGGTGATTGTGCTCGTGCCATGACAGAAGGCTACCGCCGCTTTGCCGCGAGCGATGCGTACTCACTTTAAAGTGAATCCCATGTCTCCCATGCGATAGCGCGTCCGGGATAGGCGACCTGCTCGAATGGCCATTCTTTACTGATCCACTGGGTGGCCCACGCGTAAAGCTCTGCGTCGAAACCGGCGTCATACTCTGACTGGGTCACCCACATTTTCACGACGGCATCGTAGCCCGCGGTAGTGCTCGGCTGCACATATATGCAGCCACGTTCCCGCTTGCCGTCCGGCGTCAGCACGGCATAAGCGAAAGATTCACGATTCTGGAATCGTCGTTGTTCATTGAGCATATCCTGCATGGCATCTTCA